>Ga0164243_10002251_pt1 | contig 32091 bp, 41 predicted proteins | sample OricompcompostOP_FD_108781 | JGI IMG/M metagenome (GOLD analysis project Ga0164243, IMG submission 108781) | Organic Plus compost microbial communities from Emeryville, California, USA - Original compost - Organic plus compost (OP) | ecosystem: Engineered > Solid waste > Mixed feedstock >... | reverse complement strand
GAAGGGCGAGGTCGTTGGAACGACCGACCTGGACGAGACGGTGTGGGGAATCGAGCCGCACATCGCCGTGATGCACCAGGCACTCGTTCGCCAGCAGGCGAATGCGCGCCTCGGTACGCACGACACGAAGACGCGCGGTGAGGTTCGCGGTGGTGGCCGCAAGCCGTGGCGCCAGAAGGGAACCGGTCGCGCGCGACAGGGATCCACGCGTGCTCCGCAGTGGAAGGGCGGTGGTGTGGTCTTCGGTCCGCATCCGCGCTCCTACGAGCAGGCGATGCCGAAGCAGATGCGCCGTCTGGCCATCCGCTCGGCGCTCTCCGCGAAGATTCGCGACGAGCGTGTGACCGTGATCCGCGCCTTCTCCGAGGTCGAGCCGCGCACCAAGGCCTTCAAGGCCGCGCTGGAGAACCTGCCGGAGTCCCGCTCCGTCCTCGTCGTGCTCCCGGAGCACATCGAGTCGGTCGAGCGTGGGGCGGCGAACCTCGAGCAGGTGAAGACGATTCTCGCGGCGAACCTGAACGTTCGCGACGTGTTGAAGTACGAGCGTCTGATTGTTGCCGAAGAGGCGATCGCAGTGATCGAGGGCTTCTGGGCGCTGTCCGAGGCGCGGCGCGAGCCGAGCCAGTGGAAGCTCGCCCGCCTGGCGATTGCGGCTGAATCAGCGGACGCTGCTGAGGAGGTGGCATAGTCATGGCCGAGCTGCGTATCGAGGACGTCATCCGACGCCCGCGCATCACTGAAAAGAACACCTGGCTGATGGAGAAGGATCAGTACACCTTCGAAGTCCACAGCGAGGCGAACAAGATCCAGATCAAGGCAGCGGTTGAGGCCACCTTCGATGTGAAGGTCAAGGCCGTCAACACGCTCAACGTCAAGCCGAAGGCGAAGTCTCGCGCGATCCGCCGTGGTGCGGGCCGCATCGAGGGTGCACGTCCGGGCTGGAAGAAGGCGATCGTGACGCTCGAGCCGGGCCAGTCGATCGACATCTTCGAGCAGATCTAGCGGCGATAGAAGGGAACGTTTGGACGATGGCCATCCGTAAGTACAAGCCAACATCCCCGGCGCGCCGCTCGATGAGTGTCAGCACGTTCGAGGAGATCACCAAGAAGCGGCCGGAGAAGAGCCTCACCGAGCCGCTGAAGAAGCACGCTGGCCGCAACAACCGCGGTCGCATCACCACCCGACACCAGGGTGGTGGCCACAAGCGCGCGTATCGCATCATCGACTTCAAGCGCAACAAGCACGGGGTTCCGGCGCGCGTTGCCGCGATCGAGTACGATCCGAACCGCTCGGCGCGTATCGCCCTCCTCTTCTATGCGGATGGTGAGAAGCGCTACATCATCGCTCCGCTCGGGATCCGTGTGAACGACACGGTCATCTCCGGACCGGATGCCCCGATCCGCACCGGCAACGCGCTCCCGCTGAGCGCGATCCCGACCGGTACGCAGATCCACAACATCGAGCTCTACCCGGGCAAGGGTGGCCAGCTCGTGCGTTCGGCGGGAACGTCGGCGCAGCTCATGGCGAAGGTGGGCAAGTACGCCCAGGTTCGCATGCCGTCGGGTGAGGTTCGCCTCATCCTCCTGACCTGCCTTGCGACGCTGGGCCAGGTCGGAAACGTCGATCACGAGAACATCGAGATCGGCAAGGCTGGACGCAGCCGCCACATGGGGCGCCGCCCGACCGTCCGCGGTTCGGTCATGAACCCGAACGACCACCCGCATGGTGGTGGTGAGGGTAAGGCGCCGATCGGTGGACAGCCGAAGACCAAGTGGGGCAAGGCGGCGTTCATGCGCACGCGTAACAACAAGCGCACGGACTCGATGATTGTTCGACGCCGCCCGGTGAAGCGGCGCTAGTACGGCGAGGCGCGACCGAGATCGATCTCACGCCGCTCGTCGGTAGCGCTTCAACAGTTGGGATTTCAGGAGTAGAACAGTGTCGAGATCTTCAAAGAAGGGACCGTACATCGACGCCAAGCTTCAGAAGAAGGTCGATGTACTGAATCAGACGAACACCAAGACCGTCATCCGCACTTGGGCGCGTGCCTGCACGATCTTCCCGGGGATGGTTGGTCACACCCTCGGTGTGCACAACGGCCGCACCCATGTGCCGGTCTACGTGACGGAGCCGATGGTCGGTCACAAGCTCGGTGAGTTCGCGCCGACCCGCACCTATCGCGGTCACGGCAAGGACGCCGATCGCCGTGGTCGCCGCTAGTCGGGGCTGAAGAGGAACGAGGTAAGACAGCATGGAAGTCAGGGCAAGCGTTCAGCGCGTCCGCATTTCTCCTCGCAAGGCCCGATTGGTGGTGGACCTGGTCCGCGGCAAGAAGGTCAACGATGCGATCGACATCGTCCGGTTCGTGCCGAACCGCGCCGGTGAGGATGTGGAGCGACTCCTGAAGTCGGTCCGCGCGAACGCGGAGAACAATTTCGATCTCGACCCGGAGACCCTCTGGATCAAGGAGATCTTCGCCGATGATGCGCCGCAGATGCGTCGCTTCAAGCCGAAGGCTCGCGGACGGGTTGGGAAGATTCTGCGGCGGTCGTGCCACATCACGGTGATTGCCGAAGACAGGGAGCGCCGCTAATGGGACGCAAGGTCAATCCGATCGGATTTCGTCTCGGGATTTCCAGCGACTGGGAGTCGAAATGGTTTGCCGAACGGAACTATACTGAGCTGGTGCATGAGGATCTGAAGATCCGAACGCTGGTGTACAAGGAGCTGCAGCGCGCGGGAATCTCGCGCGTCGAGCTCGAGCGCTCCGCGAACAAGGTCGATGTGACCCTGCACACCTCCAAGCCGGGCATTGTCATCGGCAAGCAGGGTGCCAATGTGGAGCGCATCCGCCAGCTGCTCGAGAAGGAAGTTGGCAAGAAGGTCAACCTCAAGATCGAGGAGATCAAGGTTCCGGAAACTGATGCCCGCCTCATCGCGGAGAGCATCGCCGAGCAGATCACGCGCCGTGTGGCTTATCGCCGCGCGATGAAGCATGCGGTTCAGCAGGCGATGCGCCGTGGCGCGAAGGGTGTCAAGGTTCGCCTCGGTGGCCGCCTTGGTGGTGCCGAGATGAGCCGCACGGTCATGGAGATGGATGGCCGCGTGCCGCTGCACACGCTGCGCGCCAACATCGATTTCGCGATCGTGCATGCGCATACGACGTATGGACGCATCGGCGTCAAGGTCTGGGTGTACAAGGGTGATGTGCTTCGCCGCTCGTCCGATGCACCTGAGGCCGCGCTGAGTGCAGATCTGGCGACCGCCGGGGACTAATCCTCCCCTGGCGCGAGCGGTGCCCGGAGGTTGACCACCTCCGGGTGAACCGCGTTTTCGAGGGAACGGAGTTTTCGCGATGTTGATGCCGAAGCGGACAAAGTACCGCAAGCAAATGCGCGGCCGCATGAACGGGAAGGCCTACCGCGGTTCTGATATCTCGTTCGGCGAGATCGGACTGCAGTCGGTGGAGCCGGCCTGGATCACCAGCCGCCAGATCGAAGCGGCCCGCCGCTCGATCACCAACTACCTCAAGCGTGGTGGTAAGGTGTGGATCCGCGTCTTCCCGGACAAGCCGGTGACCAAGAAGCCGGCGGAAGTCCGCATGGGTTCCGGTAAGGGATCCACGGAGTACTGGGTCGCGGTCATCAAGCCGGGACGCGTGCTCTTCGAGATCGCCGGTGTGTCGCAGGAGCGCGCCGAAGAGGCCCTCCGCCGCGCCGCGATGAAGATGCCGATGAAGTGCAAGGTGCTCGTCCGGGAGACCCCGGGTGCACCGGCAATTGAGGAAGGTGCAGCATGAAGCCAGCTGAGCTTCGCGCGCAGACCGACGAGCAGCTCGAGGAGAAGCTCAAGGAGCTTCACGGCGAGTGGCGCGATCTTCGGTTCCAGGAGGCCGTCGGTCAGTTGACCGCGACCTCGCGCATTGGAGTCATTCGCAAGGATATCGCCCGGATCAAGACGATCCTCAGCGAGCCGGAGCGAACGGGAGCGAGCGCGTAATCGCGCTCCTGTAGGGAATCACGAGGGTTCGAATGAGTGACGTTCAGGAAGCAACGACTGCTCCGACGTCTGGGGTGATTGCACGCGACGAGTCGCCGCGCACCCAGAAGGTCGGCAAGGTCGTCAGCGACAAGATGGACAAGACTGTCGTGGTGGCGGTGAGCTATGTGCGACGGCATCCGCTGTACCACAAGCGCATCACCCGCACGAGCAAGTTCTACGCACACGATGAGCACAACACGGCCAAGCCGGGTGACATCGTGCGGATCGAGGAGACGCGACCGATCTCCAAGTCCAAGCGATGGATCGTGCGCGAGATCGTCGAGCGCGCCGTCCAGATCTGATTCGGGTTGCGGTCGGCAGCCGACGGGATGGCCTGTCATCACGTCGTGGGTCGACAATGAGCGGGGGCAGCTGCCCCCGAGAGGACATGTCAGGTGATTCAGCCACAGACGCGGCTCAAGGTTGCCGATAACAGCGGTGCACGCGAGATCATGTGCATTCGTGTTCTCGGTGGATCCAAGCGCCGGTTCGGAGTCGTCGGAGACACGATCATCGCATCGGTCAAGTCGGCACAGCCGAATGGCGCGGTGAAGAAGGGTGACGTCATTCGCGCCGTGGTGGTTCGCACCGCCAGCGAGTACGGTCGCCCGGACGGCAGCCACATCAAGTTCGATGACAACGCGGCCGTGTTGATCAACGCGCAGGGCAACCCGCGCGGGACGCGTATCTTTGGCCCGGTTGGGCGCGAGCTCCGCGAGCGTGCGTACATGCGCATCGTGTCGCTGGCTCCGGAAGTGTTGTAGGGATCAGGAATGCAGAAGATTCGCACCGGCGATGAAGTCCTGGTCACCAACGGTCGCAACAAGGGGCAGCAGGGAACGGTTCGCCGCAACCTGATCTCCGAGGACCGCGTGGTGGTCGAGGGTGTCAACATCGTCAAGAAGCACATCAAGCGCGGTCGTGCACGCCAGACGGGTATCGTCGAGGTCGAGGCACCGCTGCACGTTTCCAATGTGATGCTCATCTGCCCGAGCTGCAAGCAGCCGACCCGCGTCGGTGTGCAGACGGGTGAGAATGGCAAGAACGAGCGCTTCTGCAAGAAGTGCGACCAGGTGATCCCGCGACCGGAGGCCTAGTGGCCGCCGGTGGCGATCGTTTGTGATTGACTCACCGATTCGGGATGTACGTGAGTTGATCGAAGAATCCTTAATTGATGGGTGACCTGAGTGCCGGGTAACGCCGGCAGACCAGGTGGGAACGCCCGATATGCACAATGGGTTCGACCATTCGGTCGGAGTGAGGCAGAGAAGCAATGACACGTGTACGTGATCGCTATCAGCAGGATGTCATTCCGGCGCTGACCAGCGAGTTCGGGTACAAGAACCTCTACCAGGTTCCGAAGCTCGAGAAGATCGTGATCAACATCGGTCTCGGTGAGTCCATCCAGAACGGTCGCGCGGTCGAGGCGGCGGTCAATGACCTCCGCATCATCACTGGGCAGCAGCCGATCGTGACGCGCGCGAAGAAGTCCATCGCGGCCTTCAAGCTGCGCGAAGGCATGCCGATCGGCGCGAAGGTCACCCTTCGCAGCGATCGCATGTATGAGTTCTACGATCGTCTGACCGCCGTTGGTCTTCCCCGCATCCGTGACTTTCAGGGTGTGACGGCAAACGCGTTCGATGGTCGCGGCAATTACACGCTTGGTCTTCGCGAGCAGCTACTGTTCCCGGAGATCGAGTACGATCAGATCGACAAGGTTCGCGGTCTCGAGATCACGTTTGTGACCACGGCGAAGACCGACGAAGAGGGACGTCGCCTGTTGGCGCTCCTCGGCATGCCGTTCCAGAAGTAACACGAGGAAGCAGGGAACTCATGGCCAAGAAGAGTCAGATCGCCCGATCCAAGAAGACCCCGAAGTTCGCCACGCGTCAGGTCAACCGCTGCGCCGTCACCGGACGTGCGCGCGGCTACATGCGGAAGTTCGGCGTCAGCCGCATCGTCTTCCGCGAGATGGCGCTGAACGGGCAGCTTCCGGGCGTGCGCAAGGCGAGCTGGTAACGAGAAGGTTGCGCCGTTTCGCACTGCGCATAACATCTACGGAGAACACGACGAATGAGCGTGAATGACCCGATCAGCGACATGCTGACACGGATTCGCAATGCCGGACTCGCCCGCAAGGTCGAGACCGAGATGCCGTCGACCAAGATCCTGGTCGCCATCGCTGGCATTCTGAAGGCGGAAGGCTACATCGAAGACTTCACCGTCATCGAGAAGCGACCGCAGAACCAGCTTGTCATCAAGCTGAGCTATGGCCCGGACAAGAAGCACGTGATCCGCGAGATCAAGCGCGTCAGCAAGCCTGGCCTGCGCGTGTATGCCGGCAAGGACCAGCTCCCGCGCGTGCGCAGCGGTCTTGGTATCGCGATCGTGAGTACGCCGGAAGGCGTCATCACCGGTTACGAGGCTCGACGTCGCGGCATCGGTGGTGAGGTGCTCTGCACCGTCTGGTAATGCAGAGGCGGGGGGGAACGCGGTTTCTCGCGAACACCGTATCCCGTAAGCCTTCGAGGATGTAGTCATGTCGAGAATTGGTGTGAAGCCGATCCCGGTTCCGGGAACGGTGAAGATCGAGATCGGGGCCGGCAATGCCGTCTCCGTCAAGGGGCCGAAGGGCGAGCTGTCCGGCGTGTTCGCGCCGCAGCTCGGGATCACGCACGAGGAGGGTATCCTCCGCGTGACCCGCCCGAACGAGGAGCGCGAGAACAAGGCCCTTCACGGCCTGACCCGCTCGCTGCTCAACAACATGGTGGTCGGTGTGACCGACGGCTACACCAAGGTCCTGGAGATCCAGGGCGTTGGGTACCGTGCCGCGATGGAGGGCAAGATCCTTGTCCTCAACGTCGGGTACTCGCATCAGGTCCGCATCACTCCGCCGGACGGCATCTCCTTCGCCGTCGAGGGTAACAACCGCGTCTCCGTCTCCGGCATCAACAAGCAGGTGGTCGGTGAGGAAGCGGCCCGCATCCGCGGTGTTCGCCCGCCGGAGCCGTACAAGGGCAAGGGCATCCGCTATGCGGGTGAGTTCGTCCGACGCAAGGCCGGTAAGGCCGGTAAGGCCAAGTAGGCACGCGCCCGTGCGCCACGCGAGTACGGAATGATCCCGCAATCGCCGATCAGTGGTGCATGGTCATGGAGTTGAGTGATGCGACTGAAGTATCGAAAGCCGCTGACAGACCGTCAGCGCCGCCACAAGCGGGTTCGCGCGAAGGTGAGCGGTTCGCCGGCACGCCCGCGTCTCGCGGTGTTCCGTTCCTCTGCACACATCTACGTGCAGGTGATTGATGATCTCGCCGGTCACACCCTGGTGCAGGCGAACGACCTCGAAGAGGCCGTTCGCGAGCGCGCAGGCGAGGGCGCCACGAAGACGGCGCGCTCGAAGGCCGTCGGTGAAGTGGTTGCCGAGCGCGCCCGCGAAGCCGGGATCGATTCGGTGGTGTTCGACCGCGGTGGATTCCTCTACCATGGACGAATCAAGGCGGTTGCAGACGGCGCTCGCGAGGGCGGCCTGAAGTTCTAAGTCCGTCGCTGTCCTCACTGCGCAAGGCGCATGCCGAGTGGTGGGGAGACTGGCGGAACATCTGGAGACAGATATGGTTGATCGGAATCGAGAAGAGCGTCAGCCGCGCCGCCGGTCCGACGACGAAGGTGGGAACGAGTTCGAGGAGCGGTTGGTCAAGATCAACCGCGTCTCGAAGGTGCGCCGTGGTGGCCGCACCTTCTCGTTCGCCAGCATCATCGTTGTCGGAGACGGCAAGGGGCGCGTCGGCGTCGGAATGGGCAAGGCTGGCGAAGTGCCGGACAGCATCCGCAAGGGTGGTGAGGCGGCCAAGAAGACCATGATCACGGTGCCGCTTGACGGTGGCACGATCCCGCATGAGGTTGAGGCCACCTTCGGTGCGTCTCGCGTGCTCCTGAAGCCGGCCTCTCCGGGTACCGGCGTGATCGCTGGCGGTGGCGTCCGTGCCGTCGTCGAGGTTGCGGGTATCCGCGACATCCTCACCAAGTCGCTGGGAAACAACAACCCGGTGAACGTGGTGAAGGCGACCCTCGAAGCGCTCAAGCAGCTTGAGGGCGAGCAGGAAGTTCTCCGCCGACGTCGTCGCGCGAAGGCCGCCCTGCGCAAGCCGTTCCAGCACGCCGCCGCGAATGCTGGAGCGCCGATTCGTCCGCGTCAGCAGGCGGCCCCGTTGATCCCCGTGCAGCCGCGCGAGAATCAGGGTAACCGCAACCGACGCGGTGGCAACGCTGGTGGTGGACGTGGTGGGCGCAACAACAACGCTCCTGCCGCAGCCGGCACCGCGCCTCGGAGGGATGAGGCATGAGCGAGTCCACGACTACGGGAACCGGCCAGCTGAAGATCACCCTCGTGAAGAGCCTCATCGGGCGTCCGTTCGATCAGGAGCGTGCGGTTCGGTCTCTGGGATTGGGGAAGCTGAACAGCACGGTGGTGCGCCCGGATACCCCCTCGATCCGAGGTCAGGTGCAGAAGGTTCATCACCTGGTGAAAGTGGAAGCAATCGCCGCCGAGTAGCACTGGTGTGCTGAACGGGCGGATGAAAGAAGAGAACGTCGATGCCGTTGACACTTGAAGATCTGCGTCCGAATGAGGGCGCGAACAAGGGTAAGCGACGAGTCGGACGCGGACACGGAAGTGGCCGTGGCAAGACTGCCGGTCGCGGTACGAAGGGACAGAACGCTCGCTCTGGCGGTGGCGTTCGCCCGGGGTTTGAAGGCGGTCAGCTGCCGATTCAGCAGCGCATGCCGTACAAGCGAGGATTCACCAACATCTTCGCAGCGCAGTGGGAGACCGTGAACATCGGTGATCTCGCGCGCATCGTGACGGATGGTCCGATCACGCCGGAGATTCTCGATAACGTTGGGTTGATCCGCAGCACGCGTTTCCCGGTCAAGATTCTGGGGAACGGCGAGCTCGAGAAGCCGGTGGTCGTCAAGGCGCATGCGTTCTCCAAGAGCGCGGCCGCGGCGATCGAGGCTGCTGGCGGTTCGATCGAAACGCTCGAGCGCACTGACGAGTGGACGTCGGCACGACCGCGGTCGCGTCGCCTGCCGCTCAACCGGGAGCTGAAGGCGCTGCGCGTGGGCAAGGTCGGTGGACCGAGCCGTCGCGAGGCCCTGGCGCAGCTTCAGGAGCGCGATTCGAAGGAGTCCTAAGATGCTCCAGGCCGTCATCAACGCATTCAAGATTCCGGATCTTCGCCGGAAAATCCTGTTCACGCTGGCCATGCTGATTGTGTTCCGGATGATCGCCAGCGTGCCGATCCCAAACGTTGATCGCGACGGGCTGCGCACCTTTATCGAAGGCAATCAGCTCCTCGGGATGCTCAATCTCTTCTCCGGGAGCGGATTGCTCAATTTCTCGATTGCGGCGCTGGGAGTGTATCCCTACATCACCGCGTCCATCATCATGCAGCTCATGACGCCGATCATTCCCCGGCTGAACGAGCTCTCGATGGAGGGCGATCAGGGGCGCGCCAAGATCAATCAGTACACGACGATTCTGACGGTGCCGCTGGCGCTGCTGCAGGGATACGGGCAGGCACTGCTCTTCTCCCGACAGTCGTCCGGCACCGGGTACCTCATCGAGAACTTTGGTCTCTTCGATGCGGATACCTTCCTCCCGACGGTGGCGGTCCTGATCTCGATGACGGCGACGACCCTCCTCCTGGTGTGGATCGGTCAGCTGATCACCGAGAACGGTATCGGTAACGGCATCTCGATCCTCATCTTCGGAGGGATCGTGGCGTCGCTGCCGAGCGCGATCGGAACGCTCGTCGGTGGTGGGTCACTCGGTCAGAACGTGATCGGAACGGTCTTCTTCGTGGTGCTCGGTCTGCTGACGGTCGTCGGCGTCGTGCTCATCAACGAAGGCCAGCGCCGGATTCCGGTGCATCACGCCAAGCGCGTGCGTGCCGGTCGGGTGTATGGCGGATCGACGACGTTCATTCCGCTGAAGGTCAACAGCGCGGGCATGATCCCGCTGATCTTCGCGGTGAGCATCATGGTGCTGCCGGGTCTCCTGGCGAACCTGTTGCAGTCGTCCGAGACGGGTTGGGTGCGAAGTCTGGCGCGGAACCTGAGTGTCTGGTTCTCGCCGACCAACGGCCTGTACAACATCGTGTACTTCCTGCTGGTGGTGGGATTCACCTTCTTCTACACGATGGTGATCTTCCAGCAGCAGCGGATCCCGGAGTCACTGCAGCGTCAGGGGGCATTTGTCCCCGGCGTTCGCCCGGGTCGCAACACCGCGGTCTATCTGCAGCGCGTCTTGTCGCGCATCACGATCGTTGGTGCCGTCTTCCTCGGACTGGTGGCGGTTCTGCCGTACATCGTCTCGGAGATCACAGGCGTGCAGAGCCTGTTGATCAGTTCCACTTCGCTGCTGATTGTGGTGGGCGTCGCCATCGACACGATGCGACAGCTCGAAGCACAGCTCATGATGCGGAACTACGAAGGATTCATCAATTAGTGACGATCGACACGCGCCGCGTACCACCTTCGGGGAGTCGCGGCGCGTTGTGGTGAGCCAGCTGAACTGCTGAGGCACGGCGTGTATGTCATTCTGATGGGCGCGCAGGGGTCCGGTAAGGGGACTCAGGCCGCTGTGATTGGTCCGCAGCTCAAGCTCGACAAGGTCGCCACGGGGGAACTCTTCCGTGCTGCCATCGCCGAGCAGACCGAGTTCGGGCAGCAACTCGACGCGATCCTGAAGCGCGGCGATCTCGTGCCGGACGATGTGACGGTGGGGATTGTGCGCGATCGGGTCACGAACATTGTGGAGCGGGTCCGCACGGGGAACGACGTGCAGGGCGCGCTTTTTGACGGTTTCCCGCGGACGCGCGCACAGGCCGAGGGGCTCGACCAGATCTTTGCGGATCTCGGGGAATCCCTGACGGCGGTCATCGAGATCGAGGTCCCGCGTGCAGCGCTCATCGAGCGGCTTGCCGGACGCCGAACTGGCGCCACCACGGGCACGATCTACAACGTGAACGGCTTGGGTGACGACGAGATCGCGGCGATCGGCGAAGAGCTGATCCAGCGTGACGACGATCAGGCCGACGCGATCACGCGTCGCCTCGCACTCTACGACGAGCAGACCGCTCCGCTGATCTCCTACTACGCCGAGCGGGGGCTCCTGCAGCGCGTGAACGGCGATCAGCCGGTCGAGGACGTGACCGCGGACATTCTCCGCGTGCTCGGCGTCCAGGTGGAGCGCTAGCTCATGGCCGTCACGATTCGGAACGATGCCGAAGTCGAGAAGATGAAGGCCGCTGGCCACGTGGTGGCGGTGTGCCATCAGCGGGTGTCTGCGGCGATCGCACCGGGGGTGACCACCGGTGATCTCAACACGATCGTGAAGGACACGCTCGCGGAGTTCGGGGCAACGTCGAACTTCCTCGGGCATCAGGGATTCACGGGGTACATCTGTGCCTCGGTGAACGACGAGATCGTTCACGGGATCCCGGGCAAGCGTGTCCTGCGCGATGGGGATGTGATCGCGGTGGACATCGGCGCGATCGTCGATGGCTGGCATGGCGATTCGGCGTGGACCTATGGCGTCGGTGAGATCTCGGACGAGGCGAAGCGCCTGCTGAAGCTCACCGAGGAAGCGCTGTACCTCGGTATCGATCAGGCGCGCCCCGGTCATCGCATCGGCGCGATCGGATACGCGGTCGAGACGTTCGCCCGCGCGAATGGCCTCGGTAACGTGCAGGAGTATGGCGGTCATGGAGTGGGGCGTCAGATGTGGGAAGAACCGCACATCGCGAACCACGGCAACCCGGGCCGCGGCATGCTGCTGCGAAAGGGCATGACCCTCGCGATTGAACCGATGTTCAATCTCGGTGGGGATGCCATCAGGGAGCTGGAGGACGGCTGGACCATCGTCACGGTGGACGGTTCGATCTCCGCACATTTTGAGCATACGATCGCGGTGACGGACGGTGAGCCGATGATCTTGACGGCGAGGCTCCCCCACGTGGTAGACTAGGCAGTCGTTGCGCGTGTCCAAGGACATGCGCTATCCAGCGTGAGCGTACGCAACCCCTCACCACATCCCCGAGTATCTGGCGGGGACCGCATATGGGGCGTATCGAACGCGCGACGCATGTCTCAAATGGGGTGATCCCACAGTTGTCCGAGATCTTCGGAACACAAACTGATCATCGCCAGTGATCAGGACGACGAGCAGGAGGCCGCCAGGCGGGCGGCCCAAGGAGTATGAGTCAGATGAAGGTCTCGGCCTCGGTTACGAAGCGGTGCGAGAAGTGCCGCATCATCCGCCGCAAGGGCATCGTGCGGGTGATTTGCACGAACCCGCGACACAAGCAGCGACAGGGTTAGACGGATAGGCTCACCTGCCTGCGGTGGCGGCATTGCGACCCGGTGGTGAGGGACGAACGCAGCAGAGGATTAAGCATGGCCAGACTTTCCGGTGTGGACCTCCCGCGCGAGAAGCGTGTCGAGATTGGGCTCACCTACATTTATGGAATCGGTTTGACGACCAGCCAGCAGTTGCTGGCGCGGACGGGGGTCAACCCGGACACGCGTGTTCGCGATCTCACCGATGACGAAGTGGCGCGCCTGCGCGACATCATCGATCGTGAGCTCCGCGTCGAGGGTGATCTTCGCCGCGAAGTGGCGATGAACATCAAGCGACTGATCGATATTGGATCGTATCGTGGCCTTCGACACCGACGCGGTCTTCCGCTGCGCGGTCAGCGCACGCGCACCAATGCGCGCACGCGCAAGGGACCGAAGCGAGCCGTGGCCGGTCGCCGCAAGTAGCGTTCTGTCGGGTAAGCGAGTGGCAGCTCCGGTGGGAGCACATCTCACCGTGAAGAGCACGGTTTTTGTGGAGGCAATGACGCGCGATGTCTGAACGACGGCGTGGTGGAAATCAGGGCAAGACGCGAATTCGACGACGCGACAGGAAGAACATTCCTCGCGGACGTGCGTACATTCAGGCGACGTTCAACAACACGATCGTGACGCTGACGGATCCGAACGGAAACGTCATCGCGTGGTCGAGTGCCGGCGCCAATGGGTTCAAGGGCTCCCGCAAGAGCACGCCGTTCGCGGCGCAGGTGACCTCCGAGGCGGCGGCTCGCCGCGCCCAGGAGCATGGCCTTCGCCAGGTCGACGTGTTCGTCAAGGGCCCGGGCTCGGGACGTGAGATGGCGGTTCGTTCGCTGCAGACCAGTGGCGTGCAGGTGATCTCGATCACCGACACGACGCCGATCCCGCACAACGGATGCCGTCCGCCGAAGCGACGCCGCGTCTAGCAGGAGATCGATCTCCGCGAGGAGGTCGTGATCGTGAGGATGTACGCACGGTTTCGCTCGCGTGTGGGCGTTTGAGCGAAACGGTGTCGCGAGGAGGCAAGTCCGCTTGTTGCAGCAACCCGAATTCAAAATAGTTACCGTCGAGGCGGGGCGCAACTACGGGCGCTACCAGATCGAGCCGCTCGAGCCGGGGTACGGAACGACGCTGGGCAACGCCCTCCGCCGCATCCTGCTCCGATCGCTCGAAGGTTGCGCCGTTTCACGCATCCGCATCGACAATGTCTGGCACGAGTTTGCCAGTGTGCCGAACGTCCGTGAAGACGTGACCGAGATCGTGCTCAATCTGAAGGGCATTCGACTGCGCCGCGTTCAGGAGCTGCATGGCGATGTCCGTGCGCACCTGTATGCGCGAGGCGAGGGCGAGGGTGAGCACATCATCACCGCCGGAGACGTCGAGTGGCCGGCCGAGGTTGAGATCGTCAACCCGGAGCAGCCGATCGCGACGCTCGAGGGGCCGGACGCCGTTCTGGACATGGATCTGTGGATCAGCCGCGACCGCGGCTATCGCCCGGCGGAATCGCAGGAGACCTTCAGTCTCGGCGAGATCCCGATCGATGCGATCTACACCCCGATCCAGCGCGTGAACTTCGTGATCGAGCACACGCGCGTCGGTGGCGCGGTCGACTATGACCGCCTGATCCTCGAGATCCTGACGGACGGCACGATCGAGCCGGACGATGCGCTCTCGCAGGCGGCGCAGATCCTCATGGATCACGCGCGCGTCTTCGCGGAGTTCACGCGTCCGGAGCCGGATGCCTCTGCCAACTCCTTCATCTCGGAGGAAGTGCAGAACCGTCCGCTTGCCGAGCTTGGTCTCTCGCCGCGCGTGCTCAACGCGCTGCGAAGCAAGCAGATCGACAAGGTCGGTCAGGTCCTCACCATGGATCCGGACCAGCTCCTGTCGATCCGCAACTTCGGTCCGCGATCGCTGACCGAGCTGCGTGAGAAGCTCGCCGAGTTCGGCTACCTTCCGGAGGCCGATCTCGCGCTGCTGGCGCAGGGTACCGAGAGCGACGAGCTCGAGGACGACGAGGACATTGAGGAAGACCGCAAGGCTGTCGAGGCGATCACCTCTCTGGGCAGCATCGATGCGGCAGATGATGATGAGGATGACCAGGAATGAGACACCAGAAGGCGGGACGCAAGTTCGGGCGTAACCCAAGCCAGCGCAAGGCCCTCCTGCGCCAGCAGGCCATTTCCCTGATCGTGAACGAGCGCATCCAGACGACCGAGGCCAAGGCCAAGGAGCTGCGCAGCGTCGTCGAGAAGCTGGTCACGATCGCACGCGAGGACTCGGATCATCACCGACGCCTCGTGATGTCCAAGATCGATAACGAGCGCGCCATGAAGCGCCTCTTCGAGGTCGTGGCACCGCGCTACGAGTCGACGCCGGGTGGATACACCCGCATCTCGAAGATCGGTCTTCGCAAGGGTGACGCCGCGCCGATCGTGCTGATCGAGTTCGTCGCCTAGGTGCGACGGTCGGGCGCGTGGGTCATGCCGCGCGCCGCGTCGCGAGGCCCGGTGTCCGATGGGTGATTCGTGGAAGCTGACCGTCGCGTATGACGGCACGAACTTCTTCGGATCGCAGCGGCAGTCGGGAAGACGGTCGGTTCAGGAGGAGCTTGAACGGTCGTTGAAGCTCCTCGCCGGTGGGGACGTGGCCAGCGTCTTCGCAGGGCGAACCGATCGTGGTGTGCACGCCGTCGGACAGGTCGTCAGCTTGAACGCGATACGACCCGGAATGTCCGGCACCGCATTCGTCGATGCGGTCAACGCGCACCTTCCGGACGACGTTTCGGTCGTCCGGGCCGAGCGGATCGTCGGCGGTCTGCATGCGCGGTACGATGCGACCTGGCGTGAGTATCGGTACCGCGTCTGGATCGGCCCCGGGCAACCGCTCTCGCGGAAGATGCTCTGGGTGCGGCGATCGCCGCTCGATCTTCTCGCGATGCAGGACGCGAGCGCGCGGTTCTGCGGGACGCACGATGTGGCGTCCTTCGCGAGTGGCGGTGAAGGTGTTCCGGGTTCGGAGCGCAGTCAACGCCCGCGCGGCACGGTTCGCACGATCACGCACTGCTCGGTCGCGATCGTGCAGCCGGACTGGGGGATCACCCCCGGGACCGGCACCGCGATCGAGATTCGCGTGGTGGCAGATGGATTTCTGCCCCGCATGGTCCGATCGATGGTTGGAGCGCTTGTCGAGATCGGCACGCATCGACACGATCCGGTCTGGATCGACGAGCTGCTCGCCGCGCGCGATCGGCGCGTGGGACCGGGCACCGCACCACCGCATGGATTGGTGCTCTGGCGAGTAGGGTACGGTAACGATGTTCCCGACCCGGAGCCAGGACCTTTCGGGACGCTGACCTCGTCAGCTGACCGTTCGATTACAGGTGAGCAACCGGCGCCGGAGCGCTGATCGTCCTGACTGGCGTGAGCCTGATATGATGAGCAGCGATAGTGATGCCGAAGCTTTAGGGAGCATACGAGTCGTGGAACAACGAACCTACTCTGCCAAGCCGTCCGATGTGACGCGCACATGGTTTGTGGTCGACGCTGAGGGCAAGACCCTGGGTCGACTCGCATCCGCCATCGCCGCCACGCTGCGCGGCAAGAACAAGGCGATCTACACGCCGCACGTCGACACCGGTGACTACGTCATCGTGGTCAACGCGGAGAAGATCAAGGTCACGGGTGCCAAGGAGACCGACAAGTTCTACTATCGGCACTCCGGCTATCCGGGTGGACTGAAGACCGCGGCCCTCAAGGACCTGCGCGCCAAGCATCCTGAGCGCATCCTCGAGAACGCGATCCGCGGCATGCTTCCGCGCAACACGCTCGGACGCGAGCAGTTCAAGAAGCTCAAGATCTATGTCGGTGGTGAGCATCCGCATGCGGCGCAGAGCCCTGTCGCCCTGCCGATCGATCACACCGCTGATCGCGCGTAATCAGGATTCAGGGAGCACTCATGAGCGAAGCAACGGCTACGGGCCGCTTTTTCTACGCTGTCGGGCGTCGCAAGACCTCGGTTGCGCGCGTTCGCCTTTACCCGGGCGAAGGCACCATCACGGTGAATGGCAAGACCTCGAAGGAGTACTTCGGCGGTCGTGACATTCATCAGAACACCATCAGTGATCCGCTGCGCCTCACCGGCACGACGGAGCGCTTCAACATCGTCGTCACGGTTGTTGGCGGTGGTGTCTCCGGCCAGGCCGGGGCGGTCCGCCACGGCATTGCTCGCGCGCTGACCCGCTTCGACGAGGAGCTGCGCGGCGTTCTCAAGCCGGCCAAGATGCTCACGCGCGATGCGCGCGCGAAGGAGCGCAAGAAGGTCGGACTCAAGCGCGCCCGCAAGGCGCCGCAGTACACGAAGCGTTAAGTCGCTTCGGCCACTGCCGATCATTGCACAGCACAACGTCCCGGAGGATTTCCTCCGGGACGTTTTTGTGTGCCTGCGTTGGGGTGACGATGGTTTCCAGCCTGGAGTCGGCGGGTGCAGGATGCTCCGATGGTGACGTGTTCCTGATGTTCGGGCTGCGTCCGGAGCGCTTCGCGGGGACATCCTTCGCCTTGCTCAGGATGACGGCCGTTGGAAGGGAGGCGGAGACGGGCCGAGCTGCAGGCAGCCGGCCGCTTACCGCTCCGGGAGATCGCGCGTCGGGTCCTTCTGCTCGGTCGGAACGTCGCGCAGCATCGTGATGTTGCGGACGCTCCGCTGCATGATGTCGTCGCGCAGCGCGCGGGCGAGCGTTGCCGAAGCCGTGACATCCGTGCGACCTGTCCAGCCAGGCGCATCCGCATGCACGGCGATCATCCCGTGATATCCCTGATCCACCAGCATCGCGATCGTGCGGGCGGCGAGACGCCCCCGTGGGGTGACGTCCGGTCGGCCATCGGCGAGGAGCCATGGATCGATCCGCACCACGGCGAGGCGCGCGCCGAGCTTCGCGATCACGGCCTCCGTCTCCCAGCGGACCGAGAGATCGCCCGTCAGATCGAGCGCCACCTGGTAGTCCCACTCCTCGACGGCGCGCCGGATCGCATTGATGCGGTCCAGATGATCGGCATTGCGCATGAGGGCGGCAGCATTGATGGCGAGCGTGATCTGCAGGCGGCGGGAGACGTCGCGTCGCAGCGTCCGCACGAAGCCGTTCAGGCTCGTGCTCTCGGCGTCGGTCGTGACGCGCGGCAGGATGAGGTTCATCTGGCCATTGCGTTCGGCGGCAGCGCGAAGGAACGTCTCGATGCGCTCGCGACGCCGTGCCGCCTGCCAGCCGTCAACGCGCTCCGGCAGCCAGATGCTGCGGATGGCAACGTTGTGCGGGGTGGCGAGATCCGTGACGCTGAGATTCGTCGGCATGAGCCAGCTCGAACGCACATCCACATCGAGCCCGTGGAGTTGACTCTCCTGGGCGATCGCGATGCCGTTGCGGAGTGATCCGAGGACGCTCGCGGCGCACGCCATGATGACGAGCGGGCGCTGCGCGTGTGGTGACGGCGAGGAAGGGGTGGGGAAAGTCATGAACGCAGGACGCCTTCCGTCTGAAACGGCCGCATGAAGGCGGCGGGTCACGACGTGTGCGACCCGTCGTCATGGTATCCGTCCCAGTGTATCACCCGGATTTCAGGAGACCGGAAGCGATGCCGCATTCCGTACCGCCTGTTCGACGGTCAGTTCGGTCGCGACCGTCAGGGCCATCGCGCGTTCGCGGGTGATCTCGCCGGTCTTGAGCGTCGAGGCGAAGGCGACGTCGCCGTCGACGGCGGTGTGCGCCGGCACGATGATCCGTGCGAGGCCATCGTGCGCGGCGACGCACAGGCGCACGAGCGTATCGTGCGGGCAGGGGATGTCCGTGACGACGGCGATGAGCGTGGTGTTCTGCTGCTCCGGGATCTCCAGCTGGGCGACGCGATCGATCAGCGCCTCGCGCGGATCTCCGTCACCCTCGCCGGCAGGGGCGCCGAACGCATTGACCGCCGCGAAGGCCGTCACGGTGCCGAAGCCGAGATCCGTCTGCGCGACCCCGAAGCCGCCCGGACGCGCCTCCCCGATGCCACGGATGCCGCCGATGCGCGTGCCCGTGCCGACACCGATGCGCGCACTCGTGATCGCGGAGAGCGGCTGCGCCTCTTCAAACGCGTGCCTTCCGTCGATCGCATCCGGGAAGGCGACGTCCCCGACCGCGAGATCGAAGACGACGGCGCCGGCGACGAGCGGGACGAACGTGTTGCCGAACGGAAGACCACGACCCGCCTCGCGCAATCCCTGCATCACGCCATCCGCCGCGCGCAGCCCGTAGGCACTGCCGCCGGTCAGGAGGATCGCGTCGACGCGCTGGGCGGACATGCCCGGCTGGAGCATCGCGAGGTTGAGCGATCCCGGCGCCGCGCCGCGCGCCTCGGCGGCCGTCGAGACCATGTCGTCGAAGACGATCACAGTGAGGCCGGTGCGGGCGATCTCGTCGGTGTAGTGGCCGACGCGGATGCCGGGGATGTCGCGAGGGGTCGAGGTCGTCGTTACCATGCGATGGTCACTCCTGGTCGCGCGATGGCGATGGTGCCCGTGAAGGCTGCGGCCGCGCGCGTGCGCTGCGCCTCGGGACCCGTCTGCTCCCAGATGTGCGTCAGCACGAGCGTCTCGGCCCCGATCGTTTGCGCGAGGATACCAGCTTCCTCGGCGGAGATGTGCGATCGCGACACTTCCGGCGCCGGCGTCTCGGCGTAGGTCGCCTCGGAGATCACGACCTTCGCCCCCTGCGCGAAGTCGACGAGCCCCGCGATGTCCGAGGTGTCGGCCGTGTAGACGAGGTCGCCCGATCCGTCGCGCGGCGAGACGCGCATCGCCCAGCAGGGGACGGCGTGCACGGTGCGCGCGAACGTGATCGTCAGCCCGCCGACCGTGAGCGGGAGGGACGGATCGACCTCCCGGAGATCGTGCGTCTCGGCGAAGTAGGTGTCGCGATCCTGCGGGGCGGCGAAGATCGCAGCGGCCTTCGCGAAGAGGTCGATGCCGTCGGTCGGCAGCCAGACCGGGAGCGGCTGCTCGCGGCGCGGGGAGATTGCGACCAGCGTGTCGCGCAGGGCGAGCGCATCGAAGACGTGGTCCATGTGCAGATGCGAGATCACGAGCGCATCGAGCGTGCGGAGATCGGTGTGCTTGCGCAGCTCGAGCAGGGTGTTCGGTCCGAGATCGAGGACGACGGTCGTGTTCGCGTGCTCGATCAGATAGCCGGCGCATCCCTGGCCGACGCTGATCGCGGCAGAACTTCCCCCGAGTGTGGTGAGTGTGGTCATGACCGATCCCTTCGTAACGTGTGCGTGCGGTTCGCGATGTGTCGAGGGCACCCATCCCGGGGGCCCTCGACAGGATCGGACATCACGCGCGGCCGGACGTTAACGCATCAGGCGCGTGTTCAGGCGGAGCGGTTCAGTCTGGACTTCATCGAGGTGGGAGTAGTCGTTCGCGAGGTGGATCAGCGTCTCCTCGGCATTGATGACGAGATGCGTGACGCTGCAGTTCTGGAAGGAGTAGCGCGCGAAGTCGTTCGGGGAGCCACCTTCGATCTGCGCGACGAACGAGCCGATCACGCCGCCGTGACAGACGACCGCGACCGACTGCTCCTCGTGACGCGCGATGATGTCCATGAACGCCTCGCGGACGCGCCGGTTGAAGGCGCTGCGGCTCTCGCCACCTGGCCACTGGATGTCCGTCTCGTCGACTGCGGCGAGGACATCGCTCATGTCGGGATGCTTCGCGAGGACCTCCTCGATCGTGTGTCCCTCGAGGTGGCCGAAGTCGATCTCCGTGACGCCCTCGTGCGTGACGAGATCGCGTCCGGTGGTGCGGGCGATCTCGCCGGCGGTCTGCTGGGCGCGACGCAGCGGCGAGGCAATCAGCGTGTCGAGGGTGATGCTCGCGAAGCGATCGCCGACGCGACGCGCCTGCCGCTCGCCGAGCGGATCGAGCGGGAGATCGGTCGATCCGATGAACTGGTGCTTCGCGTTGCCCTCCGTCTGCCCGTGGCGGACGAGGTAGAGCGTGGTCTGTGCCTGACGCGGATGACGGATGATGGTGAAGCGACGCGGCACGAACGCCTCAGGCGTGGAGTTCTCGATAGTAGTCACAGCTCTTCCTCAGGAGACAGGCGGAACATCGGGGATTGCGGGCAATGCAGATCGCGCGACCGTGAGCGATGAGCCCGCGGTGGCACGCGTAGATCCGTTCCGCATTATCCCCCAGGAGCTCCTCGAGGACATCCTCCGTGCGCTCGGCGGACATTCGTGCAGGCGCGAGGCCGATTCGCAGCGCCAGTCGGTGGACGTGCGTGTCGACCGGCATCGCGGGCATCCCGAGCGCGAAGAGCAGCACGCAGGCGGCCGTCTTCGGGCCGACGCCGGGGAGCGAGGTCAGCCACGCCTTCGCCTCGGCGAGCGGCATCGCGCGGAGATCGGGCAGGCGATAGTCGCCCTCGCGCTCGTCGATCTCGCGGAGGACGGCCTGAATGCGCGGCGCCTTGCTGTTCGCGAGACCGCCCGTGCGGATCGCCTCGATCACGCGATCGGTCGGCGCGTGGACGACATCGTCCCACGTCGGGAACGTCGCGAGCAGCGATCCGTAGGCGCGTGCGGTGTTGATGTCGGAGGTGTGCTGCGAGAGGATCGTCGAGATCAGCTCGCCGAGCGGGTCCTCGTTCGGTGTGAGGACGAACGGCCCGTAGGTCTCGTCCAGCGTGTCGGTGATGGCATTGATGTCATGGTGGGGCACAGGTGACTCTCAAGGGTGAGCGCGCGAGATGTTGTGAAATCATTGCGCACGGCATGGGTTCCTCGTATAATAGAGCGATTTTGGAATATGCGCCTTGTGGAGTAACGCAACCCCCGTGCACTGTCCCCCCTTTCTACACCCCTGAATCTGCATCGCCCTCGGGTCACTCGTTGACCTCGGGGGTTGTTTTTTGTGGAGCGGGTGGCGATCGACCGGGCGGGTGTGCAGATAGGACGAAGATGACGAGCGGGACGAACAACGACTGGTGGATTCGCGGTGGGCATGTGGTCGATCCGGCGAACGGGATCGATGGCGTGACGGATGTCGTGATCCGTGACGGACGGATCGCGGCGGTCGGCACGATGGATCACGTGCATGATGTGCAGGAGGTCGATGCGACCGGAAAGATCGTCTCCCCGGCGTGGCTCGACATCCACGTGCACCTTCGTCAGCCGGGCTTCGATGCGAAGGAGACGGTGCGTACCGGCACCGAGGCGGCGGTCGCGGGCGGCTTCTCGACGGTCGCCTGCATGCCGAACACGAAGCCGGCGCTCGATAGTCCCGAGGTGCTCGCGGAACTCGCCGCAAAGGTCGCCGAGGAAGGTGTCGCGCGCGTGCTGCCGATCGCGACCATCACGAAGGGGCGGACCGGCGGCGAGGCCGTCGACTTCGACGCGCTTGTGGCGGCGGGGGCGATCGGCTTCTCCGATGACGGCGATACCACGGCGGACAGCGCGATCATGCGCGCCGCGCTCGAAGCGTCGGTGCGGCTCGATCGCCCGGTGATCGTCCACTGCGAGGACAAGGCGATCGCGCACGGCGCGATGAACGAGGGTGAGGTCTCGAAGCGGCTGGGCATCTCCGGCATCCCGGCGGCGGCGGAGGAGATCATCATCGCGCGCGATCTGATGCTTGCCGAGCTGACCGGCGGCTGGCTTCACGTCTGCCACGTCAGCACGGGGCGCGGCGCCGAGCTGATCGCCGAGGCGAAGCGTCGTGGCGTGCACGTCACCGCGGAGGTGATGCCCCACCATCTGGTCATGAGCGATGAGTGGGTGGGAGGCAGCCGGACGTTGCACAATACGATTGAACCGGCGGGGCAGCCGGGCACGCCGGGTGATCCCAACACGAAGGTCAATCCGCCGCTGCGTCCGGTGAAGGACACGGAGCTTCTGCTCAAGGCGGTGCAGGAGGGCGTGTTCGACTGCTTCGGCACCGATCACGCGCCGCACGCCTTCCCGGAGAAGGCCGGCACGACCTTCGAGCAGGCGGCGATGGGGATGAGCGGACTTGAGTTCGCCTTCCCGGCGACGTACGCGCTGGTGCGTGCCGGTCACCTCACGCTGAACGATCTGATCCGTCTCTGGACGGTGGAACCCGCCGATCTCCTCCGCAGCGAGCTCGGCACCCTCTCGGTCGGCGCCGTCGCCGATGTCACCGTCTTCGATCCGGAGCTCGCCTGGACCGTCACCCCTGAGGCGCTGAAGACGAAGAGCGCCAACACCCCGCTGCTGGGCATGACCCTGCGTGGTCGATCGATCCTCACCCTTGTCAATGGAGAAGCACGCCATCATGTCTGATCGGTCCACACACCACTACGCACCGCCCTCCGATGCCGCCCTCGCGCTGGCGGATGGTCGCGTCTTCCGTGGCAACGCCTTCGGGGCGAAGGCGAATGCCGAGGGCGAGGTCGTCTTCACCACGACGATGACCGGCTATCAGGAAGTCAGCAGCGACCCGTCGTTCCGCGGGCAGATCGTCTGCATGACGTACCCGCTGATCGGCAATTACGGCATCAACACCGACGACGACGAATCGCGCAATCCGTGGATCGCCGGCCTGATCGTCCGCGAGGCCTGCACGCAGCCGTCGTACTGGCGCTCGGTTGGGCCGATCCACGACTATCTCGAGCAGAACGGCATCCCGGGCATCTCCGGGATCGACACGCGTGCCCTGACGCGGCACATCCGCGATGTCGGTGACACGCGCGCCGTGATCGTCCACGACGCCGCGCATCTCTCGGACGACGAGCTCGTCGCGCTGGCGCGGCAGGCACCGATTCCGGGCGAGCAGGATGTCGTCGGCGAGGTGCAGGAGCACGACGAGGTCGCGTACGGTGCGGAGAACGATGGTCCGCACGTCGTGGTCGTGGACTGTGGCGTGAAGCGGAACATCATCCGCTCGCTGGTCAAGCGCAACGCGCGTGTGACGACGGTGCCGTACGGTACACCGTATAGCCGCATCCAGGAGCTGAATCCGGATGGCGTGATCCTCTCGCCGGGACCGGGCGATCCGGCGAATCTCGACGAGGGTCTCGATGTCGTGCGCGCGGTGCTGGAGGACGGACGTCCGTACTTCGGCATCTGCCTCGGACATCAGCTGCTGGCGCGCGCGATCGGCGCGGAGACCTCGAAGCTGAAGTTCGGGCATCGCGGGGGCAATCACCCGGTGATGGACGAACGCTCCGGTCGCGTGACGATCACGGCGCAGAATCACTCGTACCGCGTCGATGACACCACGGTGCCGGAGGACGACGGCTGGCAGGTGGCGCTCCGCAATCTCAACGACCAGTCGGTCGAGGGCCTCGCGCATGCGACATTGCCGGTGCTCTCGGTGCAGTTCCACCCGGAGGCCTCGCCGGGTCCGCTCGACAATGGGGTGCTCTTCGACGAGTTCATCCAGATGATCGCGACCCGGACGGAGGCTCGCGCGGCAGCGTCGTGACGCTCGCCACGCATGACGCGCATTTCACACGACGCTTGAATCCAGGGCCGACAATCGGCCAGTGACCCGGATGGTCCACCACCCCTGCTGAGAGGAAAATCGGTTGGCGACAGTAGCAGCAAACAAGGCACGCCCGGAGAAGCCCACCAGCGTGCTGGTGATCGGTTCCGGACCGATCGTGATTGGACAGGCAGCGGAGTTCGACTACGCAGGCACGCAGGCATGCCGCTCGCTGCGTGAGGAGGGGATCCGCACGATCCTCGTCAACTCCAACCCGGCCACGATCATGACCGACGAGGATATCGCCGACGCGGTGTACATCGAGCCGCTGACGCCGGATGTGATCCGCCGTGTCATTCAGCGCGAGCGCCCGGATGGTCTCCTGCCGACACTCGGCGGGCAGACCGGCCTCAACCTCGCGGTGAAGGTCGCGGAGCTCGGCATCCTCGAGGAGTACGGGGTGCGCCTGCTCGGCACGCCGCTCGAGGCGATCCAGATGGCGGAGGATCGCGCGCTCTTCAAGGACCTCCTGCAGCGCATCGGCGAGCCGGCGATCCCGAGCGTGATCGTCCACACGCTCGAGGAGGCGCACGAGTTCGCGAAGACCGTGCCGCTCCCGCTCGTGATCCGTCCGGCCTACACGCTCGGTGGCACGGGTGGCGGTATCGCGGAGACGCCGGAGCAGCTCGACGCGATCGTGACGTCTGGTCTCAACGCGAGCCCGATCCACCAGATCCTGCTCGAGCGCTCGCTCGTCGGCTGGAAGGAGATCGAGTACGAAGTCATGCGCGATGGTGCCGACACCTGCATCACCATCTGCAACATGGAGAACTTCGACCCGATGGGCGTCCACACGGGCGACAGCATCGTCGTGGCGCCATCGCAGACGCTGTCGGACAAGGAGTACCAGATGCTCCGCACGTCCGCGCTGAACATCATCCGCTCGCTCGGGATCGAGGGTGGCTGCAACGTGCAGTACGCGCTCAACCCGGACTCGATGGAATACGGTGTCATCGAGGTGAACCCGCGCGTGAGCCGCTCCTCGGCGCTCGCGTCGAAGGCGACCGGTTACCCGATCGCGCGCATCTCGGCGAAGATCGCGATCGGCATGCGCCTCGACGAGCTGACGAACGTGGTGACCGGCAAGACGACGGCCGCCTTCGAACCGGCGCTCGACTACGTGGTCGCGAAGATCCCCCGCTGGCCGTTCGACAAGTTCCCGAAGGCCGATCGCACCATCACCACGCAGATGAAGGCGACTGGCGAAGTCATGGCGATCGACCGCTCGTTCGAGGGCGCGATCCAGAAGGCGGTCCGCTCGCTGGAGACGACCGGCAAGGACCTCGCCTGGGAGGATCCGGCCTGGGGGGACGACCTCGACACGATCCTCGCCTACGTGAAGCGCCCGACCGACCTCCGCCTCTGGGCGATCATGGCGGCGCTGCGCCGCGGCGTGACGGTGGAGACGCTGCACGAGCTGAGCGCGATCGACAACTGGTTCCTCTGGAAGCTGGAAGATCTTGTCGCGCAGGAAGTCGCGCTGCGTGAGAAGCCGCTCGATGGTCCGCTGCTGTGGACGTCGAAGCGGATGGGCTTCTCCGACGTGCAGATCGGCCGCCTGAACGGCAAGCCCGCGCGCGAGGTGCGCGATCTGCGCCGCTCGATGGGCATGAACCCCGTCTACAAGATGGTCGACACCTGCGCCGGTGAGTTCGCCGCACAGACGCCGTACTTCTACTCGACCTACGAGGAAGAGGACGAGGCCACCCCGATCGAGGGCGCGCGCGCCGTGGTCGTTGGTTCGGGGCCGATCCGCATCGGGCAGGGCATCGAGTTCGACTACTGCTCGGTGCAGGCGTCACGCTCGCTGCGAGCGAACGGTGTCAAGTCGATCATGATCAACTCCAACCCGGAGACAGTCTCGACCGACTTCGATGCGTCGGATCGCCTCTACTTCGAGCCGCTCGATGCCGAGAGCGTCGAGGAAGTGATGCGCCACGAGAACGGTGGGGACGACTCCTTCCCGCCGATGATCGTGCAGTTCGGCGGGCAGACCGCGATCAACCTCGCGAAGCCGCTCACCGATGTCGGCGCGCCGATCTACGGCAGCTCGCTCGACTCGATCGACCTCGCGGAGGATCGCGAGCGCTTCGAATCGTTCCTGCGCGGCCTGAACATCCCGCAGCCGATCGGCTCGGCGGTGACGTCGCTGAAGGATGCCGAGGCCGTCGCCGATCGCATTGGGTACCCGGTGCTCGTGCGCCCGTCGTACGTGCTCGGTGGACGCGCGATGGAGGTCGTCTACGGGCCGGATCAGCTCGCGCGCTACATTCGCAATCAGGTCAGCCTGACGCCGGAACATCCGGTCCTCGTCGACAAGTATCTCGTCGGCAAGGAGGTCGAGGTCGACGCGATCTGCGATGGCGAGCAGGTGCTGATCCCGGGGATCATGGAGCATATCGAGCGCGCCGGCGTGCACTCCGGCGACTCGTTCGCGGTGTATCCGGGCGTGAACCTCTTCCCGGCGGAGGTCGACACGATCGTCGACTACACGACGCGGATCGCGCTCAATCTGAACGCGCGCGGTCTGATCAACATCCAGTTCGTCATTCACGGCGGACGCATCTTCGTGATCGAGGTCAACCCGCGATCGTCGCGCACCGTGCCGTTCCTCAGCAAGGCGACGGGCGTGCCGATGGTCAAGCTCGCGACGGGCATCATGCTCGGCAAGACGCTCGCGGAGCAGGGCTTCCAGGGTGGCCTCTGGCCGCGTCAGCCGTTGACCGCGGTCAAGGCGCCGGTCTTCTCGATGGCGAAGCTGCGCGGGGTCGAGGTGAATCTCGGCCCGGAGATGAAGTCGACCGGTGAGGTGATGGGCATCGACCGCAGCTTCGAGTCGGCGTTCTACAAGGCGCTGATCGCTTCCGGCATGGCGATTCCCGACAAGGGCTCGATCCTCGTGACGCTCGCGGATGAGGACAAGGCGTTCGCGACGGACATGCTGACGAGTCTCGCGCGGATGGGCTTCACACTCTATGCGACCGAGGGGACGGCCTCGTTCATCGAGCGCAACAACATCCCGGTGCAGATGGTGACGAAGCGCATCGGCCGCGGCAAGCCGGACATGCTCGACGTGATCCTCGACGGCACGGTCGATGCGGTGATCAACACCCCGGGACCGGCCGACAAGGAGAAGCTCGACGGCCTCGAGATCCGGCGCGCGGCGGTCGAGCGTGGCATTCCGTGCATCACCTCGCTCGACACGGCGCGCAACATGATCGCGGCGATGGAGAAGGCGAACGCGGTGTACTCCGTCGAGCCGGTGCCGTCGTATCGCGACAGCGCGATCGGGTACTAGCGTGAGCGGGCGGGGTGCTCCGGAACCCCGTCCGCACCCGGGCCGCCCGCGACGATCTGTGCGTCTGTCCGGTGTGCACGATCGTACGAGCGCGACATACTCCGCAGAGATCAGTTCCTCATCACGACGGGAGGCGGCGGTGACCGCACACACGCCCACATCAACTGAACGACCTACCCCCAAGGGCGCGACCCGGATCTTCACCGGCGTCATCACGCATACCGAGCCGACGATGGGCGATTCCTCGCTCATCACCTTCACGGCCCCCGAGCACGTCGTGCAGATGGCGCGGCCGGGACAGTTCGTCGACATCACGGTCCGCGAGCAGGGCGCCTACGATCCGCTGCTGCGCCGCCCGATCTCGATCTATCGTGCTGACAAGGAGCGCGCCGAGCTGACGATCCTGGTGCGACCATTCGGACGTGGCAGCCGCTGGCTCGTCTCGCAGCCAACCGGGACCCAGCTGAACGTCCTCGGGCCGCTCGGCAATGCGTTCGAGATCGCGCCGAAGAGCCGGAACCTGCTGATGGTCGCCGGTGGCGTCGGTGCGGCACCGCTGCTGATGCTGGCGGAAGAGGCGATCACGCGCGGGCTGAGCGTCACCTACCTGATGGGCGCCGCGAACGAATCGACGCTGCTCCCCGCCGCCGCGCTCCGCGACGAGATCGAGTACGTCGTCGCGACGGATGACGGCAGTCGCGGGCACAAGGGCTTCGTGACCGATCTCGTGCCGGACTACCTCCAGTGGGCGGATCAGATCTTCACGTGTGGTCCGACGCCGATGTTCCACTCGCTGCGGAACACGATCCTCGCGCATCGCTCGACCGAGCGCTTCCCGAACGTCCAGGTCTCCGTCGAGCGGACGATGGCCTGCGCGCTCGGCGCGTGCCTCGGTTGCGTCGTCGAGACGACGTCCGGGATGCAGACCTCGTGTGTGGATGGTCCGGTCTTCGACATGCAGAAGGTGGTGTGGTCATGAGTGTCGCGACAGCCGTCACGCCCGATCTGAGCGTCGATCTCGCGCCGCGCAATCCGCGCGAGCTGGTGTTGAGGAACCCGGTCATCCCGGCCTCCGGATGCTTCGGTTACGGCACGGAGTATGGGCACTTCGTCGATGTCGAGCAGCTCGGGGCGTTCGTGAGCAAGGGCATCACGCCGCTGCCGCGCAGTGGCAACGCGATGCCGCGCATCGCCGAGACGCCGGCCGGGATGCTCAACGCGATTGGTCTGCAGAATCCTGGACTGAACGCGTTCATCAAGAAGTACCCGCCCATCTGGGAGCGCTGGGATGTCCCGGCGATCGTGAACGTCTCGGCCGAAAGCCTCGAGGACTTCGCGATGATGGCGCGCGCGCTCGACGACGTACCGGGCGTGGCGGCGCTCGAGATCAACATCTCGTGCCCGAACATCAACGCCGGCGGCTTCTGCTTCGGCTGGGACGCGCAGATGTCGGCCGATGTCACGCGCGTCGTCCGCGAGGCGACGACCCTGCCGATGATCGTCAAGCTGAGCCCGGGGGCGGTCGACGTGATCGAGATCGCGCAGGCGGTCGAGAGCGAGGGGGCGGATGCCGTCTCGCTGATCAACACGCTCGTCGGCATGCAGATCGACACCAGGCGCCGGAAGCCGGTGCTCGCGAACAACACCGGTGGGCTCTCGGGTCCGGCGGTCAAGCCGGTCGCGGTGCGGATGGTCTACCAGGTTGCGGCGGCGGTCGGGATCCCGGTGATCGGGCTCGGCGGCATCAACGGGCTGAACGACGCGCTCGAGTTCTTCATGGCGGGAGCCTCGGCGATCCAGCTCGGCACGGCCATCTTCACGGACCCGACGATTCTACTACGACTTGTGGATGAGCTTTCGGAGTGGCTGGTGCAGAACGGCTGCGGTAAGCTCAGCGACATCGTTGGCGTCGCGAATCCGCGATTCTCGCCGCCGAAGGGGCCTGATCTCGACCTGTTCGCAGAAATGAGTGTGTGATGCGCTATCTCTACCTCCTGCTGATTCTCGTTCCGGTGACCGCCGTGATGGAGTTTGCGGGGGTAGACAATCACCCGCTGATGTTCGTGATGTCGGCACTGGCGCTGGTTCCCCTGGCGGCGGTGCTGGGCAACGCGACCGAGGAGGTCGCGGTCTTCACCGGGCAGAAGATCGGCGGGTTGCTGAACGCGACACTCGGGAACGCGGCGGAGCTGATCATCACGATCGTCGCGTTGCGTGAGGGGCTCGTCTCCGTCGTGAAGGCGAGCATCGCCGGCTCGATCATTGGCAACATGCTGGTGGTGCTCGGGGCGGCGGTGTTGCTGGGTGGCATCAAGAATGGCGAGCAGCGCTTCGATGCGCGCATCGCCTCGACGAACGCGACGATGATGTCGCTCGCGATCGTCGTGCTGATGATCCCGGCCGTCTTCGCGCTGGGATCGGGCTCCTCGGCGGTGTCAGACGCCGACATCATCAATCTGAGCGACGCGAGTTCCGTGATCCTGATCATTCTCTACGCGCTCTATCTCATCTACACGATCTTCACGAAGTCCGCGACGTCCGCCGCGCAGGTCGAGCATGCGGAGGTGAAGCCGCCGCAGCGCCAGCTCTACCTCGCGCTCGGCACGCTGATCGTGGCGACGCTGGCGATCGTGTTCATGAGCGAGATCCTGGTCGGGGCACTGGAGCCGACGGCGGAGCAGTGGGGGCTGTCGGATCTCTTCGTCGGCGTGATGCTGGTGCCGCTGGTCGGCAACATCGCGGAGCATCTGGTCGCGGTGCAGACGGCGATTCGGAACAAGATGGATCTGACGATCGGCATCGCGGTTGGCTCGGGTCTGCAGATCGCGCTGTTCGTGGCGCCGGTGCTGATCCTCGTCAGCCAGTTCGTCGGGCCGGAGCCGATGTCGCTGGTGTTCAACACATACGAGCTGGCGGCGTTGATCGGGGCGGTGCTCATCGCGGTGCTGATCTCGATCGACGGGCGTACGAACTGGCTTGAGGGCGCGCAATTGCTCGCGCTCTACGCAGTCGTCGCGGTGGCGTTCTACTACGTGCCGTGATCCGGTGACATAACGCATGTGACGGCTGAACGGCGGACCAGATCGGTCCGCCGTTTTCGTGTGGGTGGGATCGCGATCAGGCGGCGCGACGTGTGTTCTCGACGATCGCCGTGACGATGCGCGCGTTCAGGGCCGACGGGATCTCGTGACCCATCCCGTCGATCAGCAGGAGCGTCGCGTTCGGGATTGACGCGGCCGTGTCCTCGCCGTGAGCCGACGGGAAGAGCGGATCGTCCGTGCCGTGGATGACGAGCGTCGGGGCGGTGATCGTCGCGAGGCGATCGCGGCGGTCGCCATCGACCGCGATTGCGGCCAACTGACGGCTCATGGCGCCGGGATCGTGGGCGCGCCGCAACTCCTCGCGGATGATGTCTCGCTGGGCGTCCGCATCGAATGGGGTGCCCGACCCGGCCAGATCCCGAGCGAACGTCAGCACGTGCTCGACGTAGGCGTCACGAGCGATCGCCGGATCGGGCGCGGGACGCGTCATGAGCGCCATCGTGGCGGGGGTGGCGGCCGGCAGCGTCGGGTTGCCGCTCGAGGACATGATCGAGACGAGCGAGTGGACGCGCTCCGGATGCATGCTCGCCACGAGCTGGGCAATCATCCCGCCCATCGAGCGGCCGACCAGATGCGCGCGTTCGATCCCGAGCGCATCGAGCAGCCCGATGGTGTCGCGGGCCATGTCCGCGAGCGTGTAGGGGACCTCCGGGATGCGTCCCTGCGCGAGCACTCCTGCAAGCTGCGCGAAATCAGGCGCGCGCCGATCCGGGAGGTGCGTGGACTCGCCGGCGTCGCGATTGTCGAAGCGGATCACGCCGAAGCCGTGCGCGGCCAGCCGCTCGCAGAACGCATCGCTCCAGCGGACACGTTGCGCCGTGAGACCCGAGATCAGCACGATCGTGTCGCCCTGCGGATCGCCGAGGCGATCGAAGGCGAGCTCGATGCCGTTCGCGTGGATCGTGCTCACGAGATGACCTCGTCGGCGTCGTCCGGGTAGGCGAGACGAAGTGCGTAGGCGTGGACATCCGGCGACCACGTCGCGACGATCTCCTCGAAGCGTGGACGATCGTTCGCGAAGAGCGCGCGCAAGGCGTCCTCGAAGTCTGGGGCGTCGCCCGCAATTGCGGTCAGAAAGCGATGCACAGCCTCCTGCCCGGCGCGCGCACGATCGCGCGGACCGGAGGTCTTGCGCGCCTCGTCCACGAGGCGGCGGAGCGCGGCCGATGCGCCGCCCGGCTGCGACTCCAGCCATTCCCAGTGACGCGGCAGGAGCGTCACCTCGCGCCCGACGACCCCGAGGCGGGGACGTCCGCGACCGCGCGTCGTCGCCTCGGGGGGAGGTGGCGTCCAGGTGAGCGCACGGATACGGTACTTCATCCGCTGTCGCAGCTGATCGGCGGTGCCGGAGAGGTTGAGATCGACGAGTTCCCCGGTGGTGTCATCGAAGACGAGGGGGACGTGCGAGGGATCGGCATCGAACGCGGCCTTCACCGCGAGGGCGACCTCGAGGAGTGATCCGGACGCGACGCGCGCGTGGGCGAGGAATGCGGTGACTCTGGGGCCGTTGGTCTCGAGCATCGGTGGGTGCCCTCCTTCGCGATGAATACTATCCGGGTAATATTCATCGCGTCAACCCGTTGATGAGGCCGGAGGGTCTTCACGAGAACCTGTCCAGAAATGCCGATTCAAATGGTAGGATATACTGCAGTCATGCGTGGATCTCGCGGTGGCGGGACCATTGCGTACCGGGGCCGAACAATGATGCGTCTGTCG
>Ga0164243_10002250_pt1 | contig 32097 bp, 19 predicted proteins | sample OricompcompostOP_FD_108781 | JGI IMG/M metagenome (GOLD analysis project Ga0164243, IMG submission 108781) | Organic Plus compost microbial communities from Emeryville, California, USA - Original compost - Organic plus compost (OP) | ecosystem: Engineered > Solid waste > Mixed feedstock >... | reverse complement strand
GGTGGCGCGGTGGAGTCAACCGCTCCTGCAGCCGTGCGGTACGGGCGTGGCGGCCATGCTGATGACGCGCATCGCCGGGGTTCCGCACGTGCTCGTGCACGCCCGCGTCGAGCCCGGGTTCCGGGATGTCGTGGAGCTCGGCCCGACCGTACAGGCGATCCCGGACGACCGGGCCAGCCCGCCGCGTTACCTCGGCGAGGCGCTCACCGCGGCACCGGACCGGATCCGGTACGACACGGTGCTGTCCGAGGAGGGCGGCCGGTTCCGCAACGCCCGTACCCGTTATCTCGTGGTGGAGGTCGAGCACGACCGGCTCGGGCCGGAGCCGGACAGCCATCGGTGGGTGACGCTGCCACAGCTCGCCGAACTGGTGCGGTACGGCTACGTCAACGTCCAGGCCCGCACCCTGCTGGCCGCCCTGCGCGCGCTGCGGGGCGACGATGAGTGATCCGGTTCGGTTCGGTGTGCTGGGCTGCGGCAGCATCGCCCGCCGCAAGATGCTGCCCGCGATGCGCGCGCATCCGTCGGTCGAGATCGCGGCGGTGGCCAGTCGCGATCCGGCGAAGGCGGTCCGGTTCGCGGCGGAGTTCGGCGGCGCTCCGGTGACCGGATATCGGGAGCTGCTGGCCCGCGGGGACGTGGACGCGGTGTACGTGGCGCTGCCGACCGGGTTGCACCACGAGTGGGCGCGTGCCGGCCTGGCCGCCGGCAAGCATCTGTTCGTGGAGAAGCTGCTGACGCCGTCGTCGGCGCAGACCGCGGAGCTGTTCGCGCAGGCCGCCGAGCGGGGGTTGGTGCTGCGGGAGAACGTGATGTTCCTGCACCACGGCCAGCATCCGGCGCTGCGGTCGTTGGTCGCCGACGGGGCGCTCGGCGAGGTGCGCGGGTTCGACGGCGTGTTCTGCGTGCCGCCGTTCCCGCCGGGCGACGTGCGGTACGTGCCGGAGCTCGGCGGCGGCGCGCTGCTGGATCTCGCCGTCTACCCGCTGCGCGCCGCCCTGTACCACCTCGACGACGCGCTGTCCGTGGTCGGCGCGGTGCTGTACGAGGATGGCGAGGTCGATGTGGCGTGCAGCGCACTGCTGCTGTCCGGCGGCGGGGTCCCGGTGACGATCCGGGTCGGGTGCCGGCACGCGTACGAGTCGCGCTATGCGCTGTGCGGCACCGACGCCAGGCTCGACCTGGACCGCGCGTTCACCCCGCCGCCGGAGCACCGACCGCGGGCCTGGCTGACCGGGCCGGACGGACGGCGCGACATCGACCTGGCCCCGGACGACCAGTTCGGCAACGCGCTGGGCGCCGTCGTCGCGGCCGTACGGTCCGGCGCGACGGCACGGATCGACGGCGTCGCCGAGCGGGCGAGCATCCGTACCGTCGAGTTGATCGAGGACATCCAACGGGTCGCCCGCCGCGTTCCGGTCCCGTCGATCGCCGAGCCCACCCGTTGACGCTCCGCGCTACGGTATCGGTTCGATATATAGATCAACGATAGGTGGTCGATGATGGTGCGGCGGCGCACGGTACTGGTCGGTGCGGGCACAGCGATGGGCGCCGTCGGTGCGGTCGCCGCGGTCGGCGGCACTGCGGCCGCACCGGACCGTACGGTCGACGGCCGGGCGCTGCTGACCGACCCGTTCCTGCAGGTGCCGACGGCGGACGGCGTGTCGGTCTGCTGGTTCACCGAATGGGCCGGTACCCGGCACGTGACCTTGGTCGGCGACTGGGTCCGTGACCTGGACACCGCCACTGCCGGGGAGTACGCGCTGGGGCATCGCCCCGCACCGTCCGGCGGCCAGGTGGTGTCCGCGGAAACCCGGCGGTTGAGCCAGTTGCGTGAGGACGCCGACAGCACGGTGCCCGGCCGTACCTACGATCAGGTCACCGAGCGCCCGGTGTGGCGGCACGAGTCGACGGTGCGCGGCCTGTCCGGCCCGCTGCCCTACCGGGTGGTCAGCGTGGACGGCAACGCGGTGACGGTGTCCGAGACGTACCGGCTGGGGCCGGCGGCGGATCCGGGCGCCGCACAGCTGGTGCTGCTCACCAGCGACCATCAGCTGCACCCGATGACACCGGCGAACCTGGCCAAGGCGTACGAGGTGGCCGACGGTCGGCTGGATGCCGTGCTGATGAACGGCGACCTGGTCAACGTGCCGGACCGGGCGTCGGAGTGGTTCGACGACGCGGGCGGGCTGGCGTTCTTCGCCAGCATGCAGGGGCGCGGAAAATCCACGCTTGCCGGGCACACCTGGCGGGGCGCGCCGATCCTGCAGTCCACCCCGATGTACACGGCGATCGGCAACCACGAGGTGACCGGCCGGCGCGGACGCGGCCTGTCGCTGACGAAGGAGTTCAACGACCCGTGGCCACGCTCGGCCGCGCTGGCCAAGTACGAGAAGGTCAAGGGTGAGGTCAACCCGGGCAACGACCCGGAGATCAAGCGGCGCTGGCTGTCCGACAACACGTTCAACACCACCAGCTACGAGCAGATCCTGACCCAGCCGACGAGCGAGCCGGGCGGCAGCCGCTTCTACGCGGTGACCATCGGCAACATCAGGCTGATCACCCTGTACGTGACGAACATCTGGCGCAAACCGAGCCTGCCGGCGAAGGGGGCCGGCGCGTTCGCCGAGGGCGAGGACATCGTGCCCGACCCGGACGAGTGGGGGTACGGGCAGCACATCTTCGAGCGGATCGACCGGGGCAGCCGGCAGTACCGGTGGCTGGAGCGGGAGCTGGCGAGCGAGGCGAGCCGGTCCGCGCGGTACCGGGTGGTGATGTTCCACAACCCGGTGCACGGGCTCGGGCTGAACAGCGCACCGGCGTTCACCGCGCCGGTACAGACGACGAGCCGCGCCGGTGGTCGGGTCGCCGCCGTGACCTACGAGTACCCGTTCCAGTACGACGCGTTGCTCGGCGACGTCGAGCCGCTGCTCGGGAGGCACGGGGTGCAGCTCGTCTTCAACGCGCACTCGCACCTGTGGAACCGGTTCCGCAACGACGCGGGCGTGCACTTCCTGGAGACCTCGAACGTCGGCAACACGTACGGCGCGTTCCCGGTCGGCGGTCCGGACGAGCGCGACCTGCCCGGGCCGGATCAGGGCTACCACGAGAAGTACGTGCGGCAGGGCGATCCCGGCGGCCTCACCTCGGTGGTGCCGACGGTCGCGCCGGTGACGGGGCCCGACGGCAGGCCGCAGCCGTTCCTGGCCAGCAAGACCACGACGGCGTTCAGCCTGCTGGACTCGTCCGACGGTACGGTCCGCAGCTACCGCTTCGACACCACGACGCCGGACGGCAGTGCCGTGCTGTTCGACGAGTTCACCCTGGACTGACCGGTCAGCGCGGGACGCGGTCGGCACCGGCGTGGCGGACGGGTCGGCGTACTCGTCGCGTCCGCCGCCCTGCGCCGGAGCGGGAAACGGCGGGGCAGCACCACATCCCGTTGGGCCGAGCCTCCGCACGGGGTCAGCCCCGAGGTACGGGCGGGGCGCCGAGGCGGGTGCTGACGGTGGCGGCGGCGGTGCGGAGGTCGGCGAGCACCCGGTCCATGGCCGTACCGTCGAAGCGGCTGGACGGGCCGGAGATGGACAGGGCGGCGACGACCTCACCGGACACGTCGCGTACCGGTACCGCCACGGCGGACACCCCGGGTACCGACTCGTCGAAGGCGCGGGCCTGGCCGTCCCGGCGTACCTCGGCGAGCAGGTCGAGGTAGCCGTCCCGGGTCGGCGGTGTCGCCGCCTGAAACACCGCGTCACCGGCGGTACGCAGCACCTCGTCGCGCCGGGCCGTGGCACAGCTGGCGAGCAGGATCCGCCCGGGCGCGCCGGACCACAGCGGGTACGGGTGGCCGAGCTCCGACGAGGTGCGCAGCTCCGACACGCTGGCCACCTCCTCGATGAACATCCGTTCCGCGCCGATCGCCACGCTCAGGCCGACGGTCTCGCCGGTCGCGTCGCGCAGCGCCCGCATCGCCGGCAGCGCCACGTTGCGCAGGTCGATCCGCGCCTGGTACGCGGTGCCCAGGATCAGCGTCCGCGGGCCCAGCCGGTACCGCCGGGTGGCCGGATCCTGCGCGGCGAGCTGGCAGTCTTCGAGCGTCTTGAGCAGCCGGGCGACGGTGCTCTTGGGCACGCCGACGCGCTCGGCGAGTTCCCGTACGCCGAGGTCGGTCTCGGCGGACCGCAGCTCCTCCAGTAGTTCCACGCCGCGCCGCAGCGACTCGCTCATGCCGTGCGCTCCGCGCCGGTACGGGGCACGACCACGCAATGCCGATGACTCGCTCGCCGACGGTCGCTCATGCCGTGCGCTCCGAGTGGGTATGAGGCGCGACCGCGCGATCCGGGTGACTCGCTCATGGCGGTACCTCCGCTGCTCTGGCTGGGCACGTGGCATGCCCGTACCTCTTGACGAATCGGTGGTGGCGCGCCAGGCTGTGCCACCACGAGGGTGTCCCGAATAGCAAGGCGCTGTCCCGTTGAGCGGGACACTACCACGGCGGTTCTGGCGGAGGAGGCGGGCCGGTGCGTACACGCGACTCGGGCGGGGTGCAGGCGTCGATCCGGCAGGTCTCGCTCGCCAGCCTGCTCGGAACGGTCGTGGAGTGGTACGACTTCTTCCTCTACGCCACGATGGCCACCCTGGTGTTCAACCGGGAGTTCTTCCCCGCGGCGAACCCGCTCGTCGGCACGCTGGTCGCGTTCGTGACGTTCGCCGCCGGGTTCGTCACCCGACCGATCGGCGGCCTGATCTTCGGCCACTTCGGGGATCGGTTGGGGCGCAAGCGCATGCTCGTGGTCACGATGATGATCATGGGCGGCTCGACGTTCCTGATGGGCCTGCTCCCCACGTACCCGACGATCGGTGTCGCCGCCCCGATCCTGCTCCTGCTGCTGCGGATGCTGCAGGGCATCGGGTTGGGCGGTGAGTGGGGCGGTGCGGTACTGATGACCGCCGAGCACGCGCCGCCGCACCGGCGCGGCTGGTACACCAGCTGGCCGCAGCTGGGGGTGCCGATCGGGCTGCTGCTGTCCACCCTGGTCGTCAACGGGCTCGGGCTGTTCGGCAAGGACGCGTTGGTGGGCGGCGCCTGGCGGGTCGGGTTCCTGTTGAGCGCGCTGCTGGTCGGGGTGGGCCTGTTCATCCGGCTGCGGGTGAGCGAACCGGCCGAGTTCGCGGAGATCGCCGCCGAACGCCGGCAGGCCCGGCTGCCGCTGCTCGACGTGTTCCGCCGGCACCCGAAGACGACGCTGCTCGCCACCGGTGCGCGGTTCTCGGAGAGCCTGACGTTCAACATCTACAACGCGTTCATCATCACCTACATCACGCTGGTACTGAAGCTGGACAAGGGCGTCGCGCTCAACGGGTTGCTGGTCGCGGCGGTGGTCGGGTTCTTCGTGATCCCGATCGCCGGGCGCATCTCCGACCGGGTGGGCCGGCGGCCGGTCTTCCTGGCCGGTGCGATCATCGCGGGCGTCACGTCGTTCCCGCTGTTCGGCCTGATCGACACCCGCAGTACGCCGCTGATCTGGCTGGCGCTCGTGGTCGGCTGGGGCGTGGCCGCGTGCACGATGTTCGGCGCCGAGGCGGCACTGTTCGCGGAGCTGTTCCCGACGACGGTGCGCTACAGCGGGATCTCCATCGTGTACCAGATCGGCGTGCTGCCGTCCGGTGCGATCGCGCCCGCGGTGTCGGTCTGGCTGGTGTCCCGGTTCGACAACCAGTCCTGGCCGGTCGCCGCGTACGTGTCCATCATCGCCGCGATCTCGGTGGTGTCGCTGATCGTCCTGCCCGAGACGTACCGCCGGAGCCTGCGCAGCACCGACCCGACGCCGGGCGAGGTGGCCACCGCGCCCTGACCTTGCTCGCGTACCAAGGAAACAGCGGAAAGGGAAACGCGCATGCCTGCACAGCCGGACATCGTCCTGGTCCTCGCGGACGATCTGGGGTTCTCCGACATCGGGTGCTACGGCGGGGAGATCGCCACGCCGAACCTGGACCGGCTCGCCGCCTCCGGGGTACGGATGTCGCAGTTCTACTCCACCCCGCGGTGCAGCCCGTCCCGCGCGTCGCTGATGACGGGGCTGTTCCCGCACCAGACCGGTATCGGCATCCTCAACTACGACGACAGTCCGGAGGGCTATCCCGGTACGCTCAACGACTCCTGCGTCACGATGGCCGACGTGCTGTCGTCGGCCGGGTACGCCACCTACCTGAGCGGCAAGTGGCACCTGACCAACGACCTGGAGAACCCGAACGACGCCTGGCCGACGCGCCGCGGCTTCCAGCACTTCTACGGCACGATGGAGGGCGCCGGCAGCTACTACCATCCGCGTACGCTGACCCGCGGCGAGACGAACATCGACCACGAGGCGCTCGACCCGTCGTTCTTCTACACCGACGCGATCAGCGACAACGCGGTCTCGTTCGTCCGACAGCATCAGCGCGAGTCGGCCGGGCGGCCGATGTTCCTGTACGTCCCCTACACCGCACCGCACTGGCCGCTGCACGCGCACCCCGAGGACATCGAACGCTACCGCGGCCGGTTCGACGAGGGCTGGGACGTGTTGCGGGGCAAGCGAATGCGGCGGTTGCAGGACTCCGGTCTGCTGGACCGCGGGTGGGCGTGCAGCGACCGCGATCCGGCCGTACCGGCGTGGGACGAGGTCGGCGACCACGAGTGGCAGGCGTCGCGGATGGCCACGTACGCGGCCCAGGTGGACCGGATGGACCAGGGCATCGGCCGGATCCTCGACGCGCTGGCGGAGGCCGGCCGGCTGGACAACACCGTGGTCCTGTTCCTGTCCGACAACGGCGGCTGCGCCGAGGAGATGCCGCCGGAGACGGTACGCGAGTTCATCACCGGGTTCGTCGCGTTCCGGGACACCACCCGGGACGGCCGGCCGGTACGCCCGGGCAACTCGCCCGACATCACCCCCGGGCCGGAGGACACCTACTCGACGTACGGTCGGGCCTGGGCGAACCTGTCCAACGCGCCGTTCCGCGAGTACAAGCACTGGGTACACGAGGGCGGCATCGCGTCGCCGTTCATCGTGCACTGGCCCCGCGGCCTCGGCGAGCGGGGCGGCATCGTGCACGCGCCGCACCAGATCCAGGACGTCATGGCGACCGTACTGGAGCTGTCCGGCGCGGAGTACCCGACCGAGCACCGCGGCCGGGCGATCCTGCCGTACGAGGGGCACAGCATGCTGCCCGCCTGGCGCGGCGAACCCACCGACCCCACCACCCTGTACTGGGAGCACGAGGGCAACGCCGCCGTGCGCCGGGGCCGCTGGAAGCTGGTGCGCAAGTACCCGGGGGAGTGGGAGCTGTACGACATCCACGCCGACCGGACCGAGCTGCACGACGTCGCCGCCGCACACCCCGAGGTGGTCACCGAGCTGGCCGAGGCGTACCAGCGGTGGGCCGACCGGTGCGGCGTGCTGCCCTGGGAGACGGTGCTCGACCTGTACGAGAAGCGCGGCACCGCCCTCCCGCAGTAGCCCACCCGGCGTCTGTCCCGTCGGTCGTACCGTTCCCGGTCTCGGTTGATCCGCGCGGAACCCGACGTCACGGGCGGGTGTCCCGTCCGTGCCCGAGTGTGGTCGTCCGGCCCCGGCACCGTCGATGTGCCGGGGCCGGCGGGCCGGTACCCGACCGCCTCCGTCGCCCCGTGGCGCGCGCATGGCATGGTGCGGTGGTCCTTACCTAGGATGACGGTGGCCGGAACGGCGAAGGGTACGGCGGGAAGGGTCGACGGATGACGATGAACCAGGCGCCATCGCGCGTGCGTGCGGTGGCGCGGGTCGGCGCCGAGCCCGCACCCACGGACCGGGGGCCGGTCACCTTCCTTCGTCGGCGGCGGCACGGGTACCTCGGACCGGTCAACGTGCTCCAGCTCGTCGTGCTGGAAGGCGTGATCGTCGCCGCCCTGGCCCTGCTCGGGTACCACCCGATCCTGCTCGTCGTCGGCATCATTCTGATGATCGCAGTGGTGGTCGTCACATTCGCGCGCAGCGGTGGGCGCTGGTGGGTGGAGCGCATGCTGCTCCGCCGGCAGTACCATCGCCGCCGGGGAAGCGGTCACCTGCCGGCCGACGACATGCGCCTCGTCGCGCTGCACCGGCTGGTACCCGACCTGACGGTGCAGACCGTCGAAGGCTCCGGTGGCACCGAGATCGGTGTCGGCCGCGACGGTGCCGGGTCGTTCGCCGTGGTGGCGGTCGTACCGCCGGCGGGTGTCAACGGTGACCCGCTCGGCGACCTGCCGCTGACCAAGCTCGCCGGCGTGGTGCAGGACGCCGAGCAACCCGGCGCGATCCTCCAGGTGGTACGGCACGCGATGCCGGTCGCCAACGCGGCCGGCGGCAGCCCGCCCGCGGCGGAGTCGTACCGGGGCCTGGCCGACCAGTACGGCGTCGGTGCGATCGCCGACCAGGCCACCTGGGTGACGGTACGGTTCGACTCGCGCAGCGTCGCCGAAGCGGCGGTCGGCGAGGCGCAGGACGGCAGGGAGACGCCCGCCATGCTCGCCGCGCTGGTGCGGCGGGTCGGCAAGGTACTCCGCCGGGCCGGGCTCGAGCACCAGGTGCTGAACGCGGACGCGCTGCTCGACGCGCTGCTGCGGTCCTGCGACCTGGACGTTCCGGAAGGCAGTACGACCCAGGTCACCGCCAAGGAGACCTGGACCGGCTGGCAGTCGGCGAACCTGATGCACGCCTGCTACTGGATCAGCGGGTGGCCGGACCTGCGCAACAGCGGCGCCCTGATCGACGCGATGAGCCGCACGCCGGCCGCGTTGACCAGCGTGGCGTTGATCCTCGCCCCGCTGGACACGTTCATCGAGCTGCGCTGCCTGATGCGGGTCGCGGCGGTACCGACCGAGTTCGACAACACCTGTGCGGCGGCCAAGCAGGCGGTTGCCCAGGCCGGCGGGAGCACGTTCCGGCTCGACGGCGAGCAGGCCCCCGGGGTGTACGCCACCGCGCCGACCGGCGGGGGCGCGCGGTGATGGCGTCGGAGGGGGACACTCTAGGCGGGACGCGACGGCAATCCAGGACCGAGGGGGTGGCGTGACCGAGCCCGCGACGCCGTACGGTCGGCCCGAGTCCGAGCGCCGTGCATCGGGCACGGGTGCGTTCGTCGCGGCTCATCCTGCCGGCCCGCCGGGAAGCGAGGCGTCCGGGCCGGCCCTGGGCGCTCCGCCGCCCGCCATCGGCCAGCCACCGCCGGCGGCCCCCGCGACGCCACAGCCGGCCACCGCGGCACCTGTCCCGGCCGTACCGGCGCCGGCGGCTCCGCAGACCGCGCAGCCGGCGGAGGCGGTGCCCGCGGCCGGTACGGCGGCGACGACCCGGCTGTCCGGTCGGGCCTCCCATGAGGAGGCCAATGCGACGATCCTGCTCGGCGGGAGCGCGGGGCAGTCGGCCGGCGCGGCACGGGCCGCAACGGTTGCCGCGCCGAAGGCCGCCGCGGCCGCGGTCAGCAAGCCGGCGGCGGCCGACCGCGGCACCGTGTACGGCGGGGGGAACGGCCCGCGCGGCGAGATCAACCCGCGTGCCCTGCGCGGGGTCCGCCCGCTGGCGGCGTTGCACGTCGGTACGCACATCGCGTCGGAACGGGCGCTGGACGAGATCCGGTTCTCCTCGCCCGGGACCGGGATGCTGCTCGGCCACGACCGGGACCGCAAACCCGTTCAGGTCCGGCTGTTCCGCGCCGAGCCGACCAGGCTGGCCGCGGTCGGTGGCCTGTGGCTGGCCCGGGTACTCGTCTTCCGCGCGCTCGGGCTCGGCTCCCGCGTCGTGATCTTCACCGGTCGGCCGGAACAGTGGAATGGCTTCGGCGAGTGGGCGACCGGCCGGTCCGATCGCGTCGCCGTACTGCCCGCGGAGCGCCCCGTCGCGGTCACCGCCACCGCACGCACACCGGTGCTCCTCGTGTACGACGTCGGCCTGCTCGGCGCCGCCAACCGGCCGGCGCTCGCCCCGTGGCAGACCCAGCTGACCGTGCTGAGCCAGCTCACCGCGTACGGGTTCCCCGCGATCCAGGAGTCCCACCTGGTCGCGATGCAGCGGCTCAGCGACGACGAAGCGCGGTCGGTCAGTTCGGTGATGCGGCTGACCCCGAGTACCACGCAACTGCTGACCGCGCTGCGAGACGACATGATCGCACTGGTCGGTGGCGGCGCCGACCGGTACGTCTGGGTCAACGCCACGGCGATCGAGCGCAACCAGTTCGGCGCCCCGCACCGCTGAGGCGACCATCAAAAAAGAGCTGGGCCACCGGTGATCCCGGTGACCCAGCCCTGCTGGCTGACGGCCTGCCGCTCAGCCCTGCATCGACGCGGCGATCGACTTGTCGAGCGCCTGCATCCGCTCGCCCGAGGCGCCGAGCGCCTGGCCGACCTGGCCGAGCGCCTGCTTGATCTCCGCGGCGCCCTGGTTCCACTTGCTCTGGGCCTCGTCGCAGGCCTGCTGCGCCTCACCGGCCCAGTCGTTGCCGAACAGCTTCTTGAAGTCGTTGTACAGATCCTGGAGAGCGCCGTCCATGGTGCCCTCGAACGTACCGATCTGGCCCGCCACGTCGCTGATCGCGCCGAAGTTGTAGCTGATGTGGCCGGTACCGTCGTTGTAGCCGTATCCGCCTGCCACTGTGTCGTCCCTTCGCTCGTTGGGTCGGGTGCCGGTCAGCCCTGCGGGTGGAGGATGCCGTACACGCCGCCCTGACCGTGGACGGCCATCTGGGCGGCCTTGTTGATGTCGGCGGCGTCGTCCTCGTCGCGCGAACCGTAGTGCGCGGCGCCGCGGTCGATCTTGCCGGCCAACTCGTCCAGTGCCTGGAGGATCTTCGTGAGCCCGTCCTGCAGGTGCGTGCTCTGCGCGTTCAGCGCGTTGCGGGCGGCACCCGCACCGGGCATCGACTCGATGGCCCCAACCAGGCTCGACATGCCCTGGGAAAGGCTGGCACCGGTCTCTTCGCAGCGCCGCGCCATCCTGGTCAGCTGCTGCGGCGTGAGATGAACTTCGCCGACGCCGGGAGTTGCTGTCACGGTGTTTCACCCCGATCTGTTGGTTGTCCCCCGTCGGGGGCCGACTCACGCCGAGCGCGGGATGATCACGCCCAGCCGATCGATCTGAGGGTAATCGCATCCGTCAACCGTTCGCCAGGCCCGGTGTCGACGGTGTGACCCTACGGAGCCCGTACGGTTCCCGGTCAGCCACCATCCGAATCCGGCGGTACGGGTGCGAGCGCCGCGCCGGGATCGAGCGTCGGCCCGGCCGGGATCGTGTGCACCAGGCCCGCGGGCATCGCCACGGCGTCCGCGGTCGAGTACCCGAGCGTGCTCAGCGCATCGACGGACGGTACCGGAAAGCGCTCGCCAATGTCGGTGACGACGTTGAACGTCCCGGTCCCGGAACTGCCGGAGGGCACCGACCGGACGATCGCGACCCGCCCCGGCGGCACCAGGATCCGGTCCGCGTAGGCGGTGCCGGACCCCGAGCGGGACGGGGTCGGCACGCCTTCGTCCATCGCCGACACCTCGCTGCCGACGACCACCTGCAGCTCGCCCGCCGACTCGCTCACCTCGGTGCACATCGACTGGTCCGAGGTGGCGTGGTACAGCTCCGGCACCGTCGACGGCGGCCGGACCGCCTCGTCGGAGGGCTGCTGCAGCTGGCTGCTGCGCTGCGCGTCGGTCGCGGTGGACGTCGAGATGTGCTGCGGCTCGGTCGAGAACTCGCCCGCCAGGATGTCCTTCTGCAGCGGCGTGATGGGCGCCAGGCCGTCGTCGAAGACCACGTAGTACTGCGGCCCGGACCCGGTCTGCGCGACGAGCACGTCGCCGACCGACTGCCCGCTGACCGCCGAGGACGCCTGGCCTCGGTCCGGGACGTCGATCTCGCTGATGTCGGTACCGGCGGGCAGCCCGTTGAGCCATGCGGTACCGACCGTCACCGGACTGGTCTGGTCGCCGAACAGCGAGGTGAGCAGCCGGTCCGAGTCCTGGATGTGGTAGCGGTGCGCGTGCCAGATCAGGTATCTCGAGCCGTCCGTCGCGTCCTTCACGAGCATGCCGTGGCCGCCCAGGCCGATCCCGCCGGCGGGCTTGCGGCCGACGGTCAGCGTCGTACTGATGGTCTGCGAGCCGGTCGCGTCCTGGCCGGACACCGAACAGAGCGTCCACGGCGCGCCGATCTTGGCCGTGGACGGCGGCAGCGAGCTGGGCGCGCCCGGAATCCCGGCCGGGCCGCTGCGCGGGATCTTCTGCAGCTCCTCGGCGTTCACCCGGTACGTCTGGCCGCCCTGGCTGGCCAGCCGCGCCGAGGTGTAGTTGAGCATCGGGTGCAGCGAGTGGCCGCGGAACACGTAGACCGCGCCGGTCTCCTTCTCCACCACGATCGAGCCGTCTTCTTTCCACTTCAGGCTGCCGATGCCGGTGAAGATCCCGTACACGCCGAAGCCGGCGCCGACGAGCACCGCGATCATCACCCCGGCGAACACCGCGCCGACGCCCCGCCGCAGCGGCGCCTGCGCCGGGTCCGTCTCGCGCATGATCAACGCCGAGATGACCCGCTGCAGCATGAACTGGTACGAGTGGAGCTGGTCGGTGCGGGTCGCCATCAGCCGCCGACCCCGGCGAGGATCGCCTGCACGTACCCGTAGAAGCCGGTGATGACACAGGCCGTCGGGATCAGCGAGATGATCGCGATCACATCGAGGATGTCGGCGATCCGCCCCATGTACGGGGAGGGCGGCCGCCGGCTGTACACCATCGCCGCGCTCAGCACGAACCCGCTGATCACGACCAGGACCGCCACCTCGACCACGCCGCCGATGTCGCCGGCACGCATCGCGTACCCGACGGCGAGCAGGGCGATGATGCCCAGCGCCGACACGATCAGCGGCACCCGCTGCCGCGGTGTCGGGAACAACCGGGACCGCAGCAGCAGCGCCAGCATCGCCTCGACCGCCAGCACCACCGGGGCGGCGCCGCCGGCGAGGACCATCCGTACCGCCGCGACCAGCGAGACGACGCTCGCGCCGATGAGCAGACCGGTGAGGATCTCGTCGGACCGGGCGACCGCGTCGAACACCGTGTTGCGGGGCGGCATCGGCTGGTCCTTCAGCAGATCCTCGGCCTTCTGCGGCAGCGCCGGCGTCGGCAGCTTGCCCAGCCGGATCGACATCAGCGGGTACCCGGGCAGCAGCGCGATCGCCAGAGTGAGCGCGATGCTCGCCACCCCGGCCGGGGTCATCGAGCTGAGCCCGATGATGCCGGAGATCAGCCCGAACACGCCGACGGAGATGCCGGCGCTGAAGATCCGGGCGAGCCCGGCCACCCCGACGTAGCCGATGACCGCCGCGGTGAGCAGCGTGGCCGATCCCAGCATCACGTGCGGTGCGCCGACGCCGAGCAGGCCGCGGTCCGCCGGTGCGGCCACGAGCAGCCCGCCGAGCGCCGCGTACGGCAAGGCACAGCCGGCCACGACCGCGCCGGCGGAGGCGTCCGCCATGGCGCGGGACAGCGTGATCCCGGCACCGAGCAGTACCACCGCGACCGCGATGCCGACGCCGCCGGACAGGGCCAGCGGGGCGGCCGACAGGCCGAGCGCGGCCAGGCCGAACGCGAGCAACGTACACAGGGCGGCCAGCGCGGCCCGCCGGGTCGCCACGTTGCCCCAGGACCGGCCGTACCGCCGGGCACCGCTGGCGATGGCCTCGACGACGTCGTCGTACTCCAGCTCGGGCCACTGGGTCCGCTGCGGCTTGAGGTGCAGCACCTCACCGTCCCGGACACCCTGGACGCTGAACGCCCGGCCGGGGTCGAGCGCGCCGCCGGTGGCGCGGTACAGCGCCCAGCCGCCGTGCCGGAGGCCGTCGTCGGCGACGCTCTCCCCGGCATGGTGCAGGATGTGCGGCAGCAGCTCCGCGAGCGGCACGTTTTCGGGCAGTGCGACGTCGATGCGTCGTTGCGGTGCCGCGACAGTCACGCGGACCAGCGCGTCGACTGGGGACGTCATAAACGGTCCACCTTCGCATCGCGAGGGAAGCTTCCGGCGCGGGGTTGTCGCCGTCTCGGCGCGTCCGCGGGTCTCAACTTAGCAAGCACCCGCCTACGATGGTCAGCGCCCGTGACCCGGGCGGTGCGTCGCCTGGCATCGGTGCCTATGGTGACGAAGCGTTCCGTACGACACTCGTGACGTGCGGACAGCGGAGAGTGACACTGGCGTTCCTGCGCGCGGTCATCCCACCGCGGACGGCCGAGCGAGGAGGTAGAAGGACACGTGGGCACGACGATCATCAAGCGCCCGGCTCGCCGGCCCGCGCCGGAGCTGCCGGCCGGTGAGGTGATTCTGGATCCGCCGCCAGAGGCGCCGTCCCCGGCGGGCAAGAACTGGACCCGGATGCTGATGATCCTGCCCATGTTCGCGGGTACCGCCGCGATGGGGCTGCTCATCGGCGCCGGCAGCGGCGGGCCGCTGCGCTACCTGGCCGGCGGCATGTACGGCGTGTCGGTGCTCGGCATGGTCGGCATGATGGTGGTCAACCAGGGTGGCGGCAAGAGCAAGAAGGAAATGATCGAGGCGCGCCGCCAGTACATGCGGCAGCTGAGCCAGATCCGGGTGCAGGTGCGCCAGACGATCCACCAGCAGCGCGAGGCCATGCACTATCGGCATCCGGCCCCTGACACGCTGTGGTCCGCGGCCGCCAGCGTACGGCTGTGGGAGCGGCGGGTCCGCGACTGGGACTTCGCGGTCGTACGGATCGGTGTCGGGCCGCAGGAGATCGCCACCCCGCTGGTGCCGCCGCAGACTCGGCCGGTGGACGAGCTCGAACCACTCTGTGCTGCCGCGTTGCGACGCTTCGTGACCACGTACTCGATCGTGCAGGATCTGCCGGTCGCGGTGGCGCTCAAGGGCTTCTCCCGGATCTACCTGCGCGGCGCCGAGCACGACATCCGTGGCCTGCTGCGGGCGATGCTCGCCCAGTACGCGACGTTCCACGCGCCGGACGAGGCGCTGATCGCCTGCTGCGTCGGGGACAGCCGGCGCCGCGAGTGGGAGTGGCTCAAGTGGCTGCCGCACGCGCTGCATCCGCAGAAGACCGACGCGGTCGGCCAGATCCGACTCGTCACGCCCAGCGTCACCGCGCTGGAGGCGATCCTCGAGGACGTCATCGCCAGCCGTACCCGGTTCGACCCGAACGGTCCGACCTCCGGTGGCCCGCACGTGGTCGTCGTGATCGACGGCGGCAACGTGGGCGCCTCCGACCACCTGATGACCGAGGGCGGCATGGAGGGCGTCACGATCGTCAACCTGTCCGACCCGCCGCCGCGCATCCTGGACCAGTCCACCCTGGTACTGGACGTGGCGCCGGACGGGACGCTGTCCAGCACCACCGCGGACGGGTACGACACGATCGGCCAGGCCGACCGGCTGGGGCTGCTGGAGGCGGAGGGGCTGGCCCGGCAGATGTCGCCGCTGCGGCTGTCCGTCACGTCCCGCAGCGACCAGCCGCTGGCCAACGAGCTCGGCCTGGCCGAGCTGCTGGAGCTGGGCGACCCGTACGAGGTGGATCTCGGTACGGCGTGGGCACCGCGGCCGAGCCGGGACCGGCTGCGGGTGGCGATCGGCGTCGGGCCGGACGGCCGGCCGGTGGAGCTGGACCTGAAGGAGTCGGCGCAGGACGGTATGGGTCCGCACGGCCTGCTGGTCGGCGCGACCGGTTCGGGTAAGTCGGAGCTGCTGCGCACGCTGGTCCTGGCGCTGTCGGTGACGCACAGCTCGGAGATCCTCAACTTCGTCCTGGTGGACTTCAAGGGTGGTGCCACGTTCACCACGCTGGACCGGTTGCCGCACACCAGCGCGGTGATCACCAACCTGGCCGACGAACTGTCGTTGGTGGACCGGATGCTGGACGCCATCCAGGGCGAGCTGGTGCGCCGGCAGGAGCTGCTGCGCAAGGCCGGGAACTACGCGTCCCAGCGCGACTACGAGCGGGCCCGCGCGGCCGGCGTGCCGCTGGCGCCGCTGCCGAGCCTGCTGATCATCTGTGACGAGTTCTCCGAGCTGCTGACCGCGAAGCCGGACTTCATCGACATGTTCGTGCAGATCGGCCGGGTGGGTCGGTCGCTGGGGGTGCACCTGCTGCTGGCGTCGCAGCGGCTGGAGGAGGGGCGGCTGCGCGGCCTGGAGACGCACCTGTCGTACCGGATCGGTCTGCGCACGTTCTCGGCGATGGAGAGCCGGGTCGTGCTCGGCACCCCGGACGCGTACGAGCTGCCCCGGATGCCGGGCCACGGGTACCTGAAGATGGGTACCGAGGGCATGGTCCGGTTCAAGGCGGCGTACGTGTCCGGCACGTACCACAAGGGCGGTGCCCGCAAGCGCCGGGACACCCAGGGCCGTCCGGTCGACCCGGTCCAGGCGTACACGAGCGCCTACCACGCCCTGCCCGTACAGGACGAGCAGAAGCCCGAGGCGACCACGAACGACGACGAGGTCGGCGAGACGCTGCTCGACGTGCTGGTGGCCCGGATGGCCGGGCAGGGCGTACCGGCGCACCAGGTGTGGCTGCCGCCGCTGGCGGAGCCGCCGACGCTGGACCAGATGCTGTCCCCGATCGTCAGCGACCCGCGGCGCGGCCTCGGTACCAGCAACCCGGAGCTGCAGGGCGGCCTGCAGGGCGTCGTCGGCATCGTGGACAAGCCGTTCGAGCAGCGCCGTGACCTGCTCTGGCTCGACCTGGCCGGCGGTGGCGGCAACGTCGCCATCACCGGTGGCCCGCAGACCGGCCGCAGTACCGCGATCCGGACGCTGGTCGGCAGCCTCGCGCTGACGCACACCCCGCGCGAGGCGCAGTTCTACTGCCTGGACTTCGGCGGCGGTACGCTCGCGCCGTTCCGGTCCCTGCCGCACGTCGGCGGCGTCGCCTCCCGGCGCGACCTGGACCAGGTACGCCGCACCATCGCCGAGGTGCGCACCCTGATGACGGAGCGGGAGACGTTCTTCGCCAACAACGGCATCGACGGCATCGCCGCGTACCGCCGGCTCAAGCGCGAGGGCCGCTTCGCGAACGACCCGTTCGGCGACGTGTTCCTGGTCATCGACGGGTGGGGCACGCTGACCGCCGAGTTCGAGTCGCTGATGCCGAGCGTCAACGAGATCGTCAACCAGGGCCTCGGGTACGGCGTGCACGTCATCGTCACCAGCAACCGCTGGATGGAGCTGCGTCCGCAGGTACGCGACAGCTTCGGCACCAAGCTGGAGCTGCGGCTCGGCGACCCGAGCGACTCGATGATCAACCGCCGTGCCGCGTTGAACGTGCCGGAGCAGACGCCGGGCCGGGGCCTCACCCCGGACGCGATGCACTTCCTCACCGGCCTGCCCCGGATCGACGGCCAGCAGGACGCCGCCACCGTGTCCGAGGGCGTCACCAAGTTCGTCCAGGCGGTACGCAACGAATGGCAGGCGCCACCGGCACCCCAGGTGCGGCTGCTGCCGGCGGAGCTGCCGTACCCGGACCTGGTCGCGGCGGCCGACGCCGCGCATTCCGGTGTCGCGATCGGTATCGCCGAGGACGATCTGCAGCCGGTCTACCTCGACATGTCGGCGGACCCGCACTTCCTGCTGTTCGGTGACGTGGAGACCGGTAAGAGCACCTTCCTGCGGGCGTTGGCGCGCGGCATCAGCGAGCGGTACACGCCGGACCAGGCCCGGATCATGGTCATCGACTACCGGCGGAGCCTGCTCGGTGCCGTACCGGAGAGCCACATGCTCGGCCTCGGCTCCTCGTCGGACGCCACGACGGAGCTGGTCCAGCAGGTGGTGGCGGCGATGCGGGACCGGCTGCCGGGTCCGGACATCACGCCCGAACAGCTGCGGAACCGGAGCTGGTGGCGCGGCCCCGAGCTGTACGTGCTGGTCGACGACTACGACCTGGTCGCCACCGGACCGGCCAACCCGCTCGCGCCGCTGCTGGAGTTCGTCGCGCAGGGTCGAGACATCGGCCTGCACCTGGTCATCACCCGCCGGGCCGGCGGCGCGGGGCGCGCCATGTTCGATCCGATCATCGGCCGGATCCGGGACGTCGCCTCACCGGGCATCATCATGTCCGGCCCACGCGACGAGGGGCCGCTGCTGGGCAACGTCCGGCCGCAGCTGCTCCCGCCCGGCCGCGGCTGGTACGTCACCCGTCGGCACGGGGCGCAGATGGTGCAGCTCGCCTGGCTACCACCGGTGGTGTAACAGGTAGGAACCGGACTTCTACGCCTTGCCGATTCCGGTTACGCTCGATGGCAAGATCGGTGGCTGCCCTCCGCGGGCAGCCATCCGTACTGACAGTCTCGGCGTTGGGGAGGGCCAGTGGGCACCAATCCGTACCAGGGGGCGACCGACAAGAACCTGATCGTCCATCGCGATCAGAACGGTCACGTCACCAGTGACGGCTTCAGCGCGGGGGAGAAGTCGGTCGACGTCCACCCGGACGGGATGAAGGACTTCATCACGAATCTCGGCACCCTGAAGAGCAACCTGCACGACGATTCGCAGCGGGTCACGCCGCTGCTGCGGTCGCTGCCGCGGGAGGCGTTCGGGAACGGCGGGTTCCGGGACGGCGGTGCCGTGGCGCAGATCATCAGCGCGAACTGCAGCGAGTTCATGCAGTACGAGACGATGCTCGAGACCGCACATCAGAACATCCAGATGATGATGCAGACCATCAAGGACTCGATCGGCGGTGAGGACGACTTCTCCGGCGTCACCATGAACGCGGTGAAGTTCGCCTGCGTGCTCCCGGGTGCGGAGCGTCCGGACGGGCTGCCGTCGGCGATCGGCAAGACCTGGATGGACTGGTACTCCGACCAGCTGACGCAGCAGGCCAACGCCCAGGACCCCACCGGCGGCGCCGGCGAGAACTTCGAGATGAGCAAGTGGGACAAGACCGGCAGCAGCACCGGCGCCGACGGTTCCACCACGGTGTACTTCACCGACCAGTTCGGGAACAAGAAGACGATCACGGTCAACGGCGGGACGACGACCACCACGGTCATCCCGGTGCACGGGAAGGCGACCGAGACCAAGGAGTCCACGACGACCACCGTTCCCGGGCTGGAGACCACGAGTACCAGCAGGACCGACGACGTGTTCGGCGACCACCCCCAGAAGACCGACACCGGCTCCACCGTCGTGGACATGACCGACGAGGGCACGAAGACCACGACGCACTACGACGGCCAGGGCCACGCGACGGACGGGACCACCGTCGAGCGCAACGGCGACGGCAGCACCACCACGACCACCGACTCGTACGACGACAAGGGCAAGCCGCACGAGGACACCGAGGTGACCGTGGGTGGCGGGGACCCCGAGACACCGAACCCGGAGCTGAACCCGTACCGGGCGACGGGCCTGATGCCCGGCCACTGAGTCAGCCGGTGGCGAGCCGAGTGCGGTGAGGAGTGTGGGATGGGCAATTACTGGGGCGCGACGCCGACGCCGGCGGGCGGCCATGGCCCGGACGGCGCCGGCGGCAGCTACGGTGATCGCAACGAGGAGCTGAGCGGGATCGAGTTCACCCCGCAGCCGTCCCAGGACGGTTCGTCGGGCGACACGATCGAGGTCATCTACAAGCAGATCCTGGGCGAGAAGCCGGCGCACGTCTCCGCGCTGGCCGACGAGTGGCAGAACGCGCACGACCTGCTGGTGCACGCGAAGGACGCGCTGCTCAAGCAGGCAAACCAGCTGTACGACCAGCACTGGGGTGCCGGTGAGGCGCGGGACGCGTTCATGAAGCACGGTCCCGGACAGACCCTGGCCGACCTCGACCAGTGGATCGAGGCCGTCGGTAACAACGTCACCGCGCTGCGGTCGCTGGTCGGCGTGATCCGCGACCGCCAGGGTGAGATGAAGTCGTTGTGGAGCGAGTACCAGTCGCAGCTCGGCGACGACAAGGACATGACCATGGCCCCGTCCGACAACGCGTTCGTGGAGGCCAAGGTCGGCGGCAAGCCGGCCACCGACGAGGACCGCCAGAAGGCCGTGCGGGAGACCCAGAAGCGGTACAGCCTCAAGGCGCAGCAGCTCGCGTACAAGATGAGCAACGAGTACTTCGACTCCATCTCGAAGCTGTCTTCCGGATACGGTGCGCCGTTCCTTCCGCCGGACGCGGTCATCAACGCCCCCAACCACGCACCCTTCCCGTCGGGCGGGCCCTCCGGCGGGCCCAGCGGTGCGCCGTCGGGCGCCCCGTCGCCGAAGTCGGCCCCCACTCCCGCGGCACCCCCGGCACCTGCGCCGGCGCCACCCCCGGCACCTGCGCCCACGCCTCCACCGGGTCCGGCACCGCAGTCAATGCGGCTGGAGCGCCAGGTCAACGGGCCCAACGCGGCTCCGCCGCCGCCGTCACCGCGTTCCGCACCCGCACCGGCGCCGGCACCGGCACCGACCGCGGCACCGAGCGTCGCGCCACCACCGGTGGCGCCGGGCGCCGGCCGCGGGGTGCTCGGCGGTACCCGTCCGTCGGTGTCACCGCCGCCCGGTGCCGGCTCCGTCCGGGCCAACGGCGCGTCGGTGTCCAACCCACCCGGTACGGGCGGGGTGCGCAGCGGCGGTGTGCTCGGCGGCCGGGGTGGCGGCGCGCCGGAAGGCGGGCCGGGACTCGGTAGCGGTGGTGCCCGGACACCTCCGATCTCCCCGAACCTGGGGCAGAAGAGCGGGTTTCGCGGCAGCCGTCCGCCCGGTGCCGGTACCGGCGCGCCGGGCGGCACGTCGGGCCGGGTGCCGCCGGCCGGTGTGCTGGGCGGTCCGAAGAAGCAGCGTTCCGGCGCCGGTGAGCCGCCGCGCGGCGTGTTCGGCCAGCAGCAGAACGGCCTGGCACAGCCGCCCGGCACCACGGCACCGGTGCTGAACAGCCGCGGACCGAGCATCGCCGGTACGGCGGCGGAGAGCACCCCCGCCGGCCCGCCCGGCAGTACCCGGCCGGGCTCGACCCCGTCGACGCTCAACCGGCCGACCCCGCCACCCGGCGGGATGCCGCCCGCGGCGGGAAGCAAGCCCGGGCAGGGGCGGCGCGACCGTTCCCGCCAGCAGCCGGGCTTCACCGCGCCGGACTGGACCGGTGTGGAGGAGATGCGCGAGGACGCGGGCCAGCCCGTGGTGGAGGCGCAGGAGGTCGCGGTCGACCCGAGCGCGTCCCGCCTCGCCGAGCTGCCCGAGTCGTTGCGCGGCAGCATGACCGGCGAGCGCCCGGCGACGTCGTCCACGTTGGGCGGGCGCACGGCCCCACCGCGTACCCCGGCGGACGCGACCGCGCGCAAGGCGCGGCGCGTCGAGGAGAAGCGGACCGACGAGGACGAGGCGCGCGTGGTCACCGACGAGGAAGCGTTCTCGGTGGAGACGCCGGGCGGTTCGGTGCTCCGCGAGGCGAAGTCGGAGCAGACCCCGGCGTACCGACGGCAGGAGCCCGCGCCGCGGCTCGGTCAGTGATCGTGGCCGCTCGCGGTCCCTCGGGCAGGGGCCGCGAGCGGCGCGGTGCGATCAGCGGCGGGGTGCACCCAGCCGGTACTGTTCGAGTCCCGTCGGGCACAGCCACAGATACTGCTCGCCCTGGTCGTCCAGCAGCGCCAGCATGTCGTCGCGCAGCATCGGCAGCTTGCCGACCGTGTCCCGGGGCAGTTCCAGGATCGAACCGGCGGCGGTGGACTCCTCGACCGTGAGCCGCTGCGCCGCAACGAGATCCGCGTCCTGCAGCGTGGCGAAGCCGTACGAGGTCAGCTCGTTGAGCACGGTGAGCTGGGTCTGCCAGGCGGTGAGCCCGGGCGGGTGGGACGCGCCGGACGGGCCCTCGTCGTACACCAGGAGAGCCGGTGCCGGTGCGCCCGCCGGCACCGTGACCTGGTCACCGGGCCGCCAGACCATGATCTGACCCTGGTACGCGCAGGCCCAGTGGACGAATCCCTGCCACGCCTCCGGCCGGCTGGTGAACACGGCGGCGCGGGCGCCCAACGCCAGCGACCGGAACGCCGCCAGCTGCGCCGCCCACAGCCCGCCGATCAGCGCCAGCCGGGTCGGCTCGGGCCGGAACAGCCGCAGTGCGACCGGCCGGGCGCCGTCGTCGACGCCGAGCACCAATCCGGTGCGTACGCCGGGGCGCCGGAGCATGGTGAGCGTGCTGTCGTTGACCGCGTGCGAGCCGATCCGCAACCGGGGGAAGGGGCGCCGCGGCAGGCCCGCTGCGGCGTCCGCGGACGCCGTCGTACCGGTCGCGTAGACGTTGCCGCCCGCGGGGCGTTCCGGCGGGGTCGCCTGGAACGGGTTGAACGGTGGCTGCTGCGGTGCGGCGACACTCTGCGCCGCCGCCGCGGCCCGCGCCTCGGTGCCGGCGTCCGTACCGGCCTGGTCGGTCGCGGCGGGATCCGCGCCGGCGCGGTCGGTCTCGGTGGCCGGCTCGGCGGTCGGGGTCAGGCGGGGATCGGTCGCCTCCTCGACCGGCTCCTGCGCCCCCGGTACGGGCTGGCCCAGGACCGGACGGGCCGGCGGCTCGGGCGGCTGCCCGATCGAACCGTACGAGCTCATGAGACACCCCCGCCGCCCGGCGCCGACGCGTACACGGCCGGGGCATGCTCGCCGTCCAGCCGGAACAGCGTCGCGCCGCCCTGCCGCGCCGACGCCTGCAGCGCCAGGCAGCTGGCCTCCAGCGCCTCCGGCGGCGCCACGACCCGTACCAGGCAACGCATCCCGACCTCTGCCTCGCGCGGCTCCAGCGTCACCGAGACGCTGGTGAACTGCGCCGGTACGGCGGCCAACCGTTCCAGCAGCATCCCGCCGCCGGCCGGGGCGGGCCAGGTGCGTACCCAGAAGCAGGCGTGCGCGAGCGCGTCCGCGTGCCAGGCCGCCCACCGCTCCCGGATCTCGGACTGGCCGGGCCGGTGGCCGCTGACGCCGCAGGAGGTGCCCAGTGCGTCCAGTACGCCGTCGCGGTCCAGCAGCGCGGCCCGCAGCCCCTGCCGGCGCAGCAGCTTCATCGCCCGCCGCGCCGCGGTGCTGAGCAGGGCGGCCATGTCCTCGCCCGCGGCCGTACCGCTGGCGACCGACCGCATGTCGGCGCGCACCGCGATCCAGAACGTCTGCTCCTGCGGCGGCGCGATCCCCACCGACCCCAGCAGCTCCCGGTACGACTCGGCGTAGGTCAGGCCCTGCCGGGTCGTCGCGGCGGCCGGCACGGTGTGCGTCACGACCTGCAGCGTGGTACCCGGTTGCCCGATGTCGGCGAGCTCGCGGGCCAGCGCGTCGTACGGGATGGGCGGGCGCTCGTCGCCGCGCAGCCCGGCGGACGGCAGCACCGCGGTGACCGCGAACCAGCCGGCCCCGTCCTGGCCGACGCCGACGCGTTCCCCGCCGGGTATCTGGTGCTCGTGCACCACCAGGTCGGGGATCAGGTGCCGCAGCGTGGTCAGCCGCAGGTCCCCGTCCGGTACGACCGGGATCCGTCGCCGCCGTCGCAACTGCCAGCGCAGCATCAGCGTCTCGGTCCACCAGCGTCCCCGGCTGCGGCCGAACGACACCACCAGTAGCAGCACCCCGAGCAGCAGCGCGGCCAGTCCGACGATCGGGTAGTGGAAGAACGCCGCCGCCACCGCGACGAGCACGCCTTCGACAACGAGGATCTGGATGATGCTGACCCCGCCGATGCGGCCGGGCCGGCGCTGTCGTCGCAGTACCGGTGGGTCCTGGACCGGTGCTGGCGCCGTCACCTGCACGCTCGCCCGCGCCGGTGGCTGGTTCGTGGACATCGGCCTAGGCTCTCCTCGGGGCAAGTGACCCTGCGCCGGCATTCGGTCATCCGGGCCCACCATGGTAAGCGGCGCGCGGGAAACCGGCGACGTGCGCGATCCGCTACGGCCGACCGGTTTCCGGGTCCTTGAACAGATGCACCGGTGGCGACGGCGTGTCGGCCTCGGGATCGTCGTACGGCCCGGGCGCCTGCCCGGCCCGCCACCGTCGCCGCCGACCGCGCGGCAGGAACACGGCACAGGCCACGATCACCAGCGCAGCGGCAAGTACCCCCGCCATCACGATCAGCGCGATGTGGGTGCTGTCCGACCAGGCGGCCGCGCGCAGCTTCTCCTCCTTGCTGACGTGCTTCGCCGGCGCCGACGGCAGGGCGTGACCGGCGCCCTCCTCGGTGCGCCCGACGATCGCCTGGTACGGGTCGGCGATGCCCCAGCCGTAGTGCCTCCCGGGCGGCGCCTCCCCGCCCGGTGCGGCGGTCGCCTTGAGCCGATGGACCAGATCGTCCACCGACATGTCCGGGAACCGGCTCCACAGCAACGCGGCGACCGCGCTGGCGAATCCCGCCGCGTACGCCGTGCCGTCGACCTGGATCTGCCCGTGCCCGGTCTGGGTCGTCACGACCCCGGCTCCTGGCGCCACCAGGTCGACGTACGAGCCGAATCCCGAATCCTGGGACACCGACCCGTCCTGGGCCAGCGAGCCTACTGCGAGTACATCCGAGTACGACGCAGGGTAGGGAGTGGGGTTCTGCTCGCTGCCCAGGTCGCCGGTCGCCGCCACCACGAGCGCGCCGCTGCGGTGCGCGTCGTCCACCGCCGCCTTCAGCTTCGCGCTGTCCTGGTAGACCGCGTACGGCACGGTGATGATGTCGGCATGCCGGGCCACCGCCGCGTCGATGGCCTTCGCCAGCGTCTTCGGCGCGAGATTGGTACTGGGAACCTCGGCACTGTCGCCAGCGGTCAGCGCGATGGGCAGCACCGTCACGTCGGGCGCCAGGCCACGGAATCCGATGCCGCTGCTGTGCTGTGCCGCGATGACGCCGGCCACCTGGGTACCGTGCCCGGCACAGTCCGTGTTGGCAGAGCCACCGCCTGCGACGTTCGTACCACTCTCGACGTGACCCGCGAGCTGCGGCTGGGCGGCGTCGACCCCGGTGTCCAGCACGGCGACGGTACGGCCGCGTCCCGTGCTGAACGGCCACACCTGCTGCGGATCCAGGGTCTGCTGGGCCCACGGCAGGGCGCTGATCGTACCGCCCGGGCTGGTGCACCGGCCCTCCGCGAGCGCCTGCTGCGGAACCACGCCGACCGTGGTTGCCGTCACGGCGGCGGCCGCGACGCAGGCGGCCAGCCGTCGCAGCCCGGTCCTGCCCCGGCGGTACCCCATGGCGCCCCCTTGCCGTCGCTCCTCGCGCGGCCCAAGAGTAGTGGTACCCGGGTATTGACCGTGCGCCGGCGGCCAACCATGATCATGTTTCGCTGCCCTTGCGATCATTGGGTACCGTCAGGTTCAGTCCAGGGGTGGCTCAACAGCGCCCTGGAGGTCGGTTGCTGGAGGAATGAGGGAGGCGCTCGGTGGACACCCGCCCGAACTGGGACATCATCGGTGGCATGCTGGCCGACCTCAAGAAGTCGACCGGCCAGATCGACGAAATCCACCAGGAAAGCAAGAAGGTCCGGGGCGTCGCCTGGTCGGATGACGGGCTGATCAAGGCGACCGTCGGGCCGCGCGGTCAGCTGCTCGATCTGGATCTCGATCCCCGGCTGTTCCGCAAGCCGGACTCGAAGGCGCTCGCCGCGGCGATCGTGGCCACCGTTCGTTCCGCGACGGCCGAGGCGATGGAGAAGAGCAAGGAGCTCATGGAGCGCGCCATGCCCTCCGACATGAAGTTCGGGCAGATCGGTGGCATGGACATGACCGAGCTGTGGACCACGAGCGACGCCGACCTCATCGAGCGTGAGGAGAAGTCCGATGGGTGAGTACGTTGAGATCGCGGGCAACGCCGATCACCTGGGCGTTCGCGCGCAGCAGTACATCGACCGGATCGACTCCCTGCACAGCACGGTGGTCTCCAAGGCGCAGAACGTCATCGCCCACGAGAAGTGGGGTGAGCGGGACGAGTTCACCAACGAGTTCCTGAACGACCACGGCGGCAAGCAGGGGTACCTGACCGCCCGGCGGACGCTCATCGGTGACGGCAACGACGGCAACGCGAAGGACGACGAGGCTGCGCTGCTGAAGGTGGGCAAGAACGCATCGGGGCTCCTCGGCATTTACCAGTCGGGGGTCATGAACGAGAAGGACCAGGACACCCACGGCGGCGAGGACATCAGCCGGCCGCAGGTGAACGGCTGACACTTTCGGCGGGCATGTTTTGGCGATCGGGGCGGCGTTGGGCCGCCCCGATCTACTGGTGAAGGGCGAGAAGTAGTGGGGGTTGCCGGATGAGCGACGACGCCCATTACTACGTTTCCGAGTTCATCCACTGGCTCGACACGGAGATCGAGCCGTACCTTCCGGGCACCGGTACGTGGGTCCAGGAGCTCCTGTTCGGCAAGGTCCCGAAGATGAACCCGGCCGACGCGTACCGGCTGGGTGACGCCTGGACCGAGCTCGTCGACGCGGCCAGCGAGCTGTCCAACGAGGTCAACGCCGCGTACCGCGAGCTGACCGGCACCTGGTCGGGTGAGGCCGGCGCCGAGTGGGAGAAGCAGTACAGCAAGTTCCTGCAGAACATCGACGACGCGGTCATGCAGGGCTCCCAGCTGGTCATGTCCGTGCAGCAGTTCGGGATCCAGCTCGAAACCGAAGAGATGATGGTCGTTCTCGGCCTCGTCATGTTCGGGATCGAGGTCGTGATGGCGGCCATTGCCATCGCAACGGTCATTGGCGCCATCGGCGGTATCGGCGCCGCCATGGCGACGCTTCGGATGACCGTCTTCACCGCCTTCCGGACGGCGCTGAAGGAGATCGCCGAACTCGGTGTCCGGGACGGGCTCAAGGTCGCCGGTCGCTTCCTCTTCAAGGAACTGCCGAAGGCGCTCCTGCGGTTCACCGGGGACGTGACCAAGCACGCCGTCGCCCGGCAGGCGGCGCGGCGGGGCGCTCGCGCACTGACCCGGGAAGAGTTCGGGAGGATGGCGGCGAGCCCGGCGTACCGGGCCGTCGCGCGCCGGCTCGGCGGCAAGCTCGGATCGCGGATCGCGCCGAAGGTCGTCGGCAAGGCGGCGCGGACCGCGGAGCGGGCCGCGGCCGACGACTTCTGGAAGGCGGCGGAGCGACAACTCTACGAGCAGTTCATGAAGGGTGCGGAGCGCACCGTCGTCCGAGGCGCCGTCGACGGCGCCGTGCACGGCGGCGAGGTGGCGCTCCGGGACAACCTGCCCGAACTGGCCGGGGAGGTCGAGGAAAACGCCCTGCTCAACGCCCTGCGCAGCCAGGGCGTCAAGGTGGGTGCGGAAGCGACCGAGGCCCGGGCCGCCAACGCCATCGAACGGGCCGGGATCCGTACCGGCTGGGCCGGGATGAAGGACGCGGCGCTGCACGGGCTCGGCGCCAACCTCGGCCGGAACATGCTCCACGGTGCCGCGTTCGGGGCCGGGTTCATGGGTCTGCCTGCGCTCGGCGCCCGGGTGGACGCCGTCGCCAGCGGGGCCGTACCGTTCGGCAACGCCGACTGGGGTGGCGCGGCGGCGTCCATCGCCGGCGGCGCGGTGATGGGCGCCTTCGCCGGTGCGACGGGGGATGGCGCCTTCTTCGGTGCGGCCGGTGGTGCGGCCGGCGGTGCGGCCGGCGCGCTGACCACCGATGTGCTCACCGGCAACTACTCCCACCTGGGCAGCGACATCGCGCATGGCGCCGTGCAGGGCGCCGCGGTGGGCGGGCTCTACGGCCACCTGCACGCGATGAGGTTCGAGCAGACCGGGATCAAGGCCACCGAGCTGGAGAGTCGGATCGGCCAGGAGCACGTGGTGGTCCAGTTCCCGAAGGGAGCCGAGACCCCGGAAGCCTCGATGCTGCTGGTGAAGAGCCCCACCAGCGGGGAGCCCATCCGGATCGCGGTCAGTCCCGAGTTCGGTGCGAAGTGGACGAGCCCGGTGGGCAACGGCGCCGTCGACGCCCAGGGCAACAGGGTGCCGGCCGAGCCGGCGTGGTCGATGCCGTCGTCTCCGCCCGGCGGTGCACCACCCGGCGGTACGCCCTCGGGTCCCGGCGCGGGTGGCCCACCGGACGGTGGTCCGCGGCCGGGTTCCCTCGGTGGTCCGTCGCGGCCCGGCTCCCCGGAGGGCGGCCCGTCGGGGTCGGGCGACGGTACGCCGAGGCAGCGGATCGTGGTGCCCGAGCGCGGGCCGGAGGCGCCGGCGGCCGATCCCGGCGCCGGAGTCGACCACGCGGCACCGCGCGGCACGGACGGGGCCGGGACTCCAGCGGGAGCCGGCGATTCGGCGCGCCCCGCCGCCGCGGGCGGCGACGGCCAGGGCACGCCCGCCCTGCACGGCGGAGATGGCGCCGGCCGGGCGGATCCGGGGACACCGACGTCGACGGACGGTCGGGGCACACCGACCGCCGGCGGCGACGTCGACGGCGGGAACACGGGCGGGCCGGGCGCACCGGCCGGCGGCGATCGGCCGGGGCTGTCGACGGGCGGGCCGCGGCTGGAGCTGACGGCCCGGGACGGTTCCCCGACCGTACTGAGCGATGCCGACGCGGCGAAGGTCGCGCCGGAGCTGGACCGGCTCCCGACGCTGGACCGGGCGCGGATCGACCACATCCTGGCGCACCCCGACCAGTACTCGCCGGAGCTGGCGACCGCGGTCCGCGACCAGTTCATGGTGCAGGGGTCCGACGGGACGTTCCAGTACCCGAACTCGATCGGCCCGGACGGTACGGCGCAGCACGGCCCGACCGACGCCCAGGTACACAACTGGGCGAGCGACGTGCGTCAGGGTGCGGTGCGGCAGCACGAGCTCGAACACCAGCAGCAGCTCGACCAGCAGCGCGGGCCGGTGTCGGTACCGACGGAGGACGCCGTCGTTCGGATGCTCGATCAGCTGCCGACGAAGGGGCTCGATCCGGACGCGTCGATCCTGCACAAGGTGGCGCTGCTGCGGGCGGCGAGCGACCTGCATGCCAGGGTCAACGCCCGTCCGGACGCCGACCCGGAGCTGACCGCCGCCGTCAACGACCTGCTCACGTACAAGAACGCCAAGGGCGTTCCGGTCGTCAAGAACACCGAGGACATGCTGACCGACCTGGGGCGGCTGCAGGATGCGCGGCTCCAGGACTTCGGCAACGATCTGCTGCACCAGGTGTCGCAGAAGGACAGCCCGGGCGCCCCGCCACCGGAGCACACGCTGCCGGGCGTCATCGACGACATGGCCTTCGAGGGCCGCTCGCGGTCGTACGCGCCGCTGACCCCGGAGCCGTCGCGTCCCGGGGAACCGGTGTCGTGGCAGGGATCGACCCGTACCGGCAGCGACCTGACGCCGACGACGCACGAGCCGACCCCGCACAGCACCGTCGCACCGGCCAAGCAGGTGCGGGTCAGCGGGGACACCGTGCGGGGTCGTACGGACGTCACCCGGCCGCTCGACGACGTGTTCTCCGGCCTGGAGCCCGGCCCGGAGACCGGGTACACCGGACTCGAGTTGCAGGAGGGCGGGCGTCTCGCGGTCGAGTACCCGAATGGCACCGTCGTGTTCCAGGTACGCACCGGTGAGCTGACCGGCGACACCGCGGTGCAGCTCGACCTGCCGGAGCAGGTCGACGGCGCGTACTCGGGCACGATCGACCTGACGGTCGACCCGCGGGAGAGCGACAGCGTGCTCACCACGCAGGTCAAGGACGCGCTGGACGAGGTCGGCCGTACGATCCCGGAGACGGAGCCGGGTTCGCCGGCCGACCTGTCCGGACGGTTGGGCGATCTCGTCGACCGCGCGCTGGATCCGAACGCGGCGCCGGAGGAGCGTTCGGCGGCGATGGACGAGCTGGGCCGGCACGGCCGCCAGCTCGCGGACGCACTGCACCGGGAGGGGCAGCGTACCGGCCGGGCCGATCTGGAGGACGCGTCGAGGTCGGTGTTCAAGGCCGCGCACTCGACCCAGTTCGCGAAGACGGTGCTGGACCGTCCCGGCAGTACGGCCCGGACCGGCCCGACCCTCGGGCGGGCGCGCGACGCGTGGGACCAGGCACAGTCCGCGTTGGAGGGTGCGCACACGGACCGGTTGACGTCGGCCCCGCCCACGCCGCGCCCCAGCCCGCCGCGGCCGGCGGAACCGCCCCGGCAGCCGACCGTACGGCAGGCGCCACCGGTGGACCCCGGGCCGGCGCGGGAGCAGTACGCCAGGTTCGGTTCGGTGGACGGCCCGGTCGTGCCCGCCGAGACGACGAAGGTCAGCGCACCCGGCTACTCGCCGAACGTGGCGGGCGAGTTGCCGAGGTCGCCCGATCCGGTCGAGGCGGCGTTCCGGCACTCCGGTGGTGCGGGGTCGCCGGTCGAGTTCGCACGGCCGGTCGGGGACGGCCTCGTCGCCATCAAGGTCAAGGGCGGTCCGACCGTCCTCGCCGAAGCACAGTGGGCCAAGGTCGACGGCGCCGGTGCGGTGGTCGAGCACTCCGAGATGCGGTACGACGGGACGACGCCGGTGCCGGAGCGGCCGGACAAGGTCCTCCTTGACCCGCGTCAGGGTGATCCGACCGCGCACGCCGCCGCGGCGGCGGACCAGATCGCCGAGCGGTACAAGCCGGCGACCGAACACGAGGTCGCCGCCAAGAGTGCCGAGCAGTGGCTGCAGAACCGGTACGGCGAGTTCCCGGACGCCGCGGGACCGAAGCTCGACGAGCAGCAGATCGCGGTGCCGGACACCAGCCCGCGGCAACCCAACCCGGCCGGCCCGCCGCCGGTCGACCAGGTACTCGTCAACGTCGCGCAGGAGGCCGCCGGCGGACGGCAGCTCTCCGGTACCGGGCTGGCCGGCCTGCTGCCCCGTGGCGAGGGGCGTGCCATCGGTGTCTTCCGCGACGTGAACGGCCACGAGCAGCCCGCCGAGATCGTGCTGACCCCGAAGGAACAGCCGGAGGGGGTCGGCGCCACCGTCGTCGTACCGGAGCGTGGCGGCGATCCGAGCGGGGTGCTGCTGTCCAAGCCGATCGAGGTCCAGTACGACCCGTCGTTGCCGCCGGGGAAGGCGGAGCAGGCCGTACTCTCCGGGCTGGACGAGGCCGCGAAGCAGCTGGAGCCACCCCGCCCGCCGGAGACGGCGCCGGCACGCACGACGGACGCGGCGCCGCCGATCAAGGATCCGGAGCCGATCCCGGAGCTGGACGGCACACCGGACACCACCGGCACCGGGCAGCCCGCGCCGGAGCGCCCCGCCGAGCCCGAGGTTCCGCCCGAGGTGGCGGAGTTCCGGCAGCTCGCCAACGCGGTTGCCGAGTCGACCGCGCAGCATCCGAACCCGCCGAGCGGGGAAGCGGTCGGTCGGATGCTGGATCGGCTGTCCCTGAAGGGCGCCAGCCCCGACGCGCCGATCCTGGACCGGCTCGCCACCCTCCGCTCGGTACAGGACCTGTTCGTGCACGTCACCGTCCACCCGACGGCGGATCCCGAGGTCACGGCTGCCTTTTACCGGCTGTTGACGGGTCGCAACCCGGCCGGCGCCGTCGCACCGAAGGCGGACAACGCGGTGCTGACCGCGCTCGAACAGCTCCAGGAGGCCCGAAACCAGGACCACTTCTTCCACGGGGTACCCGAGCTCTCGCGGAACCCTACGCTGCCGTCGGTCATCCGCGACCTCGCCGAGTCCGGTCCGGTCGGCGAGGACACGCCAGCGACGCAGACCGAGGCGCCGCAGCCCGAGCCGAAGCAGTCGAGTGGGCCGGAGCAGTCCGCCGCGCCGCAGCCGGGTACGCCGGCCGGCCCCGCCCGCATCCTCGACGATCTGCTCGACCGCGCGTTGGACCCCGACGCGACGCCCGAGCAGCGTTCGACGGCGCTGCAGGACCTGGCCGACGCCGGCCGGCAGGTGTCGGACGGGCTGCACCAAGCGTTCGAGAGGTTCGGCAGCCCGGAGGTGGAGCAGGCGTCGAAGTCGGTCTTCAAGGCCGCGCATTCGACCCAGTTCGCCAAGGCGCTGCTGGACCGCCCGGAGCACAACGCCTCGGTACCGCGCACGCTCGGTCGGGTGCGGGACGCCTGGCAGCAGGCGCGATCCGAGCTGGACCAGCTGGACGGCGGTACCGGCCGCCGCGCACCGGAAACGCCCGACCGGGCCGGCGCACCGGACTCCGCGGCCAAGCCGGCGCC
>Ga0164243_10002249_pt1 | contig 32104 bp, 24 predicted proteins | sample OricompcompostOP_FD_108781 | JGI IMG/M metagenome (GOLD analysis project Ga0164243, IMG submission 108781) | Organic Plus compost microbial communities from Emeryville, California, USA - Original compost - Organic plus compost (OP) | ecosystem: Engineered > Solid waste > Mixed feedstock >... | reverse complement strand
CGGTGGCCGGCGTCTTTTTGGCGCGCTGGATGATCCGGCTCACTTGATCATCAGACAACTGTGCCAGGATGGCCTTGCCGACACCTGTTGAGTGCGTGTGTGCCCGATGTCCGACCTCGGTGAACATCCGCATCGGATGTGGTGAGGGGGATTGGGCGATGTAGACGACCATGTCGCCCTCCAGCACCGCAAGATTGGCCGACTCACCGATCTCCCGGGCCAGGGTGTCAAGGTGGGGCTTGGCGATCGGACCGAACTGTGCATCGACCCGCCCGGCCAGGCGAACCAGCCCGAGGCCGAGACCGTACCGCCGGTTCGACAGTTGCCGGACGTAACCCAGCGAGACGAGGGTTTTCAGGAAGCGGTGCGTGGTCGGCGCAGGAAGATCGATCGACGCGGACAGTTCGGTCAGCGACAGATCCCCGTTGTCAGCGAGCAGTTCCAGCAGATAGAACGCTCGCTCGACCGACTGGACGCCTCCCGGAATTCTGTCCATCTCATCTCACTATCTCTGTCGCACCTGCGGCACCGGCCCGCGTGGAAAACTAACACAGCCCGACGGCACCTGGTGAGATCGTGGACTCACCATCAGCGGTCCGCACGGTCAGCGATCAGCACGGTCAGCGATCAGCACGGTCAGCGATCATCGCGGTCGTCGATCACGATCACGTCGTGGTCGGTGAGTCGCTCGACCTCGAACACCAGGTAGCCGTCTTCTGTCTTCGGGGTCAATTCTGCGCCCCTGACCCGGGAGGTGATGCGGGGTTCGGCGGATCGTTCGTGTCTGAGCCGGACGCGGACGGGGCCCACCGGGACGAGATGGCTCTGCCGGCCTGGGATCCGTGACGTGATGATGCGGTTGGTCAGGTGCAGGATGCGTCGACCGGCTTGTTCGTACAGGCAGGCGCTGACCAGGCCGTCGGCATCGATCTCGAACTTCGGCCGGTCGCCGACGGCCCAACGGACGGCGTTGCCGATGATCACGGCGTGGTCGGGTTGCTCGTCGCGCGCGTAGCAGCGGTCCAGATCGGCAAGCAGCCAGGCCAGACGGGCTCCCGAGGATGTTTCACCGGCGATGATTGCCGGGATGTCGGTGGACGGTTGACGCATCCAGGATGTCTCCGGCGGGTAGATCGGGAAGTCCGGCACGTAGCGGGCCAGTACCTGCATGGTTAGGTTCGGCTGGTCGTTGGCGCTTTCGGCGACCGGGAGGTAGCCCCCGAACGCGATCAGGTCGGTTTGGTCCAGGCCGTCGAGGATCGGGTGGCGGTCGCCGTCGGGGTCCGGCGCGGTGGTGTCGGCCGGTCCGTCGAAGCGTGCCCGGAGTTCTGGTGTGAGTCGGAGATAACTGTGCCGCCGGTGGGTCTCGATGTTCGAATCGGCCAGCCCGGGTGACCCGTGTGCGGTGCCGGTCAGGCGATGGCCGAAGAGATCGGCCAGCCCGGGCGTGTCGCGTGGTGTGCCGTCGGGGTGCAGGGTCCCGGTCTCACCGGTGATGATCACCGATCCACCCCGGTCGGCGAAGGAGCGGATCACGGCCAGCTGGTCGTCGGAGAGAACGGCCATATTGGGCAACACGATGGCGGCGAACCGGCCGGTCGCCGAGGCAAGATCATCCACGTGCAGCGGCAGGTGGCCGATCCCGGCGGCGGTCAATGCCCTGACGATCCCGCGGTAGGGGTCGAGAGTGCGCTCGGTCGGATGGTCCCGGCCCGCCAGGTCGTGGTTGTGCTGGGACCAGACGATACCGACGTCGGCGATCGGTGTGCGGTCGATCAGGATGTCTGCATTGTCCCGGTGCCAGCCGAACAGAGCTGCGGCCGTCCGGTACTGGCGGCGGTCATCGTGTCGGGAGCCGATGTGATGCCACCAGGGTTGGATCCCGCCGGCGAACCCGGCAGTCGCCCAGAGCCTGACCTCGGCCACCGGCATCGCGGCAACCCGGAACGCCGGAACACCCAACTGGTACTGCGGCGTGCTTTCGGGGATCAGCTTGTCCCAGCCCAGCAGTTCATGCAGCCGCTTTCCGGCCTCGGTGTTCTGCTCGAACCCGTCGACCAGGTTCCGGTGCTGGTGGTCAAGCATGATCAACTCTGACCGGCACAGGATCTGCCGCAGGTCGATGAACCGGCTGGAGTTGTTCAACACGTCACCGCTGAGCATGCCGAACCACAGGCAGTCCGGACCGCCCGCGCCGGTGGTGACCCGGTTGTTCAGATCCCACAGGTCGGTGCGGCGTTGGTAGTTCCAGGCGATCCATGCCCGATAGGCAGCGGAATCCCAGTCATGCTCCCGTGGCAGATCGAAGCCGGTCGACTGTCCGAACTGCTCGGTGCAATGGGCGCAGTAGCAGATCGACGTCCGCGGTAACCCGGCCCAGCTGTTGTCGGCGAACCCGTCCGGGTGGGTGCGCTCGATGATCTCGATGATCACTTCCGGCAGATATTGGCTGTAGTACGGAGAGTTGATGCAGGTCACCCACTTGTCGGCCGCTCTGATCGGTTCCCCGTCGATGTTCCGACAGACCCAATCAGGGTGGGCCTCGAAGAAGTCCGCAGCCACCCGATTGGAATCCATCCGGGCAACCACGGTCAGTCCCTCGTCCCGGGCTGACGCCACGATCTCCCCGTACAGGTCACGGTCACCCAGTCGCTCCGCTCGGTGGTGCAGGGCGAACCGGGACGGGTAGTACGCGACAATGCCGCCCGCGTTGACGATCACACCCTGAACGGCGGTCTCGCGCCAATGCTTCCGCCACCAGGCGTCGTCATAGCGTTCCGGATCGACCTCGGTCAGATTCGTCTGCGCCCAACGCAAGGTCGTGCGGTACCACGGGCCGGATGTCATCTGCCCTGCCTCCTGATCGGGTCGTCGACGCGTCCAATATGCGAATGAGATGATCCGTATAACGGAATCTAGTGGGCACTGACTGACCTGGTCAATCGAAGGGGCCGGTGGCGGCAGCAGCCACCATCCGGCCCCGAGCAGGAGTCGCAGAGCTGGCTCAGTCGTCGTCCCCGTGATCATCGTGGTGGTCGTGGTGGCGACCATCGTGGTGATCATGTCCGTGATGGCGCCCGTGATCGTCGCCTCGCTCGTGATGAGTGTGGCGGCTGTGATGCCGATCATCGTCCCGGTCGCGGTGTGCACTGACCACCTTGCCGGTGCTGGCGTTGATCACCACCTCGTACTCCCTATGACGCTTGACCAACTCGACCTCGAAGAACGTACCGCCGTGTTCCCGCTCGACCTCGACCTCGGTCACCCGACCGCCGGGGATCCGGTGCTTGGCGATGGCCACGGCCCGGCCCTTGGTGATCTTCATCGCACCGGAGTTGGTGGGTTGGTTGGGCGCAGCCAGCGCCGCGACGGTTGATCCGCCGAGCAGTGCGATGGTGGCTGCGCCGCTGATCACGGCGATCCTGATGGGCTTGTGCATGATCGTTCTCCTTCGGGAGTCGTTGTGTTGCCTTGGTAGGAAAGAGACTCCCGGATCGCGACCTAACGCCGCGCTGCTGAATTGCTAACGGCCGGCTAAAGCCGCGGCTGGTCGTCACGGGGCACGACGTGGCTGCTGCGGGCGAAGGTGAGTGTCACCCGGGCACCTCCGCCGGGCGCAGCGCCGATCTGCAGGTCACCGCCTCCGGCGCGGGCGGCACGTCGGGCGATGTCCAGCCCGAGACCGGTGGAACCGCGCCCGCTCGACCCGCGGGCGACCGCGATCCCGGCTTCATGATCGGTGAACCCCGGTCCGTCGTCGGTGACGGCCAGTCGTACGGCGCCGTCGGACCCGGATCGTAGGGCGACCGCGAACCCGGTCCCGTCAGGAGTGTGGGCGAAAACGTTGCCCAGTAACGCATCGACGGCCGCGGCCAGGATGTCCTCGGCGACACCGACCCACACCGGGCCGGTGGCGATCTCGGCCCGGATGTCCCGTCCGGTGTCCTCGGCGAGCACTGACCAGAAGTCGAGTCGATCATGGACCACCCGGGCGGCGTCGCAGTCGACCTCGCCGTCACCGTTCGGGCGGCGGGCGTCGGCGATCACCTGTGATACCGCCCGCTCCAGGCTGTCGACATCGGAGCGGATGCGTTCGGAGTCCTCGCCCGCCGGCAGCGCCTCGGCGTCCAGTCGGAGGGCGGTCAACGGCGTACGCAACCGGTGGGACAGGTCCGCCGCCGCCTCGCGCTCCTCCCGCAACAGGTCCCGGATACGGCCGGCCAAATGGTTCAGGGCGGCAGCCACATCCTGGATCTCCGGAGGTCCGGAACGCGCTGCCCGGGCGTCGAGATCTCCTCGCGCCAAGCGCAGCGAGACCGCCGACAGCTCGGTGATGGGCACCACCATGCTGCGCGCCAGACGATCGGCCACGGCGATGCCTGCCGCCATCAGCAACAGGCCGAGCAATCCCAACATCAGCCAGGCCCTGCCGACTCCCTGGTGCAAGTCGACGTTGTCGACGAAGGTGGCGATCACCGCCGGTGAGCCGGCGACCGTCCGGACATAGACAAGCACCTGACGTCCGTCCGGGTGCTTCACGCTGAGACTGCGGCCGCTCATCGCCAGATCGACCGCAGCTGTCCGGGCCGTCGGCCTGCCCAGCCGGTGGCCGTCGGCGAAGAAGACGGTGACTTCCGCCGCGCCGGAGGCGTTCACCTGATCGACAGTCAAGGACACCGTCTCCCGAGGACTTGTCGCGACGATCGAGACCAGTGACTGAGCCTGCAGGGTGGCGGCATTGAGAGCACGATCCGCGGCCACCGTCCTGATCATCAATGCCAGCGGCACCAGGAACGCGATCAGTACCAGCGACGTGGTCGCCGCGACCAGCAACGCCAGACGTCTGCGCACAACGGGGGCCTTTCGTTTCCGGTCAGTCCTGCGGAGCGGTCAGTTTCACGCCGACGCCGCGCACCGTGTGCAGGTAGCGTGCGGTGGCGGCGGTCTCGCCGAGTTTGCGGCGCAGCCAGGCCAGGTGGACGTCGACGGTCTTGTCCGCGCCGCCGTAGGGCACCTGCCACACATCGATCAACAGATCGCGTTTGCTGACCACGCTTCCCGCCCGGACGGCGAGGTAGTGCAGCAGGTCGAATTCCCGTGGGGTCAGGTCGAGGTTCGTGCCATCGAGGGAGGCTTCGCGGGCTCGGGGATCGACACGCAGACCACCGACGACGACCGATTCGTCGACGTTGTCATCAGCGGCGCGTCGCAGGACTGCGCGGATCCGGGCGTCCAGTTGTGCGGCGCTGAACGGCTTGGTCACATAGTCGTCGGCGCCCTGGTCCAGCAGCGCGACGATGTCGGCCTCGGTGTCCCGCGCGGTCGCAATGATCACCGGCACGGCGCTGACGGCGCGCAGCATCCGCAGCATTTCGGCACCGTCGAGATCCGGCAGACCGAGTTCCAGCACGACAAGATCCGGCCGGATCGCCGTCGCCTGTTCCAGGCCACTCATCGCCGTGGCCGCCGACGCCACCGCGTGTCCGCGGTCGGTGAGTCCGCGAATCAGTGCGGTCCGGATGGTCGCGTCGTCCTCGACCAACAACACGTGCGCCATGCCCGCGACCGTAGCCGACATCCGGGGGTTTCCCCCGCGTTTGTCGGTATCGATATCACCGCTTTAGCGCAGCGTTAACGTCCGCAGTGGCACAGTGCAGGAGTGCCTGGCTCGAACCGAAAGCTGACCCCGCGCTCGCGGTCGCTGCTCACCGTCGCCGGCTGGCTTGCGGCGACGGCTGCCGCCACGAGTATCGGCATCCTTGCTGTGGGCGCCATCGGTTCCGGCATCGCCGGCAGCCCTGCCCGGCCGCTGAGCGGCGGCGAGGTCACCAAGGCGCTGGCCACCTCGAGCCCGGTAGCGCCGGCCCCGTCCGGCGCCTCCCCGTCCGGGGTCTCGCCTACGGGTGGCTCTCTGACGGGCGAACCGACCGGCCCGGCCGGCTCACCGGGTTCTCAGCCCACCGGGGCCAGTCGCGTGTTCGGCAGCAAGGGCGGCACGGTCGTTGCGCGGTGCGTGGCGGGCAAGGCCGAGTTGATCTCCTGGAGTCCCGCCCAGGGGTATGAAGCCGACGACGTCCGCCGTGGCCCGGCCGCCTCGGTAGGTCTGCAGTTCGAGCGTGACGACATCGAGATCAAGATCAGCGTCGAATGCGTCGGCGGCGTGCCGACACCGCATATCGAGACCGAGACCCGTCACGGTCACTGACCGCAGATCAGGCCGGCAGCTGCACCGTCACGCGCAGTCCACCGGCGCTGCGCGGGGCGAGGGTTAGCGTTCCGTCGTGTGCGTTGACGATGCTCTTGACGATCGCCAGCCCGAGTCCGACCCCGGCCTGGTCGCTGCTGATCCGCCCCGTGCCTCGCTGGAACGGCTCGACCAGAGTGGACACCAGCTGTGGATCGAGCGGCTCGCCGGTGTTCTCCACGGTCAGCACGGCCGCCCTGCCTGTGGTCCGGGTGGTGACCGTGACACTGCCCTGATCGGGCAGGTTGTGGACGATCGCGTTGTGGATCAGGTTCGTCGTCATCTGTGTCAGGAGGGCCCGCGAGCCGGTCATCGAGGAGACATCCCCGCTGGTTTCGATCGTCACACCGCGGCGTTCGGCCAGCGGCAACAGTGCTTCGGTCGCCTCTTCAGCGATCAAGGAGAGGTCGACCGGTTCTGTGGTGAAGCTGCGTTGATCGGTTCGGGTGAGCAGCAGCAGAGCCTCGGTGAGGTCGATCGCCCTGGTGTTGACGTGCTGCAGGCGCTCCAGGAGTTCGTCGCCGGTGCGGTCGGGGTCGCCGCGCGCCACCTCGAGCAGAGTCTGGGAGACGGCCAGCGGGGTGCGCAGTTCGTGGGAGGCGTTGGCCGCGAAACGGCGCTGTTCGGCGACCTGCGCCTCGAGTTGTCCCAACATCGTGTCGAACGCGTCGGCCAGCTCCCGGAACTCGTCCCTGCGGCCCTCCATCGCGATGCGATGGGACAGCGACCCGGTGGCCGCCGTCCGGGTCGCCCGGGTGATCCGATTTAGTGGGGCCAGCATCCGACCGGCGAGAATCCAGCCGCCCAGCAGTCCGAAGATCAGCAGGAACCCCATCGCTTCGGTTGCCCGCGGGGCGAAGGCCCGCCACAGGTCGTTGCGGCTGGGGTAGTTCCGGGACGGCCGGAAGTCTCCGGGCAAGCCGAGGATCGGGACGCGATCGGGAACGTAACGCAGCAGGAAGACCACGACAACCGCCAACAACAACGCACCCGCAACCATCAGGAAGCCGGCGTAACTGAAGGTGAGCTTGAGCCGGACGCTGGGTCCGGGCCTTCTAGCCATAGGCCGTTCCATGATCGTCAACCGGCCGCGTACCATGATCATCCCCCCGGTGATCATCTCCCCGGTCACCCGTGCCGATGCGGTAGCCCACCCCGGGCACCGTGGTAATGATCCACGGTTCTCCGAGTCGCTTCCGCAGGGCCGACACCGTGATCCGTACGGCGTTGGTGAACGGGTCGGCATTCTCGTCCCAGGCGCGTTCCAACAGCTCTTCCGCGCTGACCACTCCGCCTCCGGCATCGACCAGCACTTCCAGAACGGCGAACTGTTTGCGGGTGAGTCCGACATACCGGCCGTCGCGGTAGACCTCGCGCCGGAACGGATCCAGCCGGAGCCCGGCGATCTCCCGGACCGGCGGACGGTTGTAGGCACGTCGACGGTTCAGTGCGTGGAGCCGGAGTACGAGTTCCTTGAGCTCGAACGGTTTGGTCAGGTAGTCGTCGGCGCCGAGCTCGAAGCCCGACGCCTTGTCGTCGAGGCGGTCGGCGGCGGTGAGCATGATGATCGGCATGTTGCTGCCGGATCCGACCACCTGCTTGGCGATCTCATCTCCGGAGGGGCCTGGGATATCGCGATCGAGAACGGCAATGTCATAGCTGTTGACGGCCAACAATTCCAGCGCCGTGTTTCCGTCACCGGCGATGTCGGCGGCGATCGCTTCGCGACGCAGTCCGTCGCGAACGGCCTCGGCGAGATAGCGCTCGTCCTCGACGATCAATACGCGCATAACGCTGTCGATGCTACGGGCTGGGACATATGGCCGATGTATCGAAATGCGCATACGGGCCGGCAACGCAGCGATTCGTTGACTGAACCCATGAGCAAACGGACGATCATCGGTATCACCTCGTTCCTGGCGGGGGCAGCACTGCTGACACTTTTCGGCCACCTGTCGGTCAGCCGTCTTGTCGCCTCGTCGGGGCAGATGCACACGCTCGGCCGTGCACCCGAGGGCGTGGGCGAATCCGACGGTGTCATTGCCGACAGCGTGGCCGCGTTCGACGAGGTTCCCGCCGTGGCCAGGCTGCAGCCGGATCTGCGGACCGCCCTGCGCCGTGCCGCGGGCGACGCCGCACGGGACGGCGTCGTCGTCCGGATCAACAGCGGATGGCGATCAGCCGCCTATCAGGAACGCCTGTGGCAGCAGGCGGTCTCGAAGTACGGCACGGCTGCCGAGGCCGCACGCTGGGTGGCGCCGCCCGACCGATCTGCCCACGAATTCGGCGAGGCGGTGGACGTCGGCGGTCCGGATGCCACCGCCTGGCTGTCGAGGCACGGGGCGGCGTACGGGCTGTGCCGGATCTACCACAATGAGCCCTGGCACTACGAGCTGCGGGCCGGAGCGGCCGATCATGGTTGTCCGACGATGTACGCTGACGCCGCCCACGATCCCCGGATGCAGCACTGAACTCTTGGAGCCGCGGTCGATCCGGCATTTCGCCGACGAGAAGCCGGTACAACTCGCCCCCGGATCTGGGACAATTTCCCCAAGGCGCACAGGTGCGCGGACGCTCCACGTCCGGACGTTGCGCCGCGAAAGGCCGGGGGCATGGGCACAGTTGTCTGTGGCGAATGCGGAGAACAGAACGACAGCAGCGCGACGTTCTGCTCGAACTGTCACGCCTATCTGCAGTGGGATGCCGGGAATCCGCCGACTGCCGGTCCGACGCCGCGGCAGGGCGGTGCCGTGCCTGTTGCCGATCCGGTCGGTGCACAGGTCGAACGGGACACCGAGGTCACCCAGATACGTCCACGCCTCCAACCCCCATCACAACCCCAAGCCCAGGCCCAGACCCGATCACCGGCCCAACCCCGAACGCAGGCCCAGCCGCAGGTGCAGCCGGAACCGCGGCCGCAACCGGAATCACAACCGTCGGCGACCCCGTCGGATACAACAGACGGCCGGTTCCGCGTCACCGGGGGCAGTGACCCGGTCACCGTTCCGGCCACCGGTGAACCGGTGTCGATCAGCCTCGAGATCACCAACACCTCCAACATCGTCGACGGCTACCGGATCGCGACGCCGGGTGCCCCGGAGTGGTTGATCGCAGAAGCCGGGCAGCTGCAGCTGTACCCCGGCACCAGCGAGTCGCTCCCGGTCCGACTGCGCATTTCCTCGCCGACGCTGGTCCGGGCCCAACAGCTGCGCGTGACGCTCGAGGTCCGATCGATGGTCCAGGACACGGCCGCGGTCGAGCTCCCCCTGGAGATCACGGTTCCGGTGGTCCAGTCTCCGGTGATGTTGCGGCCGGAGCCGCAGCTGGTGCGAGTACGGGACCAGAACAGTGCGAAGTGTTTGATCATCGCCGACAACTCCCGCAGCAACCGACCGGCACGACTCGCCTTCTCCGCCAGCGATCCCGAGCTGGCGGTCCGATTCAGCTTCCAGCCCGAGGTGTTGTTCGTCGGACCAGGTGCGTCGGCCGCCACCGAGATGGTGATGACGGCGGAGTCTCCCGAACCCGGCCAGGAGGTGAGCCGTTCGGTGACCGTGATCGCCGTCGAAGATGATCGGCGGGCCGAGACACAGTTGACCTTCCAGCAGACGGCGAGTCCGGCGGATCCGCCGGTGGCTGTCGAAGTCGTGCCCAGCCTGATCCGGGTCAACGACGGCGATTCCGCTCAGGCGCGGGTGGTCCTGGACAACCGGAAGGCGCGCTCGGGTGTGCGGATCTGGATGGGCGCCACCGACCCCGAACAAGCCATCACGTTCACCTTCACGCCGCCGGTCGTCGACGTCGAGCCCGGGCGGGTCCTCGCTGTTGATCTCCGACTCGACGCGCCCCGTCCGGCACCAGGGCAGGAAGTCAACCGGCCGTTCACGGTGACCGCCGCCGACGGACGGACGACGGTGCAGGCGGCCGCGTCGCTGGTGCAGTCCAGCTCCCGTGCAGCGATCGAGACGCTGACCGTCAGCCTCGACCCCAGCGTGCTGAATCTTGGCCACCGACGCCGGGGATCATTGACCGCGGTCCTGGACAACCGAGCCGGTACGCAACCGGCGAATGTCGCGCTGTACGGCGATGATCCGCGCAACGCGCTGCGCTTCTCCTTCTCACCGCCGACCCTCCTCATCCCGCCGGGCCGGACGGCCGTGTCCCGGGTGTCCGTCCGGTCGCCCGGTCCGGAGAACGGCCGGGAGGTGACGCTGCCATTCGATGTGATCGCCTCCGACGGCCGGTCCGAGGTCCGGTCCTCCGGCAGTGTCATCCAGGCGGCTGCCGATCGGCGCCCGCTGCTGCGCATCCTCTTCACGCTGCTCGGTGGTCTGGCGATGATCCTCGGAACCTATCTGCCGCTGCGAGCGGCGGATTCGATGCGCGCCTGGGATCTGACGGCCGACGAGTTCGCCGGGATCTTCAACGGCAGCGTGGATCTGGGCGCCGCCGCCTGGATCACGGTGGGGCATGTGATCATCGCGCTGGGCATCCTGGTGATGATCGGACTCGTCACTGCCAAGGGCGGGCTGAGCCGCCGCATGGCCGTGCTGGGGGTGATGGTGGTGGTCGGGACGCTGGTCACCTTCGCGGTCGGCGGGGACAGCCCGATGCCCGGCGCCGGCGCGTTCGTGATCATCCTGGGCTGCGTTGCGGGCTTCATCGGTGGCCGGCTGGTCCGCACGTAGCCCGGCACCACCACACCGAACCCCCGTTGAGCGTTTGTTGAGCGGCCGTTGACCAGGCTGTGAGCGGCGTGCGGAAGCTTGTCCTGTCGGGTGTCCATCGGGGAAGGAAAAAGAGATGACGGGGGCAGTCGGTGTGTACGTCCAGGGCAAGGACCCGATCTCCCAGGCGGGCGTGATCGCCCAGCTGAGGATGCGACCCGAGGTGCGGGTGGTGGCCGAGTCCGAGCGGGCGAGTGCAACGGTCGGCGTGATGGTGACCGACCAGATCGATGATCAAACAGTTCGCGGCCTGCATGCGTTGCGGCGCAGCGGTCTGGTACGGCTGGTGCTGATCGCCGCCGACGTCGACGACGCCGCGCTGGTGGCCGCAGCCGAGGCCGGTGTCGGCGGGTTGTTGCGGCGCAGTGATGCGACGGCGGAGCTGCTGGTGCGTACCATCGTCCGGGTGTCCCAGGGCGAGGGGGAGATCCCGGCGGATCTTCTCGGGCGCCTGCTGGAACAGGTCGGTCGGTTGCAGCGGCAGGTGCTGGCGCCGCGTGGGCTCACGTTCACCGGGCTGACGCCGCGCGAGACCGAGGTGCTGCGGATGGTGGCCGACGGTCACGACACATCCGAGATCGCCCGGGAGCTGTCCTACAGCGAGCGGACGGTCAAGAACGTGCTGCATGACCTGACCACCCGGCTGCAACTGCGCAACCGCTCGCATGCGGTGGCGTACGCGGTCCGCGAAGGCCTGATCTGACTCGGTCGGTTCACTGGTCGGCACGGTTGACCAGCCCTTCGAGGGTCCGTGATGCGGTTCGGGCTGCCTGCTGCACGGCGCGGCTGGAAAGCGGATGTTCGGCGGTCCGCCGCCAGCGGGCCAGTTCGGACAGGGCGGCCTGCCGTACGGTGTCCGGTCCGGCGTCCGGGTCGAGGCCGAGCCGGGACCACGGGTCGTGACCGCTGCCGCCCAACAGCCGGTCGAGGGCTGTGGCGAGCTCCGGCTTGAGGTCGAGGGTCCCGGCCCGGAGCGTGCCGAGTACGCGTACCTCCTCGAATTCGTGGGTGCCCGCCACCAGTTCCTCCAAAGCCGCTCGGAGTTCGGCGGCGTCGGCACAGCCGCCGCGGCGCAGCACGTCGGTAAGCACCGCCAGCGCCGACCGCGCTTTGAGTACCCTGCTCCGCGCGGTGAACTGGCGGGTCAGCACATCGCTGAACCGGGCCAGCCCGCTGCGGTCGACCAGTGCTGCGGCAAGTCCCTGCGAACTGTCGACGGCCCCGGTGCGGATCAGCTCAACCGACAACCGGACGCCGAACAAGCCCATCCGATCCAGCAGATGTTCCCGTTCCAGTTGGGTGATCTCGGTCGCCGACCGGGTCGCGAACCGGTCCGCGGTGAGCAGCAGTTCCGCGGTCGCATCGGGCGGCGCGGCGGCGAGTCGGGCAAGCATCTGGTATTCGGCCTGCCGGAAGGTGACCGCGGCGTGGGCCAGCAGACCGTCCACCGCGACGACGATCGGGCACAGCCGCCGCAGCCTGGGCTCGTACCGGTAGCGGCGGGCGATGCGGCCGGCGACCTCCATCGCGTCCAATCGGCAGGCGCCGATCTCGTCGGCCCGGGAGAGCACACCGATGGAGTTCATCACCGTCCCGTGGACCAGTTCGTCGTCGTGGAAGGCTTCGAGGAACCGGATGTCACTGGCATGGGTGTGCCGCATCAGATAGACCACCGCGTCGGCGACGGGAATCCGGTTGTCGTCGGCCGCCATCACCCGATGGGTGCGTTCGGACACCTCGGCCGAGATCGACGCGATGCCCGGTGTGTCGATGATCGTCAACTGATCCAGCCGGCTGGTCGGCCAGCTCACTTCGAGATGATCGACATCGTCCGCCACGAGTCCGCCCAGATCAGGTTCCAGAGCACCCTCGTCCCTGGCCCACGGGCGCCGTTCGGGACTGCCGCTGACCGGGTAGGCGATCACCCCGGCCTGCAGCCCGTGCCGGTACCAGGTGACGATCTTGGTACATTCGCCGGCGTCGGTCGGTGCGAGTTCTTCGCCGAGCAGCGCGTTCAGCAGAGTCGACTTGCCCGCCTTCACCTTGCCGGCGATCGCGATCCGCAGCGGTCCGCCGAGCCGGTCCCTCGCCGCGGCAAGTCGATCGGCGAATTCCACAGACACCGCCGAGTCGAGCGCCCGGGCCAGGAGGCGGTCGACCTGGGTCACCAGAGTGGTTCCCGGCGCGTCGACGGTCGTCGGATCAGGCATGATCACCCGCCAGGGCCAGGACGGTCTCCCGGACGCTCTGCACCATCCGCTCACGCTTGATCAACTCTTGGGCACGGCTTTCCCTGCGCCCCGGATCGAGCTGCCGGGCCTGGTGTGCACGCTCCAGCGCCTCGGTCGCCGAGCGCTGCATCACCAGAGCACGTTCGCTGAAATCGTCCCGCAGAGCACGCTGGGTTGCGCGCAACCCGTCCCGGGTCAGTTTGTTGAGAACGAACGCGACCTCGTCGACGAACTTCCGGACCGCCGCCACCGCCTGTTGTCTGCGATAGGTCAGTTGCCGGGTCCGCTCATCGGAGATGATCTTGCGGCCGATGCCGGCGCCGAGTGCCGCCGACAGTCCGGCGATCGACAGATGCACGATCGGGCCGACCTCCAGCACGGCCGCCGCGACACCCCCGGCCATCATCGGCAGGTAGAAGCTGCTGCGGGCAGCCATCATCAGCGGCGCCAATCGGCCGCCCGGCTGTTTCAGCGACTCCGCCGGCGCCAGACTGATCTGATCAAGACTTGCACCGGGATCATTAAGCCGCAGGTCGACGTCGCCGGCCTGCAGATCGAACTGTTCAGCCACGTCCTCGGCCAGTTGCCGCGCCCGTTCGGTGAGCAGATCGCGGTTGGCGACAGCCGCCATCGCCACCTGGCGTCGCAGCCAGACCTCGGTGTCGGTCCAGGTCTGCAACGGATCGCTCTGGCCGATCAGCTCGTCGGCGCTCTGCAGTACCGTACGCAGCCGCTGGGTGAGGTCGTGCTCGACATCGGCAACCAGATCGGCGATGCCGTCGGACAGCATCTGCTGCCAGGTCGCTGTGGGCGACACCAACCGCGTGGCCCGTTCCCGAGCCCGGTCGAGCTCCTCGACGGCACGCTCCCCGTCGTCAGGCCGGGACACCACCGCAAGCTCTGCCTGCGACTGCTCGGCGAGGTTGCCGGTGACGAAGTCCAACTCACCCGCCGCAGCCCTTGCCGACTCGGCACGGCAAGCGGCCACCACATCGCGTGCCAGGAACCTGACAAGTTCGGCAAATCCGGATTCGGCGTTCAGCGCGGGATCCCGGGCCGCTCGCAACCGGAGGAATGACGAGACGGCGATCACCGGCAGGTCGAGCCCGGCCCGCCGGAGATGGCCGCGATCAAGATCTGCGATCCGTCGCCATTCGCGGTAGAGGTCGGTCTTGGTGATCACCAATGCGGTCCGGGGACAACGGCTGACCGCAGTCTTGAGGAAGTCCAGTTCGGGTGCCGTCAGTTCCTGGGCCGCATCGGTGACGAAGAGCACCCCGCGAGCGTGCCGAAGCGTGCCGAGGGTGAGGAAGCCGTGCGCCGAATCGAGTCCGCCGACGCCGGGGCTGTCGATCAGCCGCAAACCGGTACGCAACATCCGGTGCGGCAGTCCCACCTCGACGAACCGTTCCCGCCCCGGATCGTTGGGATCGGCCGGCTCGGTGACCAGCAGATCAAGCTCCTCCAACGGCGCCGATCGTTCGAGGAGTTCCTCACCATCGGGTGATCGGCTGTAGGCGGTCAGCCGCGGTGTCTCGGCCCAGCGCACCGTGGTCGGCACAGCGGTGACCAGGTCGGCGTCCACCGGGCAGACCGCGCGCTGCAGGAGCGCATTGACCAGGGTGCTCTTGCCGCGTTTGAACTCACCGGCCACAACCACCGGGACCGGCACCTGGTCCAGCTGTTCCTTGGTCGCCCGAAGATGCTGCTCAAGATCATTTCGGCCCTCTTCGGCGGCAAGGCGCGCGGTGACCTCGAGCGCGGCTATCGTCGTGGCGACCGGTTCAGCGGTCGGAGCGTCGGCGTCCGCCCAGCCCAGGAATGTGCTGCAGGAATTGCAGAACTCTGTCGCCGAGGGATTCTCCGCCCCACAATGAGTGCATCGAGTCATACGATCACTCCGCCGGCCGAGGGGGTGTGGGATGGACGTGATCTGCGAGTCCTGCGGAACGTTGAATCGCTCGGCGGGGGAGTTCTGTACCGAGTGCGGAGCCTTCCTTGCCTGGAACCAGGGGCCCGACGAGCAAAGCAGCGACGATCCGGCCGGTGGACCGACGACGTCCACAGGGCCCGACGCGCCCCGGCAGGCCCCGCGCGACCAGACAGTCGATGCGACGACCGCAGGAGCAGAGCGGGCGTCGCGCACCCGGGGCGATGGACCGGCCTCGACGCCAAGCACAGCGACGAGCACGACAACGACCAGCACGGCGGGCGCCGGGAACGATCACACCGCGACTGCGGTCCTGCCCCGGACCCCGGCCGGTCCGGCCTGCCCCGATTGCGGACGGAGCAACGATCCGGCGCGGAGGTTCTGCGCCAAATGTGGTCGACAACTGGTCGCGACCCGACCGCAGCAGACCGGGGCAGCTGAGAACCCTGCGGAGAGTCGACGCCGGGAACGCGCCAATCGGCGCGCGTTCCGCAGCAGCCTGCCCGCCGTCAACCGCTGGCGGCGGGTCGGATTGATCATGCTCGTCGTGGCGGTGGTTCTCGCCGGTGCGGTCACTGTCGGAGCGGATCCGATCAGCTGGGGCAAGGCCCGCTGGTACAACCTCAAGGGCACAGTCGTTGCGGTGCCCGGTGTGCAGGCGACGGTTCTGCAGACAGGCCGGGACGCCGCCGGCAAGCCGGTCGACGCGGCTCTGCTGGTGGACGGTACGACGGCGGACTGGCATACCCGCTGGGCGGCTTCGGCTCCAGCAACCCGGTGCGAGGGCGACCAGACCACGCCGACCATCGAACTGACCATGGCCCAGCCGGTCAGGATCCGCGGCGTCGACATCTATCCGGGCCTCGGCTCCGATCAACCCCAGCGCCCGCTGCAGTTCCGACCACAGGCCATCGGAATCACTCCTGTCGGAGCGGGTACCTGTCAGGCGTTCCGACTGGCCGACACCGGGGATCGGCAACGTCTGGAGTTCGACAGTCACCAGCGGGTCTCGGTGATCAGAATCAGTTTGAACAGCGCCTATCCGGCACCGGCGGACGGAGAGAAGCAGATCAGCATCCGGGAGATCACCTTGCTGTCCCGGCCCCAATGACAGGGTGATCGATCCGGTCATTGTTGTTGACCCGGCTGGAGGACCTGACAACTCTGACCGACCGGCGGCTGATCGGCCAGCAGCGGATCGATGGTGGCGCAGGCGGCGGACGCCTCGGCCGGAGTGCCGAACGGGCCGACGTAGGCGACCGGCCCCGGCCACTGGAACGGCGTGCCGCCGTCCATGATCATCCGCGGATAGCGACTGCCGTCCAGCCAGTCGGCCCTCACGCCGTGCTGCGCCAGCACGGTGATCACGTTGTCGATATCGTCCTGCGCCATCGAGAACCGGGCGGCGGCGATCCAGGAACCGGCAGGCAGAGCGCCGGAGGGTTGTGCGGACGGCGGCACGCTCTGTCCCGCGGACGGGGACGTACTGTTGGCCGGACCATTGCCTCCCGTCCCGGTGTTGCCCGACGAGCCGGATCCGCCGCCCGGCGCAGACGATGTCGTCGTTGATGGCGGTGCCGACGACGCCGGTGAGCCGGTCGATGGCGATGCAGTGGCGGCAGCTGCTGCTGTGGTGGCACACGCCAGCTCCGACCGGACACTGGGGAATTTCGGCCGGACTGCCTGCAGCTGGTAACAGTGCTGCGTTTTCGGTTTCAGGTCCGAAACCTGGTACTGCTGCAGATCGGCGCCGATCGATTGTGATGCGAAGGTCCGTTTGGACTGCGGATCGACGGTGAACAACGTGTACCCCTGGATCTGGTCGATCTTCGTCCAGGTCAACCGCACGGTATCCGGGCCGGTCGCGACGGCGATCAGCTCGGGCCGTGGCGGCACCGAGTCCGGCAACGCCGGAGGTGGGTCCGGACGCGTCGCCAGATACACGATGCCGGCTGCGACCGCGGCCAGCAGCAGACCGCCGATGATCATCACCATCCTGGTCAGGATCGGCTTCTGGTTCAGCGCGGCGTCGATGACCGGACGGCCCGGGTCGGCGTACGGCTGGACCGGACCGGTCTGCGGCCCGGCATCCTCGCGTTCCCCGACCACCTGGAAGGGCAGTCGCACCGGATTGCCGCGCAGGAACGGTTTGCGGGCGCGTACGGTGATGCTGACCTTCGCCGAGCCGCCGAGCGGTACCTCCACCACCGGCGGTCGGACCAGAAAACCCAGCTTCTCATCCGGATCGGTGACGGTGACCTTCAGCCGAGCAGCGGAGTTGCCCCAGTTGGTGAACCAGACATTGTGATAGCCGCGCCATCGACCCGCCGAGGTCACCGGGGTGATCTTGGCCTGCAGCCCGACCACCTGCCCGACGTCAAGATCACCCTCGGCGACCGCACTGGCATCGGCATCGACCGTGGACCTGGCCCGTACCCCGAAGCCGAGCGATCCGCCGGACACCGCCGATCCCGCGGGTGGTGAGAAGATGATCACTGCTGTTTCGGACTGTTGCGGATACACCGACACCTCGGCCGGAGTCACCTCGCTCCAGGCCGCTGCCTCCCCGAGGACCTCGATCCGGTAGCCCTCGACGATCGTCCCGGGATTCGTCACTGTCACGGTGATCCGGGCCTGGCCTCCGGGCTCGACGGCGGCCCGCGCCGGATCGAGGGTCACAGACGGGTCGACCATCCCATCAAACTAGGTTCGCGACGCCTCCTCGTCAGGTGACCCCGGGGCAATCCGGACCCCACAGCCTTTTGCCCTTCCGGGCACAACGAGTTGCCCGATGTGCTGGTCGCCGACCACTTATCGATCGCCGCCACCTCCGGCAGGCTCGACCCGTGATCCACGAGGTGGATGCCGCGATGCGCGCGCTGGTGGAACAGCGCGCGATCGGCAACGACGAGGTCGAGGTGGTGTTCGACGCCCCGACCCGGGAGTGGTCGGGCCGACGGAACTCGCCGACGATCGACATCTACCTCTACGACATCCGCGAGGACATGCGCCACCGCGAACGCGGATTGCTCAACGAGTACGGCGAACCGGAGAGCGCCGATGCCACCCGGGTGATCGCCCGGCATCTGCCGCCACGGCATTTCAAGCTGTCGTACCTGGTCACTGCGTGGACCCAACGTCCGGAGGACGAACACCGGCTGCTGTCGGAGTTGCTCGGCTGTTTCCTCCGCTACGACGCCCTGCCGCAGGACCTGTTGGGTGGTGAGCTGGCGGCGCTGGGACTGCCGGTGCCGATCACTGTCGCCCTGCCGCCACCCGAGGACCGGGCTTTCGCCGATGTCTGGTCCGCGCTCGGCGGGGAACTCCGCCCGTCGATCGACGTCGTGGTCAGTGCTCCGGTCGACACCGGCCAGCACTGGGCTGCCGGACCTCCGGTGGAGGAGCCGACCCGGATCACGATCGGCGGCCGGGACGGCTGGCCGACACAGGAGTCGTACGGTGGCAAACGTCCGCGATCCGAACCCGAACAGAGCTCGACACGGGTCTCGATGCGGCGCCGCCGTGGTGGGCGGAAATCGTGAATGGCGATCCCCACGGGCTTCGGTACCTGCTGGATCTGGCCGGCTTGATCGAGGATCGGGTCCGGGACCTGATCCAACTGCGGCGCGCTGTGGACCCGAACGCCGACGATCCGTTCCGCGGGCTGTACGTCAATGACGACCTGGTCGACCGGTTGTTGCAGTCGCCCGAAACCTCAGTGCCCGACGATCAGACCGAACGGGCCCGGATCGAAGCGGCAGCCGACGACCTGGAGGAGTCCGGCGGCCGGATCCGGATGCGTGAGCTGGCCCGCGGCGCGGGCCTGGACGCCCTGGATGCCGAGCTGATGGTCATCGCCATGCTGCCGGACCTGGACTCCCGCTTCGAGCGCCTGTACGGCTATCTCAATGATGATGTCACCCGGCGCCGCGCATCGGTCGGGTTGGCCCTGCAGCTGGCCGGCAGATCCACCTGGTCGGCCGAGGACCGATCCCGGCTGGACGCCGGATCACGGCTGTGCCGGCATCAGTTGATCATGGTCGAGGACGTCGATCGGCCCTTCCTCACCAGGAGCCTGCGAGTCCCCGATCGGGTGCTGGCACATCTGTTGGGCGACGATCGGCCGGATCCGCTGTTGGTGCCGGTTCTGGACCAGGTGCGGCCGTACCGGACGGCCGCAGCCGAAGAACTGGCCAGGGCATTGCAGGCCGGCAGCCGACTGGTACACATCCGCGAGCGATCGGCGCACGGAACCGGCGTGGCACTGGCGGTGACCGCCCTGACCCGGAGCGGCCGCGACGCCGTGGTGATCGACGCCGGCAGGCTGGTCGGCCGTGGCGACCCGATGGCGTCGGTGTCGACCGCCGTTCGCGAAGCCCTGTTACGCGGAGCCGGACTGGTGATCACCATGATCGAACAACTCGCCACTGCCGCCCCGGACACCGTACGCAGCCTGGCCGGTGGACCGGTACCGGTGATCATGGTCGGATCGGCCAGCTGGGAGCCGCAGTGGGCCGCCCAACCGCCGCTTCCGCTCGAGGCGCCGGCGCTGAGCGGGCGCGACCGACTGGCCATCTGGCGTGAGGAGTTCGGAACCGATCGGACGGACCTGGACCTCTCCCGCGTCGCCGCGCACCTGAACCTCGGCCCGGGCCAGATCTCCCGGGCGGTCCGGGCCGCCGAGTCCTCGGCCCGACTCACCGGCGGTTCGATCACCGCCACCGACCTGCGCCGTGGAGCCCGGACCCAGAACGCGGCCGGGTTGGAGCGACTGGCCAGGCGGATCGATCCGGAGGTCGGCTGGGACGATCTGGTGCTCACTCCTACGGCGTTCCGGGCGCTCCGCGATCTTGCCGCCCGGGCCAGGCATCGGGACACCGTCCTCACCGAGTGGCGGATGCGTCGCGGCGGCGGCCGCGGCCACGGCGTGATCGCCTTGTTCGCGGGGGATTCCGGAACCGGGAAGACGATGTCCGCCGAGGTGATCGCTGCCGATCTCGGCCTTGACCTCTACACCGTGAACCTGGCCACGGTCGTGGACAAGTATGTGGGTGAGACCGAGAAGAACCTGGAACGGATCTTCGTCGAGGCGGCCGGTGTGAACGCCGTGCTGTTCTTCGACGAGGCAGACGCGATCTTCGGCAAGCGCAGCGACGTCCGGGACGCCCATGATCGGTACGCCAACATCGAGAGTGCGTATCTGCTGCAACGGCTGGAGACCTTCGACGGTCTCGCCGTGCTGGCCACCAATCTGAGGGCCAACATTGACGATGCGTTCACCCGCCGACTCGACGCGATCATCGACTTCGCCGCGCCGAACGCCGAACTCCGCAAGCTGTTGTGGCAACACTGCCTGTCCACGCCGCTCCCGGTGGACGACGGACTGGACCTTGACTTCCTCGCCGAGGCGTTCGAGCTGGCCGGCGGCAACATCCGCTCGGCGGCGACGACCGCCGCCTATCTCGCCGCGGCAGCCGGATCACCGGTGACGATGGCTCAGGTGATCAGCGCCGTCGAGCAGGAGTACCGCAAACTCGGCCGGCTCGTCCTGGAACGTGAGTTCGGGCCGTATCTGGCCATGGTTCGTTGATCGGAACATCAAGATCAGGAGAGCGACATGCATCAACATCACGGACCGGAGGGCGAGGAGTCTCTGCGACCGAAGTCCTCACGGATCGACAGCGAGCTGCGTGAACATCAGGGCACGGCAGCTGCCGCCGGACGGCTGGATGCGCTGGATGCCGAAGGCATTCTCGGGCTGCAGCGCACGGCGGGCAACGGCGCCGTGAGTGAACTGCTGGATGACGAGAGCAGGTCGCCCGTGCACGACGTGATCAATTCTTCGGGCAGGCCGCTGGATCCCGAGGTCCGCGGCGACATGGAGACACGGTTGGGCGCCGACTTCGGTGACGTCCGCATCCACGACGACACGGCGGCCCACGCATCGGCCACCGCGGTCAATGCGCACGCCTACACGGTCGGTTCGAACATCGTCTTCCAGCGGGACCAGTACGATCCGTCGTCGGAGCAGGGTCGGACGACGCTGGCCCACGAATTGACCCATGTGATCCAACAACGTTCCGGCCCGGTCGACGGCACCGCCGCGCCGGGTGGGATCAAGATCAGCGACCCGGGCGATCGGTTCGAACGCGAGGCGTCGGCGAATGCCGAGCGTGCGATGTCGACGCCGGTGCAGACATCTGCCCTGTCCGCGTCGGGCCCGGCGGTCCAGCGGCAGGAGGCAGAGGAGGAAGAACCCGAGGAGTCGGTGCAGGGCATGTTCGTGCAGCGGGAGGCGGTTCCTGAGGAGGAAGAGGAGTTGCCGTCCTGACCTCGAGTGCGTTGGTGTGGCCGGTCAGGCCGATCGTGCGGTGCCGGCGGCCACCACCGCCGTGGCAAGGGTGCGAATCCTCTCCATGGTGATCCCTTCCTGTTCAAGTACGAAGGTGACACTCTGGTTGCGGACGTCCTGCTCTGTCCGTCCCTTGGGCACACCGGCGGGGATGACGCCGTGCACGGCTATTCCGCTTCGGGAGAATCCCTTGACCCTTCGCGGCACGCCACGAATGGTGACAACTGCGGGAATCTCCCGTTGGGATCCCTCTGCCGTGTCAACATTCGGCGCGAGCCGCTCGAGGTCCTGTGCGGGCTGACCCAGAAATTCCGATCCCTCGAACCTGCGCTTCGCAAGCCGTTCAAGGTCTTCTTGCGAGTGTGTCGCGAGCACATCGGCTTTGGCGCTGGCGTACAACCTTACGTGATCCGACGGCGGCAGTGACTCCAGCTCCGGATGCGATTGCTCAACAAGGTCATCGATGGCCTGTCGGCGTGCCTCAGCCCTGTCAGCTGCGCTGGCTTTGCTCCAAGGCTCCCGTACGCGGGCCAGTTCGCGTTTTGCTTCCTTGCCTGCCTTTGATTCGACGATCGACAGGATCTGTACCCAGGGTCCGGTGGCGTCGGTGCCGAGAATCACCGTCATGCCGTCGCTCAATGAACCGTCGCTGGAGATCTCGTGTGGGGCCACGAACTCGGGCGCGTGTGACTCGCTGCCGGCGGCTTGTGCTTGGTCGGGCGTCGTTCCGGCATGGCGTTTGGCGGCGATCTCCTCAAGTATCTGACCCTGCGCCTGATTCACATCACGTTTGGCAAAGATCCGGTCGATGGCATCTCGACCAAGTCCGAGCGCAGCCAGATCCGACGCGGGAGGGGCAGCGTAATCAATTCCTCCGGCGGCTTCCTTGGTGGTCGGCCGCTCGCCCTCCGGGTTCACCTTGCCGACGATCTTCCACCGACGGCCCTCTTCAACGACCCGGAGTTCGGTCATGCGGTATCGGATCCGAACTGCGACCAGTGTAGCGTCGATCAGCTTCTTCGGGACGAATCGGCCCGAGAGGCGATTGACGGTTGACGCGGCTGCGTTGAGGCCGTCATCAAGTCGCTTCTGCTTGACTTCCGGCGTCTCGTCCTCCGGTTTCTTCTTCGGCTTCAGCTTGCCCAGCAGCTTCTTGCCGTACTTGATCACTCCGGCGATGATCGAGTCGACCACCTTGCCGACGGGCTTCTGGATCGTCTCCAGGATCTGCCTGATCTTGTCGGCGATCCCGCCCAGACCGAGCAGCGACGCCAGTCCGCTGATCACCATCGGTACCGCCTTGCCCAGCGTTGCCTCGATCAGCGCCGCGACCTTGCCGACTCCGCCGGCGGCGATGGACTCGACCGAGTCCAACACCGAGTCGACGAAGTCCTTCAACCGCTCCGCGTTGTCGACGAACCACATCACCGCGTCATAGATCATCTTGCAGGCTTTGATGAAGGCGGCCGCGGGATTGAGCAGCGAGATGAGCCAGGTGATGCCAGCGGTGATGATCTTGGTGATGACGAAGTCCTTGATCTGGCTCATCACCTGATCCTTGAGATCGGTGATCTCCTCCACGATCCACTTCCAGAGCCCGCCGGCACCTTCGGTGGTGAGGATCTTGACCACCTCGACGGCGGTCTCGAGCGCCTTGATCACCCATTCCGGCAACACCTTCGCCAGCCGTGCCCGGATGGACGCCCAGGTCAGTCCGAGTAACGACAGGACGAGCCCGACGATGCCCTTCAGATCGAACTTCTCCGGGATCTCGATGCCGGCGTCGGCGAGCGCGCCGAACAGCCAGGACTGCAGCCCCTTCTTGAGGTGCTGGAGAATGTTGCTGCCGAAGTTCATCACGCCGGCCTTCACCGCGTTGACGAAGTTGCCCAGGAATCCGATCGGGTCCTTGATGATCTTCTCGACCGCCCCGGCCGCCCGGGCCAGGACTCCGAGCAGCATGTTCTTCAGCTTCAGGATCGTCTCGACCGCACCGCCGGCGGCATCCTTGGCCTTGTCCCAGAGCCCCTTGTTCTCCTCCTGCATCTTGGTGATCTCGTCATCGACCGCCTGTCCGGCCTCGACGTACTTCTGCGCGACGTCCTCTGCCAGGGACTGACCCTTCTCGGTGATCGATTCGGTCAGTGAGTCGAACTGCGCCCCGATCTGGGTGGCCGCCTGTCGACCGATCGCCTTCAGCCCGGGCTCCAGCGTGTTGACGTACGCGCTGATCTCCTGGCGTCCATTCGCGACGCGTTCCTTGGCGCGGGTCAGTTCCCGCCCGATCAGGTCGGCGACCGAGGAGATCACTTTGGTCATCTCGGACTCGTAGAGCTTCTTGGCCGCCTGGTAGAACTGGTTGACCTCGGGCGGCAACGACAGGATGAGGTCGGCGGTCCACCGGGCCCAGCCGGTGGGTCCGGAGTAGCGCTCCGTCTTGTACCTATCCATCCGTTCCGCGACATCGGCGGTGAATGCCTGCTTGGCCCTCCGCTCACCCTCGGTGAACTCCTTGTCGACCAAGGCGTCCAGGCCGCTTAGGATGGCATCGACCTCGGTTTTGGTGGCGTCGAAGATGGACTTGACGCGGCCCGAGACCTCGGCGAGTTTCTGCTCGTCGCGGGCCTGGGTCGCGGTCTGCGCGGTCCGTACCTGGGTCTGCCCCGTCGTTTGGGCGGCGATCATGGAAGCCACGCCCTGGCGGCCGGCCGCCTGGGCGTCCTGCCGGCTGGCAGCCAGCTGCCCGGCCTCGAATTCCCGTACGGTCGCCGGGGCGGTCCTGCTGTGCTCCTCTCCTTCCTTCTTGGCGGCCAACGCTCCGGTGAACTCGGGCTCGTTGGACTTGGCCAACTGCTCCTCGGTGACACCCGCCTCGGCCATCATCGCGTTCGTTTCCGCGGGCCCGTTGCCGAGATTGGTCTGCTCGGCCGGGGCCTTGGCGGGCATCGCCGAGGCGAAATCGGTCACCGGTGTGGCCGGCGGCTGCTGCGGCGGGATCGGGGTGACCGGTTTGTCAGTGGCTTTCGACGTGTCCGGCGGTTTCTGGGACGCGTCGGCCATCGGCTTGGCGGTCGCCTCCTTGCTGTGCTCGACCGTTTCCTTGACCTGGCCGGCGATCGCGTCCGCGGCGCCGGAGGACGCGAACTTGTCGGCGTCGTCGAGCGTCTGCGGCGTCGCCCGGGCGATCGCTTCGCCGACCGCCTTGATGAACGCGGCCTTGTCGAACGCCGGAACCGGTGCCGCTTCCATCTCGGCGGCCTTCGCCGTCTTGGCCTGGGATTCCTTCGCGTCGGCCGGAGGTTGGGCAGCCTTGGCCGACTCGGCCACCTTGCTCCCGGCCGGCGGGTGCCGGCTCGCGTTCCGCCGGACGGCGGTGATCTTGGCCTGGGCAGCCCGATAGCCCGGGTGTTCGCTGGGCACGGGTGGGGCTGGGGCAACCGGTGGCGGTGGGATGGTCCCCGCCGCCAGCCGCTGCATCCCGGGCCCCCGACCCGAGAGCAACGCGTTGACGGCGGCGTTGCCGGCCGCGGACTGCAACTGGAGCAGCGGTTGCGCCGTCGGCCCAGGGTCGGGTCGTCGGCGCGCCGGCGAGCCGGCTGCCGCCGCTGATCGGTCGCGCCGGTCCACGGCGTGTTGACCCGGATCCATCCGTTCATGATCGTTTCCCACCCGCCGGCGATGCCGGTGTCCTCGGTGCATCGCACCGGGTCGGTGTCGCTGCCCCTCCGTCTGCCTGCCCGGGCAACGATCCGTGCCCTGCGCACCGTCCGGTAGTCCGTGTCGCCCACAACGTCGCGGACGCACAGTTCACCTAGTTGTCCATGCACATCTGTCAGGAGGCGTCATGCCGTCGTATCTTTCGCCCGGCGTTTACGTCGAGGAGGTCCCGTCCGGCGCGCGGCCGCTGGAAGGAGTCGGGACAGCGGTCGCCGCGTTCGTCGGCCTCGCCGAAGCCGGGCCGCTGAACCAGCCGAACCTGGTCAGCAACTGGACCCAGTTCACCTCAACGTTCGGCGGCTTCCTGGACGGCACGTACCTCGCCCAGGCGGTGTACGGCTACTTCCAGAACGGCGGCGGAAACTGTTATGTCGTACGGATCGGCCAGGACGAGACGAACGGCAGCGGGAAGGCGCCGAAGGCGATCACCGCCGGACCGACCGCTGAGATCGGCCGCCTCCGCGTCCAGGCACTCGATCCGTCCATCCCACCCGGAGACATCAGTGTCGAGATCACCGATCCCGGCGAAGGATCGCCCGATGACGCGTTCCGGTTGCTGATCAAGCGCGGCGGAGAAGTGGTCGAGGAGTACGACCGGGCCAGCTTCGCCCGCGGCAAACAGAACGTCGTGACCATGGTCAACACCCAGTCCAAGCTGGTGCAGATCGAGGATCTCGGCGCGGCACTGGAGCGTCCGCCGGTCGGTGAGACGGCGCTGGCCACCATGCCGCCGCCGTCCGCCGCGCCGCAGCAACTGACCAGCGACGACTACGTCGGCGATGTCGCCGAGCGGACCGGGTTCGCCAGTCTGGAAGCGGTCGACGAGGTCACCATGTTGTGCGTTCCTGACCTGATGAGCGCCTACCAACAGGGCGCCATCGACCTGGACACCGTCCAAGCCGTACAGACCGCAATGATCGCGCACTGCGAACTGATGGGGGACAGGGTCGCGATCCTCGACCCGCCACCGGGTCTGAACGCCCAACAGATCAAGGAATGGCGGGTCGACAAGGCGCGCTACGACTCGATGTACGCCACCCTGTACTGGCCGTGGGTCAAGACGATGAATCCGGCCACCGGACGGCTGAGCTTCCTGCCGCCGTCTGGGCATGTGGCCGGCATCTGGGGACGCAACGACGACACCCGGGGCGTGCACAAGGCTCCGGCGAACGAGATCGTCCGTGGAGCTGTCGACCTCGAGGTGCAGATTACTCGGACCGAACACGATCTGCTCAACCCGGTCGGGATCAACTGCATCCGTGCCTTCCCCGGCAGGGGAATCCGGGTCTGGGGCGCCCGGACACTGTCGTCGGATCCGGCCTGGCGGTATCTGAACATCCGCCGGCTCTTCAACTTCCTCGAGGAGAGCATCCTCAGCGGCACCGACTGGGTCGTCTTCGAACCCAATGATCAAGCCCTCTGGGCGAAGATCAGGAGAACCATCGCCGCCTTCCTGGTCATGCAATGGCGGGCCGGCGCGCTGTTCGGGGCGACGCCGGACGAGGCGTTCTACGTCAAGTGCGACGAGGAGACCAACAGCTCCGAGTCCATCGATGCCGGACAGGTGATCTGTGAGATCGGTGTCGCACCGGTCAAACCGGCCGAGTTCGTGATCTTCCGACTGGCGCAGTTCTCCGGCGGCACCAGCCTGGTCAGTGAATAGCCGGACCGAAGCATCCTGATCATCAGCTGCTACACAGAGAAAGGTTCCCGACATGGCCCTGCCAACCGGCAACAGCGGCGTCGCCCACTCGTTCGGACTCGAGTTCGACGGCATCACGATCAAGAGCATCACCGAGGTGTCAGGGCTCAAGATCGAGCAGGACGTCGTGCAGTACAAGGAGAACGGCCCGGACGGCAAGTACCGGATCATCAACCAGCCGGGCCGTCCCAAAGCGCCCGACATCACCCTGACCCGGGGGCTGAGCGAAGACACCAGCTTCGAGAGCTGGGTCAAGGACTCCCGCTTCGGCAAGATGTCCGATGTTCGCAAGGGCGGTGCGATCATCGTGTACGACTACGAAGGCAACCCGATCAAGCGCTACAAGCTGGAGAACGCCTGGCCGAAGAGTCTTGAGATCGGATCGCTGAAGGCCGGTGACACCTCCTACCTGCAGGAGAAGCTGGTCCTGACCTGTGAGTCGATCGAGGTCGAGTGATGCGACGCGGTCCGCTACCGGTTCCTGAGCCGAACGTCGATGATCCCGGTGAATCGGCGGTTGACCAGCATCGGCCGGAACCGCTTCGCACCGAGTTCCCGTTCCTGCTGCCCCGCGGCTACGTCGACGCGTCGGGGACGGTGCACCGGGACGGGGTAATGCGGCTGGCAACAGCCAGGGACGAACTGGTTCCGCTCCGGGACGACCGGGTCCGGGAGAATCCCGCCTACCTGACGGTAGTACTGCTGGCCCGGGTGATCACCAGGCTGGGCAGCATCACCGACGTACACGCCGGAATCATGGAGGACCTGTTCGCGACCGATCTGGCCTTCCTGCAGGACCTCTACCGGCGGGTGAACACCGAGGGCCACACCCGTGCGATGGTCAGCTGCCCGGCCTGCGAACACCAGTTCGCCGTCGACGTTGCCGGCAGCCGCCTGGGGGAATCGTGACGTACGCGACCGACCGGCTGTATTCCGAGATCGCGTACGTCGCCTACTACCTGCATTGGTCCTACGACACCATCCTCGATCTTGAGCATGCCGAGCGCCGCCGTTACGTGGCCGAGGTCGGTGCACTGAACAACCGCATCCGGCGCGGTTGAACGGCGCCGAGGAGAACCGATCATGAAGTGGCGTTGGTGGCCCTGGCGCGACGCGCGTCCCGATGCGGCTGCGGCGGACCGGCCGGCACCGGCCGCTGATCATCACCAGGAGGTCCGGCCCGATCCGGCGTGGTCCCAGCTGCCGGCCCTGCAGCGCAGTGTCCCGCTCGACCTGCATCCGGTGGCACCGCTGGACCGGTTCACAGCCGGGCTGAGTGCCTATCAGAACCCCAGCATGCTGGGTGATCTCGGCCATCTGGTCGACCGGAGAGCGCCGTCGGGATCGGTCAGCGGGCTGGCCGTCCCGCGATCGACGCCGACACCGCCGGCACAACGCGCCATCGCCTATTCCGAGGATCTCGCCGGCACCGCCTCGTCGTCGGAGGGTGGTACTCCGCTGCAGCGCCAGCACGACGACACCCAGCCGCCGGTTCTCGACCAACCGCCGTCCGGCGAACCGGAGTCGGAGGAGCAGGTGGTCCGGGAACCGGCGGTCCGGGAACGGGCGGTCCAGGAACCGGCGGTCCAGCAACGGGCAGTGGAGGCAGCCGTTCCGAAGCACCCCGTCCAGCAACAACCGCCCGTTCGGCCGCCGCTCGCCGACCAGCCGAAACCGGCCGTCCAACGAAGTATCAGCACCACCGATCCACCACCGACACCACAATCCACCCCACCCGTTGCACCGCTCGCACCACCTGTCCACGGTCACGACGGCCCACAGGCTCCGCCAACGACCCGGGCCCCAGCCGTACCAGCGGCCCCGGGCCCGGGCCGACCCGCCGAGCCGCCCGCTGCAACCGCAGCAGCCACCGACGATGCGGCTGCGCCGTTGAGCGGCTTCGCCTCCGCGATCATGGCGATCGCGACCGACGGACCGGATTCGCCGGACGCTGCCGGCCACGCGAGCGGCTCGGGCGGGCCGGACCATCCCTCGGCCACGCGACCGGTCTCCGCGGCATCGCCGGCCGTGCCACTGGAACCGTCACCGCCGTGGGGGACCCCGACGACGCACGCCGGGGTGCAGCCACCCGATCCGTCGCCCGCGTCCGACGCCGTGCCCGTGCCGCTCCAGCCGATTCCGGTGCAGCGCACGACGGCTGCCGGCGGTGGCGTTCCGATCGCGGACCGGCAGACTCCCAACGATCATGAACCTGACGATCATGAACGCAACGATCATGAACCGGGTGACCATGAACCCGACGCTCATGATCAGATCGCTGCGGATCGGCTGTCGTACGATCATTCTGGGCAACAGCAGACGCCGGTCGTGACGCGCCTGTCGTCACAGCGCCCGCCACTGCTTCCCGAATCGGCGCCGTTGCTCGACGGTTCCGCGGCCGTCGAGCGACCGAGCCCACAGGTGCAACGGATCAGCTATCAGCCGGCCAACGCGCCGATCGGCAGCCGCTATGATCACCGACGCTCCGGCCGCGCAGAGGCCGGCGCCCATCAGACCCGTCCGGCCGGCGATGCACTGACCGGCTCCGGTCCGTTGACCAACTCCCCGTCGGTCGTCCAGCCGGTCCAGCGGTGGACTCCGCAGACCCCGCCCGCCGCATCCCCGGTGATCTCCGCCGTGGAACCCGCAGCGATGCCCGTCGCCCCGGAGAACGACGTCATACCGGAGACCGGTGATGCAGACGACGCGGACTACACGCCGCTGACATCGACGAGTTTTCCGATACCGATGTCCGGTGACTTCGGATCCCCGCTCGGCGGAGGATCCGGTGCCGGCGGACAGTTGACCGAGCCGCGCGGAGCGGGCCTGCCACCGGCGACCGTCCAGCGATCCTTCACACCGCCGTCAGCTGTCCCACCGAGACAGCCCGGATCCGATGCGAAGCCGGCGAATGCGTCCGACCCGATCCGCGCCGTCCGACCGCGATCGGCGGATCGCACGGCGCCCGAGCCCGTCCACCCGGGCACCGGGCCGATGTCCTTCGACACCATGTTCGGCAGCTACGCCACGTCCGGGCCGCAACCGGATCTGCCGGTGCAGCGGGCAGCCGACAAGCCGCGGCCGCACGATGCGGGCCTTCCCGCCCCGTCCGACCCGGCCGGCCCCGCCGGAGAGGCGACGGCCGTCCAACGTGCCGCCGATGACAGTCCTCCCGCAACGGTCACTCCCGGGACGGCAGCTGCCCCGTCGCAGTCCGGGGCCACCGACAACGTCGACGAACTGGCACGCCGGCTCTTCCCGCCGCTGTCCGCCCGGCTCAAGGCGGAGTTGTGGCTGGATCGGGAGCGTGCGGGCCTGATCACCGACACCCGACCATGATCGGCCGACGAACAGGGGGAGACCATGACGAGCAATGCTGATCCGGCGGTGAGCGTTTGCTTCACCGTACGGATCGACGACGACGATCTTGGCTACTTCAACAGCTGCGACGGATTGGGCTGCGAGGTCGTCATCGAGCAGCGCGAAGAGGGCGGGAACAACGGCTTCGTCTGGCAACTGCCCACTCGGATCAAGTACTCAACGATCAAGCTCTCCCGGCCGGTGGGCGAGGACAGCGCCAAGCTCACCGCCTGGTTGGCCGGCTTCGCCAACGGCGTCAGCCGGAAGACGGCGACCATCGAGGCACGCCGGGCGGACAAGTCCGTGGTGGCCACCTGGCATCTCGACGGCGTCATCCCGGTCCGCTGGAGTGGTCCGAGCCTCAGCCCCGAGTCGCCCAAGATCGCCACCGAGACCATCGAACTGGCCCACCACGGCTTCCTGCCGGGAGCCTGAGATGAACCAACCGATCGCCTTGATGACCGGCGCCGGCGGGTCCCTGCCCAAGCCGGGCGACCAGGGTACGAACGGCCACGCGTCGAAGGACTCTTCGGCGATGCAACGGGCCAACCTGACCCTGTACGACGCCAAGGGTGCCGCGGACGGCGGCGGCAAGCCGGGAGCCGAACGAGGCAAGGTACCGTTCCAGTTCAATCCCAAGGAAGTCACGATCACCAAGACGGCCAAGTGGGAACGTAAGACCGCCAAGGGTGCCAAGACCGCCGGACCGCCGGAGTTCTCCGGATCCGAACCCTGCAAGCTCAACGTCGAGATGTTCTTCGATGCGACGAGCAATCCCAATGGTTCGGTGGTCGCCGCGGTGGAGCAACTCCTCTCCTGTCTGGTGCCGACCGAGGAGAGCGCCGGGCAGAAGAAACCGTCGCCGCCCCTGGTGGTGTTGCACTGGGGCGCCATCTCCAGCTTCCCGGCGTTCGTCACCTCGGTGACCGCGAAATACACGCTGTTCAGCAGTAACGGGACTCCGATCCGGGCAAGCTGCGCCGTACAGATGGAAGAGATGCCGGGAGCTCCGTGGCGACAGAACCCCACCTCCGGCAGCCATGACGTCCGCCGGGTGCACCGTACGGTTGCCGGTGACTCGCTGCCCTCCGTTGCGTACGCCGAGTACGGCGATCCGACCCGGTGGCGGGCCCTGGCGCGCTACAACGACATCGACGACCCGATGCGGATCCCGACCGGGAGCACGCTGCTGTTGCCGACACCGGAAGAACTGGCGGCGGTCGAATGAGCATCAGCAGCACCGTCCTGGTGGAGATCGACGGGAGGCCGCTGCCCGAGGACGTGGCGGGGTTGCTGACCTCCTTCCTGGTCGACGACAGCCAACGGCTGCCCGACCTGTTCGTGCTGCGGTTCCGGGACCCCGGCCGGGTGGTGATCAGCAAGTCCGGCGCCAAGGTCGGGTCCACAGTCAAGATCAGCGTGCTGACCGCGGACTCCCAGACCCCGGCAGAGTTGATCAACGGCGAGATCACCGCGCTGGAGGCCGAGTTCGACAGCACCGGAACCTTCACCCTGATCCGCGGCTACGACCCGGCGCACCGACTGTTCCGCGGACGGCGAACGGCCAGCTACGTGCAGGCCACCGCATCCGACATCGCCACCACCATCGCCCGGCGCGCCGGACTCGCGGTGGGGCAGGTGACCTCGACCACCACCGTCTATCCGCAGTTCAGCCAGGCCGGAGAGACCGACTGGGAGGTCCTGGAACGGTTGGCCCGGGACACCGGCTTCGAGGTCGCGGTGCGCGATCAGAAGTTCACGTTCGGCCCGCCGACACCCGCCGGTGAAGCGCCGGGCGCATCGGCCGACGCGTCGGCGAACCCACTGGTTCTCCAACTGGG
>Ga0164243_10002248_pt1 | contig 32109 bp, 30 predicted proteins | sample OricompcompostOP_FD_108781 | JGI IMG/M metagenome (GOLD analysis project Ga0164243, IMG submission 108781) | Organic Plus compost microbial communities from Emeryville, California, USA - Original compost - Organic plus compost (OP) | ecosystem: Engineered > Solid waste > Mixed feedstock >... | reverse complement strand
TGGCCCGCTCGGCCAGGCGCTCGACGCGCCGACACGCACCGTGCTCTTGATCGACGAGATCGACAAGGCCGATCTCGAGTTCCCGAACGACCTGCTCCACGAGCTCGACGCGATGCGGTTCCGGATCGAGGAGACCGGCCGCGAGGTCGTCGCGCGCGAGCGGCCGATCGTCGTGATCACGTCGAACAACGAGAAGGAGCTGCCCGACGCGTTCCTCCGTCGCTGCGTGTTCCACTACATCCAGTTCCCCGATCGCGAGCTGATGGCGGAGATCGTGCGCGTGCACCACCCGGACATCACCGATCGCGTGCTCGATCACGCGCTCGAGGTGTTCTTCGGCCTGCGCGCGACGCCGAAGCTCCGCAAGAAGCCGTCGACCAGCGAGCTCGTGGACTGGATCATGGCGCTCAAGAAGGCCGGCGTGGATCTCTCGCGCGTCTCCGGTGGGATCCCGTTCCTCGGCACGCTGCTCAAGACCGAGCAGGACGTCGAGCTCGTGAGCAAGCGCGCCAAGGCGTAACCGAGTCACCGGAGCGAAGCGGAGGAGATGTGCTGATCGACTTCCTGTTCGAGCTGCGCAAGCGCAAGCTGCCCGTGTCGACGCACGAGTGGATGGCGCTGATGGAGGCGATGGCGCTCGGTCTCCACGAGAGCTCGCTCGACGGCTTCTACCGGCTGTGCCGGACGATCTGCATCAAGGACATCGCGCTCTACGACGCGTACGACGAGGCGTTCCTCGCCTACTTCAAGGACGTCCACGTCGCGTCGCTCCAGCTCACCGAGGAGCTGCTCGCGTGGCTCGCCGATCCGAAGGCGCTCGAGGGCCTCACGGACGAGCAGCGCGCCGCGATCGAGGCGCTCGATCTCGAGCGGCTGCGCCAGCTGTTCGAGCAGCGGCTGCGCGAGCAGAAGGAGCGCCACGACGGTGGCAACCGCTGGATCGGCACCGGTGGGACCTCTCCGTTCGGCTCCGGCGGCAAGAACCCGACGGGGATGCGCGTCGGTGGGGGAGGCGCGCGCAGCGCGATGGCGGTCGCGGGCGAGCGGCGGTTCCGCGAGTACCGGCGCGACGTCGTGCTCGACGTGCGCCAGATCGACGTCGCGCTGCGGGGCCTGCGCCGGCTCGGCCGCGAGGGCGCCCAGGACGAGCTCGACCTCGACGAGACCATCGACAAGACGTGCAAGAACGCCGGCGAGATCGAGGTCGTGTTCCGGCCGCCGCGCCGCAACCGGGTCAAGGTCCTCCTGCTCATGGACGTCGGCGGCTCGATGGATCCGCACGCCGAGCTCGTGAGCCGCCTGTTCACCGCGGCGTCGCGCGCGGGGCGGTTCGCCAAGTTCCGCAGCTACTACTTCCACAACTGCGTCTACAACAGCGTCTACGAGGACGCCGAGTTCCGCCGCCCCGTGGCGACGGCGGACCTCCTCTCGGGCAGCGATCGCGACGAGAAGCTCGTGCTCGTCGGCGACGCGCTCATGCACCCGGCCGAGCTCCTCGATCCCGGCGGCTCGTTCTACCTCTACGATCAGAGCCGCGCGTCGGGCCACGAGTGGCTGCGCCGGCTCGCCGCGCACTTCCGCAGCGCCGCCTGGCTCAACCCCGAGCCCGACCGCTACTGGGCCGGCACCACCATCGAGGTGATCGCGAGCGTGTTCGCCATGTACCCGCTGACGCTCGACGGGCTCGCGCAGGCCGTGCGCTACCTCGTGCGCGGCGGCGTGCGCCCGCAGATCGGCGATCCGAGCCGGTGGGTCAAGGCCGCGTCGGGCTTCTGAGCGCACGCGCACGGGCAGGGCGTGTGCCCGGCGATCGACCGCCAAGGCGCCATGCCGCCAAGGTCGGAGGAGGATGCTCTCGCTTCGCGAGCAGCGGTTGTCGAGGGCGCGCGCTCAGCGGATGCGCTCGCCCTCGTCGAGGGGCGGGATCACGATCGTGTCGCTCGTGTAGCGCGCGGTCGCGACCTGGCCAGCGCACGCCGCGTCGCGGCCACCGACGGTGATCGAGATCTGGATGTTGCCCTGGGTCGCCGAGGCCGCCGCGCGGTCGGCGGTGCCGCGCGAGGCGACGTCGGTCCAGCCGCTGCGCTCGAGGGCCGCCGCGATCGACTGCGCCGCGGCCGCCGCGTCGGTGCCCGGGACGCAGAAGGTCTGGTGCGCGCGCTCGCGCTCCTCGACGAGGACGAGCGGGGAGAGCGCGGTGGCGCCGGGGAGCTCGGGGGCGATCTCCTCGAGGCGCTCGCGATCGAACCCCTGGTCCTCGGCCGGTGGCGGCTCCGCGGGCGTGGTGCTCGGCGGTGGCGACGGCCGGCGCGGCGTCGGCGCGGGGCGCGATGGCGTCGCGGTGTTCGCGGGGCGCGGCTCGTCTCGATCGGTCTTGCAGCCAGCGGCCGCGAGCCCGAGCGCGATCACGAGCGGCGCGCGCATCCGCTCACGGGTTCTTCATGAACTCGGGCTCGGGCTCCGTCGCGCCGCTCCCCGCCTTCGGGGCCTCCGGCTGCGCGGGCGCGGGCGGCGTGGACGATCCCGCGCCGGGCTTGGGCTCGGTCCCCGTCGCCGGCTTGGTGCCGCCGTCGGTCGTGCCCGCGCCGGGGCTCGCGTCCGGCGTCGTCGTGCCGGTGGTGCCCTGGGGGTCCGTCGACGCTCCGTCGGCGGGCTCCGCGCCGTCGTCCTTCCCAGCGCCGTCCTCGCCGTCGCTGGTCGGCGTCGGGGGTGGCGTCGGGCGCGCGGCCTGGACGACGAGCGTCTGCTCGATCTTCGCGAGCAGCTGCTCGGTCTCCTCGGTGTACTTGCTCGGATCGATCACGACGTTGACCGGCTTGAAGCCCGCCTTGCGCAGGCCGACGCGCACGCTGCGCTTGGCCGCCTGCGCGCGGGTGAGCTCGACGGTGAACGGCGTGGTCTTACCGGTGCTCGCGCCGTCGACGTAGATCGTCGCCCCGGCGGGCTCGCTGGTCACCTCGATCATCCGCGGCTTCGCCACGAGCTTCGCGGTCGCCGGCTTCTCTCCGCCGGTGACGTCGAGCTCGAGCGTCGCGAACCCGGGCGCTTGCACGCGCGCCTTGTAGGTCTTGCCCTTCTCGAGCTTCGCCTCGAGCGGCGCGGGGCCTTGCTGGTCGGTGCCGACGACCTCGATCGTCGCGCCCTTGACGCTGGCGGTGATCACCGTCGCGACGAGCTCGGCGGGCGGCTGGTCCGTGGTGGTCCCCGCGTCGCTGCCAACGACCGCGAGCGCGGGGTCGGCGCTGCCGACGCCACTGCCCCCGAGCGCGGGGTCGGCGCTGTCGCTGCCTGCCGAGCCCGTGCCCGCGTCGTCGGAGCCCGCCGTCGCGGCCTGGTCCTGCGCGACCGACTGCTCGGCCTTCTCGCGCAGCACGAAGAACCACACCGCGGCGCCCGCCGCGGCGAGGAGCAAGAACACGAAGATCGCCGTCGGCGCGAGGCTCGACGACTTCACCGACGGGACGGGCTCGGGCTCGGCCGCCACCGCGCGGAGCCCCGAGGGCTTGGCCGCCGGGTCCTTCGCGATCGGCGGCGCCTGCGACGGCGACGGGCTGCGCGTCGGCGCCTCGACGCCGAGCACGGTCTTCTTCGCGGGATCCGCGGCGGTCGCGGTCGTCGCGGTCGTCGCGGTCGTCGCGGTCGCGGCCGTCGCGGTCGCTGCCGCCACGGGCTCCGCGACGGGCGCGGCCTTGGCGGTGGCAGCCGGTGCGGCCGGGGCGTCGGTGGCGGCGGGCTCCGCGGCGCGCGGAGGCTCCTCGGCGCGGGGCGAGGGCGTGGTGTCGAGGAGCCGCGGCTGCGGGCGCGCCGGCTCGGGCGGGCTCGGCAGCACGGGGGCGGCGTCGTCGTCGGAGGCGGCGGCCTCGGCCGGAGGCTCGACGCGCGCGGGCGTGGGTGCGCGAGGCGTGGTGGGCGGCTCCTCGGGGGTGGGCGGCGCGGCGTCGCCCTGCGCGGCGGCCTCGCCGGCGGTCTGCGCGATCAGCTCGTCGAGCGAGCGGACCTTGGTCGCCTCCTCGAACGCCTTCTCGTCGAAGTCCTCCGCGTCGGAGTGGAACGGCATCGGCCGCGGCAGCGGCGTGCCCTGGTCGCCGAACGCGTCGTCCCGCTTGCGGTGCGCGCCGCTCTCGCTGCCGAGCAGCGCCTCCTGGGTCGGGATCGGCGCGACCCGCGTCGGCGTGTCGGTGAACATCGGCGGCTTCGTGGTCTCGGTCACCGGCCGCGCGGGCGCCTGCTTCGCCTTCTCGGACAGGATCCGCTCGAGGACGGTCTGGCTGCCCTCGGCGAGCCGGTCGAACCGCACCCCCATGCCGGGCGCGATCGCGGGACGGCTCGGATCGTTCTCGCGGGTCCAGACGACGGTACCTTCTCCGGCGATCAGCGGAGACGCGTCGCGGAGCTGGAACTCGAAACGCATCTGCGTCCCGACCGCGAGCGGCTCCTTGGTGCGGATGAAGATGCCGCCCTGGCTGACATCGACTGCGTAGCGCTCGATGAACTGCTCGAGAGTCTCGCTCTTGAACTTGATCTTGAGCGTGACGGGCGTGCGCTTTCCCTGACGGGTGTTTGGATCGGCCAAGGGGTTCTCCCAAACCGGTCTGCGCGCGGCCTCATCACCACGCAAGACGCGGAATTGGCTCGATTCTATGGCGCTGCGTCGCGCAATGCAACGCGACCACCTGCCAGACGGCCGTCGGGTGTGTATCGTGCGCCCAGATGTCCGTTCCCGTTCGCCCGATTCGCCGAGTGCTCGTCGCCAACCGCGGCGAGATCGCCGTCCGCGTGATGCGGACCTGCAAGGAACGTGGGCTGTCCACGGTCGCCGTGTACTCCGATGTCGATCGCCTCGCGCCGCACGTGCTCATGGCCGACGCCGCGGTCCACATCGGCCCCGCGCCTGCGGCGCAGAGCTACCTCGTGATCGAGAGGATCCTCCAGGCGTGCAAGGAGACCGGCGCCGACGCGGTCCACCCCGGCTACGGCTTCCTCTCCGAGAACGAGGACTTCGCGGAGGCGTGCGCCGCCGCCGACATCACGTTCATCGGCCCGTCACCCGACGCGATGCGCAAGATGGGGAGCAAGACCGAGGCGCGCAAGACGGTGAGCGCGGCCGGCACGCCCGTGGTGCCGGGCGACAACGGCCCGGACGGCAACGGGTTCCCGAGCGCCGAGGCCGCCCTCGTCGCGGCCAAGGAGATCGGCTTCCCGGTGCTGCTCAAGGCCGCGGCCGGCGGCGGCGGCAAGGGCATGCGGCTCGTCGCGAGCGAGGCCGAGCTGCCCGCGGCGTTCGAGGGCGCGGTGCGCGAGGCGACCGCCGCGTTCGGCGACGGCACCGTCTACCTCGAGAAGGCGATCCTGCGGCCGCGCCACATCGAGATCCAGGTGTTCGGCGACCGGCACGGCAACATCGTGCACCTCGGCGAGCGCGACTGCTCGGTGCAGCGACGTCACCAGAAGGTGATCGAGGAGGCGCCGTCGCCGGCCGTGTCGCCGGAGCTGCGCGCGCAGATGGGGGCCGCGGCGATCGCGGCGGCGCGCGCCGTGAGCTACGTCGGCGCGGGGACGTGCGAGTTCCTGCTCGGCGAGAACGGCGGCTTCTACTTCCTCGAGATGAACACGCGGCTCCAGGTCGAGCACCCGGTCACGGAGATGATCTACGGGGTCGATCTCGTCGGCTGGCAGCTCGACGTCGCCGAGGGCCGGCCGCTGCCGATGACCCAGGACGAGCTCGACGCGCGGCGACACGGCCACGCGATCGAGTGCCGCGTGTACGCCGAGGATCCGGTGAAGTTCCTGCCGTCCCCGGGCAAGATCACGCACCTCCGCGTGCCCGACGGCCCGTACATCCGCAACGACAGCGGCTGCTACGAGGGGGCCGAGATCCCGGTCCACTACGATCCGATGATCAGCAAGCTCGTCGTGTGGGGCGAGGACCGCGCGCACGCGGTCGCGCGGATGCGGCGCGCGCTCGACGAGTACGCGGTCCGCGGGATCGAGACGAACCTCGCGTTCCACCGCCGATGCTTCCGCCACGCTGCGTTCGTCGCGGGCGACTACGACACCGGCTACATCGGGCGTCACGCCGCCGAGCTCGCGCCCACCGCCGACGACGCCGAGCTGACCGCGGCGATCATCGCGGCCGCGCTCGACAGCGGGACGCACCTCCACGACGCGCCGAAGACGCCCGGCGCGGCCAACGGCGCGAGCGCGGGGCACGCGGCGAGCAGCGTCGAGATCTCCGGCTGGCGTCGCCTGCTGCGCTGAGAGCCACGCCCGCGTCGCCTCGCCCCGCGTTCGCTCGCGCGGACGCGAGCACCTCGCACGAAAAAGGCCGGCGCGGCCGACGGGGGATCTACGAACATAGCCGTGTCGCGGCGCGGATCCAATGGACGGCGCCGGCGATCTCCCGTCGACGAAGCACGCCTGATGTGTGCTGCGGTCCCCGATTGCAGAACGCGTTCGCAGTCGGTAGAAAGCCTCGGGCGCGCATCTGATCTGCCGCGCCACGAGGATATTCATGGCGCAGCAGACCAAGTTCGTATTCGTGACCGGCGGAGTCGTTTCCTCGCTCGGCAAGGGGATGGTCTCGGCGTCGATCGGGGCGCTCATGGAGAACCGCGGCCTCAAGGTCGCGAACATGAAGCTCGACCCGTACATCAACGTGGATCCGGGCACGATGAACCCCACGCAGCACGGCGAGGTGTTCGTCACCGATGACGGCGCGGAGACCGATCTCGACCTCGGGCACTACGAGCGCTTCGTCGACACGAAGATGTCGAGGCTCAACAACATCACCACGGGGCAGGTGTACTCGTCGGTGATCGGCAAGGAGCGTCGCGGCGAGTACCTCGGCTCGACGGTCCAGGTCATCCCGCACATCACCGACGAGATCAAGCAGCGCATCCTTCGCTGCGCCGAGGGCCTCGACGTCCTCGTCGTCGAGGTCGGCGGCACGGTCGGCGACATCGAGTCGCTGCCGTTCCTCGAGGCGGTGCGCCAGCTCCGGGTCGAGCTCGGCTCGCAGAACTCGGTGAGCGTGCACCTGACGCTGGTCCCGCACATCCGCGCGGCCGGCGAGTTCAAGACCAAGCCCACGCAGCACTCGGTGCAGAAGCTGCGCGAGATCGGCATCCAGTGCGACGTCCTGATCGTGCGCTGCGAGCAGCGGCTGTCCGAGGACGCGATCAAGAAGATGGCGATGTTCTGCTCGGTGGCGGCCGACGCGGTGTTCCAGTCCGTCGACGTCGACACCGTGTATCGCCTGCCGCTGATGCTCTGCGACCAGGGCCTCGATCAGAAGCTCGCGTCGCTGCTCAACATCTGGTCGCGCGCGTCGCGGCTCGAGGCCTGGGAAGAGGTCGTCCGCCGGATCACCGAGCCCAAGCGCAGCGTCACCGTCGGCTTCGTCGGGAAGTACGTGCAGCTCACGGAGGCGTACAAGAGCCTCAACGAGGCGTTGCTCCACGGCGGGATCGCGAACGAGTGCAAGGTCGAGATCGAGCACATCGACTCCGAGGAGCTCGAGAAGTCGGGGACCGGATCGCTCGCGAAGTACGACGGCATCCTCGTGGCGCCCGGCTTCGGCGCGCGCGGCACCGAGGGCAAGATCGCGGCGGTCCGCTACGCGCGCGAGAACAAGGTCCCGTACTTCGGCATCTGCTTCGGCATGCAGATGGCGTGCATCGAGTTCGCGCGCAACGTCTGTGGCCTCGAGCGCGCCAACTCGACCGAGGTCGATCCGACCACTCCGCACCCCGTCGTCGATCTCATGCCCGACCAGGTCGGCGTGACCGACAAGGGCGCGACGATGCGCCTCGGCGCGTATCCGTGCGTGCTCAAGAGCGGCTCGCGCGCCGCCGACGCGTACGGCACGCTGGAGATCAGCGAGCGCCATCGCCACCGCTGGGAGGTCAACAACAACTACCGCGACGCGCTGGAGCGGCACGGCATGGTGCTCTCCGGGCTGTCGCCTGACGGGCGGCTCGTCGAGATGATCGAGCTGCCGCAGCACCCGTACTTCGTGGCCTGCCAGTTCCACCCCGAGTTCAAGTCGCGTCCGAGCGCGCCGCACCCGCTGTTCGTGCGGTTCGTGAAGGCCGCGCTCGATCGGCGGCGCTAGCCCGAACGGGGCGCGCGGGGAGGGGCCGCGCGAGGCGAGCAGCAGGACCTCCTGCCCGGCCCGCTCGGCGTCCGTGCCGGCTCACCGGGAAGCCCGGCCCGAACCTTCCGGCGGGGGCCGCCCATGGCGATCCGCCCGCGGCGCGAGGCGCCTGGCACACGCCCTGCCTGGACCCGGCTGCCCGGGGGGCGGGCCAGCGACGTCCTGTGGGCGGTGACCCGAGCTCAGCGGCCAGAGCTGGATCTCGCATCGGCCGAACTTTGTTAGGCTAAAGCAAGAGCCGGGCCACGGAGCCTTTACAGGTAGCTCCTTTCGGCGTAGTCTCTTTTCAAGCCTCATACCAGGTTGACAGAGGCGTCGGCGGGCAAGCTAACTGATGGAAGCGTAAAGGAGAATTCCATGGGCATGGAAATGCGCCAGGAACTGAAGCTGTCGCAGCAGCTGGTGATGACTCCCCAGCTGCAACAGGCGATCCGCCTCCTGCAGCTGTCCAGGATGGAGCTGGCCGAGCTCGTGCACGACGAGATGCTCGAGAACCCCATCCTCGACGACGAGATGGACCTCGAGGCGGAGCGGTCGAGGGAGCGTGCCGAGGCAGGCGGCGATGCGGAGGCTCTTCACCAGCTCGAGGCGGCGGGCTCGACCGAGACCCCGATCGAGGGGTCGGTCCAGGACGGGGTGGCGCAGACCGAGATCAAGGGGGACGCGACCGCCGTCAACGAGATCGACTGGGAGAACTATCTCGACAACTACACGATGGGCCCCCCGATGCCCGCGTTCCGCGGGGACGGCGAGGAGCTACCGTCGCTCGAAGCCACGCTGACCAAGCCGGCGAGCCTTCACGACCACCTGGCCTGGCAGCTCAAGATGACGAACCTGCCACAGGAGCAGCTCGAGATCGGGCTCGAGATCATCGGCAACATCGACGCGGACGGCTACTTCAAGGACCCGCCGCTCGACGAGCTCGCCGCCGACCTCGGGGTCGATCCGATGCTGTGCGAGCAGGTGCTCGAGAAGATCCAGACGTTCGATCCGATCGGCATCGGCGCGCGCTCACTCGCCGAGTGCATGCTGATCCAGGCGATGGCGGCGGGTCAGGACGACGACCTCGTCGTCAAGATGATCAAGAGCCACCTCGGCAACCTCGAGAAGAAGAACTACCAGGCGATCGCGCGCGACCTGAAGCAGCCGCTCGAAGAGATCTACGAGGCGGCGAAGGTCATCATGGAGTTCGATCCGCGGCCCGGCCGCCAGTACTCCACGGACGACCCGCACTACGTCACGCCCGACGTCTACATCCACAAGGTCGGCGACAAGTACTTCGTGGTCCCCAACGACGACGGCCTGCCGAAGCTCAAGATCAGCGGCTTCTACAAGAACGCGATGGGCAACTCGGCGGCGTCGAAGGACTACGTGCAGGACAAGCTGCGCAGCGCGCAGTGGCTGATCCGTTCGATCCAGCAGCGGCAGCGCACGATCATCAAGGTCGCGGAGTCGATCCTGAAGTTCCAGCGCGAGTTCTTCGACAAGGGCATCGCGCACCTCAAGCCGCTGATCCTCCGCGACGTCGCCGAGGACATCGGCATGCACGAGTCCACGGTCTCGCGCGTGACGACGAGCAAGTACGTGCACACGCCGCAGGGCATCTTCGAGCTCAAGTTCTTCTTCAACAGCGGCATCTCGCGCACCAACGGCGAGGACCTCGCGTCGCAGGCCGTGAAGTCGAAGATCAAGGAGCTCGTCGACAGCGAGGACCCCAAGCGTCCGCACTCGGACCAGAAGATCGTCGAGCTGCTCAAGAAGGGCGGCATCGACATCGCGCGCCGCACCGTCGCGAAGTATCGCGAGCAGCTCGGCATCCTCTCGTCGAGCAAGCGCAAGCAGGTGTTCTGAGCCTGGCGCGCGTGATCGCGCTCCGCGCGTGATGGCCCTCGGGGCACCTGCTCCGAGGCCGGCTCATGCAGGCTCACATCCGCGGCATCGCGTGCACACGTCGCGCGATGCTTCGTGTAAACTCTGCCGCGCTCGCGAAAATTTCTCGTGGAGGATCCGATGATTCTCCGAGAAGTTCCGGCGTAGGATCGAGATCGAACAACTCTCGGAGGCAGTCTCGATGCAATTCGCGGTGACGTTCCGTCACATGGAACCGACCGAAGCACTCAAGGCCTACGCACGCGAACGCATGGAACGAGTTCGCAAGTACCTGCCGGATCCGATCAGCTGCCACGTCGTCCTCAGCACCGAGCGTCACAACCATCGCATCGACGTCACGTTCCAGCTCCACAACGGCCTGCAGGTTGCGGGCAGCGAGACGACCGAGAACATGTACAGCTCGATCGACCTCTGCATCGCGAAGATCGAGAGACAGGTCCGCAAGTACAAGGGCAAGCTCGAGGGCATGAAGGCCCGCCCGCACAACGTGCAGGCGATGCCGTGGTCGCACTCGATCGTGTCGGAGGCGTTCGGCGCGCTGGGCGGCGAGGCCGCGAACGGCCACGCGAGCCCTGCGCCCGAGCCCGAGGCGATGCCGGCCCCGGAGTTCAAGGTCGTCAAGACCGAGAAGTTCCATGCCCAGCCGATGTCGGTGGCCGACGCGATCGTCCAGCTCAACCTGCTCGACGAGCCGTTCCTGGTGTTCCGGCACGACACCGACGGCCGCGTCGCGGTCGTGTACAAGCGGGAGGACGGGGCGTACGGCTTGATCGAGACCCCCGCCGGCGCTTCGTCCTAGGGAGCCCGTCGGGGCCCCGCGCCCGGGATCCGCGCCCGGGATCCACGGCGGGGTCACGTCACCAGGGGGCGCCGCCGTGCCGTGGGCGCTCGCGCCGGAAAGGTCCGCGTGAGACGACGGTGGTTCTGGCCCGGATCGCCCCCCAACGCCGCGAAAGTGGTACCTTGTCCCGCGGCTGATGAAGATCGTCGACCTCATCAAGCGCGACATGGTCGTACCCGCGCTGCAGGCGACCGACAAGCGCGGGATCCTCGAAGAGCTTGCCGCGTTCATGGCGGAGAACCACCCGCGGATCGAGCGCGAGGCGCTGGCGCGCGTGCTGATCGAGCGAGAGCAGCTCGCATCGACCGCGATCGGTGAGGGCGTGGCGATCCCCCACGGCAAGCTCGGCTCGGTCGGAGAGATCATCGCGTGTCTCGGTCGCGCCGCCGGCGGCGTGGACTTCGACTCGATGGACGGGCAACCGACCTACCTGTTCTTCGTCCTCGTCGCCCCCGAATCCTCGACGGGCGCGCACCTCAAGGCGCTCGCGCGCATCAGCCGCGTGTTCAAGGACCCGGAGTTCCGCAAACGGCTCCTCGCCGCGCCGGATCGCGACTCCATGTATCAAGTCGTTGCCGAAGAGGACGCCAAGTACTGAATGTCAGAGCGCGGAGCGGTGCTCACGGTAGGTGAGTTGATCGAGCGGAGCGAGCTCGAGATCTCGGTGGTCGCTGGACACACCGGCCTGGCCCGCACTGTCTCGGTTCCGCGTGTGCAGAAGCCCGGTCTCGCGCTGACCGGCTGGCCCGAGCAGCTCCACCCCAGCCGCGTGCTCGTGCTCGGTGGGACGGAGATCGAGTACCTCGCGGATCATCCGCCCGCGCGCGAGATCGGCGTCGCGACGCTGCTCGCCAGCGATCCGGCGTGCGTCGTCGTCTGTCGTGGTCTGCGCGCGCCGACGGAGCTCGTCACGGAGGCCGAACGGCGGCAGGTCCCGGTGCTGAGCTCGACGCTCGTGACCGCGGACTTCATCGCGCTCGTCACCACCTGGATGTCAGACCGGCTCGCGCCGGCGACCGAGCTGCACGGCGTGCTGATGGACGTCAACGGCATCGGCGTGCTCCTGCTCGGCAAGAGCGGGATCGGCAAGAGCGAGACCGCGCTCGATCTCGTCGTGCGTGGTCACCGGCTCGTCGCCGACGACGTGATCCGGATTCGCGCGAAGAACGGGCAGCTCGCCGGACGCGGCGCCGGGATCCTCGGGTTCCACATGGAGATCCGCGGGCTCGGCATCATCAACATCGAGGACCTGTTCGGCGTGGCCGCGGTCCGCGATGCGAAGAAGATCGAGCTCGTGATCGAGCTCTGCGAGTGGACCGAGGGCGAGGAGTACGAGCGCCTCGGGTTCGACGACGCGCACGAGCGCATCCTCGACGTGCTCGTGCCCAAGATCCGGCTGCCGGTCCGGCCGGGGCGCAACCTCGCGACGCTGATCGAGGTCGCGGCGCGCAACCAGCTTCTCAAGCTCCAGGGGACGCACTCCGCGCGGGCGTTCCGCGACCAGCTGCATCGCGCGATGGTCGCCGACAGCGCGGCGGACACGGTGGAGTAGGGCATGCGCAGGCTCCCATCTCACCGTAGCGAAGCGGCGCGAGAGGAGGTGCCGTGCAGATCGTGATCGTGACGGGGCTGTCCGGCGCGGGAAAGAGCACGGCCCTGCGCGCGCTCGAGGACATCGAGTTCACCTGCGTCGACAACATCCCCGTGCCGCTGATCAGCCAGCTCGTCGAGCACCTCGCCCACGAGGGCCGTCAGAAGCTCGCGCTCGCGATCGACTCGCGCCAGCGCCGAAACCTCGGTGCGTGGCCAGCGCAGCTCGCGAAGCTCCGCGGCGCCGGGCACCGCCTCGAGGTGATGTTCCTCGACGCGAGCGACGAGGTGCTACTGCGCCGGTTCTCCGAGACCCGCCGCCGGCACCCGCTCTCCGGCGACGATCTCGTCGACGGCGTGCGCCGCGACCGCGAGGTGATGGCCGACATCCGCCACGGCGCGGTGCTGGTCGACACCTCGAACCTGACGATGCACCAGCTCAAGGCGATCATCCAGGATCGCTACGGCGGCACTGGCAAGCTCGCCGTCACGCTGGTCTCGTTCGGGTTCAAGCATGGCCTCCCGCTCGACTTCAACCTCGTGTTCGACTGCCGGTTCCTGCCGAACCCGTACTTCGAGCCGACGCTCCACCACCTCGACGGCCGCGATCCCGACGTCGCGCGCTTCGTGCTCGGGCCCGAGGGGCTCGAGCTCACGCGGCAGATCGAGGGCCTCCTTCGCTTCACGCTTCCCCAGTTCCAGAAGGAGGGGAAGATGTACGTGACGATCGCCGTCGGGTGCACGGGGGGCAGGCACCGGTCGGTGACCATCGTCGAGGAGCTGCGGCGGCGGCTCGGCGGCGAGTGGGACATCCTCGTCCGCCATCGCGACGTGGACAGGGGGGTGTGATGGGCACGATCGGCGCAGGCGACGTGGCGGAGCTGAAGGTCGTCATCCAGAACGAGCTCGGGCTGCACGCGCGCGCGGCGACCAAGCTCGTGCAGACCGCATCGAAGTTCCCGTGCGAGATCACGGTCGCGAAGGAGAACCACGAGGTCAACGGCAAGAGCATCATGGGCGTGCTGATGCTCGTCGCCAGCAAGGGGACCGCCGTCACGCTGCGCGCCCGCGGAGAGCGAGCCCAGGAAGCCGTCGCCGCCCTGGCCGCCCTCATCGATGACAAGTTCGGCGAGGGCAAGTAACGAACGTGACTGACGGTCGTCTCGAGCTGCGCAAGCAGGGCCTCGGCGTGTCCCCCGGGATCGCCTTCGGTCGCGCGTTCCTCATCGGGCGCGACACGCTCAAGGCCCCGCGGCACCACATCGAGGCCGACGACGTCGACACCGAGGTCGCGCGGCTCTACAAGGCGATCGCCGCGTCCGACAAGCAGCTGGCGAAGATCAAGGAGAAGCTCGCGTCCGAGAACGAGAGCGACTACCACATCATCACCGCGCACCAGATGATGCTCCACGACGAGCACCTCGTCGGCGCGGCGGTCGCGTACATCCGCGACGAGCTGATCAACGCCGAGTGGGCGCTGCGCCGCGCGGTGGACGACATCGCAGGCGTGTTCGATCAGATCGAGGACGAGTATCTGCGCGAGCGCCGCAGCGACGTCGAGTTCGTGTTCCAGCGGGTGCTGCGGAACCTGCTCGGGCGCGACACCGGGCCGCTGCAACCACCGCCCGACGCGATCGTCGTCGCGTACGATCTGTCGCCCGCGGACACCGCCCAGCTGCACAAGGCGGCGGTCGCGGGCCTCATCACCGACGCTGGCGGCAAGACCTCGCACACGGCGATCATCGCGCGCGCGCACGAGATCCCGGCGGTGGTCGGCCTCGAGAACATCACCGAGCTCGTCGAGACCGACGACCTGCTGCTGATCGATGGCGCGGCGGGGATCGTGATCGTCAACCCGTCCGCCGCCACCGTCGCGGAGTTCCGCGAGGAGCAGCGCCGCCAGGTCGCCGCGGGGGCGATGCTGCAGTCGATGCGCGACCTGCCGGCGCGCACGCTCGACGATGCGGACGTGCAGCTGTACGCGAACATCGACGGGCCGGAGGAGCTCGACGACGCGCTCGACTACGGCGCGATGGGTGTCGGGCTGTTCCGCACCGAGTACCTGTTCATGGGGCGGACGGAGCTGCCCGACGAGGACGTGCACTTCCGCACCGCGGTCGAGGTGCTGGAGCGGCTCCGCGGGCTGCCAGCGACGATCCGCACGTTCGACCTCGGCGCCGACAAGCTCGCGCCGTTCCTCGAGGCCGCCGAGCTGAAGGAGGCGAACCCGGCGCTCGGCCTGCGCTCGATCCGGCTGTGCCTCGCCGACATCGGGCGGCCCCTGTTCAAGACCCAGCTCCGCGGCCTGTTGCGCGCGTCGGCGTTCGGGCCGCTCAAGATCATGTTCCCGATGATCTCCGGGGTATCGGAGCTGCGCGCGGCCAAGCGCGTTCTCGACGAGGTCAAGGCCGAGCTCCGCGCCGAAGGGGTCGCGTTCGACGAGAACGTCAAGGTCGGGATCATGATCGAGATGCCGTCGGCCGCGCTCACGGCGGACCTGCTCGCGCCGGAGGTCGACTTCTTCTCGATCGGGACCAACGACCTCATCCAGTACACGATGGCGGTCGACCGCGTGAACGAGTACGTCTCGTACCTCTACGAGCCACTCCACCCGTCGCTGCTCCGGCTGATCGGTGACGTCGCGCGCGCCGCGCGGGACGCCGGGATCCCGGTGACCGTGTGCGGCGAGATGGCGGGCGAGCCGATGATCGCGCCGGTCCTCGTCGGGCTGGGGATCCGCGAGCTGTCGATGAGCGCGGTCAGCGTGCCGGAGGTCAAGGCCGCGATCCGCTCCGTGCGGCGGTCCGACGCGGAGGCGCTCGTCGCGAAGATCCGCACGCTGCCGACCGCGCCCGAGGTCCGCGCGATCGTCAGCGACTTCGTGTTCAACCTCGCGGGCCAGCGGAAGGGGCGGGCTTGACGCGCGCCCTCACCGCCCTCCTGGTGGTGGGGATGGTCGCCGCGGCCCCGCTCGCCGAAGCCGGCGACCCGCGGCGCGTACATCACACGATCGAGACGGATCACTTCGTCATCCACTACTTCGATCCGCTCGAGGACGTCGCCCGGCGCGTCGCGGACGTCGCGGAGGCCGCGCACCGCACGCTCGTGCCCGCGCTCGATCACGCGCCGAGCGAGAAGACGATCGTCGTCATCGTCGACGACACCGACTCCGCCAACGGGTTCGCGGGCGTGTTGCCGCGCAACGCGATCACCTTGTACGCGACGGCCCCGGGCAGCTTCACCGAGCTCGACGATCACGACGACTGGCTGTACGGCCTCACCACCCACGAGTACACCCACATCCTCCACCTCGACACGATGTCGGGGCTGCCGAACATCTACAACCGGATCTTCGGCAAGACGTGGGCGCCGAACCAGGTGATGCCGCGCTGGGTGATCGAGGGCATCGCCGTGTACCAGGAGTCGAAGCGCTCGTCGGGCGGACGCAACCGCGGCACGCGCTTCGACCAGTTCATCCGGATCGCGCGCCACGCGGACAAGGACTTCCGGCTCGATCAGGTGACGGGCGCGCCGCGGCCGTTCCCGCGCGGCAACACGTCGTACGTCTACGGCTCGCACTTCTTGCGCTACGTGTTCGATCGGTTCGGGGACGACACGCTCCGCAAGATGAGCCACACGGCCGGCGGTTATCCGGTGCCGTTCGCGATCAACCGCCAGATCGCGAAGGTCGTCGGCGCGCCGTTCACCGAGCTGTACGACGACTGGAAGGGCTACCTCCGCGACCGCTACGGCATGCAGGAGATGGCGGCGGAGCGCCGCGGTCTCGTCACCGGGCGCCAGCTGACCGACACCGGCGAGACGAACTTCATGCCGCACTACTCCGCCGACGGCACGGAGCTGTGGTGGATCCAGTCCGATGGCAAGGAGCTCCCCGTGCTGCGCGCGATGCCGGCCGGAGGGGACGCGTCGCAGGCGCGGACCGTGCGCGAGGCGCAAGGTGTCGGCCCGTTCGATCTCCTCGAGGACGGATCGATCGTGTACGAGCAAGGCAGGCTGTACCGGCGCGAGTACTCGTTCCAGGATCTGTGGCGGTGGGACGCGCGGACGCGGCAGGTGGTGCGGCTGACCCACGGCCGGCGCGCGCGCGATCCCGCGGTGTCGCCCGACGGCCGCCGGATCGCGTTCTCGATGAACGGACCGTCGCAGAGCGTGCTCGCGGTGATGGACGCCGCACCGGACGCGCCGGCCTCGGTCGTGTGGCGCGGCGAGCGCTTCGATCAGGCGTTCCAGCCGGCGTGGTCCCCCGACGGCACGCGGATCGCGTTCTCCGCGTGGCGCAAGGGTGGGTTCCGCGACATCCTCGTGGTCGAGCTCGCGTCGGGGAAGGTCGAGGAGATCACGCGGGATCGCGCCGTCGACATGTCGCCGGCGTGGTCGGCCGACGGTCGCTACCTGTTCTTCGGCAGCGATCGGACCTCGATCCACAACATCTACGCGTACGACACGCGCGACCGCTCGCTGTGGCAGGTGACGAACGTGCTCGGCGGCGCATATCACGTGACGCTCTCGCCCGACGGGAGCCGCCTCGCGTTCTCCGCGGCGGTGCCGCGCGGTGGCTACGATCTGTTCGAGCTGCCGCTCGATCCCGCGACCTGGCTGCCGGCGCGCGACCACATCGACGACCGGCCGCCGTCGCGGCTCGTGCGGGACGGCGAGGCCACGATCACGGCGAAGCGTCCGTACCGTCCGCTCGAGACGCTCGCGCCGCGCGCCTGGACCGCGCAGGTCTCGTTCGGCGGCACGCCGAGCACGACCCTCCAGACCGGGGGCTCGGACGCGTTCGGCTTGCACTCGTATCAGCTCACGATCGGCACGAACCTCGACACCCGTGACGTCAACATCGGCGGCTCGTACGCGTACAACCGGTGGCGCCAGGTCCTGCGCATCGCGGCGGCGCGCACCGTGCTCGAGCGCGGCGGGCTGCGGCTCGCTGGCGTCGGCAGGACGTTCCGCGAGGAGGACTGGAGCGCGACGATCTCGTCGTCGATCCCGTTCGAGTCGCGCCCGACGGTGAGCTGGACCCTGTCGTTCGACTACGACATCGACTGGTTCCGCCGCATCGGCGATCCCGTGCCCGAGCCCGATCCGGGAGATCAGGTCCCGGTGGTCCCGCCGAGCGACTACGTGCAGTCCGGCGTCGGCACCCGGCTCGGCGTCTCGACGGTGCGCGGCACGGTCTACGGCGTCGGCGGACAGTCCGGCTTCGACGCCTCGGTCGCGCTCCGCCTCGATCACCCGGCCCTCGGCGCGACCTACAAGAACGTGACCGTGAGCTACGCGCTCAACCGCTACCAGCGCCTGTGGGGTGAGACCCCGACGCTCGCGGTGCGGCTCGCGGGCGCGCTCCGGGCCGGCGACCTCGTCCGCACGGGCTCGTACGCGCTCGGTGGGATCCCGTCGCAGGACGTGGCGCGCGCGATCGTCGAGAGCACGCGCGTGGGCGTGACCGGCTTTCTCCGCGGCTACCCCTCGCGCACGGTGATCGGCAACCAGTACCACCTGCTCAACGCGGAGTACCGCCAGGAGCTGTTCGCGATCGAGCGCGGCCTCGCGACGCTGCCGTTCTACCTGCGCCGGCTGCACTTCGGGCTGCTCGCCGACGTGGGCACCGCGTTCGACACGCGGTTCGACTTCGATCGCCACATCCGCGCGTCGCTCGGGGCGGCGCTCCGGCTCGACGCGTTCTTCGGCTACTTCGTGCCGGGCACGTTCGAGCTCGGGTACGCGCGCGGGCTCAACGCGAACGGGGTCGGCCAGACCTGGTTCTTGCTCACGGGGTCGCTATGAGCGAGCCGCGCGAGAAGCAGGACGTCGCCGGCGAGGTCGCGATCGAGATCACGCGCCAGCTCGCGGATCCCGTGCGCGCCTTGCGCGATCGGCTCGGCCTCGTCGTCGATCACCTCGAGCGCCACGTCGCCCACTCGACGGGACCGACGCCGTACCCGTGGCGCCAGCTGCAGACGCTCCGCCAGGATCTCGCCGCGGCGTACCTCGAGGCGACCACGCTCGCGCGCCGGCTCGAGGAGCTCGATCGCGCGCTCGAGGACGAGCCGCCGGGGTGGTTCGATCCGAGCGCGGCCGTGGATCTCGGCCTGCGCCTCGCGAACCATCACCTCGCGGCGGGCATCGAGCTCCTGATCGACCTCGGGAACACCGGGCCGGTCCGCGGCGTCGCGGGCACGCTCGCGCTCGTCGTCGCGCAGCTCGTGGCGGTGTGCGCGAAGTCCGCCCGCGATCTGCCGGGCTCGTCGCTCAGCGTGCGCGTGTTCCCCGACGCGGGCTGGGCGGTCGTCCTCATCGTCGACAACGGCGGCGGCAGCGAGCGCGTCCCGGCGCTCGGCGAGCTCGCGCGCGAGGTGCTCGGTCCGTGGGGCGCGCAGGTGGACGCCGCGTCCGAGCCGGGGCAGGGCTGCGCGTTCGAGCTGCGGCTGATGACCGCGCCGCCGTAGCGCCGTCGGAGGGAACCACCGAGCCGCGACGTCGACGTCAGCGGCCGGCGCTGTGCCCGGACCAGGCCTCGTACTCGGCGATCCGCTTGGCGAGCAGCGCGACGTCCTCGCCGGCGGCGGCGCGGTTCGCGGCGGCGACGACGAGCAGGCCCATCGCGGCCTGGAGCAAGCGCCCGCCGGTCAGCGGCAGGTTCGCGCCGCGCAGGGCGTACTCGCGCACCTCCGAGACGCGGAACGCGACCTGGCCGACCTGGAGGTAGTCGTCGCGCAGGAACACCACGTCGCTGCCGACGAGCAGCGCCTGCTCGAGCTCTCGCTTCGCGCTCGCCTCGCCCTTGCCCTCGGCCTGGGCGCGCATCCGGCGCTTCGCGTCCTCGTAGACCTCGGGCCGCGTGATCGGCGCGTCGCGCGTGTACGGCGCGAGCTGGTCGGCGATGTTCTTCGCGGCCTCGGGGCCATCGGCGACGTGCAGCGCGACCTCGAGATCGCCGAGCGCGAGCAACAGATCGCGGCTGCGCTGGCGGCGGCGCGCCTCGCTGAACCGCTCGTGGGCGAGGTACGCGAGCCCGGCGCACGCGAGCACGCCGCCGGGGACGATCGACAGCGCGGCGGCGGCGAAGCCCGCGGTCGCCATGCTCGACCAGATGAGCGGCCCCGTCGGCGAGCGGCCGATCAGCTCCACGCGATCGAGGAGGCGCGCGTCGAGCCGGATCACGGGGTTACCGGGCGGCGCGATCACCAGCCACGGCGCGTCGACACCGATGCCGCTGCGCGGCAACAGGCGGCTGCGATCGATCGCGGGGAGAGTCGCGGTGCTCATGGTCATCCGAGCTCGACGACGCCTACCTCGGCCAGGCGCGCGAACGCGAGCAGAGCCTCGGCCTCGCGCACGTTCGCGGAGCGGATCAGCGACAGCAGATCCCAGCGGCCGTCGACGCGGCCGGCGAGCTCGATCTCGGCGTCGCTGAGCCCGAGCCCCGTGGCGTCGCGCACCCGCCGCGGGATACGGTGGCGCGACAGCAGCTGGCGCGCGACCTCGGCGACGCGCGCGCGCTCGACCTGCGCGTACGTGGAGCGCACCTCGGCATCGCTCGGATCTTGCTGCAGCGCCTGCGTCGCCATCGCGAACGCACCGGCGCGGTCTCCTTGTCGTAGCCGACCGCGCGCCCCCGCCGCGAGCTCGAGCGCGGAGTTGGTGCGCGTCGCCTTGTGGCGCCGCTCGACGCCGATCCGGCCGGCACGGACCATGCGCGCGAGGGCGTCGAGGGTCCCGAACCGCTCGCCCGAGAACGCCGCCGCGATCTCGGTCGCCGACAGCCGGTCTCTCGCGAGCCCCCAGATTTTCGCCGTGTCGAGCACCGTCCCGTCCTCGCCGCTCGGGGGCGTGGCCCCCGCGGGCGCGAAGAACGTGACCTCGTCCGAGCCCAGGATCTCCATGATCTCGTTCATCCGCGCCCTGCGACGACGTGCCACGGTCAGGCAAATGTCGATCGCGAGCTGGGCGTTCACCCCGGTCGCCGGACCGGCGGCCTTGGGGAGGATGTCGAAGGTGCCGTCGGTCCACGTGACGACGTCCGTGACCGCCTCGCGGATCTTCGTGGCGAGGATGTCGATCAGGTCGAGCTCGGTGATCGCGCCCGCCATCAGCAGGACTTTCCCGAGCGGCACGCCGGTCTCGGCCCGGGTCTCGAGCGCGTCGGCGAGGGCGCGCTCGGCGACCAGCCCCGAGCGTACGAGGATCACCCCGAGTTGCTCGGTGCGACGGCTACTGCTCGCCCACACGATCGCGCCGTCCTCGACCACGAGGCTGCGCACGAGGTCGTTGCGCTCGAAGGTGATCGGGCCCGACCAGCGCCGCCGCGCGACCCACTCGAGCACGTCTTCGGCGGGCATGGTGCTGAGCGCCCCGCGCACGGACATGGCCTTGAGCATAGCGGAGAATCGGCTATCGTGTGGCCGATGGCCAACGCGCCGAAGCCCGCTGCCCGCGGCATCGTGATCAACCCGCGCGTGCTCGCCGCCGGTGGGACGCTCGCGCTGCTCGGGATCGCCATGCTCGCGGCGTTCCTGTGGATGGTGCCGACCGCCGCCGCCCGCGAGGAGAAGGCCGCGTGTCGGGGGCTCCGCGGGGACGAGCCGCTGAACCGGATGCTGTGCCCGAACGGGATGCCGTGCTCGGTCCCGACCCCGGCGCCGGACTTCCAGGCGTTCGATCACGAGGGCAAGCCCGTCCGGCTCTCCGACTTCCGCGGCAAGGTCGTGCTGCTGAACTTCTGGGCCTCGTGGTGTGGCGTCTGCAAGACCGAGAAGCCCGCCCTCGACGCGATGGCCCGCGAGCTCGCCGGTCGCGACGACTTTGTCGTGATCGGCCTCGCGTCCGACACCAGCTGGAGCGACGTGCTCGTCGCGCTGGTCCAGGGCCTCGCGCCGGGCTTCCAGCTGCCGAAGGCCGAGGGGGGGAGCCTCCCGATGCCCGCGGCCCTCGACGCGTACCGCAAGGCGCTGCCGAACGGCGTGCCGTTCAAGGTGTTCATGGATCCGCCGAAGGACGGCGGCAACATCGGCGAGATCGCGAAGTCGTGGGGCATCCGCGCCGTGCCCGAGACCGCGCTGATCGATCGCAAGGGCAACATCCGGGCGTACTTCGTCAACAAGCGCGACTGGAGCTCGCCGGTCGCGCAGACGTGCCTGCGCTCCGTCCTCGACGAGTAGACACCATGATAGGGTCGTAGCGCATGGCGCGCGTCCTCGTCATCGACGACGAACCCGACGTGGTTCGGCTGATCGTCAAGGTCCTGTCCGGGCGCGGCCACGTCGTCCAGGTCGCGCGCGACGGCGCGAGTGCGCTCGCGCGGGTGCAGCACGAGCCGCCCGACGTGATCTTGCTCGACAGCGATCTGCCGAAGATCGATGGCGCGGAGGTCTGCCGGCGGATCAAGACCGACGAGACGACCCAGGACATCCCGGTCGTGATGATGACGTCCTCGTACATCGACTTCTATGACGTGGGCGCCGAGGGCGGCCCCGAGGCGTTCGTCGTGCGGCCGTTCGTGCGCGAGGTGCTCGCGAACGTCATCGAGCGCGTGCTGGTCGACCCCGCGTGATCCGGAAGAGCTCGCCGATGGACGCCAAGGTCCCGTTCACGATCCTGACAGGCTGGCTCGGCGCCGGGAAGACCACCGCGCTGAACCGGATGCTCGCGGCCTCGCACGGCAAGCGCATCGCCGTGCTCGTCAACGAGCTCGGCCGCATCTCGATCGACACGCAGCTGATCATCGGCCGCGGCGGCGACGTGCTCGAGCTCGCCGGCGGGTGCGTGTGCTGCAAGGTCGACATCAAGAACGACCTGTGGGACGGCATCGGCGACATCGTCGCGCGCAGCCAGCCCGACCACGTCGTGCTCGAGACGACGGGGATCGCCGAGCCCGCCGCGATCCTCGACGGGCTCGTCCGCGTGCCCGAGGCGGTGCGAGAGCGGATCCTGCCCGCGGGCGTGGTGTGCGTGGTCGATGCGGAGGCCGCCGGCGCCGCGCTCGAGCGCCGCGAGGAAGCGCGCGAGCAGGCCGCGTGCGCCGATCGCGTGCTGCTCACCAAGCTCGACGTCGCGGACGCCGACGCGGTGCGGCGCTGCCACGCGGTGCTCGACGCGATCGCCCCGGCCGCCGAGCGCGCCAGCTTCCCTCACGACGACGCCGGCGCGCGCGCGATGACCGCGTGGGTCGTCGAGCCGCGCAAGCTCCGCGCCTGGCAGCAGCGCGTCCACGCGCACGAGCATTCGCACGCGCACGGCCACGCGCACACGCACGCCGGGCAGCTCGTCGCGGTCGCGTTCACCGACGACGCGCCGCTCGTCGGCGAGCGCGTGCTCGCGGTCGTCGAGGGCTTCGGAGACCGGCTCGTCCGCGCCAAGGGCTTCGTCCACCTCGCGGGGACCGACCGCAAGGGCTTCGTCGAGCGCGCGGGCGTGCGGACCGAGCTGCGCGAGCTGGAGCCGTGGGGTGACGCGCCGCCGCGGACCGAGCTCGTGCTGATCGGCGACGGGCTCGACGAGGGCGCCGTGTACCGCGCGTTGTGGGCGTGCCGCGCGGCGCGCTGAGCTCGGGCGACTACCGCCAGGACGCGTCGCGGATCCGGGTCAGCGCGGCCTCGCCCGCGATCAGGCCGGCGTCATCGGCGTCGTGCACCGCGAGCCCGACGAGATCACCTCCCGCCGGCACGGCGCCGAACGCGGCGTCGACGGCGATCCACCGAGCGCCGGTCCAGCTGACCGCCCAGCGGTGACGCACGAGCCGCGCACCATCGACGCGCAACCCGGTGACCACCCGCGTCGGGATCGCGAGCCGCTCGGCGAGCGCGGCGTACGCGAGCGCGAACGTCGTGCAGTCGCCGGCGGTGGCCGCGAGCGCCTGCCTCGGCGCGCTGGTGCCGGCGGCGAGATCGGGGACGACGCGCCGCTGCACGCCCGCGACGAGCGCCTCGATCTCCGGCGTACGATCCGGGCCATGCGGGCCGGGTGGCAGGTCGCCCGCGAGCGCGGGGGACAGCTCGAGCTCGAGGCCGCCGCTCGTCGGGCGCGCGGCCTGCCCCGGCAGCGGTGGGATCGCGAGATCGCCCGCGAGGACGAGCCGCCGCGCACGCGCTCGCTCCGGCGCGCCCCGCAGCGGCACGCTCGTGGCCGCGACGAGATCGACCGGCGTGAACGGCGCGCGCGCCTCGGCCGCCGTGGCGCGGATCGCGATCACGCCCTCGCCGTCGACGATCCGCGCGGGCGCGCCGTCGTCATCGAGATCGATCGTCGACGCGGCGGTGACGCCCGCGTCCAGCGTGAGGCGCGCGACGAGGCGGGCCGGCGCGACGGGCTCGACGCGCGCGCGACCCGCGACGAAGCCGCGGGCCGGCAAGAACACCGTCCCGTCGAACGAGCGCGTCGTCCGGATCACGAGCGGGATCAGCTCGGCGGGGATCGCCTCGGCGGGCAGGCGCGGCGTCGCGAGGCCTGCCGGTCCGGGCTCGGTGATCGTCCAGCCCCGCGCGTCGCGCACCGCCTCGGCCGTCCGCGTGGTCGCGCCGGTCTCGGTCCAGCGCACGTGCCGCGGCACCAGCCCCGGATCCGCGGTGATCTCGATCGTGGTGGTCAGCGCGACGGCAGCCTCGCCACGCAAGAACGCGAGCCGCTCCTGCCGCGTCAGCACGACCCCGTCGGCGGACCACCGCTCCCGCTCCTCGGCGGTCCCGACCTGCGCGCCGCCGAGCCAGATCGTGTACCGGCGCACCGCGTCCGCGGGGAGCTCCTCCGCGAGGGGGGCCGGCGCGTCGACGGGATCGGGCTGCGCGCGCGGTGAGCCGTGGGCACACGCGGCGAGGACGGCGAGCACGGCCGTGCGCACCACATGATCGTAGCCAGCCGTCGGCGGCGAGCGCAAACTCGCGGCATGTCGGAATCGTGGGTCCTCGTCGGTTGCGGGTACACGGGCACGCGCCTGGCGCGCGCGCTGGTCGGGGAGGGCGCCGACGTGACGATCACGCGGCGCGACGGAGCCGCGGTCGGGCAGCTCGCGGTCCAGCTCGGCGTGCGCGGCGTGCGCGCCGACCTGGCGATGCCGGCGACGCTGCACGGCATCCTCCCGGCCGACGCGATCGTGGTGTGCCTCGCGCCGCCGGGCCGCGATCCTGCCGCCGAGATGCGCGCGCTCGTCGCCGCGTGCGCCCACGCGCGGCGGCTCGTCTATGTGTCGTCGACGGGCGTGTACGGCCCCGCCGGAGGGGCGTGGGTCGACGAGGGCTGGCCGCTCGAGCCGACGACCGCCGCCGGCCGCGCGCGCGTCACCTCGGAGTCCGTGCTCGCCGGCGCGGAGGTCTCGCACGTGAGCCTGCGCGTCGCGGGCATCTACGGGCCGGGGCGCGGGTTCGTCGAGCGCATGCGCGCGGGCACCTACCGGATCGTCGGCGACGGCAGCGCGCACGTCAGCCGGATCCACGTCGACGATCTCGTGGCGACGATCCTCGCCGCCGGCCGCTCCGACGTCACCGGCGCGATCAACGTCGCCGACGACGATCCCTCGCCGATCGGCGAGGTCGCCGACGCGATCGCCGCGCACCTCGGCCTGCCGCCACCGCCGCGCGTCTCGCCGGAGACCGTCGCGCCCGAGATCGCCGGCATGCTCACCGCCGATCGCCGCATCGCGAACCGCCGCATGAAGCAGCTCGGGATCACGCTGCGCTACCCCAGCTGGCGCACGTCGCTCGCCGACGCGGAGTAGCGCCAGCTCCTCGCGACCTCCGCAGCATGCTGCGTTCCGTCGGAGCGGGAGCCGGCGCGTTCTCGTCAGCGTCGTCGTCTGCGGCGAAGCAGGATGACGGACACGGCGCCGAGCGCGGAGATGATGCTGCTCGTCGCCGAGGTGCCTGCGGAGCAGCAGCCGCCGGGATCCGTCTTCAGCGGTGGACCGTCGACGGCCGGCGGCAGATCGATCGCGCCGCCGCAGACCGCGGGCGGGCCGCTGACCCCGAACTGCTGCGCGAGCGCGGGCCACTGCGGATCGCACTCGAGCTGCGTGGTCGTGCCCGCAGGGCACTCGAGCGTGCCGGCGAGCTCGACGAAGCGGAACAGCTTCTGCCAGCCGAGCGGCGACGTCGCGCGGCCGACGGCCATGTAGTCCGGTTGCCAGTTCGCGCCGCAGCCGACGAGCTCGCCGTCGGGCTTCTCGGCGAGGCAGCCGAGCCGGGGCGGAACGAGATCGGGCGCGTTGGGCTGGGCCTGGCCGAGCGGCGCGTAGGGCGGCGCGCCGCCCGCGGCGGACTCGAACGTGCCACCGGCGACGGTCGCGACGAGCACGGTGCCCGCGCCACGGAACACGACGCCGGTGACCGGATCGGTGGTCGCCACGACCTCGGTGAAGGTCGCGCCGCCGTCGGTGGAGCGATACACGCGATCGCCCTCGGGAGGGTTCGCGCCGAGCGAGGTCAGCAGCAGGTGGTCCGGGTTGGTCGGATCGACCGCCGCGACGTGGATGATCGGCGTCGAGCCGAACTGGATCGTCTTGGCGAGCGGCACCTCGCTCCACGTCGCGCCGCCATCGCTCGTGCGGAACAGGAACGCCTGGGTCGTCGGCGCGACCCGGTACCCGGTCACGTAGATCCGGCTCGGCTCGGAGCGCGCGACGCGCAGGCTCTTCCACCACGCGGTCATCCGGATCGCGTCGGAGCCGATGTTCGCGGGCGTGAACGTGACGCCGTTGTCCTTCGAGCGGTAGACGTCGTTCGTCTGCCCGGTCTCGGCGGTCGCGACCCACACCTCGCCGGTCGGCGAGATGTCGATCGCGTCGATCCACTTGTCGTCGATGCGTCCCGGATCGTCAGCGGGGAGCGACGCGGTCGCGGTCTCCCAGCTGCACCCGCCGTCCCGGCTGACGCGCAGGCCCTCGAACGTGGTGGCGAAGATCGTCCCGTCGCCCGCGATCGCGTATTTCGGGTCGAACTCGCCGCCGTATCCGATCGCGCTCTCGCACACCCAGCGGAACGTGCAGCCGTCGTCGTGGCTGACGAGCAGGCCGAACGTCGAGCGCACGTAGAGCGACGATGGCGACTCGGGACGTAGGTAGATCCCGTTGGTGACCGGGGGCCGGCCATTCGTTTCACCCGTCCCCGGCACGAGCAGCGCGAGCAACGCAGCGCAGATCCACCACCTCATCGCCGGCACTATAGCTGCACCATCCACTCTATCGCGCCGGAGTGTGCGAGCGCGACCATCACGCCCGCGCCGATCACGCCCGCGGCGACGTCGTCCATGACCACGCCCCAGCCGCCCGGGAGGTTCTCGTCCAGCCAGCGCACGGGCGGTGGCTTGAGGATGTCGAGCGCGCGGAACACGACGAAGCCGAGCGCGAGGGTCACCAGCGAGTCGCGCGGGACGAGCGCCATCGTGAACAGGTACCCGGCGACCTCGTCGATCACGATCCGCCCGCTGTCCTCCGTACCCCACGCGAGGTCGGACCTGTGGGCCGCCCATACGCCAACCAGCGTGACGAGGATCGCGATGGTGAAGAACTGCCACCACGGCAGGGGCGCCAGCGCCCACGCGAGCGGCACCGCCACGGCCGTGCCGCACGTGCCGGGCGCAAGCGGTGAGTATCCAGCGCCCAGCGCGGTCGCGAGCACCTTGGCGAGTGTATTCACGTGGGGAAACAATACCGCCAGGGTGCTGGATTTTCGACACCTTGAAGCGCCGATGCCGATCTTTGACCCTTGGTCCTGTGATGGGGTCGTGATAATCGAGTCACAGCCTAGACTGCACGTCCAGACTGTAAGGACCACGTGGAACGGTTTTACCTCCTAGCCCCGGCGCTGCTCCTGCTCGCCGTGTTCTTGATCGGGCTGATCGTGTTCAGCTTGCTGACCGCGATCGGTCGCCAGCCGAAGCTCCGCGGCGTCAAGCACAACCAGTTCTTCGGCCCGTTCATGGGACGCTTCCTCGTGTGGATGCTGACGCCACTCGAGCAGCTGCTCGTGGGCCGGGTGTCGGCGAACGCGATCACCGCCTTCTCGCTGTTCCTGTGTGCGCTGACCGGCGTCGCCGCGGCCACCGGGCACCTCGTCGCGGCCACGTGGATGTACGCCGTCGCCGGGATCCTCGACGCGCTCGACGGTCGCCTCGCGCGGCTGTCGGGAGAGCAGACCGCGCAGGGCGCGCTGTTCGACTCGGTGTCGGATCGCTGGGGCGAGCTGTTCGTGTTCACCGGCTTCATGTGGCGCCTCCACGACTCGCCGTGGATGCTCGCCGTGGTCGGCGCGATGGGCGCGTCGCAGATGGTCAGCTACACGCGCGCGCGCGCCGAGGGGCTCGGTCTCGACCTCAAGGGCGGCATCATGCAGCGCGCCGAGCGCATCGTGCTGGTCTGCGTCGGGACGTTCATCGCCGCGTGGGTGGGCTCGAGCCCGAACGCCGAGACGGCGGCGTACGTGGTGCCGATCGTCGGCACCGTGATGCTGCTGTGCGCGGTCGGCTCCGCCGGCACCGCGCTCAGCCGCTGGATCATCGGTTACCGCGAGCTGTCGCGGCGCACGGCCGAGCCGGTCGAGATCGAGCCCACGCCCGTGCCGGCGACGCCGATCTCGTTCCCCGTCCCGCAGAAGCTCCGCGAGAGCGCCGAGCTGGCGTAGCCCGCCGGCGCGGACGCTCCCGCCCGCGGTGGTCAGCGCGCGCTGCACTCGGCCTCCCGTCCGAGCTGGCGCAGCGCGCGGCAGCGCAGCTGGCGGACCTCGCCCTCGAGCTCGTGCGCGGGCCACTCGCGCGCGAAGCGATCGGTCCAGGTGATCGCCGCCTCGGGGGCGGCGCGCGGCCCGAGCTCGATGCGCGCTGCCTCGACGATCGCGATCGGCGACCACACCGGGTCGCGCGCATCCGCGAGCGCCTGGCACTCGGAGAGCGCGTCGTCGTACTTGCCCTGGCCACGGTACAGGCGCGCGATCCGCCACCGCTCGCGTGGAGAGGGCGCGGCCGCCTCCGGCACGGAGGGCGGCGTGACGTCCCGCTGCGTGTCGCGCGGCGCGGATGACGTGGATGACGTGGATGACGTGGATGACGTGGATGACGTGGATGACGCGGATGACGAGAAGTACGGGCTGCCGGTCGCCGTGTCGCCGTACGTGAACGCGAACGGCGGCGGGCTCTCCGTCGCGGGCCGGTTCTAGACGAACAGCGCGGTGACGGGCGCGTGGTCGCTCGCGTCCTGGCCCTTGCGCGCGTTGCGATCGATGGTGCACGAGGTGCAGCGCGCGGCGAGCGGCGCGGTGACGAGGATGTGATCGATCCGGAGGCCCTGGTTCTTGAAGAACGAGACCCCGCGGTAGTCCCACCACGAGTACACGCCGCCCTCGGGCGTGTGGACGCGGAACACGTCCGTGAGCCCGAACGCGCGGACGTGGGCGAGCGCCTCGCGCTCCGGCGCGCTGCAGTGGATCTTGTCCTTCCACGCCTCGGGCGACCACACGTCGCCGTCGTCGGCCGTGACGTTCATGTCGCCACACACCACGAGCTCGTCGGTGGGCTTCGCGGTGCGATCGAGGTACGCGCGCAGGCGCTCGAACCAGCGCAGCTTGTACGGGTACTTGTCGGACTCGAGATCCTGCCCGTTCGGTACGTAGACGTCGATCACGCGGACGCCGTGCGTCGTGACGTCGATCAGGCGCGCCTCGTCGTCGGGCTCGCCGTCGCGGAAGCCGCGCGCGACGTTCTCGACGGGAGCGGTCGACAGGATCGCGACGCCGTTGTAGCTGCGCTGGCCGAACGTAGCGACGTCGTAGCCCAGCGCGCGTAATCGCTCGAGCGGAAATCCCGCGTCCTCGACCTTGGTCTCCTGCAGGCAGAGGACGTCGGGGCGCTCGCGCTCGATCCAGGCGACGAGGCGATCCGTCCTCGCGCGGATCGAGTTGATGTTCCACGTGACGAGCTTCATCCGGCCGAACCTACATCGAACTCACGTCGCTCCGGTGACGGTGGCTCGCAACCTGCACTGCGACGATGTGTCCACGATTCATCCGGGAATGACGGGGCTCGAGGGGGGGTTGACCCTTCGAGGGCCGCTTCCCGCCCCATCGAGAAGATCGAACCCCTGCCGTCGAACGTGAGGATCCCCATGAAGAGTCAGAACGAGCTGTCCGTGTGGAGCATCATCGAGCGCCTGCAGCGCCGCCTCGAGCGGCAGGGCATGTCGGCCGCCGCGGCCGACCGCGCCGTCACGATCGCGCTTCGCCAGATCGCGCTCGGCGCCCGCTGAACGTGCGACACGTGCATCCGGGACGAGGCCGGATGCCACGAGAGCGTCCGGCTCGACGAGCCGGGGCGCGAGGTGCCTAGCTCGTCGGGAGGTCCGACGCGGGCACCTTCGGATCGAGGTACTTCGCCAGCTTGCCCTGGATGTAGTCCTTCGCCTTGGAGCGCAAGAGGAACCCGGGGTCTTCCCCCTTGAACAGGGCGTGGCCGTTGCCGAGCGAGAGCTCGCCCTCGATCTTCACCATGAGGTACTTGCCCGAGAACTTCGCGCGCTTCTCGTCGGCCCAGGTGACCTTGATGCCGTGCTTGGTCTCGAGATACCTGCCGAGCAGCTCGAGGCGTGAACGGGCGTCCGCGTCGGAGAGGACGTACGGAAAGTCGATCTCCATGTGGTCCGGGGGTGTACCACGTAACGAGGTCACCGGGACGGGATCGACGCGCGTTCTCCCGAGGCCGCGTGATCCAGGGCCCGGCGCTGCTCGTCGGTGAGCTGCTGTTCGCAGGCCTCGAAGGCGACGTGATCGCTCGCCTCCACCAGGCAGGCGCGGACCGCGCCCGACCACTTCGAATCCGTACACGCGGCCACGAGCGAGTCGCGCATCGCGGGGAGCTGGTCGAGCACCGCCCGGCGCAGCGCGTCGTCGGCCGCGGCATCGGTGCCCGCGGCGAGCCGCGACGTCGCGAGCGCGTCCTTGGCGAGGGCAAGGAACTTCGCACCGACGGCCGCGCAGGGCGGCTCGGCGGGCGCGCCTCGCTTGCACGCGCTCGCGGCGAGCGCGAGCAGGATCACGAGCACGAGGCCGGGCACCGACGGGACGCGTTGCACCCGGAGGTTTTCCGCTCGAGATCCACCGCTGTCAAGGCGCGTTTCACGTGCCCGGTCGCGCTCGACGTCGCGACGCGAGCCGTGCTCTAGTGCTCGCGTGCCGACGAGGCGATCGCTGCCCTCGATCGTGATCGCGCTCGTGGTCGCGGCCACGATCGCGTACGCGCCGCTCGTGCTGGGCGGGCAGACGTGGGACGACGTCGCGTACCACGTCGACGTCGCGCCGCCGCGGCTCGCGACCGCGGACTCGGTGCAGCTCGGCGCCCTGCCGGCGTGGTGGGACGGAACCGGGCTCGGCGTGCCGCTGCTCGCCGAGCCGAGCCACGGCGCGATGTATCCGCTGCTGTGGTTCGCGTCGACGCCGCGCCTCCTCGATCTCCTGATGGTGCTCCACCTCGTGTGGGCCGCGCTCGGGGTCGCGGTGTGGGCGCGCACGCGGGTGCCGCCGTCGGTGGCGCCGACCAGCGACGCCAGCGCGCTCGTCGCCGGGCTCCTCGTCGTCACGACGGGCCTGCTCGCGAGCACGGCGCTGCGTGGCGCGCTCCCCGCGCTCGCGCACCTGCCGTGGATCGGCGCGGCCGCGACGTGGCTCGTCGCCGCGACGGTGCGCGCGCGTGGCGAGCCGGCCCACGGCTCCTCCACGCCCTCCGAGGCGGCGCCCGCGCACGGTCGCGGTGAGCCGCTCCGCGCCGCCGCGGCGCTCGGCGCGTTGATCGGCCTCGTCGGGCTCGCGGGCGAGCTCGCCGTGCTGGTCGACGCGGTCGTGCTCGCGCTCGTGCTCGCCGGTCGGCGTGGTGCGTGGCGGCTCGCGGCGCTCGGCGTGCTCGCCGGGCTCGCGATCGCGAGCGCGCAGTGGATCCCGGCCGCGCTGCACGTCGCCGCCAGCGCGGGCGCGACGGTGCACGGCCTGCCGCTGTCGCGCCTGCTCGAGCTCATCGTGCCCGGCAGCTTCGGCGCGGCGGAGCCCTCGCGCGCGGTGGAGGCGCTCGCGGGGACGCGCGCGTGGGCGCCGAGCTTGTTCGTCGGCGCTCCGCTGCTCGCGCTCGCGGCCGTGCGCGCGCCCGCGCGTCGCGTGCTCGTCGTGCTCGGCGCGTACGCAGCGCTCGCGCTCGTGACGGGGCGCGACGGCTGGCCCGCCGTCCTCGGCGCGCCGGAGCTCCACCTCGCGGCGTGCGCGCTCGTGCTCGCGCCGCTGGCCGGCGCGGGCCTCGACGCGCTCGCGGCCGGGCGACGTCGTCCGGTGCTCGCGCTCGCCGGCGCGGCGGGCTGTACCGCGCTCGCGCTCGCGGCGATGGCCGTGCTGCGCGCGCGCACGCCGGAGGCCGCGCCCGCGATCTCGCGCGCGCTCGTCGACGGCGGCCTCGGCCTCGTGTGCACGCTCGTCGTCATCGTCGTCGCGTGGCGCGCGGCGGGACGGCCGCTCGGGCGCCTGCTGCCGATCGTGCTCGCGTTGCTCGTGTTGCCCGGCGTCGGCGCCATGCGCTCGCTGGCTCCCACGATCGCGCGCTCGACCGTCGAGGAGCCGCCGCCGTGGGCAGGGGCCACCGAGGGCGTGGCGCGCCCGTT
>Ga0164243_10002247_pt1 | contig 32120 bp, 26 predicted proteins | sample OricompcompostOP_FD_108781 | JGI IMG/M metagenome (GOLD analysis project Ga0164243, IMG submission 108781) | Organic Plus compost microbial communities from Emeryville, California, USA - Original compost - Organic plus compost (OP) | ecosystem: Engineered > Solid waste > Mixed feedstock >... | reverse complement strand
GACGACATCTTCGCCCGCTCACCGCGGCGGATCATCGTCACCTCGTTCGCGTCGCACGTCCACCGCGTGCAGCAGGTGCTCGACGCGGCGGCCAAGCACGGCCGGAAGGTGGCGTTCGTCGGCCGCTCGATGCTGCGCAACATGGGCATCGCGCAGGAGCTGGGCTACCTGCACGTGCCGCCGGACCTGCTGGTCGGCCTCGCGGAGGCCGCCGTGCTGCCGCCGGAGCGGGTCGTCTTCATGTCGACCGGTTCCCAGGGCGAGCCGATGAGCGCGCTGGGCCGCATGGCCAACGGCGACCACCGGCACATCACCGTCGAGCGCGGCGACACCGTCGTGATGGCCTCGTCGCTGGTGCCCGGCAACGAGTCGGCCGTGTTCCGCATGATCAACATGCTGGTCCGCGCCGGCGCGACCGTGATCCACAAGGCCATCGCCCGGGTCCACGTGCCGGGCCACTCTCCGGCGGGCGAGCTGCTCTACATCCTCAACCTGGTCAAGCCCCGCAACTTCCTGCCGATCCACGGCGAGTGGCGGCACATGCGGGCCCACGCCGACCTGGCGATCCAGTCCGGCGTGCCGGCGGAGCGCACGATCCTGTGCGAGGACGGCGACGTCGTCGACCTCCACGACGGCGTGGCCGAGATGGTCGGCCACGTCGGCTCGCGCTACGTCTACGTCGACGGCCTGGCGGTCGGCGACGTCGGCGAGTCGCTGCTCACCGAGCGCCGCATGCTCGGCGACGGGGGCTTCATCGCCGCGACGGTGGTCATCGACTCCGTCACCGGCAAGGTCGTCGGCGGCCCGGCCGTCTCGGCGAAGGGGTTCTCCGAGAACCCGGAGGCGTTCGACGAGGTGATCCCGCTGATCACGGAGGCCCTGAGCCGCGCCGCCGCCGAGAACATCACCGACCCGCACCAGCTGCAGCAGGTCGTCCGCCGCACGGTCGGCCGCTGGGTCAACGACACCTACCGCCGCCGCCCGATGATCGTGCCCAGCGTCGTCGAGGTCTGACTCACCGGAGCACCGGCGACGCGGCCTTCCGCCGGCGCCGGTGCGCCAGCACGGCGAACCCGACATAGGAGGTCAGGACGACCACGGCGACCACGGCCTGGGCGACGTGCACGAAGCGCTCCGGATAGAGCACACCCTCGATGTACGTGTCGACGAAGCCCCGTTCCAGGCCGCGCTGGCCGGCGTTCACCCGGGCCCAGTTCTCCGCGTACGTCAGCGGGCAGTTCAGCCCGAACGCGATGAGCGCGACCCCCCACGCCGCCGCCGGCAGGTGGAACCAGATCGCCCTCGGCCACTTCCACGCCAGGAAGCCGCCCAGCAGCACATAGGCCACGAAGGCGAAGTGCAGCACCAGGAAGACCGTCGCGAGTTCGCTCCACCCCACGACTCCGACCCTATGCGCGACCGGCGCGCTCCTCGCTGAGTACGGAAACTCACCTCGGCTGGAAAGCGGACATCTCGGCACGACCGCGGTGGATGACGCTGTACGTCGACTCCGGCACCTCGGTCCACGCGTCCGGCAGGGCACCCAGCGGCTCGGAGACCACGAGCCGGGCGTCCTCGGAGAGCTCCCGCAACGCCGCCACCTCCGGGTGGACCCGGCGCAGGTCCTCCACGTCCCGGTTGTGGAAAAGCGTGCGCGACCGGTGCTCCGTCGAGTACCGGAATGCCCAGAGCGTCTCCCCCTCGCTGACGGCGATCGTCATCTGCACCGGGTCCGTGACGCCGTGCCGGGCGGCGGTCGATTCGACGAAGCCCACCATCCGCTCCACGGCGGTGACCGGATCGTCGCGCAGGCCGAACGTCAGGGCCAGGAAGAACATCATCTCCGAGTCGGTGGTGCCCTGGATCAGCGGATACAGGTCGGGATCAACCGCCAGCGCCAGATCGCGCTTCACCCGCGCGAAGTCCCGGATCGACCCGTTGTGCATCCACATCCACCGGTCGTACCGGAAGGGGTGGCAGTTGCTCTCCTGCACGGCCGTGCCCGACGACGCGCGGACGTGCGCGAAGAAGAGCGGCGACCGGATGTGCCCGGAGATGTCGCGCAGGTTCATGTCGCTCCACGCCGGACCGATGCCGCGGAAGGCGGCCGGCGTCCCGCCGTTGACCGGCTCGGACGGGTACCAGCCGATGCCGAACCCGTCGCCGTTGGTCGTCTCGGCCCCCATCTCGGCGTGCTGGCTCTGGTCGATCAGCGAGTGCCGCGGCCGGTAGAGGAGCGCGTCGAGCAGGATGGGCGAGCCGGAGTACGCCAGCCAGCGGCACACCGCGGGCCTCCTTTCAGTGGTGGAACGCCGAGCGGCGGGCCGCCGTGCCGCCGGTCCGCTCCAATTCCGGAAGCAGCCGGCCGAGGTCGTCGAGGAGCAGGTCGGCCAGGTCGTGCGAGAACCCGTTGCGCACCACGATCCGCAGCACGGCGAGGTCGGCGCGGTCCTTCGGGAAGGTGTACGCGGGCACGAGCCAGCCGCGCTCGCGCAGCCGCCGCGAGACGTCGAAGACGGTGTAGTTCGTGACGTGGTCGGCGGTGGTGAACGCGAACGCCGGCACGTGGTCGCCGCGGCTGATCAGCCGGAACGACCCGGTGGCGGCGATCCGGTCGGCGAGGTACGTGGCGACGTCCCGGGACGCGCGCTGCACCGCGCGGAACCCGTCGCGGCCGAGCCGGAGGAACATGTAGTACTGCGCGATCACCTCGGCGCCGGGCCGGGAGAAGTTGAGCGCGAACGTCGGCATGCTGCCGCCGAGGTAGTCCACGTCGAACACGAGCTCCTGCGGCAGCAGGTCCCGGTGGCGCCAGAGCACCCAGCCGACGCCGGGGTAGACGAGGCCGTACTTGTGGCCACTGGTGTTGATCGAGGCGACCCGGTCGAGCCGGAAGTCCCAGACGAGACCGGGGTCGAGGAACGGAGCGATCATCGCGCCGGACGCGCCGTCGACGTGGATCGGGATGTCCCAGCCCTTGTCCCGCTGGAGCCCGTCGAGCGCGGCGGCGATCTCCGCGACCGGCTCGTACGAACCGTCGTACGTGGACCCGAGCACGGCCACCACGCCGATCGTGTTCTCGTCGCAGTGCGGCAGGGCGGCCTCGCCGGTCAGGTGGTAACGGTCGCCGGACACCGGCACCAGCCGCGGTTCGACGTCCCAGTACGCGCAGAACTTCTCCCAGCAGACCTGCACGTTGGCACCCATGACCAGGTTGGGCCGGCCCGGCGTGCGCTTGCGCCGCCTGAGCGCCAGCCCGGCGAGCATGCACGCCTCGCTGGACCCGGTCGTCGAGCAGCCGACGGTGCCCGTCGGGTCGGGGGCGTGCCAGAGGTCGGCCAGGATGGCGACGCACCGCCGCTCGATCTCGGCGGTCATCGGGTACTCGTCTTTGTCGATCATGTTCTTGTCGGCGCACTCGGCCATGAGCCGGTTCGCCTGCGGCTCCATCCACGTGGTGACGAACGTGGCCAGGTTGAGCCGCGCGTTCCCGTCGAGCAGCAGCTCGTCGTGGATCAGCTGGTACGCGACGTCGGGCGGCACGGGCCCGTCCGCGAGCGCGTCGACCGGCGGCGTGACCTCCCGCCCGAGGTCGGGGTTCGCCACGGTGGAGACGATGTTGCCGGCCCGGTGCCGCCGTCCCGTGGTCGTCCTGCCCGCGTGCAACGCCATCCGCCGACCCCCCCCCGTCGTTGTCCGACCCGTACAGGCTAAGCCGCCGGGCCGCGCGTTTCGGGAGATCGCCGAAGGTCAGGGAAGGTCGCCGACGGCGGCGGCGAACGTCGTGCCCGTCGCGATCGCGGCGTTGACGAGGGCCGCCAGCTGGGCCGGCGTCACGCCGTGCTCGAGGTCCGTCGTGACGTCGCCCGCGACGAAGAGCTGGCCCTCGCCGTCGTCGTGGACGTACGCCTTCGGCATCAGCTTGTCGTGGTTCCAGGCGTTGCAGAACTCGTACGCCTCCGCCAGCCGCGCCGCCGGCAGGCGGCGTTCCGCGACCACCCGGATCTGCAGGATCTCGCGCCGCTCGCCGAGCCGCTCGAACTGGATGAACGCGCCGGGCCACCGGCCGCCCACGACGCCGTCCTCGTCGACCGCGTAGACGTCGCCCCGCGCGTCCAGGACATCGGTGATGGACTCCAGCGTGAGCGGGCTCAACGGCTCCTCCTCCAGGCGGACCCCGGCCACCGGCAGCTCCGCCAGCCAGTCTCCCACCACCCGGGACTGGTGGTCGGTGCCGTTGCGGGCGTCGAAGCGGGCCGCCAGCGTCGCCGCGACCGACGCGAGCACCGTGCCCAGCTCGCGTACCGTCAGCTCCTCGGCCGGCCGGTCGCCGAACGGCGGCCGGTGCACGCGGCGGTCGCCCAGCCCCTCGGCCGTCGCCCGCCGGCAGACCAGCGTGCCGGCCGCCGCGAACCGCATCGCGGACCGCTCGTCGGGCGGCTCGTCCAGGTCGCCCAGGTGCGTCTCCAGCAGCTCGACGCCGCGTCCGGCCAGCCCCGCCAGCGCGCAGAACCGCAGGTGGTCGGCGAGGAGCGGGAACGCCGCCCGTTCCAGGCGGTGCCGGCGGTACGCCCGCAGGTGCGCCGCACCGGCCTCGTCGGCCCGGCCGAGGTGCAGCAGCGGGATCATCGTCGCGGCCAGAGCGCGCTCCGGCTGCTCCGGACAGCCCGCCTCCCCGCGCAGCACCGGCGCCGCCGCGTCGACCGCCGCCTGCCACTCGCCCCAGCCGGCGCGCAGGAACGCGCGGTCGGCGGGATAGCACGCCGGGCAGAACCCGGCGGGGTCGCCGTCGTCGTACCACTCGGGCTCGTCCGAGCCGGGCAGCGCGGCGTCGCACCGTGCCAGCCACTCCCGGGCCGCGGCCAGGTCGCCGACGTGGTCGGCGATCTCGGCGCGCAGCCGGTGGACGGCGAACAGCGGGCGGTTGTCCTCGCGCCAGCGCCGCTCCAGGTCGTCGAGGAGCGCGTCGGTCTCCGCCCGGCTCACGGCCGGCGACGCCGTGAACGTGCCCACGGCCCAGAGGTGGTAGAAGCGCAGCATCGCGTGCTCGGCGTCGCGCAACAGCATCGGCTCCCGGTCGGCGGCGGCCCGGCACCAGGCGAACAGCCCGAGGACCCGGGCCGACTCGGCGCTTTCCAGGCAGGCGTCGATCAGGTCGAGCCGGGCCTCGAAACCGAGGCGGACGTCACCGGCCCGGTCGGCCGCCGCGACCACGGCCTCGATCTCGGCCAGCTTCCCGGGACCCGGCGGCAGGTCGCGCGCATCAGCCAGCGCCTCGCTCATGCCGCCGCTCCGCGCTGGCTGGTCCGGCCCGCTCACGGCCGGAGCTCCTCGAGCGCGTCGGCGAGCTGGCAGCCGCTGGTGATGCCGCAGGCGAGCAGCTGGTCGAGCTGCTCGCGCGAGACGCCCGCGTCCAGGTCGACGACCACCTCGCCGAGGACGCGCACCGTGCCGTCGTCGTTGACGTGCAGGAACGCCTTGGGCCAGAGCCGGTCGTGGTTCCAGGCGTTGCAGAAGCCGTACAGCCGCGGGACGTCGTCGATGCCGAACACCCGGCTCGCCACCGTGCGCACCTGGAGGATCTCGCCGGACGTGCCGAGCCGGAAGAAGTAGATGATGTTGTCGTCCCAGCGGCCCACGAGGTCGCCGTCGGGGTCGACCGCGAAGCTGTAGCCGTGGCTGCCGAGAACGCCCGCGATCAGCTCGTTGGTCAGCGGCACCAGGGCTCCGGCCGGCGATTCCACGCCCGCGATCGTAGGCCGGCCCGCGCGGCGGCGGCCACCTCGCGCACGGAGAAGTGAAACCCGAGGAAACGTCGCGGCGCGGCGCGTGGCTGCTGGCCCGGCACCCCCTTACCGTGAGACCATGCCCGGCCGTACGACCCAGTCGAGCCGGCGCCGCAGCCCGGCGCCGCGCCGGGCCACCACGCCCACGCGCGGTCGCGCCACCGGCACCACCCGGGCCCGCTCCACCTACCGGCGCCGCCAGCCGAGCGGCCTCGCGGTCCTCGTGGGCCGCGCCGGCGGTGCCCTCTGGATGGGCCTGGCGCACAGCGTCGGCTGGGTGGTCCGGGGCATCGGCCGCCAGGCCGCCACGGCGCGCGACCTCGACCCCGAGCACCGCCGCGACGGCGCGGGGCTCCTCCTGCTCGGCCTGTCCATCCTGACCGCCGTCGCCGTCTGGTTCTCCGGCGCCGGCCCGGTCGGCCACCGCATCGAGGACGCCGTCCGGCTCTTCCTCGGCGCCATCGCCGTCGCGCTGCCGGTGCTGCTGTTCTTCTGGGCGATCCGGCTGATGCGGCCGCTCGCGGAGCCCGAGCACCGCGGCCGGGGCCTCGTCGGCTGGACGTCCATCGTGGTCGGCGTCGCCGGCGTCCTCCACATCAGCCAGTCGCCGATCGACACCGCCCAGCGTGACCACGCCGGCGGGCTCGTCGGCGCGGCCGCCGGCGCGGCGCTGGAACGGGCCTTCACCCAGTGGGTGGCCGTGCCGCTGCTGATCCTGCTGCTGCTCTTCGGCGTCCTGGTGGTGACCGCGACGCCGATCAACAAGATCCCGGAGCGGCTCGGCCTGCTCGCCGCGATGCTGGCCGGCAGGCCGCTGCCCGCCCGCGAGGCACCGGCGGAGGAGGACGAGGAGGACGCTCCGGCTCCTGCCGCGCGGCGCCGTCCGGCGCGGCGCCGGCAGGGGAGCAAGGTGCTCGGCCTGGACCCCGACGAGGACCAGCCGCCGCTCGACGACCCGATCGTCCACGACACCGTGGCGCTGCCGCGCACGCCGCCGTCGAAGGTGCCCGCCGTCCGCAAGCAGCCCGAGCCGCCGGCGCACTCGCCGGCACCGACCCGCGCGGAGCAGCTCGCGATCAACGCGGTCGAGGGTGCCTACCAGCTGCCTCCGCCGAACCTGCTGCGCGGCGGCTCCGCGCCGAAGACCCGCAGCAAGGCCAACGACGAGGTGATCGCCGCGCTGCAGGGCGTCTTCGAGCAGTTCGACGTCGACGCGGCGGTGACCGGCTTCACCCGGGGGCCGACGGTCACCCGGTACGAGGTCGAACTCGGCCACGGCGTGAAGGTCGAGCGGATCACGCAGCTGTCGCGCAACATCGCGTACGCCGTGAAGTCCCCCGACGTGCGGATCCTCAGCCCGATCCCGGGCAAGAGCGCGGTCGGCGTCGAGATCCCGAACTCCGACCGGGAGGACGTCGCGCTCGGCGACGTGCTCCGCTCGCACGCGGCCACCTCCGACCACCACCCGATGGTCGTCGCGCTCGGCAAGGACATCGAGGGCGGCTACGTGGTGGCCAACCTGGCCAAGATGCCGCACATCCTGATCGCCGGGGCCACCGGCGCGGGCAAGTCGTCCTGCCTCAACTCGCTGCTCGTCTCGATCCTCTCCCGGGCCACCCCGGACGAGGTGCGGCTGATCCTCATCGACCCGAAGCGGGTGGAGATGTCGGCGTACGAGGGCATCCCGCACCTCGTCACGCCGATCATCACGAACCCGAAGAAGGCGGCCGACTCGCTGGAGTGGGTCGTGCGCGAGATGGACATGCGCTACGACGACCTCGCCGCCGCCGGGGTGCGCCACATCGACGACTACAACCGCAAGGTGCGTGCGGGCCAGGTGAAGGCGCCGCCGGGCAGCGAACGGGAGATCCGCCCGTACCCGTACCTCCTGGTGATCGTCGACGAGCTGGCGGACCTGATGATGGTGGCGCCGCGCGACGTCGAGGACTCGGTCGTGCGCATCACGCAGCTGGCCCGCGCCGCCGGCATCCACCTCGTGCTGGCCACCCAGCGGCCCTCGGTCGACGTCGTCACCGGCCTGATCAAGGCGAACGTGCCGTCGCGGCTGGCGTTCGCCACCTCGTCGCTCGCCGACTCCCGGGTCATCCTCGACCAGCCCGGCGCCGAGAAGCTGATCGGCCGCGGCGACGGCCTGTTCCTGCCGATGGGTGCCTCGAAGCCGATCCGCATCCAGGGTGCCTGGGTCGGCGAGAACGAGATCAACGACATCGTCAGCTTCTGCAAGAAGCAGCGGGAGCCGGAGTTCCGGCCGGACGTCCTGACCAAGGTGGAGGATCCGAAGAAGAAGATCGACGAGGAGATCGGCGACGACCTCGACCTGCTGGTCCAGGCGATCGAGCTGGTGGTCACGTCGCAGTTCGGCTCGACGTCGATGCTCCAGCGCAAGCTGCGGGTCGGTTTCGCCAAGGCCGGCCGGCTCATGGACCTCATGGAGACGCGCGGCATCGTCGGCCCCTCGGAGGGCTCGAAGGCGCGCGACGTGCTCGTCAAGCCCGACGAGCTGGAAGAAGCGCTGGCCGGTCTCCGCGACGCGTAGGTTCGGCTGTTGACCTCAACCATGGTTCAACCGTGAAGATGGTGGGCGTGCCACTCCTCCTCACCGACGCCGACGTGGCCGCGCGCCTCGACGCGTCCACCGCCGTCACGGCCATGCGCGACGCGCTCCTCGCGGCGCACGAGGGCCGGCTCATCGCGCCGCCGCGGGCCAGCGCGGTGCTGGAGGGCGGGCGGCTGGTGATGACCGCCGGGCACCTGGCAGACGAGTGGTACGGCTTCCGGTCGTACGACACCTTCGGGCATGCCGACGGCGAGCAGCTCGTCGTGCTGCACGACGCGCGCGACGGCCGCATCCGGGCGATCGCGGTGGGAGAGGAGATCGGCTCCCGCCGCACGGGTGCCCTCGGCGGCGCGGCGGTCGACCTGCTAGCGGCCCGCGACGCCGGAACGGTCGCGGTGATCGGCTCCGGCCGGCAGGCGTGGACGCAGGTGTGGGCGGCGGCGGCCGTCCGTCCGCTCCGGTCGGTGACCGTCTTCAGCCGGTCGGCGGCGCGCCGCGCGGCGTTCGCGACCCGGGTCCGGGCCGAGCTCGGCGTGCCCGCGTGGCCGGCGGGCACCGCGGAGGAGGCGGTCCGGGGTCGCGAGATCGTGATCGTGGCGACGACCAGCACGCGGCCGGTGCTCTCGGCCGCCGACCTCGCCCCCGGCGCGCACGTCAACGTCGTCGGGTTCAAGCAGCGGGGTCGCTCCGAGTTCGGCCTCGACCTGCCGGCCCGCGCCGGCGTGATCGCGACGGACTCCGTGGCGCAGGCACGCTCCTACGACCCGCCGCTGGTGCTCTCCGGCACGGCGTACGAGGCGGCGGTGCGCGACCTCGGCGCTATCGCGGCCGGTGCGGCGCCGGGGCGGACGAAGCCCGACGAGGTCACGATGTTCCTCTCCGTGGGGCTCGCCGGCACCGAGGTGTTCCTGCTCGACCGGGTCGCCGCGCTGCTCACCTCGGCGTCGTCGTAAAACGTGTCAGCCCGGCCCGGTACCCTCGGGAGGTGTCTTCTCCCGTGACCGGCCGGCGCGTGGCGCTCCTGACCCTGGGCTGTGCCCGCAACGAGGTGGACTCCGAGGAGCTGGCGGCCCGCCTGCACGGCGACGGCTGGGAGGTCACCACCGACGGCGAGGGTGCCGACGTGGTGCTGGTCAACACCTGCGGCTTCGTCGAGAAGGCCAAGCACGACTCGATCCAGACGCTGCTGGCCGCCGCCGACACCGGCGCCAAGGTGGTCGCCGCCGGCTGCATGGCTGAGCGCTACGGCCGCGAGCTGGCCGACAGCCTGCCCGAGGCACAGGCGGTGCTCGGCTTCGACGACTACCCCGACATCTCCGCGCGCCTCTCGGCGGTGCTCGCCGGTGAGGCGATCACCGCGCACAGCCCCCGCGACCGGCGCGAGCTGCTGCCGCTGACCCCGGTGTCGCGCCGCGACGCCGGCGTCGTCCAGCCCGGCCACGGCGCGGTCGTCGACGCGCACACCCCGGCCCACCTGCGGCCCGTGCTCCGGCGCCGCCTCGACGGCGGGCCGGTGGCGTCGCTCAAGCTGGCCAGCGGGTGTGACCGGCGGTGCACGTTCTGCGCGATCCCGGCGTTCCGCGGGGCGTTCGTCTCGCGTACGCCGGACGAGCTGCTCGCCGAGGCCGAGTGGCTGGCCTCCACCGGGGTCCGCGAGCTGGTGCTGGTCAGTGAGAACTCCACGTCGTACGGCAAGGATCTCGGCGATCCCCGCGCGCTGGAGAAGCTGCTGCCCCAGCTCGCCGCCGTCGACGGGATCGTGCGCGTCCGCGTGTCGTACCTCCAGCCCGCCGAGACCCGGCCCGGGCTGGTCGAGGCGATCGCCACCACGCCCGGCGTCGCGCCGTACTTCGACCTGTCGTTCCAGCACGCGAGCGAGCCGGTGCTGCGGCGGATGCGGCGGTTCGGCTCGACGGAGCGCTTCCTGGAGCTGCTGGCCTCGGCTCGCGCGCTGGCCCCCGACGCCGGCGCGCGCAGCAACTTCATCGTCGGGTTCCCCGGCGAGACCCGCCGTGACGTCGACGAGCTGGTCCGGTTCCTGTCGGCGGCCCGGCTCGACGCGATCGGCGTCTTCGACTACAGCGACGAGGACGGCACCGAGGCCGCCGGCTTCGACGGCAAGGTCAGCAAGGCGACGATCAAGCGGCGGTACGACAAGCTCAGCGCGCTGGCCGACGAGCTCTGCTCGCAGCGGGCCGAGGAGCGGGTCGGCGCCACCGTCGACGTGCTGGTCGACTCCGTCGCCGACGGGGTCGTCGAGGGCCGGGCGGCGCACCAGGCTCCCGAGGTCGACGGCTCCACGACGCTGGCAGGCGACGACCTCGACGTGCTCCGCCCGGGTGACCTCGTCCGGGCCAAGGTGCTGTCGGCCGAGGGGGTCGACCTGGTCGCGGCGCCGCTGGAGATGCTGTCCGCGGCGGCCCGCCGGTGACCGGGGCGTCCGACCCCGCCTCCACCGCAGTCGCCCCTGTCCTGAACGCCGCGAACGCTCTCACGCTGCTGCGGCTGTTGATGGTGCCCGTCTTCGTGGCGTTCGTGATCACCTCGTCGATGACCTCGGCCGCGTGGCGCATCGCCGCCTGCCTGACCTTCGCCGTCGCCTCGGCGACCGACCTCGTCGACGGCTGGATCGCGCGCCGCTACGCGCTGGTCACCCCGTTCGGCAAGGTCGCCGACCCGATCGCCGACAAGGCCCTCACCGGCTCGGCGCTGGTGCTGCTCTCCTGGTACGACGCGCTGCCGTGGTGGGTCACCGCCCTGATCCTGGCCCGGGAGTGGGGGATCACGCTGCTGCGCTTCTGGGTCCTGCGGTACGGGGTGATCGCCGCGAGCCGCGGCGGCAAGCTGAAGACCGCGCTGCAGATCCTGGCGATCGCGTGGTACCTGTGGCCGGTGCCGTCGGTGGTGCAGCCGGTCGGGCCGTGGATCATGGGTGCGGCCGTGGTGGTGACCGTCGTCACGGGTCTCGACTACGTGCTCCAGGCCGTCCGGCTACGGCGGGTCGGCGGTTCGGGCACAATCGCGGGATGATCGACGGACCCGAGCCGAGTGCCGCGGCGCCGGCCGTGCACCAGCTCAACGAGCGGGACCAGACCCTGGCGGTCGTGGAGTCGCTGACCGGTGGCCTGCTCGCCGCCACCATCGTCGAGGTGGCCGGCGTGAGCAGCGTCTTCCGGGGCGGTCTGGTCGTCTACGCCACCGACCTCAAGTCCAGCCTGGCCGGGGTCCCGCCGTCGCTGCTCGAGGAGCGCGGCCCGGTCGACCCGGACGTGGCTCGTGCGCTGGCGGAGGGCGTGCGGCGCGTGTGCGGGGCCGACTGGGGCGTGTCCACGACCGGTGTGGCCGGCCCGGAGCCGCAGGGCGGCAAGCCGGTGGGTACGGTCTTCGTGGCGGTCGCGGGCCCCCGGGACGCCCACCGGGTCGACGAACTCCACCTCGGCGGCGGCCGCGCGGCGATCCGGTCCGGCGCCGTGTCCCATGCCTTGGAATTGCTGACCGAGGTGCTGCGTTCGCCTATGGCGAACAATCCGGTTTCCTGACGGTTTCCCGGCACGGCGAGTCGCGGACAATACGGACGTCTGTCACTCGGCGCCGCCTTGCGAACCCGGCGGGGCGGGATGTCGGGAAGGCAGCGAGCGGGTACGGTTGCGAGAAGCCTCTGGCGCAGGCCGAGGCGCGGCGGAGGGGGAGGTGCGAATGGTCCTGCTACGTCGGGTGATCGGCGACGCACTGCGCGCACGCCGGCAGGGGCAGCACCGCACCCTGCGCGAGGTCTCCACGGCCGCGAACGTGAGCCTGGGCTACCTGTCGGAGATCGAGCGCGGCCAGAAAGAGGCGTCGAGCGAACTCCTCTCGTCCATCTGCGACGCCCTCGGCGCGCAACTCTCCGACCTGCTGCGCGAGGCCAGCGACACGCTCGCCCTCGCCGAGCAGATGGAGGGCGTCCTCGTGCCGGTCGGCGCGGACGCCGGCGCCGAGCCGGACAAGGGCGAGCGCGAGCCCGCCACGGACGGCGCGCCGGTGCCCGAGCCCGCGGCGCCGATGGCCCGGCACGTGGGTGCCGCGCACGTCGAGGCGCCGGTGCGGCGGGTCGCGACCGACGGCAAGGTGTCCGTCTCGGTCCATCAGACGTCGCCGCTCAAGGCCACCCTCCGCGCGACCCGGTCCTCCTCTCCGGGCAAGCGCGACCGTGACGTGGTCTTCGCCGCCTGAGCGGCCATCACACCCACCGTCGTCCTCCTCGCCGAACCGCCATCACCGCCGGCGACGGCCCCGCCATCCTCCGCGACGGCCTCGACCACCACCTCCGACCCCCGCGGAACCGCCATGACCCACCCGGCCCTGTTCGCCGTCCGCGCGTGACGCGACCCGGTCCGGGGTCCATCTGGTTGCGTGTCGTCGGTGGGTTCTTCGTCGAAGGGCTTCCCGGTCCGCGAGGGCCCCTCCCGCCGCGTGTCCGCCTCAACCGTCCGGGCGTTCGCGGCGTTGGCGAGGGAGCGGTTGCGGGGTTCGTCAGGTTGGGGTGGTGGTCGGTCGCGGACCTGGCAGCGAAGCGTCAGCGAGCGGTGTCTGGCGGGAGCGGCGGTCCGGACCACCGCGGACCCGAGTCCGATCGACCATGTGTCATGGTAACTAGCGCAAGTGCGTCGGTGGTCGGCGGTTTCCGGCGCGCGTACTGTGATCAATAGCTGCCAAGGCAGTGACCGGCTGGCGCGCGCCTGAGACGATGGAGCGAACGGCCGCACGTGCGAATACGAGGGGATACCGCGACATGGCGAACCCGTTCGTCAAGGGATGGCGCTACCTGATGGCGCTCTTCGGCGCCAAGATCGACGAGTACGCCGATCCCAAGGTGCAGATCCAGCAGGCGGTCGAGGACGCGCAGCGGCAGCACCAGGCGCTCGTGCAGCAGGCCGCGGCCGTGATCGGCAACCAGCGGCAACTGGAGATGAAGCTCTCCCGGCAGATGACCGAGGTGGAGAAGCTCGGCGGCATGGCCCGCCAGTCCCTGGTGCTCGCCGACAAGGCGCGGGCGGAGGGCAACGAGGTCGAGGCCGGGAAGTACGAGCAGACCGCCCAGCAGCTCGCCTCCCAGCTGGTCGCCGCCGAGCAGGGCATGGAAGACCTCAAGAGCCTGCACGACCAGGCGATCAACGCGGCCACGCAGGCCCGGCGGGCCGTCGAGAACAACCAGATGATCCTCCAGCAGAAGCTGGCCGAGCGGACCAAGCTGCTCAGCCAGCTCGAGCAGGCGCGCATGCAGGAGACGGTCGCCAAGTCGCTGGAGTCGATGTCGTCGCTGACCGCGGCCCCGGGCAACACGCCGTCGTTCGACGAGGTGCGCGAGCGGATCGAGCGGCGGTACGCGAACGCGATGGGACGCGCCGAGCTGGCCTCCAACACCGTCGAGGGGCGGATGCTGGAGGTGCAGCGGTCCACCCTGGACATGGCCGGGGCCAACCGGCTGGAGCAGATCCGCGCCAGCATGGCCGGCGAGAAGCTCGGCGCCAAGCCCGAGCAGACCGCGGTCGGCGGTGCCGGCGAGCAACAGCAGCAGCAACAGCCGCAGAAGGACGAGGCGCAGCCGCAGGCGGACGTCGCCGGCATCGCGCGCCTCGACGAGCTGCGCGCCAGCATGGCCAAGGACAAGAACCCCGGCGGCTCGTCCGCCGCCGGCTGACCCGGGAGGGCTGACGTGGCCGACGAGCGGGCTCGATACTTCCGACGACTGCGCCGGTTGCGCCGCTCCGCCCGACGCTGGAGCGTCGCCGGCGCCGGGCTCGCCGGTGCGGCGGCCGTCCTCACCCCGTACGCCGGCCTCGGCCTGCCCGACGCGGCCTGGGCCGCGGCCGCCGGCGGGTCGATCATGCTCGCCGGGTGGCGCTGGGCCGACCTGCGCCGCGCCGCCGCCCGCCCGGCCCCACCGCCGGCCGATCCGGCCGTCGCCGCCGACCGTGCCCGCGCGCGCTTCGTCGCCGCCGTCGAGGCGGCACCGGGCGGCCGCACCGCGCTGGCCGAGGTGCGCCGCCACCGCGGCCGCTTCGCCGTCCGCGGCACCGCCGCGCTCGGCCCGTGGGACCGGCTCGACCGCGCGGCCGCCACGCTCTCCGGCCTGGCGCCGCGGCTGACGGGCCTCGGCGCACCGGCGGTCCTCGACGCCGCGGTCGCCGAAGACACGTTGCGCGATCTCGCGCACCGGGTGGCCGGTGTCGAGAAGGCGGCCCGCTTCGCGCCGCCTGACACCAAGCCCAGCCTCGACGCCGCCCACCGCGACCTGACCCGCCAGCTCGACGAGGGCGTCACGGCCTACGAGCGACTGGTGGCCGCCGCCGCGTCGTACGTCGCCGAGGACGGCCGCACCGGCACCGAGCATCCGGCGGTGTCCCGGCTGACGGAGGCCGGCGACCTGCTGCGCGGGGTGGCGTCCGGCCTCGCCGAAGTCCGCGCCACGACCACCTGACCGTCCTGCCCGCGGCAGGAACCTTTCGAATCCCTTGCTCGGGTCCGCGGTGGTCCGGGCCGCTGCTCCCGCCAGACATCGCTCGCTGACGCTTCGCTGCCGCCTCCGCGTCGCCACGACCTCGGCAGCCAGCCGACGTCGTCGCCCTGCCGTCTGCGGTCGGCGTTGAAACGGTGTTGCGCTGCGGCGCGCGGAGGGTGGCGAAACGGCGTTGCGGAAGGTGTCGCGTTGCCGCCCGCGGAGGGCGTTGGAACGGCGTCGCGGAAGCTGTCGCGCTGCCGCCTGCGGTCGGCGTTGAAGCGGCGTCGTCAAGATCGAGAGGCCCACGGCGCTCGCGGTGGCGAAGGCCGCGCCGGACAGCGGAACCCGGCTGCCCTCGGCGAGCGCGATGGCGGTGTGGCCGCCATGGTCGACAGGACGCGGCGCTACGCCGGCGTGCGGCGCAGAGCGGTGGCGGCCGCCACCGCGACCGCGAGCAGGACCGCCGCGCCAGTCAGCGCGGCCACCCCGAGGCCCGTCGTGTACGCCGCCGACGCCGCGACGTCCCCGCCGGCCGCCGTGACGGTCTCGGCCGCCGGACCCCGCGCGCCGGCCCGCCGCATCGCGGACCGGTAGACGGCGCTCGCGACGGTGCCGAGCGTCGCGATGCCGAGGGCGGCCCCGAGTTCCATGCTGGTCTCCGACACGCCGGCCGCCGCGCCGGCCCGGTCGGCCGGCGCCGTGGTGAGCACCAGCGCGTTCGCCACCGTCCCTACGACGCCCACCCCCAGCGTGAGCACCGTGTAGCCGCCGACGAACACGACCAGCGACGACTCCGGGCCGGCGAGGCCCACCACCGCGAACCCGGCCGCGCCGACCACGAGACCGGTCGGCACGAGGATCCCCGGACGCAGCTTCAGCGTCGCGCCGGCCGTGGCGCCGGCGAGCGTACCGGCGAAGGTCGGTGCCGCCCACAGGGCGGCCTCCAGCGGACCCAGCCCGCGGACCGCCTGGAGGTACGTGAACGCGAGCAGGCCCAGCCCCGCCGTCGCGAACGCGACCACCGTGTTGGCGCCGACCGCGGCGGCGAACGCCGGGCGGCGGAAGAGTCCGATGTCCACCAACGTCTGCCCGCGCAGGAAGAGAGCTCCGGCCGCAACGGCGGTCGCCGCGGCCACCGTCGACGCGGCGTCCCACCCGCCCTCGACCGTGTGCTTGACCGCGAACACCAGCGCGAGCACCGCGACCAGGGAGAGCGCCGCTCCGGGCAGGTCGAACGGCGCCGGCCGCGGGTCGCAGGACTCCGGCACGAGGAACGGCACGCCGATCAGCAGCACCGCCATCACGGGGACGTTGACGAGGAAGACCGAGCCCCACCAGAAGTGTTCGAGCAGCAGGCCGCCGACGATCGGCCCGGCGACCGCGCCGCCGGTGAAGGCGACCGTCCACGCGCCGACCGCGCGGCGGCGCCGGGTCTCGTCCGGGACCATGCCGCGGATCAGCGACAGCGTCGACGGCGCGAGCGTGGCCGCGGCGACGCCGAGCACGGCCCGGGAGGCGATCACGGCCGCCGGGCTCGACGCGTAGGCGACCCCGACGGACGCCACACCGAACAGGGCCGCGCCGGCGAGGAGGAGGCGCTTGCGGCCGATCCGGTCACCGAGGCTGCCCATGGTCACGAGCAGGCCGGCCATGACGAACCCGTAGACGTCCATCATCCAGAGCCACTCGGTCGCCGAGGGCGCCAGCGCCGCTGTCATCGCCGGCGACGCCACGAACAGCACGGAGATGTCCATCGCCACGAGCAGCGCCGGCAGGAGGAGGAACGGCAGACCCCACATGCGATTTGATTGTACGTACGTTCAAATCGGCGATCAAGACGTACGTACGTATCATCAGCTCATGAGCCAACGCGACGCCCTCCTCGCCGGGGCGAAGACGTGCCTGTTCGAGAAGGGCTACGGCGCCACCACGGCCCGCGACATCGCGGCCGCCGCCGGTGCCCACCTCGGCTCGATCGGCTACCACTTCGGCTCCAAGGACGCCCTGATGAACGCGGCCGTCCTGGACGCCACCAGCGAGTGGGGCGACACGGTCGAGGCCGCCGTCCGCCGGGCCCGGGCCGCCGACCCGCCCGCCCGGTTGGAGGCCCTCCTCGACACGCTCTTCGCCGCGATCCCGGGCCAGCGTGACCTGCTGGTCGCCAGCGTCCAGGCGTACGCCCAGGCCCAGTTCGACGACCGCCTCCGCGCCGCCCTGTCGGACGGCTTCGGCCTGGGCCGCCGGGCCTTCGCCGCGCTGCTCCTCGACGTCCCGGCCGACCGGGTGGACGACGCCGCGGCCACGCGGGTCGGCTCGCTCGTCTACGCGATCGTCACCGGCTACATTGTGCAGGCCCTGACCGACCCGGACTCCCTGCCGACCGCCCGCGACGTCACGGCCGCCCTCCATTCACTGACGTCCACCCGTCCCCAGGACGGAGCGGCCAGTTCGTAGACGCCGTCCGGGTCACGGACCCGCGTGGCCGCTCAGCCCCAGGGCGGTGCGGCACCGTCGTACGCGGCTCGGGGGAGGGGCTCGCCGAGCAGGTGAGCCCGCACGAGCTGCCGGTGCAGGTCCGGACGGTCCGTGGTGACCGTGTGGCCCGACCCGTCCACGGCGACCAGGGTGGCGGCGGGCAGGACGTCGCGGTACTCCCGGGTCACCTCCCACGCGATGTAGTCGCATTCGGCGCGGAGCACCAGCACCGGCGCGGTCGCGGTGCGCAGGGCCGGCCGCGGGTCGGCGACCGTCTCCGCGTCGATCGTGGTCATCGCGTTGACCCAGAAGCCGAACCCGCGCGGCGGGTCGCCGCCCTCGGGCGGGGCCGGCGCGCACCCCGGGCGGCGATCGAGCGACCCCACGAAGTCCGCGAACACCCCGTCCATGCGCGCGTCCGGCAGGAGCGTGTGGGCGGCGCGCGGCCCGGCCGACCGGGCGAGTGCGTGCGCCACCGCGAAGCGCGGATGCGCGGCGACGGCGGCGTCCTGGTCGGCCCGCCCGGCGGGTGTGAGGGGTTGGGAAAACGCCGGGGCCCAGAGCGCCGACGGCGAGTCGACGACGGCGGCGGCCACCCGGTCAGGGTGGGCGGCGAGGTACGCGGCGATCAGCTTGCCGCCCCACGACGCGCCGACCAGCATGAGCCGCTCGGCGCCGAGCGTGGTGCGGATCGCCTCCAGGTCGGCCACGTGCCGCTCCACCGTGTAGCCGCGGACGTCCGCGAGCCGGCTGGAGAGTCCGGCGCCGAGCTGGTGGTAGTCGTACACGTGGAAGCCCGCCGAGGCCAGGTCGCGGGCCAGCTCCGGCCGTGGCGCGGCCGGCGCGCCGGGCCCGCCGTGGACCAGCACCACCGGCTCGGGCCGGGCCGCCGACGCCGGCGGCGTGTGCGCGTACGCGATCCGCGACCCGGTCGGCAGCTCCCAGTGCCGCACGTCGGGCCAGCCCGCCGCGGGCAGCGCGCGGGGCACCGGCGCGACCAGCAGCCACGCGAGCAGACCTCCCACGACGACCACCGCCACCGCCGGCGCCGAGACCACGGCGACCCTTCGAGCGCCGCCGAGCGCCTTCGCCGCGGGCACGGCGAGCGCGGCGGCGGCCGCCACGGCGGTGGCCAGCGCCGCCAGGACGGCCACGACCCGGACCCCGGTGGCGCCGGCCACCAGCAGGAGCGTCACCACGGCGGCCCCGGCGCCGGCCAGGACCGCGACGAGCAGGAGCAGGCCGCCGGCCACGCGGCGCAGCGCGGTCATCCCCGCACCACCCGGGTACGGGTGGGGTGCTCGAGCACGCGCCGCCGGTCGCCCCAGAGGAACGGTGCCCAGTCGAGCCACGCGAACGGCCCCACCAGGAAGCTGGTGCGGCGCACGACCGCCCGGCCCAGCGGCACCCGCAGCCCCTCGTCCGTGCCGACCCGCAGGCCCAGCAGCCGCTTGCCCGGCGTGGTGCCGGTCAGGCTCTCGACGATCGCCAGCCCCAGCACGGACCAGAGCAGCGCGAGGCCGATCCAGAGCGCGGCGCCGGCCGACCGGCCGGTCTCGCAGACGGTGGGCGACAGCGCCACGCAGACGCCGCCGACCTCGGCGGAGAGCAGCGGCGGGAACGTCGCGGCCGCCCAGCCGCCACCGCCCGCCGCGCGGACGACGCTGGCCAGGAAGACCGCGACGGTGACCGCGATCAGCGGCAGGTTGTCGACCGCCGCGGCGGCGAAGCGCCGGCCGGCCGGCGCCGGCTCCACGGCGCGGTCGGCCGCGAACGCGCGGGCGGCTGCGCCGGGGTCCCCGAGGCGGCGCAGGGCCGCGTCGAGCTCCCCGACCTCGGCCGCGTCGGAGAGGTGGGCCACCAGCTCCGCGCGGACGCGCCGCCGCTCGGCGGGCCCGCCGGCGAGGCGGCGGACGACCTGGTCGGCGTATCGCTCGATGCCGGCCACGTCGACGCGGCTGTCGATGCTGTGCGGATCTGTCATGGGCTCACCTCGCTGGCTAGCGTGTCGAGCAGGCTCTGCATCGCCCGCACGAGCTCGGCCCACTCGCCGCGCAGCGCGGCGAGCCGGTCCCGCCCGGCGGGCGTGAGCGCGTAGTACTTCCGTGGCCGGCCGCGGCCCTCGACCTCCCACGTGGCGGTGACGTGGCCGGCGTCCTCCAGCCGGTGGAGGAGCGGGTAGAGGGTGCCCTCCTTGACCTCCAGCACGCCCTGGCCCGCGCGCTCGAGGACCTTGAGCAGCTCGTAGCCGTAGCGCCGGGACGGCTCGAGCACCGACAGGACGGCCAGCTCGGCGGTGCCCCGGGCCAGCTCTCGGCGCAGGCGGGTCAATCCCGCGTCGTCGCGCGCGGCGGGGTCCGGCGGCATACAAGCATCGTACGACCCGATACCTCGGACGACAAGGTATAGCCGCTGGGGCACCATGGAGCGGTGCCCGAAGGCGACACGGTCTGGAACACCGCCCGTACGCTGCAACGCGCGATCGGCGGCGGCGAGCTGACGGCATCCGACTTCCGGGTGCCCCGGCTGGCCACCGTCCGGCTCACCGGCTGGCGGGTCCGCGAGTCCGTGTCCCGCGGCAAGCACCTGCTGCTGCGGCTGCGCGATCCCGGCGGCGCCGACCACACCCTCCACTCCCACCTGCGGATGGACGGGGCCTGGCGGGCGTACGCGCCGGGGGAGCGGTGGGCGGCGAAGCCCGCGCACCTGATCCGGGTGGTGCTGCGCACCGCGGACGCCGTCGCCGTCGGCTACCACCTGCACGACCTGGCTCTGGTGCCGGCGGCCCGCGAGGCCGAGCTGGTCGGTCACCTCGGCCCGGACCTGCTCGGCCCGGACTGGGACCCTGCGGAGGCCGTCCGCCGGCTCGCCGCGCATCCGGACACGCCGATCGCCGAGGCGCTGCTCGACCAGCGCAACCTCGCCGGCATCGGCAACCTCTACAAGTCGGAGACGCTGTTCCTGCGCGGCGTCTGGCCGTGGACGCCGGTGCGCGACGTGGCCGACCTGCCCGGCATGGTGACGCTCGCGCACCGGCTGCTGAACGGCAACCGGGGCCGCTGGACCCAGACCACGACCGGGTCGCTGCGCAAGGGCGAGACCACCTACGTGTACGGGCGGCGCGCGCACCCCTGCCGCCGCTGCGGCACGGCGGTGGCGAAGGCGGAGCAGGGCGAGCGCGTCACGTACTGGTGTCCGCGCTGCCAACCACGGTGATCCGCAGCACGTCGCCCGGGCCGACGGACAGCTCCTCGTCGGCCCGGCCGCCGTTGGCCGCGACCGCGACCCGGCCGGCCGAGTCGACCAGCACCACCAGCCCTCCCGGCAGCGCGTCGGCGAACGTCTCGCCGACCGTCGCCGGCGCGCCGCTCACCAGGACCTCGGGCACCGCGAAGCCGGCCAGCGCCGCCCCCGGCGCCGCGAGCTGCACGTTGCCGAAGCGGTCGACGGTCAGCACCTCCGCCTCCAGCCACCCGTCGCCGGCCGCCACCAGCGGGTCCGGGAGCCGGACGAGGCCGGCGGGGTCGAGCGCCGGCCCGGCGTCGGCGAGCGGGCGGCCCAGGGCCAGCCGGGCCGCGACCGGCGCGAACACGTCGCGGCCGTGGAACGTGCGGGACACCGCCGGAGCGAGCCACGCGGGGTTGCGCAGCTCGACCGCCTCGGTGACCCCGCCCAGCGCGTCGGCGGCCCACAGCAGCAGGCCGTTGTCGGGGCCGACCAGGTGCCCGCCGGGGGTGCGCAGCGCGACCGACCGCCGGGCCGTGCCCACGCCGGGGTCGACGACCGCCACGTGGACGCCGGTCGGCAGGTCGACCACGGTCTGCGCGAGGACGGCGGCACCCCGGACGACGTCACCCGGCGGGACCTCATGGGTGACGTCGATGACCCGCGCCTCCGGCGCGATCTTCGCGATGGCGCCGTGGCAGGCGGCCACGAACCCGTCGAGCCGCCCGTAGTCGGTGGTGAGGCTGATCCACATGCCTGCACGCTAAGCGCTCCGCGGCGGAAGCGTCGGTTAGGTTGGCTGACATGCGTCTGGTCATCTTCACCGAACCGCAACTCGGAGCCAGCTACGCCGACCAGGTCAGGGCGGCGCGGACGACCGAGGAGTGCGGGTTCGAGGGCTACTTCCGCTCCGACCACTACCTGACGATGGGCGGCGACGGCCTGCCGGGCCCGACCGACTCGTGGGTCACGCTCGGCGGCCTGGCCCGCGAGACGTCCCGGGTACGGCTCGGCACGCTCGTCACTTCGGCCACGTTCCGCCACCCGGGCCCGCTGGCGATCAGCGTTGCCCAGGTGGACGAGATGAGCGGCGGGCGGGTGGAGCTGGGCATCGGCGCCGGGTGGTACGAGGCCGAGCACCAGGCGTACGCGATCCCGTTCCCGCCGGTGGGGGAGCGGTTCGACCGGCTGACCGAGCAGCTGGAGATCATCACATCACTGTGGACGGTGCCGGAGGGTGAGCGCTACTCGTACTCCGGCCGGCATTACCAGGTGGTCGACTCGCCGGGCCTGCCCAAGCCGGCCCAGCGGCCGCGGCCGCCGATCATCATCGGCGGTTCCGGGCCGAAGCGGACGCCGGCGCTGGCGGCCCGCTTCGCCGACGAGTTCAACGTGCCGTTCCGGTCGGCGGCCGAGGCGGCGCGGATCTACCGGAACGTGGACGACGCGTGCGTGCTGGCCGGCCGCACCGACCTGCCGGTGAAGTCCGCCGCCGTCACCGTCGTGTGTGGACGGACGGACGCCGAGGTGCGGGAGCGCTGGGGTGGCGAGGTCCGCGACACGGACTCGGGTTCCGGCGCCGTGATCGGCACGCCGGCGCGGGTGGTCGACGAGCTCGGCGCGTACGCCGAGGCCGGCGCGACCCGCCTGTTCCTCCAGATGCGGGACCTGCGCGACACCGACCTCATCGAGCTGATCGCCGCGGAGGTGGCCCCTCAGCTGCCCCGATAGGAAGGGCCCCCCTCCTAACGCTCGCGTTAGGAGGGGGCCCTTCCTTTTGTGATGTCGCGGACCGTGAGGTAGACGGCGTGCACGGCCAGGATGCGCTCGACCTCGTCGAGGATCGGCGCGAAGAACTGGTGCCGCTGCTCGCCGTCGATCATCGACGTCACCGCGAAGTACATGCTGCCGAAGCCGGCCAGCAGCGCGGCGTTCTTCACCAGCGCCAGCGGCGTGTCCGTGCCCGGCAGCATGACCGCGCTGTCGCCGATCCACTGCTCGGCGGTCTCCCGGGTCACCATGAGCAGACCGAGCACGACGAAGAAGGCGAACAGCCCGAGCCCCACCACGAAGGCCTGCACCAGCTGCCGCGTCGCGAGGATCACCAGCAGGTTGGTGACCTGGCCGTTGGTGAGCCGCACCGGCGCCAGCTGCCCGTCCGGCGCCACGTCCCGCATGTCCACCGTGGACAACGGGGTGCGCTGGCAGGAGTGGCTGAGCCGCTCGGGCCGCAGGTCCTGCTCGACCCGGCCGATCTCGTCGCGCAGCCGCCCGGCGCTGGCCAGGATGGTCACCGCGGCGAAGAGCAGCAGCACCCCGCCGACCCGGTCCCAGCCGAGCCGGTTCATCGCCTGCCACAGCTCGCCGGTGAAGAAAAAGAACAGCGTGACGAACAGCAGCATCGGCAGTGCCCGGCCCTGCAGCCGCAGGCTGTTGCGCATGTCGTCGAGGACGTGCCGGACGGCGCTGCGCAGCAGCGGCAGCAGGCCGTAGGTGACGGCGAGGTAGCCGCCGGCGGTGGCCGCCGCCGCGGCCAGCAGGTAACGGGCCACGCCGGCGACGGACCAGCCGACGTTGAGGGCGAACAGGGGCACGGCGGCGAGCAGCACGGCGTAGCCGGCCAGCAGCACGGCGGCGGTCGGCAGCGACAGCCGCGGCATCCGCCGGCTCCAGGCGGTGAGCGCGGGCCAGAGCGCCAGGCTCGCGCCGACCGCACCGAGCGCGACGAGGTCGCGGGCGGTCCCGCTGACCCCGGCGCTGACGGTGCCGAACCAGGCCACGTCCACGAGGGCCACGAGCGCGAGGTACGGCACCATGCGCGGCAGGACGTGCCGGCGGAAGTCGTACCCGGCGATCATCTGCGGCACGCCCCGCCGCACGAACCAACGCTCGGTCTGTCGCACCAGGGCACGGGAGGCGGTGAGCGGCACGCCGTGATCGTGCCAGCACGTGCCGCGGAGCGCTACGCGGCGGTGGAAACCCCCGCGGACCTGCGGTCTGGCGGGAGCGACGGTCCGGACCACCGCGGACCCGAGCCCGGCTCGTGGTTCAGGTGAGTGCCCCCGCGACCACCCGCAGGTCGTCGACCAGGCCGTTGAAGGCGGTGTCGCGGTCGTCGGCGCGGAGCACCGCCGACGGGTGGATGGTGGCAACGAGCTTGCCCGGCGGCACCTCGGTGCCGCCCTCGATCGGCGCGACCCGGAAGTCGTCCGGGTGGGCCGCCGCGTCGGGCCAGGGCAGCAACTGGCCGCGCGAGCGGGTGACACGGAACGACGGGCCGAGCAGGGCCTTGGCCGCCGTCGCGCCGAGCACGACCACCACCTGCGGCCGGAGCAGCGCGAACTCGGACACGAGCCACGGACGGCAGGCCTCGATGTGCTGGCGCTCCGGGGTCTGGTGGATGCGGCGCTTGCCGCGCAACTGGAAGCGGAAGTGCTTGACCGCGTTGGTGATGTAGAGGCTGCCCGGGTCGATGCCGGCCTCGTCGACGGCGCGGCGCAGCAGGTGGCCGGCGGGGCCGACGAACGGCAGGCCCTTCTGGTCCTCGACGTCGCCGGGCTGCTCGCCCACCATCACCACCTTGGCGTGGGCGTCGCCGCGGCCGAACACGACCTGGGTGGCGTCCTCGTACAGCTCGCAGCCGCGGCACGCCGGGGCCGCGGCCTTGAGGTCGGCAAGGGTGTGCGCGCCGTCCGGAATGAACTCCTGGGCACCGATGGGTTGGGTCGCCGGCATGGTGACGTTTTACCCCCTCGCGGGCGGAGTAGACGCGGCGGGGGCGCTGATCGCCCGGGCGACCGCGGTGGCCAGGTCGTCGATCCTGTCCTCAGGCAGACGGCTGATCGTGACGCGGATGCCCGGGGGTGCGCCGATCCGGAAGAGCGAGCCGGGGCCGACCGCGTAGCCGGCGTCGCGGAGGGCGGTGACCGCCGACGTTTCGTCGGGCACCGGCACCCAGATGTTGATGCCCGTGCGTCCGCTGCTCGGCACGCCGCGGGCCGCGAGCGCGGCGCGCAGCCCCTCGCGCCGCCGCTCGTAGCTGTCCCGCGCGGCCGCCACCAGCGCGGCCACCTCCGGGTCGGCCCACAGGTCCAGCACGACGCGCTGGAGCAGCGTCGAGACCCAGCCCGAGCCCAGCCGCATGCGGCCCGCGACGCGGGCGACCGTCGCCTCGTCGCCGGCCAGGACGGCCAGGCGGAGATCCGGGCCGTACGGCTTGCTCACCGACCGCAGGAACGCCCAGCTCCGCGTCGCACCGGCGAGGGAGTGCAGCGGTACGGCCGACAGCTCGGCCGAGTGGTCGTCCTCCACGAGCAGCACGTCCGGGTGGTCCGCGAGCACCGCGCGCAGCGCCGCGGCCCGGCGGGCCGTTACCGCGGCGCCGGTGGGGTTGTGCGCGCGGCTGGTGACGACGAACGCCCTGGCGCCGGCGGTGCCGAGCGCGAGCGCCACGCCGGACGGGGTGGGGCCCTCGTCGTCGACCGGCACGCCGACGATCTCCAGGCCGTGCGCCGCGACGAGGTCGATGACGTGGGCCCAGCCGGGATCCTCGACGGCGATCGTGTCGCCGGGGCGGAGGTGCGCGGCGAGCAGCCGGTCGACGCCGCCCAGCGCGCCGCTGGTCAGCGTGAGGTGGGTGGGGTCGACGCCGTCGGCCCGGAGCCGGTCGGCGGCCGCGGCGGCCAGTTCGGGAAGCACGCCGTGGCCGGTCGTGGCGGCGGGCCTGGCCGGCACGTTGTCGCTGGTCGCGGCGATCCGCCGCAGGTGCGGTCCGAGCGGCGGGAGGAGTCGCTCCTCGGGCTCGCCGCTCTGCAGGTCGAGCACCCCGGCGGGTGGCGGCACGAACCGGGCGGCGCGGGGGCCGGCGACCGGCGGCCGGGGCCGGACCCGGGTGCCGTTGCGGCCGGCGGTCTCGATGACGCCGCGGGTGCGCAGCGTCTGGTACGCCTTGGCCACCGTGCCCGCGCTGACCCCCAGCGCGTCGGCCAGCCCGCGGACCGGGGGGAGCGGGGTGCCCGGAGCGAGGCCCCCGGTGCGCACGCCCTCCTCGACGCTGGCCGAAATCTCGGCGGCGGTCGCACCGCTGATCTGGTAATGTACTGCCACAGTTTACCGATTGTACTAGAACATTGCCGAGGAGGCGACATGTACGCGCCGACCGAACGCACCACCGCCTCGCGTGCCCGCGAGCGGATGTCGTACGACCGCGGCGCCGCGCACGCCATCCTCGACGAGGCGTACCACTGCGCGCTGGGCTTCACCGTCGACGGCGAGCCGCGGGTGCTGCCGACGCTGCACGTGCGGGTGGGCGACACGCTCTACCTCCACGGCTCGACCGGCAGCCGTCCGCTGCTCGCGGCGCGTTCCGGCGGCGGCCTGCCGGTCTGCGTCACGGTGACGCTGCTCGACGGCCTCGTCTACGCGCGCTCGCAGTTCCACCACAGCGCCAACTACCGCTCCGTGGTCGCGCACGGCGTGGCCCGGCTCGTCACCGACGAGGCCGACAAGCGCTCCGCGCTGGCGGCGCTGGTCGACAAGCTCGGCGCGGGCCGGTCCGCCGGCGCGCGGCCACCGACCCGGCGGGAGCTGGCCGAGACGGCCGTGCTGGCGCTGCCGCTCGCCGAGGTCTCGGTGAAGGCGCGCTCCGGCGGGGTCGCCGACGACGAGGCCGACCTGAGCCTGCCGCACTGGGCCGGCGTGCTGCCGCTGCGCCTCACGCCGGGGCTGCCGGAGCCGGCCGCCGGCGTCGCCGTGCCCGTACCGGCCTACCTCCGCACCGCCGGCTCGCCGTGGTTCACGCCCGCGCCGATGCGGGGCGACCGGGTGGTGCTGGAGCCGCTCGATATGTCCCATGTGGACGATCTCTTCGCGGCCACCCGGGACCCGGAGGTGTGGACCCACCTGCTGCACGCCCAGCCCGCGGACCGCGCCGGCATGGCGGCGATCGTGGCCGAGGCCCTGGCCGCGCAGCACCGGGGCGAGCGGGTCGCGTGGGTGCAGCGGTCGGCGGCCACCGGGGAGGTACTGGGCAGCACGGCGTACTACGACGTCAACCCCGGGCACGGCGGGGTCGCGATCGGCTACACGTTCCTCGCGCGGCCGGCCTGGGGCACCGGGGTCAACGTCGAGGCCAAGCTCCTGCTGCTGACCCGCGCCTTCGAGACGCTCGGCGCCGAGCGGGTGGTCTGGCACACCGACGTCCGCAACCTGCGCTCGCGGCGGGCCATCGAGCGGCTCGGTGCCACGCGGGAGGCGCTGCTGCGGCACCACCGGCTGCGGCCCGACGGGAGTTGGCGCGACACCGTGCAGTACGCCATGATCCGCGAGGACTGGCCGGCGGCGTCCGCGGCGCTGCGCGCGCGGCTCGGGAAGGGGTGACGGTGCTCGGCGTCAGCGACATCTGGACGTACGTGCTGGGCACGGTCGCCATCGTCCTGCTGCCGGGGCCGAACGCGCTGTTCGTGCTCTCCACGGCGGCGCGGAGCGGGGTGCGGGCGGGCTACCGGGCCGCGTGCGGGGTGTTCCTCGGCGACGCGGTGCTCATGGTGCTGTCGGCCGCCGGGGTGGCGTCGCTGCTGCGGGCGTACCCGCCGGTGTTCCTGGTGATCAAGTACGCCGGCGCGGCGTACCTCTGCTGGCTGGCGCTGTCGATGCTGCGCGGGGCACGGCGGCGCTGGCGCACCGCGTCGTCGACGGCCGCCGCGGCCGCGACGCCGGCGGCCCCGGGCGAGCCGCGGCCGTTCCGGCGCGCGCTGGTGATCAGCCTGCTCAACCCCAAGGCGATCCTCTTCTTCGTCTCCTTCTTCATCCAGTTCGTCGATCCCGGCTACGCGTATCCGGCGTTGTCGTTCCTCGTCCTCGGCGTGATCGCCGAGGTGATCAGCGCGTGCTTCCTGACGGTGCTGATCTTCACGGGCAACCACCTCGCGACGGTGTTCCGGCGGCGGCGGCGGATGGCGGCGGGGATGACGGCCGGCGCGGCGGCACTTTTTCTGGGCTTCGCCGTGAAGCTCGCGACCGGATAGGGCGTTTGTCCGGATCGGGGCCGGGCTTTCTGTCGTACCCGTCGGGCAGGATTGGTTCCGTGGCCGATGTGATGGCGCAGTTCGGGCCGGCGACCCGCGAGTGGTTCGCCGCGGCCTTCGCCGCGCCGACCGAGGCACAGGCCGGCGCGTGGCGGGCCGTCGGCGCCGGCCGCAACGCGCTCGTCGTCGCTCCCACCGGCTCCGGCAAGACGCTCGCCGCCTTCCTGTGGTCCCTGGACCGGCTCGCGCAGGAGCCGCCGCCACCCGACCGGCGCCACCGCTGCCGCGTCGTCTACGTGAGCCCCCTCAAGGCACTCGCGGTCGACGTCGAGCGCAACCTGCGCGCGCCGCTGGCCGGCATCCGGCACGCCGCCGCGCGGCTCGGCGTGCCGCCGCCCGACATCACGGTCGGCATGCGCACCGGCGACACCCCCGCCGACGAGCGGCGCACCTTCGCCCGCACGCCGCCCGACATCCTGATCACCACGCCGGAGTCGCTGTTCCTGCTCCTCACCTCCGCGGCGCGCGACTCCCTGCGCGGCGTCGAGACGGTGATCGTCGACGAGGTCCACGCCGTCGCCGCCACCAAGCGCGGCGCGCACCTCGCGCTCTCGCTGGAGCGCCTGGACGAGCTGCTACCGCGGCCGGCCCAGCGCATCGGCCTCTCGGCCACCGTGCGGCCGGTCGAGGAGGTGGCGCGCTTCCTCGGCGGCGCTCACCCGGTCGAGGTGGTCCGCCCGCCCGCCGCCAAGACGATCGAGGTCAGCGTCCAGGTGCCGGTGGAAGACATGACCCGACTGGACGAGGTGGAGGAGCCGGTCGACGACGAGCTCGGCGGCCCCCGGCGGGCCTCGATCTGGCCCGCGGTCGAGGAGCGGGTCTACGACCTGATCACCCGGCACCGGTCGACCATCGTCTTCACCAACTCCCGGCGCAGCGCCGAGCGCCTCTGCGCGCGCCTCAACGAGCTGGCCGCCGAGGCCGTCGAGGAGATAGCCGCCGGCGGCACGGCGCGGCTGCCGGCCGAGATCATGGCGCAGTCGGGGGCGGCCAGCGGGGCCCCGCCGGTGGTGGCCCGCGCGCACCACGGCAGCGTCTCCCGCGAGGAGCGGAAGAACACGGAGGAGGCGCTGAAGTCCGGCGTCCTGCCGGCCGTGGTGGCGACGTCGAGCCTGGAGCTCGGCATCGACATGGGTGCCGTCGACCTGGTCATCCAGATCGAGGCGCCGCCGTCCGTGGCCGCCGGCCTCCAGCGCGTGGGCCGCGCCGGCCACCAGGTCGGCGCCGTGTCGCGCGGGGTGGTGTTCCCGAAGCACCGCGGCGACCTGGTGTCGTGCGCGGTGGTCGCGGAGCGGATGAGCGACGGCGCGATCGAGGAGCTGCGCTACCCGCGCAACCCGCTCGACGTGCTGGCCCAGCAGATCGTGGCGATGGTCGCGCTGGACGAGTGGCCCGTCGGCGACCTCGCGGTGGTGGTGCGCCGGGCGGCACCCTTCGCCGAGCTGCCCGAGTCCGCGCTGCACGCCGTGCTCGACATGCTCTCCGGCCGCTACCCGTCGACGGCGTTCGCCGAGCTGCGGCCGCGCCTCGTGTGGGACCGGGCGACCGACCGGCTCACCGGCCGCCCCGGCGCCCAGCGGCTCGCGGTCACCAGCGGCGGCACGATCCCCGACCGCGGCCTGTTCGGCGTCTTCCTCGCCGGCGCGGAGCGCGCGGCCCGGGTGGGCGAGCTGGACGAGGAGATGGTCTACGAGTCGCGCGTCGGCGACGTCTTCCTGCTCGGCTCCACGTCGTGGCGGATCGAGGACATCACGCCCGACCGCGTGCTCGTCTCGCCCGCGCCGGGCCAGCCGGCCCGCATGCCGTTCTGGAAGGGCGACCAGCCCGGCCGGCCGGTCGAGCTGGGCCGCGCGATCGGGGCCCGGCTCCGCACCCTCGTCCGGCACGACGACGAGGCGGCCGTCGCGGCGCTCAAGGAGGGCGGCCTCGACGACTGGGCCGCCGGCAACCTGATGGCCTACCTCCGGGAGCAGCGCGAGGCGACCCGGTCGCTGCCCGACGACCGCACGGTGGTGGTCGAGCGGTTCCGCGACGAGCTCGGCGACTGGCGGATGGCGGTGCACTGCGTCCTCGGCGCGCGGGTCAACGGACCCTGGGCCCTCGCGGTGGGCCAGCGGCTGGCCGAGCGCTACGGGGTCGACGCGCAGGTGATGCCCTCCGACGACGGCATCGTGGTGCGGCTGCCCGACACCGCCGAGGAGCCGCCCGGCGCCGACATCGTCGCCTTCGACCCGGAGGAGATCGCCCAGATCGTCGAGGAGGCGGTCGGCGGGTCCGCGCTGTTCGCCGCCCGGTTCCGCGAGTGCGCCGCGCGAGCGCTGCTGCTCCCGCGCCGCGATCCGCGCCGCCGCCAGCCGCTCTGGCAGCAGCGCCAGCGGTCCGCGCAGCTGCTCGACGTCGCCCGCGAGTTCGCCGACTTCCCCATCACGCTCGAAGCGGCCCGCGAGTGCCTGCAGGACGTGTTCGACGTGCCGGGGCTCGCCGGGCTGATGCGCGACCTCGCGGCCCGCAAGGTGCGTCTGGTCGAGGTGGAGACCGCGCGGCCGTCCCCGTTCGCGCGGTCGCTGCTCTTCGGCTACGTGGGGGCGTTCCTCTACGAGGGCGACGCGCCGCTGGCCGAGCGGCGGGCCGCGGCGCTGGCACTCGACTCCGCGCTGCTGGGTGAGCTGCTGGGCCGCGTCGACCTGCGCGAGCTGCTGGAGCCGTCGGTGGTCGCCGAGACCGAGCGCCAGCTCCAGTGGCTCACGCCGCAGCGGCGGCCGCGCGACGCGGAGGACGTCGCCGAGCTGCTGCGCGTGCTCGGCGACCTGTCGCCGGCCGAGCTGGTGGAGCGGGGGGCGGACGTGGCCTGGGCCGAGGCGCTGGTGGCCGCCCGGCGCGCGCTGCGGGTCCGGGTCGCCGGCGAGGAGCGGTTCATCGCCATCGAGGACGCCGCCCGCGTCCGCGACGCGCTGGGCGTGGCGCTGCCCGTCGGCGTCCCGTCGGCGCACCTCGAGCCGGTGGCCGACCCGCTCGGCGACCTCGTCGCCCGGTACGCCCGCACCCACGGGCCGTTCGCCGCGCTGACCTGCGCGGCCCGCTTCGGCCTCGGGGTGTACGTGGTCGAGCAGTCGCTGCGCCGCCTGGCCGCCACCGGCCGGGTCGTCTCCGGCGAGTTCTCGCCCGGCGGCGCGGGCGGCGAGTGGTGCGACGCCGAGGTCCTGCGGATGCTGCGCCGGCGGTCGCTGGCGGCGCTCCGCCGCGAGATCGAGCCGGTGCCGCCGCGCGTGCTGGCCACGTTCCTGCCGCGCTGGCAGCAGGTCGGCTCGTCGGCCCGCGGCGTCGAGGCGGTCGAGGCGGCGGTGGAGCAGCTGCAGGGGGTGGCCGTGCCGGCGTCCGCGCTGGAACGGCTGGTGCTGCCGGCCCGGGTCGCCGACTACCAGCCGGGCTACCTCGACGAGCTGTGCGCGAGCGGCGAGGTCGTCTGGTCCGGCGCCGGCGCCATCTCCGGCGGCGACGGGTGGGTCGTGCTGGCATACGCCGACACGGCCCCGCTCCTGCTGCCCCTCCCCGACGAGGCGCTGGCCCTGACACCGCTGCACGAGGCGGTGCTCGCGGCGCTCGCGGACGGGCAGGCGCTGTTCTTCCGTACGCTCAGCGACCGCGTCGGCTCGACCGACGACACGGCGCTGTCGGCGGCGATCTGGGACCTGGTCTGGGCCGGCCACCTGACCAACGACACCCTGGCACCGCTGCGGGCCGCCCTCGGCGCGGGCGGCGCACACCGGTCGCGCGCGGCCGGGCCGTCCCGCACGCGCTACCGGCGGCCGGGCCGGGTGGCCCTGCCCAGCCGCACGGGTCCGCCGACGGTCGCCGGTCGCTGGTCCCGCCTCCCGGACCGCGACACCGACCCGACCCGTCGCGCCGCGGCCCTGGCGGACGCCCTCCTCGAACGCCACGGCGTGGTCACCCGCGGCGCGGTGGCGGCCGAGGGAAACCCCGGCGGCTTCGCCGCCGTGTATCCGGTGCTGTCGGCCCTGGAAGAGCGGGGAGCCGCGCGGCGGGGGTACTTCGTCGAGGGCCTGGGGGCGGCGCAGTTCGCCGTGCCGGGGGCGGTCGACCGGCTGCGGGCGATCGCCGACCGCGCGGATCGCCTGGACGCCGCCGAGACCTACCCACCACCGACCAGCCTTGCCGGCCCTGCCAGGCGCGCCGGCCCCAGCGGCGCTGCCGGCCCCGACCCTGCCGGCCTTGCCGGCTACGGCCCGGCCGGCGCTGCTGGCGCTGCTGGCTCTGGCGGCCTCGCCGGCGACCCTTCCGGCGGCACCGACCCTGCCGGCGGCACCGACCCTGGCGGCGGCACCGACCCTTCCGGCGGCACCGACCCTTCCGGCGGCACCGACCCTTCCGGCGGCACCGACCCTGCCGGCACTGGCGGCGGTGCCGACTCTCGGGGCTTGACGGGCATTCCCGGGCTTGCCGGCCCTGGCGCCGCCGACGCCGGTGACGGG
>Ga0164243_10002246_pt1 | contig 32122 bp, 25 predicted proteins | sample OricompcompostOP_FD_108781 | JGI IMG/M metagenome (GOLD analysis project Ga0164243, IMG submission 108781) | Organic Plus compost microbial communities from Emeryville, California, USA - Original compost - Organic plus compost (OP) | ecosystem: Engineered > Solid waste > Mixed feedstock >... | reverse complement strand
CGATCCCGGCCGACGTACCACACGGTCACGGCGCCGATCGCCGCGGCCGCGACGGCGATGGCCAGGACGCGCGCGCCCCCGGAGCGCGGCGACACCGTGCTCGGAGCCTCGCGCCACGCGGCGTCGCTCGAGCGCCCGCTGCCCGGGGCGCCCGAGCCCGGCGTCCTGCTGGGGAGCTCCGCCGGGCCGCGCGCGGCCGGCGCGGTCGCCGCGGACGGGCGGGCCGGGGCGATCACGGGCGGCACGATCGCGTCGAGGGCGTCGGCGAGCTCGGTCATGTCGGGGAAGCGATCTGCGGGCTCGAGTGCGAGCCCGCGCGCGATCACGCCGCACAGCTCGTCGAGCTCGGGCTCGCGGGGCCGCCGCTCGCCGACGAACGCGATCAGCCGATCGCGATCGACCGCGAACGGAGGACGGCGACCGGCGATCGCCTCGCCGAGCGCGACGCACAGCGCGAACTGATCGGCCGCGGCGTCGACCGCCTCGCCCGTGCGCTGCTCGGGCGCCATGTACGCGGGCGTGCCGGCGACCGCGCCGGTCTCGGTGATCGAGCCGCCCTGCGACACGGTCTCCGTCGGTGCGTACGGCGACGGCGCGTGCGCGCGGATCGCGAGCCCGAAGTCCGCGACCCGCACGCGACCGTCCGCGCCGACGAGCAGGTTCGCCGGCTTGACGTCGCGGTGCACGAGCCCGACCGCGTGCGCGGCGGCGAGCCCGCGCGCCGCCTGCGCGTAGAGCCGGACCACCGCGCGCCAGTCCGCGCTCGCGCCGCCGCGGGCCGCGAGCGTGTCACCGGCGACGAGCTCGGTCGCGATGAACACCTCGCCCTGCGAGGTCTCGCCGACGTCGTGGACCGCGATCACGTTCGGGTGGGTGAGGCGGGCGAGGGCGCGGGCCTCGCGGAGCAGGCGCTCGCGCTCGCGACCGTCGTCGGCGCGATCGGGACGCACGAGCTTGACGGCGATCTCTCGCCGCAGCTTCGGATCCCACGCGGCCCACACCTCGCCCATGCCGCCGCCGCCGATGCGGCGATCGAGGAGGTAGCGCCCGACCTGGCGCGGCTTCGGAGGCGCGCCGGCGGCGCCGAGCCCCGCGACGACGGCGGCGCAGTCCTCGCACGTGTCGATGTGCTCCTCGATCGCGGCGAGCGCGTCGGCCGAGAGCGCGCCCTCGATCAGCTGGACGAGCTCGTCCTCGCTCGGGCAGCCGGCGTCACTCACGTCGGTTCGCTCTCGGAGCCGTCCGCGAGCTCGGGCGCCTTGAGCACGCGCGACAAGCTGAGATCGAGGCGGCTGTCCGCGGCGCTGACCACGCTGTCGAGTGCATCGTCGGCGAGCCCGAGCTGGGCGGCGAGCTCCTTGCGCGTGTTCTCGCTCAGCTCCGACCGCGCCTGCGCGAGCACGCGCGCGACGGTCGCGCGGTGCACCTGGTACAGCGCGGCGATCTGATCCAGCGTGAGCAGGTCGACCTGCGCGTGGCGGAGGAAGTTGCGCTGCCGCGGCGACAGGCTCGCGACCGCGCGCGCGAACGCCTGCTTGATCGCCCGGCTGACCTGCTCGCGCGAGTAGCGGCTCGACAGGTCGGGGCCGAGCTCGGGCACGCTGAGCAGGTCGTCGTCGGCGATCAGCTCCTCGAACCGTCGCGCGCGCTCGCTGCGAGCGATGTCGACGAGCGCGCGGAGCGCCGTGACGCGCAGCCAGTTCTGGAGGAAGCCGAACCCCGAGTAGTCACCGATCCGCGGCCGCTTGTCGCCCGTCGCGACGAACAGCTTGATCCGCAGCGTCTGCAGCAGCTCGTCACTCGACACCGGCAGCCGGCGGAACCGCGCGAGCACCCCGTCGAGGTCCGCGCGGTGCACCTGCTCGAACGCGGTGATCGCGCGCGCGTCCCCGCTCGCGCACCACTGCGCCAGGAACAGATCCTCGATCCGCAACCGGCTCAGCGCGGTCGCCACGTCGCGCTGCGTCCCCAGCCGCTCGGCCAGCGCCGCCGCGAACGCCTCGTCGCTCAGCGCGGGCACGTGCTTCGCCTCGGGCCACCGCTGGCGCGCGGCCGCGAGCTCGGCGCCGAGCCGGTCCGCGAGCCCGGGCTGGAGCAGCGCGTCCCGCGCGCCTGCCGGCGCCTTGTCCAGGAGGTGGTCCCACCAGCTCACGCCCGAAGGATTACACGACCCGGCCCGCCACCGGAGCGACGGAACGCACCTACCCGGCGCGGTCCCCGGCCTCGACGCGGCGCCGCGCCCCCTCCGAGCCGGCGCTCCCATCGGGCAGGACGTCCCCGTCCCCGTCGCCGACCTCGGGCGCACCCGGCGCCCGTGTGGCAGGTGTCAACCGCGGTGCAGAGCCGTACCAGAGCCGTACCCGAGCGTGCCCGTGAAATAGAAGACCAGCGTCGCGCCGCGAGCGGCAGGTCGGTCGGCTCGAGCCGGTACGGTTCAGGTGGCGTGCACCGGGGACATGGCCGCGCCGGTAGCGGCCCGCGCCGTGGTGGTCGAACGCGTGGGAGCCGGGCTCGCGACCTCGTCGACAGACAGCGCGGGGATGGCGTGATCGCTCACGACACGGGCTTGCGCGCGGGCTGCGTGCGCCGCTTCGACTTGCCCTTCTTCTTCTTGGACTTGCTGTTCGGGCCCGAGTAGTCGGTCCAGCGATAGCTCCGCTCGCCGGGCGCGCGGAAGTCGACGTGGATGAACCCGCTGTTGGGGTAGATGCCGATCCCCATCGTGCCGCCGTCGAGCGTCTCGGCGAACTTGTACATCTCGCGGATCGAGACGTTCTTGATCCGGATGTCCATCGCCGACGCGTGGAAGTGCCGGCTCGACGAGCGCTCGGCGAACCGGAAGCCCGAGACGAGATCGACGCGCTTGCCGCCGAAGTGATCGTAGATGCGCGACAGCTGCTCGTAGAGCTCGGGCTTCACCGCGCGGACCTCGCCGGTCTGCCGGCAGCGGAACAGCTCGTCGAGCTGCGCGAGCGCCCCCTCGTCGAACGAGCCGTCCGGCTTGTAGATGTTGACCCGGACCTCTTCCTTGAGGTTCTCGGCGAACAGCCAGATGTCCCCGGACGGGCGCGGCAGCGGCTCGGTCCGGAGCGACGCGCGCGACGCGGCGTGTCCCTGGAACACCGCCACGCGCTTGCAGCGCTTCTTGCCGCGCACGGTCGTGCACTGGCGGAACGTGCCCTTGGTCTTGCTCTTCTTGACCCGTTTCTTGCTGCTGCTGCTCTTGGCTGCGGCGGACGCCTTCTTCGGAGCCGCGTTCACCGGGTTGCCCGCGAGGACAACCAGGGCGGTGGCGATCAGCAGGACAACCCGGAGCATCGGCCCAAGGCTAGGGCCAGGGCGGGATCGATCTCAATAAACCTGCAGATCAATCCGTAACCACCCTCACGTCTGTTCAGTGATTTGTCGCCGACGGAGGCACCGGGAGTGGGGGCAGCGTCACACCCGGGAGCCCGACGTGGACGAGCTCGATGCCGATCTTCGACGCGACATCGAAGATCCGGTTGTCCCGGTAGAACTCGCCGTAGCAGATGCGGATGATGCCGGCGTTCGCGAGCTGCTTGAAGCAGTTCCAGCACGGGCTCGCGGTCACGTAGCAGCTGCCGCCGTCGATCATGACGCCGTTCTTCGCCGCCTGGATGATCGCGTTCGCCTCGGCGTGGATCGTGGCGACGCAGTGGCCGTCCTCCATCATGTGGCCGACGTCCGAGCAGTGCGGCATGCCGCGGATCGAGCCGTTGTAGCCCGTCGACAGGATCGTGCGGTTGCGGACGATCACCGAGCCGACGAACTTGCGCGGGCACGTCGATCGCGTCGCGACGACCTGCGCGATGCTCATGAAGTACTCGTCCCACGACGCGCGTGGCCGGGTTTCCTCGGGCATGGGGCGGAATGTACGACGAACCCATGACGCGTCACGTGCGCCTCGCCGGTCCCCCTCGGCGCGCGCGCGTCCGCGATCGGCTCGCCAGGGAAAAACCGGGGACCAACGGCCGGCGTACGAGCACGGGTAGGCGGGCGGGGTGCTATGGTCCGCGCCCATGTCGTCGGGCCAGTCCAAGTACAAGGACACCGTCAACCTCCCGGATACGAAGTTCCCGATGCGCGGCGATCTCGCCCGGCGCGAGCCCGAGATCCTCGCGCAGTGGGAAGAGACGAAGCTGTACGAGCGCATCCAGGCCGCGCGCGAGGGCGCGCCGCTGTTCGTCCTCCACGACGGACCGCCGTACTCGAACGGCCACATCCACTACGGCCACATCCTCAACAAGATCCTGAAGGACATCGTCGTGAAGTCGCGGTCGATGGCCGGGTTCCGCACGCCGTACATCCCGGGCTGGGACACGCACGGCCTGCCGATCGAGCTCGCCGTCGAGCGCGAGCTCAAGGACAAGCGCGCGCAGCTCGGGCCGATCGAGTTCCGCAAGGCGTGCCGCGACTACGCGATGAAGTTCGTCGACATCCAGCGCACCGAGTTCAAGCGCCTCGGGGTGCTCGGTGACTGGGCGCACCCGTACCTCACGCTCGACGCGACGTACGAGGGTGCGATCGCGCGGGCGCTCGCGGTGTTCGCGCGCGGCGGCTACCTGTACCGCGGCAAGAAGCCGGTCTCGTGGTGCCCTCGCGACAAGACCGCGCTCGCCGAGGCCGAGGTCGAGTACAAGGACAAGACGTCGCCGAGCGTGTACGTGAAGATGCCGCTCGTCGATCGCGGCCAGCTCGATCCGCGGCTCGACGGCAAGCGCCTCGCGTACGTGATCTGGACGACGACGCCGTGGACGCTCCCCGCGAACCTCGCGATCGTCGCGCACCGGCAGCTGACGTACGTCGCGATCCCGAACCCGAAGGATGCGGGCGAGTACCTCATCGTCGCGCAGGCGCTCGCGGAGGCCTTCTCGAAGGCGATCGGCGGCGCGGACCTCGCGAGCGCCGTCGAGATCCCGCCGGCGCAGATGGCGACGCTCGAGGGCGGCCGCTACCAGCACCCGTTCCTGACGAAGGCTCCCGATGGCGTGCCGGCCGAACAGGTGTGGCGGCTGTGGTTCGCGGACTACGTGACCGCGGACGCCGGTACCGGGCTCGTGCACACCGCGCCGGGCCATGGCATCGACGACTACCGGACCGGCGTGGCGCACGGGCTGCCCGCGTACGCGCCGCTCGACGACAGCGCGCGCTACGTGAACGGCATCGTGCTCGCGCGCGGCGAGGCTCCGCTCGATCTCGCAGGCAAGAGCACCGACGAGGCGAACCCGATCATCATCCAGCACCTGGCGACGACGGGCTATCTCCTCAACCCGACGACCGACAAGATCCTCCACAGCTACCAGCACTGCTGGCGCTGCAAGGGGCCGATCGTGTTCCGCGCGACGCCGCAGTGGTTCATCGCGATGGACCACGAGGGCTTCCGCGACAAGGCGCTCGCCGAGATCGATCGGACGACGTGGGTCCCGGCGTGGGGACACGACCGGATCCACGCGATGGTCGCGAACCGCCCGGACTGGGTGCTCTCGCGCCAGCGGCTGTGGGGCACGCCGATCCCCGCGTTCTACTGCACGGCCTGCGGCACCGAGCACGCCGAGGCCGACACGATGGATCACGTGGCGGCGATCTTCGAGAAGGAGGGGGCCGATGCGTGGTGGACCCGCCCGGTCACCGAGCTCGTCCCGCCGGGCGTCACGTGCAAGAAGTGCGGCGCCGGGGCCGACAAGCTCGAGCGCGAGAAGGACATCGTCGACGTGTGGTTCGAGTCGGGGGTGTCGTGGCTCGCGATGGCGCATCGTCCGGGTAAGGACGGCACCGATCACCAGCACATCGACGTGTACCTCGAGGGCAGTGACCAGCACCGCGGCTGGTTCCACTCGTCGCTGCTCGCCTCGGTGGGCATGCGCGGCCACGCGCCGTACGACACGGTGATCACGCACGGGTTCGTGCTCGACGAGAACGGCGTGCCGTACTCGAAGAGCGCGATCGAGAAGGCGAAGGCGGAGGGCAAGAAGACCACGTTCATCGAGCCCGACAGCGTCATCAAGAAGAGCGGCGCGGAGCTGTTCCGACTGTGGGTCGCGTCCACGGAGTTCCGATCCGACATCCCGTACAGCCAGACGATCCTCGACGGGCTCTCGGAGTGGTACCGCAAGCTCCGCAACACCGCGCGGTTCCTCCTCGGCAACCTCAAGGACTTCGATCCGAACGCGTACTCGCGTGACACCGTCGCCACGCACGGGCTCGCTGTCGATCGCTACCTTCTCGCGCGCCTCGACGAGGTCGTCGCTCGCGCGCGCAAGGCGTACGACGCGTTCGAGCTGCACGTCGTGCACCGGCTGCTCGTCGAGCTCGTGACCGTGGAGATCTCGGCGCTCTACGGCGACGTCACGAAGGATCGCCTGTACTCCGACGCGGTCGACTCGGGCGCGCGGCGCGCGGCGCAGGTCGTGATGTACGAGGCGCTGCGGGCGATCGCGACGTTGTCGGCGCCGATCCTCGCGTTCACCGCCGAGGACATCTGGAGCTACATGCCCAAGCGCGCGGGCGATCCGGACAGCGTCCACCTCGCGACGTTCCCCGAGGTCCGCACCGACAGCGCGGCGGCCGAGATCATCGCGGACTTCACGGTCCTCCTCGCGTGGCGCGAGCGCGTGACCAAGGCGCTCGAGCCGTTCCGGGCGCAGAAGCACAAGTCGGTCGACGCGAAGGTCACGCTCCACCCGGCGGCGAACGAGGCCGCGATCCTCGCGCGCTACGCGGGCGAGCTCGCCGACCTGTTCATCGTGTCGGCGGTGGAGCTCGGAGCGGCGTCCAGCGGCGAGGGGACCGTCGACGTCGCCGAGCACCCCGGCCCGCGCTGCGAGCGCTGCTGGAAGCACTTCGACCACCTCGCGTCCGAGCCGGCCGACGTGTGCGAGCGTTGCGCGACGGCACTGGCCGGGTTAAAGGCCTGACGATGTCCGACGACACCGAGAAGAAGGCGGAGGGCCCGGCCGCGCCCACCGAGGAGCGCGGGTTCTGGACGCCGAAGTGGAAGATCTTCTGGCTCGTCGGCGCCCTGTCGCTGATCGCGGACCAGCTGACGAAGATCTGGGCGCGCGCGTCGCTGCCGACGTACCCGGAGGGCTGCGCCGTCCCCGAGGACTTCATCGCGCGCACGTGCGGCGGCAAGGCCGTGACCGTGATCGACGGGTTCTGGGAGTGGCGGCTGTCGATGAACCCGGGCTCGGCGTTCGGGCTGTTCGGCAACCAGGACTATGCCCGCATCTTCCTGTCGGTGGTCGGCATCGCGGCCGTGATCGGCATGGGCTGGATGCTCAAGAAGTCGCGCGCCGACCAGAAGGTGCTGCACTGGGCGCTCGGCTTCGTCGTCGGCGGGGCGGTCGGCAACCTCGTCGATCGCATCTACTTCGGCGTCGTCACCGACTTCGTGCTGTGGCGCTACAAGCACCACGAGTGGCCGGTGTTCAACGTCGCCGATATCGTGCTCGTGGTCGGCGTCGGCCTCATGTTCATCGACATCCAGAAGGAGAGTAAGCGCGAGAAGGCGCTGAAGCAGGCGCAGAAGGAGAAGGCGAGGCAGGCCGGCCTCGTCAAGGACTGACCCGTGTGCGCGACGCCCCACACGCGAGGGGGCTCGATCGCGACGCGAGCTGGCGCGCGCTGCCGGTGCGCGTAGACTCTGCTGTATGCGGCTCGCCGTCTGCTTCGTCCTCCTCGCCGCGGCTGCCCACGGCGGATGCGAGAGCGCGGAGGACCCGTATCCGCGGGTCCCCGGAGGCGGGACCACCACGCCCGTCGATCCGCGGGTCGACGCCGCGATCGACGATCCGGACGCGGGCGCCCCGGGGACCGCGCTGAGCGGCCGCGTCTGTCTGCTCGGCGATCCGCGCGACCTCTCGTCGTGCGCGAGCGCGGGCGCCGGCGACCTCACCGTGACGCTCGGGACGAAGACGGCGACGACGTCCGACGACGGCACCTTCGCGATCGAGCGCCCGGAGGGCTCGGCGCTGACCTGGGTGGTGACCGGTGACGCGGTCGCGCCGTCCCTCATGCCGCTGTCCACCACTCACCACGTCCCGGTGCTCGACGTCGAGGTGCACGACGAGCTCCTCCTCGGGCACGGCGTGCTGCCGGATCCCGAGCGCGGCGTCGCGTTCGTGCGCGTCGTCCGCGGCGGGCAGCCGTTGCCCGGCGTCACCGCGCAGCTCTCGGAGATCGCGACGGCCCCGGCGCGCTACGACGGCGTCACGCCCGCGGCGTGGACGGAGATCGCGACCGGCAGCTTCGGGATGGTGTGGCTCGCGGGCGTACCGGCGGGCACGGTCCACGTGACGGTCACGCCGTCCGTCGGCGCGCCGGTCACGAAGGCGCTGCCGATCGCGGCCGGCGCGGTCACGTACGCGACGATCGACGCGCCGTGATCCGCACCCGAGACGCCGCCTCGGGGAGGTCGTCAGCTCCTCGGCCTCGAGCGCGTGCCTGCGCTTGATCAGCGCGATCAGCTAGCGACGTGCTCGTCCCAGGTGGGGCGTTACTCGCCGCGAGCACGCGCGAGCGCGTCGAGCGCCGCGACCCAGCCCGCGGCCTTGGTCTCGGTCTCTGCGAGCTCGGCCGCGGGATCGGAGTCGGTGACGATGCCGCCGCCGACGTGGATGCGCAGCTCGCCCGCGGTGAGGACGCCGATGCGGATCGCGATCGCGAGATCGAACGCGCCGCGCGCGCCGAAGTAACCGAGGGCCCCGCAGTACGGGCCGCGGCGCGCGGGCTCGAGCTCGTCGATCAGCTCCATCGCGCGCACCTTCGGCGCGCCGGTGATCGAGCCACCGGGGAACGTCGCGCGCAGCAGCGCACCGTAGCCGGTCCCGCGGCGCGGCCGGGCGCTCACGCGCGACACCTTGTGAAAGAGCGCGGGCAGCTCGACGATGTAGCCGAGCCGGTCGACGGAGACCGTGCCCGGCTCGGCGATCCGCCCGAGGTCGTTGCGCTCGAGGTCCACGATCATCACGTGCTCGGCGTCGTCCTTCTCCGAGCGCGCGAGCTCGTCGGCGCCCGTCGGGCCACGCGGCCGCGTGCCCTTGATCGGGCGCGTCTCGACGCGGTCGCCGACGGCGGCGAGGAAACGCTCGGGCGAGCCGGAGATCACGGTGACGCCATCGGCCTCGAGCAGCGCACCGTACGGCGCCGGCGCCACCGCGGCGAGCTGCGCGTACACCGCGAGCGCGTCCCCGGGCGCGACGAGCCGCGCGACGAGCCGGCGCGCGAGGTTCACCTGGTAGACGTCCCCGGCCGCGAGGTAGTCGCGGATCCGGCCGACGCGCGCGACGTGGTGATCGCCATCGTCGTCGGCGACGAGCGGTCCGAACGACGGCGGTAGCGCCGGCGCGGCCTCGCGCGCGAGGTGCTCGGCGAGGCGCTCGCGCGCGGCGGCGTCGTCGCCGACGATCTGGGCGCGCGCTTGGCCACGCGCCCACCGCGCGACCGCGCCGTAGGCGCCGAGCCACAGATCGGGTACGTCGCCGCCGCGCGCCGCACCACCGGGCAGCCGCTCGACGACGCGCGCGAGGTCGTACCCGAAGTAGCCGATCACGCGCGGCTCGGGCGGGACGTCGCCGGCCGGGCCCAGCGTGCAGCCGTGCTCGCGCAGGAAGTGCTCCACGGCCTCGAACGGATCCGCGGTGAACCGCCGCTCGGGCCGGCCGTCGCGACCGAGGAGCACGAGCGACCGGCCGCGCCCGATCAGCGTCGCGAGGGGCTCGGCGGCCGCGAACGACCATGTCCCGAGCCCGTCGTCGTCGCGGCCGGAGTGGAGGAGCACGCGCCCGCGCAGGCCGGCGAGCCGGGCCGCGCCCGCGAGCGGACCCGTGACCGCGGCGTGCGCGGCGCGTCCATCGGGCGACGTGGCGCTCACGTCAGACTCCGTCGTGCGCGTCGGACGTCAGCGAGCTCATGTCGAGCTCGGGATCGATCGGGGGTGGCGCGGCGGGGCTCGTGGGCGAGGAGGACGGTGCGGGCGGCGGTGGCGGCGTGGCGCGCACGGCCGGCGCCGGCGCCACGGCGAGGACCTCGCGCACCGGCTCTCGCTCGGGGGCGGGCTCGATCAGCACGATGCCCTCGCCCGTGCACTCGACGCAGGTCGCGCCCATCGGGCCACCGAGCGGCGGCACCACGGCGCGCGGGATCACGCGCCCGATCCAGCCGGCGAGCCGCTCGGCGTCGATGAACACGATGCCCTGCGGCGCGAGCTTCACGCGCACGAGCGGCCGCGCGGTACGGAGCGCGAGGGCGCCGTCGCCGCGGAACTGCACGACCGGCAGCTTGCCGCGGAGGCCGGGCACGTTCCCGCTCTCCCAGCGCAGCGTGCTCTCGAACGCGAACACCAGATCCTCGCGCAGGTACAGGATGTCGTCGTCGAGGCTCACCGCCGAGAACGCGTGCTTCCCGGGGACCGCGACGAGGTAGCCGTGCCCGCTGACCACGTGCAGCGGGCTCCCTCCGTGATCGAACGGCTCGTCGGTCTGGTGCCCGCGCGAGCGCCGCATCGCGCGCTCGTAGCTGAGGTCGCCGCCGGAGATGTGCACGCCGTCGAGCCGCGTCATCACGCGATCGGTGATCCGCAGGATCAGCGCTCCGTTCGCCGCGATCTCGAACGGCTCGTCGCCCTCCTCGGGGCGGAGCAGATCGTCGGTCGCGAGCTCCGACAGCGGGCGCGGGGGCGTGCCTCCGGCCTTGGTGCGCTCCGCGGCGCTCGCCTTGTTCGACGGCGCGGCGGCGGCGACCGCCTGCGAGATCATCGACTCGCCGGGGACCGGGTGCGGGGCGACCGGTGGCGGCTTCGGCAGCACGAACACCATCGAGTCCGAGATCCGTGCGTCGGCCGCGGGGACCGCGTTCGCGGGCGGCGCCTCGGGGCGCGGGGGGGCGACGATCTCGCCCGACGCGCGCACCGTCCGCGGCGGCGCGCTCGGGGGCTTCGTGCGTGGCTCGCTCGCGGGTGGGCTCGTCGTCGCGCGCGCGGCGGGCGCGGCGGGCGCGGCCACCGGCTCGGCGTGCGCGGGCGGCGGGATCCGGCCGAGCTGGCCCTGGATCCCCTCGCGCTCGGCGGCGGTCAGGTTGAGCTCGATCTCGCGCGCGAGGTCGTGCTGGCCCGCGAGCAGGAACGAGCGATACGCCTCGGTGTAGCGGCCCGCGCGCGCGTAGGCGAGGCCGAGGTAGCTCACCGCGCGGCCCTGGCTCGGGTCGAGCGCGCGGCTCGCCTCGAGCGCGTGGATCGCGTCGTCAGCCTGGTTCAGCTTCAGGTACACGAGCCCGAGGTTGAGCCGGTGCGACGGATCCGTCGGGGCGCGCTCGACGAGCTGCTCGTAGATCGGGCGCGCCTCCTCGAACTGGTTCGCGCGGAAGTGCGTCAGCCCGAGCAGCGCGAGCACCCGCGTGCTCTCGGGATCGTGTTCCGGGGCGATCCGGAACTCGCCCAGCGCCTCGCCCAGCTTGCCCAGCTTGAGCTGCTCGCTGCCGCGCGCCACGGCCTGATCGAACGCCTCGCGATCGCGCGCGTTGGTCACCACCCGATCATTCAACCACAAAACGGTCCACCGCGAGGTTCCCGGCGGCGTCGATGATCACCGTGATCGCGCCGTCGGTGTCGGTGCGCGCGACGTCCGCACCGGCCTCGCGCCAGCGCGCGACGACCGCCGCCGCGGGGAAGCCGAACGTGTTGCCGCGGCCACACGAGATCACGGCGAGGGCAGGGCGCGTCGCGGCGACCAGGGACTCCGAGGACGAGGTCGGGCTGCCGTGGTGCGGGACCTTGACCACGTCGACGCGAGGCACGTTCGCCGCGACCAGCAGCTCCTCGCCCTCGGCCTCGAGATCCCCGGTGAACAGCAGCGTCCGCCCGCGATAGTGGATCGTGACCACGAGCGAGTTGTCGTTGACCCCGCGCACGGGGTCCGCCGCGCAGTGCTCCTCGCCGCCGCCGTCCGCCGGCCGGTACCGCGGCCCCCACACGCGCAGCTCGACGCCGGCCTGCCTCCGCGCGAGGCCGAGCGGTGGGTGAACGAGCCGCGTGCCGCGCGCGGCGAGCTGCGCCGCGAGCGACCGGAACGAACGCCCGTCATCGTCGGCGGCAGCGGGTTCGCGCTCGGGCTCGGGGGCCGCCCACAGCTCGCCGATCGGGACCGGCAGCGCCGCGAGCCCGAGATAGTGGTCCGGGTGCGGGTGGGAGAGGATCGCGAGCTCGATGCGGTCGTGTCCGTAGGCGGCGAGCGTGCGCGCGATGGCCTGGCCCGGCGCGCTCGCGGCGCGGAGGTCGCGCGCGCTCGCGTGACCTCCCGCATCGATCAACCACGCGGAGCCGTCGGGGAGCTCGACGAGCGCCGCGTCGCCCTGGCCGACGTCGAGGAACGTGACCCGCAGCGCGCCGTCGGGCGCCGGCACGCGCGCGAACGACCACGCGACGCAGAGCGCGATCCACAGGGCGAGATCGAGACGCGTGCGACGCGCGCGAGCCGCGAGCACGAGGCCGAGCGCGACGAGGATCGCCGCCACGAGTGCGCTCGCGACGGCGACGCGGCCGACCGGGGTGCCGAGCGCGAGCAGCGCCGCGCCGTGATCGAGCTGGGCGACGATCCAGGTCGCACCGCGCACCAGCGGCGCCCCGAGCTCGCCGAGCGCGGTCCCCGCGAGCGCGAGCGGAAGCGCGACCAGCTCGAGTAGCGGCGCGAGCACGAGGTTGCCGACGACACCGCCCGGCGTGACCTGCTGGAAGTGGTACGCCGTGAGCGGCGCGGTCGTGATCGTCACCCACGCCGAGGTCGCGAGCCCGCGCACGAGGTGAGCGCGCAGGCCGCGCCGCGTCGACGGCGGGCGCAGCGCGAGCGTCAGCGCGGCGGTGAACGACAGCTGGAACGACGGATCGAACAGCTCGCCGGGGTGCCACGCGAGGATCGCGATCGCCGCGGCGCCGAGCGCGTCGAGCAGGCGCACCGGACGATCGAGCATCGCCGCGACGAGCACGATCGCGACGACGATCAGCGCGCGCACGGTGGCGAGCTGCGCGCCGGTGACCAGCGTGTAGGCGAGCGCGATCGCGAGGGCGGGTGGCGCCGCCCACCGCGCCGGGCGAACCCGCCCACCCCACGGCGACGCGGCGACGAGGCGGCGCAGCAGGGCGTACGCGAGCCCCGCGACCACGGCGAGGTGCAGCCCGCTCACGCTGAGCACGTGGTAGATGCCGACCGCACGCCAGCGTTCGTCGAGCGCGGGTGGGATGTCGCTGCGATCGCCGATCACGATCCCGCGCAGCGCCGCCCGCGCCGCCGGCTCGCCGCCGGCCGCCTCGATGCGCCGCGACCACCGCGCCTGGGTCGCGGCCGCCCAGCGCCACGCGCGAGCGCCGAGCCCGCCGTCCTCGCCGAGTCGCTCGACGTGCGTGGCCGACAGCTCGTAGCGGTGCGCGTCCGCGCGTCGATCCGGCATCGCCGGCCCGGCCAACCCGCGCGGGGTGCGCACGAGACCGCGCGCGGCGATCCGCTCCCCCGGGGCGAGCGCCCGATCGGTCCAGAGCCACACCTCCGCATCGTCGACCTCGAGCACCGCCCCCGTGCCGCGGGCCGTGGTCGTGACCGGGCCGGTGACCGTGCCGACGACGCGATCCTCGACCCGGTCGTCCACCCCGATCCCCGGCGGGAGCGCCGGGCGCGCGGGCGACCACAGGACGGCGATCGCGATCGCTAGGAGAATCGCCGTCGGGAGGGGCCCGAAGCGACGCGGCGTCGTTGACATGCCGGCGTCTATCGATCGATCGCGGCGCCGGTTGCGGGCAGAACAGCCGGAGCACTACGATTTGCCTCGCGCGCATGTCCCCGTCTTTTCGCGTGTCTGTGTTCGTGCCGTGTGTGGTGGTGCTCGGGTCGCTCGTGCCGTCGGCCCATGCGGGCACGGTCAGCGGCAAGCTCGACCTCCCTCCCGCCCCGGAGCGCCCGCCCGCGAAGACCCGCGGGTTCCTCGATCGCGTCGAGAACCCACTCGCGCCTCCGCGGCCGATGGCGCTCGCGCCCCACATGGTGGTCGCGCTCGAGCCGGCGGCCGGTAGCGAGCCCCCCGCGGCGCCCCCGCAGGTCGTGTGGGAGCTGGTCGGCGAGTCGTTCGGGCGCCCGGTGGTCGGCGCGCCCCTCGGCGCCGAGGTCGTGATCAAGAACGTGTCGCTGACCGCGCGCTCGCTGGCGGCCGCGCAGGATCCGAAGCTCGTGCCCGCCGATCCGATCAACCCGACCGGCGCGCGCTCGTTCCGCGCCAGCGCGGTCGGGATCTACACGATCGGCGACAAGGACGCGCCCCACCTCGCGGGCACGCTCGTCGTCGTGGGCACCCGCCACGTCGCGAGCGTCGACGACGCCGGGCGGTTCGTGCTCGAGGACGTGCCGGAGGGCAAGTACACGCTCCGCGTCTTCTACAAGGATGCCTGGCTCGACGGCGCCACCGAGGTGCAGGTCGGCGCCAGGGGCAAGACCGAGGTGAACCCGAAGGTGCCGGCGCTGTCCTCGCCGGGGAAGAAGTGAGTCGACCGTGTTCTTCTCCAAGATCTGGTTCTTCCTCGTCGCGCTGGCCGCGGCCGTCGCGCTGACGATCGCGCTGGTCATGCCGCGCCCCGCGGCGCGCGCCGTCGTCGGCGAGGAGCGACACCGGCTCGTCGTCGCGTGTGGCGTCGTGGACATCCTGCTCGGCGACGACGCGCGCAATCGCGTCGAGCTCGCCGGTGCGTTCGCGCGCACGCCGGAGATCGTGACGGCGCTCGAGACCGCGTCGCGGGTCGAGCGGCTCGACGAGACGCGCATGAAGCAGGTGCGCGCCGTCGGCGAGACCGTGATGAAGACGATCCAGGGCAGCCGCAAGCCGGACTTCGCGATGTTGATCGATCGCCGCGGCCGCGTGGTCGCGCGCGTCACGATCGACGAGAACGCGTTCGGCGACGTCGCCGCCGGGCGCCCGCTCGTCGACGACGCGCTCGCGGGCTACCTGCGCGACGACATCTGGGTCCACAACGGCACGATGTACTTCGTGTCCGCCGCGCCGGTGATCAAGCGCGATCCGCCGGTGACGTACGAGGGCGCGGTCGTGCTCGGTCACTCGATCACCAACGCGCTCGCGCAGCGGCTCGTGCAGTCGCTCGACGTCGACCTCGGGTTCTATCTCGGCAAGGACGACGTCGCCGGTAGCAAGGCGATCCCGGTCGACGCGTCGAAGCTGCTCGACGTGGTGAAGACCCTCGACGGCGGCGACCCGTCGCGCGACTGCCAGGCGAACAAGCCGCTCGAGGTCACGGCCGCCAACGAGGACTACACGGCGCTCGTCGCGCGGCTCCCCGGCGAGGCCGGCGAGCGCGACGCGTTCTACTCGGTGTTCATCAAGCGTCCGCCCGCGCGCGGGTTCGCGGGCACGCTGAAGATCGTCAACCAGAGCGATCTGTCGTTCGACAACTTCCCGTGGATCTTCGTCGGCGGCGGGTTCCTGCTGATCCTCGGCGCCGGCATCGCGCTCATGTTCTTCGAGGCGGATCGGCCGCTGCGCCGGCTCACCGCCGATGCCGTGCGCCTCGCCAAGGGCGAGACCGAGCGGCTCAGCGAGGACGCGCACCCGGGCAAGTTCGGCTCGATCGCGCGCAGCGTGAACATCCACATCGACAAGCTGGGGCGCGAGGCGAAGTCGGCGAAGAAGGATCTCGATCAGCTGCTCGGCCCGGCGCCGGAAGGCAGCCTCGGGACGATCGATCTCCTCGCGACCGCGCTGCCGCCGGTGCGCCCGGGCGGCTCGGAACCGCCGGCTGCGCCTCCGCCGTCGGAGTTCAAGTTCACGAGCCCGGCCACGCCACCCGCGTTCGCGGGACCGCCGGCGCGGCCGACGCCTCCGCCGCGCCCGAACACGCCACCTCCGCCGCTCAAGCCCGCCGCGCCGCCGCCGCCGATCGGCGCGCCGGCCCCGGCCGCCAGCGCACCGCCTGCCGCGCCCGTGGCGTCGCACGCGCAGCCGGCGTCCGCGCTGGGCGACGCGCTCGACGACGACATCCTCGGGCTCGGACGCCCGGAGCCGGCCGCCGGCCCGGCCGAGGATCCGCACTTCAAGGACGTGTTCGAGCAGTTCCTCGCGACGAAGCAGAGCTGCGGCGAGCCGACCGCCGGCCTGACCTACGCGAAGTTCGCGGAGAAGCTGGTCAAGAACCGCGAGGACCTGATCGCCAAGACCGGGTGCAAGGACGTCCGCTTCACGGTCTACGTCAAGGAAGGCAAGGCGGCGCTCAAGGCGACGCCGGTCAAGGACGAAGGCTGACGTCGGGCGGCGTGACGACCCACAAGTAGTCGAGGCGCGCGCGCAGCCTCACCGTCCCGACGCCGAACGTGCCGGTCGCCGTGCGACCTTCGTCGAACGCGTGCGTCTGGCGCGCGTCATCGCGGGTCACGACACAGTGGGTCTGCCCACCTCCTCGAGCGTGGCGGACGCGGGCGGGGACGCCGTCGAGCTGCTGGGCGAAGTGCCGGAAGTCCTCGAGCACCTCATCCTGGTTGGCCTGCAGGTACACGGGGAGCACGTCGTCGCCGTCGGGGCCGTGATCGCGGCCGTAGAAGCACGCATCGCCGCGATCGTCACTGCCGGGTGAGAACGCGCGGTGGACGCTCACCACGAGCACCTCGGCCCACGGCTCGTCGCGCTGCGTCTCGAGCGCGTTCTCGAGCACGGTCACGCCGACGTCGATCAGCACGCTCGACGTGGTCACCGGGGAGAGCAGCGCGTGCTCCTCGCCGGTCAGCGCGCCGAGCTCGATCGCGCCGCGCTCCGCGTCGTGCGTGAACTGGCCGGACACGAGCAGGTCCTCGATGCCGTCGCGGAACGTGTACAGCCGCGCGTGATCGCCGGCGCGCGACGGATCGAGATCGCAGTCGTCGCCGATCCCGTCGCCATCGCTGTCGACCTGCGCGTCGCCGGCGAGGTGCGGGCACAGGTCGACGCTGTCGTCGACGAGGTCCCCGTCCTCGTCGTGCGACGGCAGGTCGATCCCGAACACCGCGTCACAGCCCGCGAGCGCGATCAGGAGATAGGCGCGGCGTGTCACCCGACCAGTCTACACGGCCTCGGTCGCGACCAGCCGCTCGCGCAACCGCTGGGCGTCGGCGAGCGCCTGCGCCGTGCTCGGCCGCTTCGCGGCATCCGGATCGCCGAGCCGGATCAGGTGCGCCTGGATCGCCTCCGCCACCTCGCCGGGCACCCCGGCGAGCACGTGGTCGGGGAGCCGGAAGTCCTCGGCGGTGCGCACGGAGGTGAGCGCGCGCTGCCACGGCGTGTGCCCGGTCAGGTTCTCGTAGAGCACGACCGCGCTCGCGTAGATGTCGACGGCGGGCGACACCTCGCCGCGCCGCTGCTCCGGCGCCATGTACGCGAGCGTGCCGATCGCCTCCGCGCGCTTGGCGACGGCGTCGATCTGGCCGCTCGCGTCGGGGAGGTGGGCGACGCCGAAATCCCCGAGCATGACCTCGACGCCCGGCAGGTCGACGTCACGGCGGAACATCAGGTTCGCGGGCTTGAGATCGCAGTGCACGATCCCCCGCCGGTGCGCGGCGGCGAGCGCCGACAGCACCTGGCCGTGGCGCTCGATCGCGCGTCGCAGCGGCCGCTTGCCGCGCTCGCGTAGCACGTCGCGCAGCGTGCCGCCGGCCGCGAGCTCCATCACGATGCGCCGCGACGCCTCGTCGATGTCGAGCACCGCGACGACGTTCGGGTGCCGCAGCGACGCCATCACGCGCGCCTCGTGGAAGAACCGGGCGAGGGCGCCGGCGCGCTCGGTGCCGGCGAGGTGCGGGTGCAGGAGCTTCACCGCGACGTCGCGATCGAGCTCCGCGTCGCGCGCGAGGTACACGACGCCCGTCGCGCCGCGACCGAGCTCGCGCACGAGTCGGTAGCGCGCGCCGGCCTGCACGCCCACGATCTCGCCCGCGGCGATCGTCTCGCCGGCGACCGGCGCGGCCCGTCCGGTCAGCTGGCGCAGCCGCTCGACGCGGGCGCGGACGTTCGGGTAGTCGACGTCGCGGCCGAGCACCGCCTCGTAGTGCCGGAGGGCGCGCGCGTGATCGCCCGTCTTGCGGGCGTGCTCCGCGAGCAGGTAGTGCGCGCGCAGCGCGTGCGGCTCCTCGCTCGTCAGCGTCTCGAGGTGAGGCAGCGCGGTCTCGAGCTCGCCGCGCTGCTCGTAGCGCTCGACGAGCGCCGCCCGCAGCGGGGCTCGAGGCGACGCCCGTCGTGGCTCTCGGGGCGACGCGGCGCCGGTTTCGGCGCTGGTTCCGGCGCCGATCTCGACGCCGGTTTCGGCACCGGTCTCCTCGGGCAGGGCCGCGGTGCCGCTGCCCGCGGGGAGGGCCGCGCGCTGCCCGTTCGACGCCGTCGCGAGCGGCTCGGGCACGCTGAGGAGCTTCTCCATCCAGTCGATCGCGAGGCGCTCGTGGCCCGAGGCCCACAGGCCGTCGAGGCGCTTCAGGACGTCGGGGCTCGCGATCTCGTCATGGCGCTTTCCCTCGGCGAGATCGCTGACGAGCTGCGACAGGAACGCCTCGTCCTCGCTGCCGAGGTGCAGGGGCTCCGGCGCGGGCGTCGTGGGCAGCGCCGGAGGCTCCGTCGATCGCTTCCCGAACAGGCGCTGCCACCACGACGCCATGGTCACCCGATCTCGATCTCGTCGCCGTCCGCGACGATCCGGTCGCCTCGGATCAGCTGGACGCGGACGTCGCCGAGCGGCTCGTCGTTGAACATCACGTTCGTCGCGGAGCCGCGCCCGAGGTACGGACGCCCCGTCTTGAACACGAGGTCGAGCGCGACGCCGAGCGGGGCGAGCTCGAGCGTGTGCTCCTCGGCGCCGGCGATCAGCGCCACGCCGCGGTCGAGCCCGTGCGTGCAGCGCAGGATCAGCACGCCGTCGGCGTGCGTGAACTCGATCGTGCACTCGTTGCCGAGCCCGAAGCTGCCGGTCCCCGCGAGCGGGACACGCCCCGCGAGCGGCAAGCCCGCGAGCGTCGTGCCGTTGCGCGAGTCGAGATCGCGCAGGTAGAACACGCCCTGCTCGCGGTCGATCTCCGCGTGCTGGCGCGACACGCCGCCGGCGCGCAGCGTGAGATCGCACAGCAGATCACGCCCGAGCACGATCTTCTCCGCCGCGCACGCGACGATCAGCGGCTTGCCGCGCCGTTGCAGCTCGACCTTGCCCGCGGTGAGCAGCGCCGCGTCGAGCTGATCGAGCAGCCGCCGGTACTCGCCGGCCGACGCCGCCGCCGCGACCGCTCGCGCCAGCTCCGCGCGCGCGTCGTCGCGCCGCCCGACGCGCATCGCCGTCTCGTAGCCCGCGAACGCGTCCGCTTCGGTGCGCGCCCGATCCTGGTGTGCGTCGTCCTTCGCCAGCGCCTGCTCCATGCGCTCGACGAGCCCACCCGCGGAGTACGCGTTCGCGGCGGCGAGGTAATCCCCGATCGCCTCGAGCGCCTCACCCGCGGTCGCGTGATCCTCGCCGACGACCAGCAGCTGCGCCGCCTCGCGGACCTTCATCCGATCGCGCTCGGTCGCGATCCCCTCGGCCTTCGCCGCGGCCCACAGCGCCCGGCCCAGCGCCGCAGCCGCCTGCCGTCGCAGCGCCGGATCCTCTCCCGCCCAGCGGAGCGCATCGCGCAGCGCCGCGATCTCGGCGAGCCGGCTGCCCGCGCGCGCCGCTCTCGCGAGGTGCATCCGCACCGCTCCCTCGTGCTCGCCCGCGAGCGCGTACCTCTCCGCCGCGAGGTCCACGTTGCCCGCGGCCTCGGCCGCCACCGCCGCTCGGTAATCGGCGGAGAACATGCGCCGGAGAAAGCTCACCGTGGCGGCGAGTTTACCCCGTCACGCGCGTGGACGCCGTGTGGGCCGCGCGCGTCCGAGGTGCCGCGTACGCGGCAGGGAGCGTGCTCGGCAGGGACGCGTGCTCGGCAGGGCGCGTGCTCGGCAGGGCGTCGTGCTCCGCAGGGCGCCGTGCTCCGCAGGGCGTCGCGCGGCGATGGTGGCCGAGTCCACCGCGAGCGAAGCGAGCGCGAATGGCTCCGCTCGGCGTGCTCGCGTCGTGGCGGTTCACCTTCTGGCACACGCCCCGCGCGAGCACGTCGTGCCCGGCCGCGCTACGGCGGCAGGGCCTGCCCGAACTGGGCCTGGTAGTCCTTCGCGAGCTTCTCGAGCGCGGCATGATCCTTCGCGCGCTGATACGCCTTGCCGAGCGTGCGCCACGCCTGGCCGAGCTCGGGATCGACCGCGATCGCCTTCTGGAGCTGCGTGATGCCGGTCTGCACCGTGCGGGGATCGTTCAGCGCCATCACGCCCGAGAGGTAGAGCGCCCACGAGGTGCGCGGCTCGGTCGCGAGCGCCTTCGCGCACGCCGCGCGCGCGCCGGCGAGCTGGCCACGGCGCAGCAGGAGGTCGCAGCGCGCGGCCGCGAGCCCGGGGGCGCCCGGCCACCGGCGATCGGCGGCGCGCAGCGCCTTCTCGGCCTCGGCGTACTTGCTCGCGTACACGAGCTCGAGCGCCTTCTTGACGGCCGCGACGAGCGCGGCCTCGTGCTCGGGGCGCACGAGCTTCGTGCCGCGCGGGACGCCGTAGCGCGCGCGGATCTGCGCGACCTGCGCCGCCACGGGATCGTTCTCGAGCTGGGCCTGCGCGATCACCTCCTCGGTCCAGGTCAGCGCGCCCATCGCCTGGTAGATCGCGATCAGCCGACGCCAGGCGTCCTCGGGGTTCGTCGGCAGGTTGGCGATCTTGGCCTGTGCCTGTGCGAGCTCGGCGCGCGCGCCCGCGATGTCGCCCGTGCGAGCGAGCGCCTCGCCGACGAGGAAGTGCGGGACCGGATCACCCGGGGCGAGCTCGCCGGCACGCGCACACGCGGTGCGCGTCGCCTTGTCTCCGACGCCGGGCTTGGCGAGCAGGATCTCGCACTTGAGCTGGTGCAGCGCGGCGTTGCCGGGATACGCGCTGATCACGTTGTCGAGATCGGCGATCGCGTTCTGGGTGTCGCCGCGCCGCGCGAGCTCCTTGACCCGCGTGAGGTGATCGTAGGCCGCCGGCGGGATGTCGGTCGCGACCTTGCCGGCGCGGTGCGAGTCGATCACGTTGCGCAGCCGGCGCGTGACCTCGTCGCGGTGCGCCGGGATCCAGCCGCCCCACTCGGACTTCTCGATCGACTCGAGCAGCGCCGTCGCGACCACCTCCTCCCCGTTGTCGGCGAGCCGGTTGTCGATCGCCTGCGTGAGCAGCTCGCGCGTGCGCTCCGCGAACCCGGCCTGCTGCGTCGAGTAGCTCGGGTGGAGGATCCACGACGCGTCGGCCTCCGCGATCCCGCCGAGCGCGATCGCCAGGTGGTGCAGCAGCACGACGGCCTGCTTGTGGCGCCGGTGCGCACCGAGGATCTCCGCGCGCTCGGCCTCGCCGAGATCGGGGAGCGTGGCGGCGAGCTTCTCGGTCTCCGGGCCCTCCGCCCAGGCGCGGACGACGACGTGCTTGCCGAGGGTCTGGGCGTCGCCGAGCTGGCTCATGACCTTGTGCGCCTTGTCGCTCGGCGTGACGTAGCCGATCACGAACATCGCGCCCTCGCCGGGATCGGCCTCGGCGAGCGACCGCAGCGCCTCGTGCAGCTCGCCCGTGCGGTTCCACTCGCCCCACCTCTCGACCTGCAGCCGCACGCCGAGGAGCGGCGTGAGCAGCTGGCTGGCGTAGTCGAGCTGGTCGGAGACGTGCTCCCTCCACCGCGGCAGCGCGCGTACGCCCGGATCGGCCCACACACGGATCTTCGCCGTGCGCGGGTCCCCCGAGCGCGCGTTCTGGGCCTCGAGCGTCGCGGGGAGGTGCTGCGACAGATCGGCGACGCGCTCCTGGAGCTGCGGGCCGCCGCACGCCACGAGGGCCGCGGCGGCGATCGCGAGGGCTCGTTGCATCACGAGACTTTCCCCGCTGATCTGCGATCACGCAAGCTGTACAGTGCGCGCGTGCTGCTCCTCGACGAGCGAATCCTCCCCGACGGTACGCACGCGCGAACGCACGCCACGCTCGTCGGCGAGCGCGTGGAGATCCGGGACGACGACGGCACGCGCGGCGAGCTCGGTGTCGCCGCCGTCGAGCGCGTGATGACCCGCTACGGCAAGGAGCTCGACGCGTCGATCGCGTTGACCGGCGAGGCGCTCGCGCTCCCGGGCGGCTACCGGTTGCGCCGGCTGCGGTATCACACGCCGGTCGACGCCACCGGTCGCGACTACCTGATCTGGGAGCGGCCCGGCGAGCCGCCGCTCGCGGTGATCGCGGCGATGGCGACCGCTGCCCTGCGCTACCTCGTGCTCCGGCTCGTCGACGAGCGACGTTCGGGCGGAGCGAGTGCCGGCGCCGGAGCAGGGGACGACGCCGACGAGGACGGGGCGGCCCCTCAGGAAACTGAGACCGACCGCGGCTGACCACACAGGTTGCCGGGTGTGAGCGAACGCATACCTGTGTGAGCACGATAGGTTGCGCGTGGCACGACAGCTGCTTTCCGAGGCCCCATGCTGCGTTGGTGGATCGCGCTCGTCCTGACGGTGGCCTCGGCCCCCGTGTGGGCGCAGCCTGCGCCCGCCGCCGCGGTCACCGTCCGCGCCGAGGGGACGGTCGCGGTGCACGAGCGGCGTCTCGCCCAGCTCGACGCCCGCCGGCGCGAGCTCGCCCGCCGCTACGCCGAGGAGCTCGCCGCCGTCGACCGGCTGAAGCGACAGCGCACGTCGTGGCGGCAGCAGCGAGAGCTCCGGGACACGCTGGCCACCGCGAACGACACCGCGAAGCAGCTGACCCGGGTGACGCAGGATCACGCGGCCGCGGTGACCGCGCTCGCGAACGCGCGTCGCGCGCTGGTGCAGGCGATCGACGCGGAGCTCGCGGCGAGCCCCCCGGCCGCGCGCAAGGCCGAGCTCGATCGGCGGCGCCTGCAGCTCGTGCCGCAGGTCCCGCGCCGCGTCGCGCGGATCGTGCTGCCCGATCTCGAGATCGATCCGCTCGCCGATCCCGAGGAGCTCGACGAGCAGGCGGCCGCGCTGCGCGACAGCGAGCAGCAGCTTCTCCGCGAGATCGCGAGCCTCGACCGGCAGGCGCGCGAGCTCGACACGGTGGCGCGGATCCGCAAGCAGCACGATCGCGCGGGGGAGCTGTCGCGCCGCGACGACGATCAGCCCCAGCGCACCGCGTCCCAGAGCAGCGCGCGGCAGCCCCAGAGCGATGGCAGCTTCGCGCCGGAGACCGGCGGCACGACCGATGGCAACGACCTCAGCAACGGGGGCCCGAGCGCGCCGGGGTTCGAGGCCGAGGCGAGCATCGTGCTGTCGGAGGTGGTCGACGCGACGACGATCGAGACCCTGGCCCGCGCCTCGCGCACGGGCGATCCGGCGCAGCGCGCGCTCGCCGCCAAGCGCGCGCGGGACGCCGTCAAGCGCCGGCTCGAGCAGCTCCAGAAGAAGCGCGCCGAGATCGAGGCGCTCGCGAAGCAGCGCCGGCGCTGAGCCTCAGCGCTCGGCCTGCGCGCCCTTGATCGTGGCGTCGAGGCCGCGCGCGAGCTCGGCACGCTCCTCGGGCGTCAGGACCGCTTCGGGGTGCGCCGCCAGGTACTTGCCGAGCGGCATGTTGCCGTCCCGCGTGCGCTGGCCGGCGTACACCGCGAGCGGGTAGGGGCGGTTCCACTCCGAGAAGTTGAGCACCGTGCGCGCCTTCTCGACGTCGAACTGGACGACCCACGAGAGCGGGGCGACGTTCGCGTACCACGGCCACCGCGTGTGATTGCTGTGGCAGTCGAAGCACGCGCGCATGGCCAGCTCGCGCGTGCGCGGCGAGTCCCATGGCGGTTCGACGATGGTGGGCGGGTTCGAGTGCGTACGGCCGTACGGGATCACCTGCAGGAACGCGAAGATCCCGACGAGCCACGCCAGTGCGATCGCCGACTTCTTCAGGATGCGCCGCATGCGGCTGTTCATACCGGGTTTGATGCGAGGACGGCGACCTCGCTTCGGTGCCAAGTTGCCGCAGGCGACGCGCCCCGGACGTGGGGCCGAAATCCCGGTCAGCGCGTGGGCTCAGCGCGGCATCCAGCGCACGCCCGCGCCGAGCACGAGCGCCGCGCCGCCGTAGCTCGCGGGCATGGTCTCGGTGCTCGTGGTCTCGCGGCGCAGGAGCCAGATGTGCTCGGCGAACAGATCCGCGCTCAGCTCCGCGGCGAGCCGATAGCTCGCGCCCGCGGTGAGGCCGAGCCGGTTGGCGTCGGGCGAGGACGGCGACAGCCGGTCGGTCGGGACCGGCGACGGATCCCAGTACGCGCCGCCGCGCACCACGAGCGGCCCACCGTGCCACTCGCCGCCGGCGCGCACGGCGAGCGTGTCGCGCCAGTCGTTCTCCTGCACGGCGTCGGGCGTCGCGGGGTTCTCGAACGCCACGACCGTGCGCTCGTTGACGCTCCAGCGCGCGTACTCGAGATCGAGCACCGCGCGGAACGCGCCGCGCCTTCCGTGCGCGCCCAGCACGATCGTGTCGGGCAGCGTCATGGTCGTCGCCGCCGCCTGGTCCGGCGTCTTCGCGGCGAACGCATCGGGCGCGGTGAAGTTCGCGTGTCCCGCGAAGTCGAGCGTCGTCCTGCCGCGATAGGTGAGCCCGACGCCGAGATCGCGGTGCGCCTGCCAGTACGCGGACGCGTCGACGCCGACGCCGCGGCCGTCGAGGTCGATGCGCACGTCGCCCTGCGCGTCGATGAAGTCGAGCCCGCGCCGGATCTGGAGCCGGCCCGCGTCGACGTGGACGCCGGCGCCGAGCCGGAACCGGCCCAGCCGCCACGCGACGAACGGCGCGGCGCGCAGCACCATGAGGTCGGTCTGCACCGACTCGGTCGCGCCCGGCCACATCGTCGGCCAGGTCACGCCGCCACCGAACGGGACGCCGAGCGCGACGCCCGCCGCGAACGGCCCCCGCGCGTAGCTCGCGTCGAGGTGCGGCGGCGTCGACCAGCCGCCCTCGCTGTCGGTGGTCCACGCGGCGTCCGCCGCGCCACCCCGCGCCTGCACGCGCGGGCGGGCGAGGGCGAGCGAGAGCCCGAGGCGCAGCCCGCCGTCGTCGGCGAGCGCCGCCGGCACGTGCCACGCTGCGCCGGGATCGTCGGCGCGCCCGGCCCCCGCGCCACCGGTACCCGCGGAGACGGCGTTCTGCTGGCCCACCGCGAGGCCGCCGGCGTGGGCGACCGACACCAGCGACGCGGTGGCGACGAGCGAGGCGATCGAGGCGAAGGTCTGGGTCCTCATGGCGCGAGCTCCCCGGAGAGGAACGACGCGAGGTCGCGCACGCCGCGGAAGTATGCGGGCTCGACCGGGATCGTGATGAATGCGTGCTCGCCGAGGTAGTCGCGACGCGGCGCCCCGGTGACCGCCTGGAGCGTCATCGTGCTCTCGTTGGGGATGATGAAGTCGAGCGTCGCCATCTGGATCAGCAGCGCGCGGTCGCCCGTGATCGGCCCGAGGTGCAGCGGATCGACCGCGTCCATGAACCACTTCGCGACGGTCAGGAAGCGCTGCCCGTCGTAGCTGTCGCGCTCGACCTCGTGGCGCGTGAAGAACGCGTCGAGCTGCGGGCTGAAGAACGTCGAGTCGTCGAACATCGGCACGAGGTTCGCGCCCGGCACGTTGAGCACCGCGCGCTGGATGTCCGGATCCGTGCCGAGGAACACCGCGCCCATGATCCCGCCGAGCGACTGCCCCGCGTAGAAGATCCGCGAGGTGTCGACGGGACGGCCGAGCACGTCCTCCCAGTTGCCGCGGCGCAACGAGCGATCGAGCGCGCCGAGATCGACGAGCGCCTGCTGGAAGTGATCCTTGCTGTTCGCGATGTTCTCGATCTCGAGGAACACCGCGCCCGAGGCGACGGGCATGTCGAGCACGGGCCACGTCGCGAGGTGGTTGCCGTTCCCCTGCGCGTCGACGCAGCGCCCGAGCTCGTTGCACGTCGTCCCGCTCTTGCACGGATCGAGCGAGGTCAGGCTGCCGTCGAACGGATCGACGAGCGAGATCGGGCCGCCGCGGGCGCAGTACGTGCGCTCGCCGTGGTACGGGAAGTCGATCGAGATCGCGGCGTAGCCCTTCGCGGCGAGCGCGTCGCCGACGGCGAGCACGAACCGTCGCTCGGTGACGAGGCCGTGGCCGAAGATCACGACGGGGATCGGGCCGGGCGCGGGATCGTCGGGCACCGTCATCGTGAAGTGGATCTTCTCGACGACGTGACCGCCGTCGCGCCGCCACGCGCGGGTCGCCGGATCGAGGAACACCGGCGACTCGATCGTGCCGTGGTAGACGTCGCCGACGTCGAGGATCGAGGCGATGCCGAGCGGGAAGTCGAGCAGCGCCTGCGCCGGAGACTGCCGGGTGACGTCCGCCGGATCCGGCGACACCCCGTAGCGCTCGGCGGTGACGCGCAAGGCGCGCAGCGGCGCCGTGACGCTCATCGTCGTGAACGGCCACGCCGCGAGCACCTGGTCGCGCCCGCCGGGCAGGTCGTCGAGGATCGCCGCGAGCTCGGCGCGCGCGCTCTCGAGCCGCTCGGCGTCGCGATCCTCGACCGCGGGGATCTGGCTCGCGCCGCCGTCGAGCACCGGTGCGCGCGAGAGCAGGAAGTGCCCGACCGGCATCACCACCGGCCGCTCGCCGCCCTCGTCGCGCAGACCCTTCGACACGACGAGCGCGTACGTCGTGCGCTCGGCGAGCCGCCCCGAGGTCGGCGTGACGACGACGTGGCGGCGGTCGGCGAGCAGCTCGACCCGCGCGGGCACCTGCACCGGCGAGCCGCTCTCGATCTCGTAGAGCCGGATCGTGCGGTCGCCCACCGTGCTCGGATCGACCGGGGCCGTGAGCTCGAACAGCTGGCTCCCCGACAGGCTGAACCCGTCGAGCTCGGTGAGCCGGCGCTTCGCGTCGGCCTCGAGGTCGCTGTCCCACGGCGCGATCGGCGCGTCGATCTTCGCGGTCGCGGGATCGATCATGAGGTCGATCGGCAGCGGCATCCGCTGCGAGGGCTGATCCATCGCGAGCTCGGTCCGCGTCGTCACGGTGAACGCCCACAGCGCGGCGACCTCGCCGCGCGGCAGCGCGTGCCGCTGCTCGAAGAAGTCGAACGCGGGTGCGAGATCGAGCCGGATGTCCTCGAGCCGCCGCGCGTTCTCGCGCCGCTCCTCGGCGGTGTCGCCGGGGAACGCACGCTCGTGCTCGGGCGTGTCGAGCGGCGTGGTCTGGCGCAGGAAGTAGAACGCCGCGTCGCACTCGACGCGCTCGCCGGCGAGCCCGGTGAGCCCGCGCGCGCCGCCGCGCACGACCGCGACGTAGCGACCGCCGCGCTCCCAGCCGGTGCGTGGCGGATCGATCGTGATCTTCTTGCCGTCGGCGGACACCGACAGCCGCGCGTCGAGGACCTGGCGCGGGATGTCCCCCCACGACCACACCTGCACGGTGCCGGCGTGGACCGACGAGGGATCGATCGCCCCCGTGAGCTCGACCGTCGCCGACATCAGGCTCGACCAGCCGTCGAGCGTCTCGAGGTACGCATAGAACTCGGCCTCCGCCGGTGTGAGCGCGGCGAGCTCCTCGGGGGTGTCGTTGGGCAGCTCGAGCCGGCCGAGCGCGCGATCGCGCAGCACGTCGGTGGGCATCGGGATCACGCGCGCGTCGGGATCGAACCGCGCGTGGATCAGCGTCGGCGGTGGATCGAGGTCGAGGTTCGAGCAGCCGACGCTCGTGAGCGCCGCGCCGCTAGCAGCGACGCCCGCGGCGAGGCTGGCTACGAGGTGCGTGATGGTCGCGAGGTTCCGCACAAACTCCCCCCTGCAAAGGACGCGAGAGTTCTCGCCCCTCGGTCCGACCAGGGTCAAGGGCTTATTGAGAACCGGTCAATGAGAGCGCCCTCGGCGCCCGGTCGCGACGTATCCGGCGTCAGCGCGGCTACAGATCGCGCGGGAGTCAGCGCGTGTAGATCGCGCCGGCGTACAGCGACGCGCGGCGGAACGCCGTCTCGGTGTCCGCGCCGAGGTTGCGCCAGATCGCGGCGCGGCTCTCGATCGACCACGCGTCCGACACCGGGCGCGCGAGCCGCAGCTGGAGCGAGCTGCGGTTCTCGTCGTCGAGGCTCGTGAACTCGCGCCGCTGGAGGTCGGTCTTGATCACGAGCCCGTCGGGGTACTGATCGAGCTGGAGGATCGCGAGCGCGGTCCCGTACAGCCCGAGCGGCAGCGAGCGCGTCACCGACACGTTCGCCCGGTGGCGCACCAGCGACTGTCCGTAGCTGTTCGAGTCGATCACGGTCAGCTGGTACCCCGCGGTCGCGACGACGCGGCCGTTCCACGTCAGCTCGGCGCCGATGCGCTGCATGCGGTCGCGCCGGGTGATCGAGGTCCCGGCCGAGCAGCTGTCGTCGGGCGGGGCGCCGGGCGGGCAGGCGTTCGCGAGCGCCGTCGACTCGTACTCGCGCGCCTCGAACGCGACGTACGCCGCGAGCTCGAGGCTGCGGGTCGCGTCGGCCGGCTGCCACAGCGTCATGTCGAGGCGCCCGCTCGCGACGAGGCCCGTCCAGTCGAACTCGTGGTTCTCCTTGTACGTGAACCGGCGCGCGCCGAAGCCGAGCGTCAGGAGCCGCGTCTCGCCGCCGCGCAGCACCAGCAACGCGTCGGCGCCGAGGTTGCCGAAGGTGCGCGCTCCGACGTCGTCGGTCAGCGGCCGCGCGTCCGCCACGAGCGCGCCGAACCCGAGCGAGATCGAGCGCTCCTCGACGGGCCGCAGGTAGCGCAGCTCGCCGGTCAGGAGCGTCACGTTCTCCGTCGTCGCCACCGAGCTGCCGACGACGCGGCTCAGCGCACCCGCGACCGCGACGTAGTTGCCACCGAGCGCGCGCCCCCGGTGGTCGACCCGCGCGCCGAGCCGCATCACGCCCGCCGCGACCGGCTCCGTCATCAGGCCCGGGCCGGTCTCGACCCGCTGGACGTTCGTATCCGCCTCGGCGCCCCCCTCGAGCGTCACCGTCCATGACCCGGCGTGCGCCACCCCGGTGATCACGAAGATCCCGAGGACGCAGCGACGCATGGCCGCAGGGTATCACCGGTCGGTCGCGTCGCCGGGACCGGGAGAACGTGGTACGCCCGCGCCCATGCGCTGCGCCGCGGTCCTGGCTCTGGCTCTCTCCGTTCTCGGCGCCTGCAAGGGCGATCCCGTGCAGTGCGAGCAGGCGTGCCGCAACTTCTACACGCTGAAGTTCTGGAAGAAGGCCGACGCCGAGATCGCGAAGCTGCCGGCCGACCAGCAGGAGGCGGCGCGTCAGAAGAAGCAGGTGGAGTTCGCGAACGAGCTCGAGCAGGGCATCCAGTTCTGCGTCGTCAGCTGCACCTCGGCGAACAACGACGATCAGAACGAGTGTCTGATCAAGGCGAAGACCGCCGACGAGGCCGAGGACTGCGTCGACTGACCGCGCTCAGTGCGGGCGCAGGAACCGGCCGCCTCCGGTGTCGGCGCGATCCTGCTTCTTGTCGTCGCGATCGTCGTCGCTGTCGTTGTCGCCGCTACCGAAGATGCCGCTGTACCAGGGCTCGCTGCCGGAGCTCTTGTCCTTGCTCTTGCCCTTTCGATGATCGCGGACCGCGGGGTAGCGGTCGCGGTGATCGCGAACCGCGGGGTAGCGATCGCGGTGGTCGCGAACGGTGGGGTAGTTCCTGCCGTTGCCGCCGCGATGGTCGCGCACCGCCGGCAGGTCGTCCGTGAGCCCGAAGCTGAAGCCGGCGCCGATCGCACCCCCGATCGCGAGATCGGGGATCCCGGGGTCGTCGTACGCGACGAACACGTCGGGCTCGGTCCAGTACCCCGGGCGCCAGCGCCAGCGCCCGAGCGACCACTCCCACGTCCCGCGCACCCAGATCGCCTGCGGGAACGGCGGCTCCCCGGGCTCCTCGGCGAGCAGCGGCGGCATCGGCGGGCGCGGGATCGCCCCTCGAGCGAGCCAGCGCGCGCGGAGCTGCTCGCGCGCCTGGTGCGCGAGGTCGAGGCGGTACTGCTCGAGATCGACGACGCCCGGCGGAGCCGCGCTTCGCGGGTCGTCGGGGCGGTAGCTGCCCGCGCAGGCGAAGAGTGCGCCCAGCACGCACGCGACGAGACACCGGGCGACGACAGGTCCGGCGACGGCGACGGGTGTGACGAGACGGACGGCGCGCATGGAGCTCCGGTGCTGCAAGCGAGCGGCCAGGGAAGGTGGCCTCGGAGTGGCCTCGGAGTGGCCTCGCACTTGCGACGAGGCGGCTCGATGAAGCAGTCGATCCCTCGAGGCAATGCGTACTTGCGCGCGTTCGTCCACGGCAAGGACGTGATCGCCGCGGCCGTGCGTGGCCGTCGCGCCACGCCCTGGCGGACGACCGTGGTCCCAGCGTCACGCTGGTGGCTCGCGCTGACCGCGACGGCGCTGCTGCTCGTCGGGTGTCGCGCGGGCGGCGCGACTCCCACCGACACCCACGCGCGCGGCACGCAGGTCCAGGAGGCGTGCTGCGAGTATCTGCAGGGCGCCGAGCGCGACCGGTGCCTCGCGGAGGTCGTCCGCGTCCCCGATCCGGCCGCCGCCCAGACCGCGACCAATCAGCAGACGTACGCGTGTGTCGTCGAGCACTTCGTGTGCGATCCGTCGACCGGGCGGGAGACGGCGGAGAGCGCGCAGGCGCAGCACGACTGCATCGAGGATCTGTAGCCCTCGGATCCATCCTCCGCGCGTCGGCGCCGCGCGCTACACTGACGGAAATGGCGGGTGATCTGGTCTCGCGCAGGACCCTGCTGGCGGCGCGGATCCGCTGGACGGACCGGCTGCGGCGGCCGGTCTCGATCGCGTTCGCCGCCATCGTCGCGCCGCTGTCGCTGTACCAGCTGCGCCAGGTCCTCGAGGCCGACTGGCCGCTGATCCCGGTGATCCTGCCGTGCCTCCTGTGGGCCAGCTTGATCTGGTGGTCGATCGAGGCGGGCTTCGCGTTCGCGATCGCGCTGTGGGAGACCGAGCACGATCGGCTCTCGCGCGCGATCGGGCTGCCGCCCGCGCGGCTCGTGCGGCGCGGCCGGCGTTCGCGGCCTCCGGAATGAGAAACGGCGCCCGCAGGCGCCGTCCTCGGTGAGCTGGGTGGGAGCGAGGACTAGAAGTCCATGCCGCCCATGCCGCCCATGCCACCCATGCCGCCACCACCCGCGGCCGCGGCCGGGGCCTCCTTCTTCGGCTTCTCGGCGATCATCGCCTCCGTCGTGAGGAGGAGCGACGCCACCGAGGCGGCGTTCTGGAGCGCGGTGCGGACGACCTTGGTCGGGTCGATCACGCCCGCCTTGACGAGGTCACCGTACTCGAGCGTCGCGGCGTTGAAGCCGAACGAGCCCTGGCCCTCCTTGACCTTGCTGACGACGATCGAGCCGTCGACGCCCGCGTTGGTCGAGATCTGGCGCAGCGGCTCCTCGACGGCGCGGCGGATGATGTTCACGCCGAACATCTGCTCCTCGCCGAGCTTGAGCCCGTCGAGCGCGCTCTGCGCGCGGAGAAGCGCGACGCCACCACCGGGGACGACGCCCTCCTCGACGGCCGCGCGGGTCGCGTGCAGCGCGTCCTCGACGCGGGCCTTCTTCTCCTTCATCTCGACCTCGGTCGCGGCGCCGACCTTGATCACGGCGACGCCACCGACGAGCTTCGCGAGGCGCTCCTGGAGCTTCTCGCGGTCGTAGTCGGAGGTCGTCTCCTCGATCTGGTTGCGGATCTGCTTCACGCGCGCCTCGATGTCGGCCTTCTTGCCGGCGCCGTCGACGATCGTCGTGTTGTCCTTGTCGACCGTGATGCGCTTCGCCGAGCCGAGGTCGGCGAGCGTCAGGTTCTCGAGCTTGAGCCCGAGGTCCTCGGTGATCGCGTTGCCGCCGCACAGCGTGGCGATGTCCTTCAGCATCTCCTTGCGGCGGTCACCGAAGCCCGGCGCCTTGACCGCGCAGATCTGCAGCGTGCCGCGCAGCTTGTTGACGACGAGCGTCGCGAGCGCCTCGCCATCGACGTCCTCCGCGATGATCAGGAGCGGCTT
>Ga0164243_10002245_pt1 | contig 32139 bp, 29 predicted proteins | sample OricompcompostOP_FD_108781 | JGI IMG/M metagenome (GOLD analysis project Ga0164243, IMG submission 108781) | Organic Plus compost microbial communities from Emeryville, California, USA - Original compost - Organic plus compost (OP) | ecosystem: Engineered > Solid waste > Mixed feedstock >... | reverse complement strand
TTCGAGTACTGCGACGACCTCACACCAGTCGAGGCCGAGCAAGCGCACTACTCTCACCACCAGGCTGCAGCACTCGCTGGAGTCTCAAACTAAAAAGTCTCCGGACACGCCGGGGGGATTCACGCGTAAGCTCCGCGAAGCCGTGTATCCGGACGACCTGGACAAGGCATGGGCCGAGGGCATGGCCAAAGAAGACCTCCAGGTCAACCCCGTCCCCGACGGCTTCCACATCACCGGGTTCGTCAACACGACCACGGGCGCCAAGCTCAAGACCGTGTTGCAGTCGTTGTCGGCGCCGACTGGTGCTGACGATCCGCGCACCGGCGCCCAGCGCCGGGTCGACGGTTTGGAAAAGCTTCTCGATAGCGTCCTGACCTGCGGTCTGCCGCAGGACAAGGGCGTTCGCCCGCACGTCGCCATCACGGTCGACGCCGACACCCTCAGGAACCATGAAGGCACTGGCGATCTGATCGGCTACGGCGCCATCGGAGTCGATCAGATCCAACAGATCGTCTGCGAAGCAGAGGTCACACCGATCATCATCGACAAGAACGACCGCAACAACGTCCTCGACGTCGGCCGATCCAAGCGCCTAGGGATGAAGACGCAGCGCCAGGCGGTTCTTGCTCGACAGAACAGCATCTGCGCGGCACCCGGCTGTCACGCACCCGTCGTCCACATCCACCACGTCATCTGGTGGTCACACGGCGGCACCACGGACCTGGCCAACCTCATCGGCTTGTGCCCCCGATGCCACCACGCGGTACACCGCGGCGTCATGACCATCGACCCCGACACCCACGAGATCCGGGATCGACGCGGCCTGCTCCTGTCCGGCGCTGGCAGACGCCGGCGACGACCTCGTCGTCTGCCACCCGAACACGCGCGCCAAGTCCTCGCCACCGTCAACTGACCGCATCTTCGCCAGCTGGCAGGGTACGCCTCCACGCGGAGGTCGATATGAGCAGAAGTGCCGACCGTGCGCGTCGCCTCATCGAAGAACATGGGCGGACGTTCGCCGAAGAAGCAGGGATCCACCTGACCGACAAGCCGTCGCCGCTGTACCGACTGCTGGTCCTGACAGTGCTGCTGAGCAAGCCGATCTCGTCCGATCTTGCCGTCGCTGGGGCGCGGGCACTGTCCCAGGCGGGATATCGGACACCGCGCCGCGTGCTCGACGCCACGTGGCAGCAGAGAGTGGATGCGCTGGGCCGCGGCCACTATCGGCGCTTCGACGAGAGCACGGCGACGATCCTCGGCGAGGGCGCCGCTCTGATCCTTGATCGCTGGCACGGCGATCTACGACGCCTGCGTGACGAGGGCGGTGGCGATCCGGCGTACCTGATGGATCTGCTCCAGCAGGTGCCCGGAATCGGGCCGACAGGCAGCGAGATCTTCCTGCGCGAGGTGCAGGCGGTCTGGATCGGCGTGCGTCCGTTCCTCGACGACACCGTTCTGACCAGCGCCGAACAGCAGGGTCTACCGCACACGGCACGCGGTCTGGCAGCGACGGTCGATGCCGATGACCTGGCTCGGCTGGGCGCCGCCTTGGTCCGGGTCCGCGGCTAGTCTGATCGTATGAGCGACACGGGGGAGCGGAAGTATCCGGATATGTGGGTCGATCCCGAGGACGATCCGCGAGACGGCGATGTCGAACTGCGCGGCGAACGTGCCGTGCTGCTCGACTATTTGACGCACTATCGGATGACGTTCGAGATGAAGTGCGAAGGACTCGACGCTCAGCAACTCGCCACCCGTTCGGTGCCGCCGTCATCTATGTCGCTACTCGGGCTGATTCGCCACCTTGCAGCGGTCGAGTACTCCTGGTGGCGGCGCGTCATGGAGCGCAACCTCGACTTGCCGAAGCTTTACGGCAAGGACAAGAACCGTGACGCGGACTTCGACGGTGCCGTCGCGGACGACGCCGTGGTCGCGGAGGCATGGGAGTCCTGGCGCCGCGAGGTCGCGTACGCCGAGGAGTTCGTCGAGTCCGCCGCTTCGCTGGACGTCCTGGGTGCGGTGGGTGACGAGGACATCGAGCTGCGTGAGGTCATCGTGCACCTGATCGAGGAGTACGCCCGTCACTGCGGCCACGCCGATCTGCTCCGCGAGTGTGTCGACGGCCGCACCGGCCAGTAGAACGACCACCGGTCCTGTCGGTGCCGGCTGTGACGATGACGTCATGAGCGATTTCACCGACTACCTGCAACGGCGCGTGGCCACATCCCATGCGTTCCTCGACGGCGATCCGCAGCCGCTGTTCGATATCTCGACCACCGCCGATCCGGCCAGCATCTTTCCACCGTCGGGTGCGGTGGTGACCGGTGTCGACGCGGTCAACGGAGGGAATGCGGTCGGCTCGGCCCGGTTCGCCGGATACGACCGCAATGATTTCGAGGAGGTCGACAGTGGCTTCGATGATGACCTCGCCTACTGGATCGGGGTGCAGAGGTCGCTGGTGCGCGTCGAGGGCCAGGACGATCCCGTGCCGTTTGACCTGCGCCTGACCGAGCTGTTCCGCCGCGAGGGCGGTGAGTGGAAGTTGTTCCATCGGCACGCCGATCCGTTGAAGGACTGATCCCCGGAGGTCACGTGTTGAACATGGCTCGCACCGTCTCGAGTGTGTCCGCCTCGGCGGACGGTTTGTCGTCGCGGTAGCGGACGACGCGGGCGAATCGCAGAGCGACGCCGCCGGGATAGCGCGGGGAGCGTTGCACTCCGTCGAAGGCGATCTCGACGACCTGCTCCGGGCGGACCGTGACGGTGTAGCCGTCGTCGGCGACCTCGAGCTCGCGGAAGCGCTCGGTCTGCCAGGCCAGAGTCTGGTCGGTCATCCCCTTGAACGTCTTGCCCAGCATCACAAAACCATTACCGGAGTCGTCGCGGGCGCCCAGGTGAATGTTCGACAGCCAGCCGCTGCGGCGGCCGTTGCCGCGCTCGACCGCCAGGACGACCAGGTCGAGCGTGTGCACGGGCTTGACCTTGACCCAGGACGATCCTCGGCGACCCGCCGCATACGGGGCCGACAGGGCCTTCACGACGACCCCCTCGTGGCCGAGGGCGAGCACGTCTTCGGCGAAGGTCTGTGCCGCGTCGACATCGCCGGTGACGAGGCGGCTCACTCGGTGCTGTTCGGGCACGAGGGCATCGAGAACCGCGAAGCGCTCGGATGCGGGAGCGTCGACGAGGTCGCGCCCGTCGTGATGCAGCACATCGAAGAAGAAGGGGGTGACGCGAACGCCGCCGGTCATCGCGGTGCGGGCCGCTGTCTCCTGGAAGGGACGGGGGCGGCCGTTGGGATCGAGCGCCAGCACCTCACCGTCGAGCACGACGTCATCGGCTTCAAGGGACCGCATCACGTCGACGACCTCGGGCAGTCGCTCGGTGACGTCGTCGAGAGAGCGGGTCACGATCAGAACGTCGGCGCCGTGCAGATGCGCCTGGATGCGGATGCCGTCGAGCTTGGTGTCGATCGCGAGGGGGCCACCGCCGGCCTTCGTCATGGCGTCGCCGAGGGTCGGCGCCGTGGAGGCGAGCATCGGCAGGATCGGACGCCCGACCTCGAGCCGGAACTCGGCGAGAGCGGAGGACCCACCCGTGAGAGCGGCGCGAGAAACAGCGACCGTGGATCCGGCCATCATCGCGGCACGGCGCACATCCGCGACCGGGATGTCGGCGGCAGTCGCTAGAGCGTCCTGCACCAGTGAGTCGAGCGCGCCTTGACGAACCTCGCCCGTGACCAGGCCCCTGAGCCACTGCTGTTCGGCGGCTGTCGCGCGACTGAACAGGTCGGCCGTGTCCTCGGCGCGCGCAGTCTGCGATCCGCTGCCGGCAAGCCCGGCGATGTGCTCGAACGCCGTATCGGCCTCGACGACCGTGATGGTCGGCTCGGCCGCAGGTTCGGGAAGCGACTGCAGCGACCGCCAGCCGAGCCCGGTGCGGCGTTGTCGAAGCGCACCGGATAGATAGGACGTGACGATCGGCAGTACGTCGGGTTCGGCTGCGGCACGGCGTAGGAGCTCCGCGAGCGTGGCGACCTTCGCCTTGCGCGATCGCGTCGAGGCCACCTCGCGTGAGGTGGTCACGACGTCGTTCAGCAGCATGCGGCCATCATCTCGCGGCGGTCGGACAACCGATGAGACGTCGAGGCCCGCGTGGCTGATGCTGCGAGGATGACGGTATGGCCTTCGACGCGGTGATCTTCGACCTGGACGGCACGCTGACCGACTCGGCGCCCGGACTGCTGGCCGGCTTCCGCCACATGCACGAGCAGATGGGCTGGCCCGTGCCTGATGACCCGGTGCTGCGGTCGTGGCTCGGGCCGCCGATGGTGACGCTCCTGCGAGATCTCGGCCACGACGAGGTTGCGATCGAGCGGGCATCAGGCATCTTCCGGGACTATCTGGTCGAGCACGGCTTCGCCCAGCAGCAGGTCTTCGACGACATCGAGGAGATGCTGGACGGACTCCGTGCCGTCCGCCTGCCGATGGCGGTCGCGACGTTCAAATTGCAGGCTGATGCCGAGCTGGTCACCGGTCGGCTCGGCCTGGATGTGCGGATGGGTGCTGTGCATGGGCGCATCGGTGACGAGGGCGGCCACTCCAAGGCGCCGGTGATCTGCCGCGCACTCACGTCGCTCGGATTCGATGCGAGCGAGCGCATCGTGATGGTCGGCGATCGCAGCCACGACATCGCGTCGGCCGCCGAGCTGGGGCTCACCACGATCGGCGTCTCCTACGGATACGGGGGATCGGCCGAGCTGCATGCCGCAGGAGCCACGCACATCGTCGACTCGGTCTCCGAACTGCACGACATGCTGATCGCCACTTAGTGTTGACGTGACCATAAGAGGGGGTTAGTGTCGGGATCACCCTAAGGAGGTGATCGGGCATGACCCTTGCTGTGGATCAGAAGGTCCAGCTGGCGGTGTCGACCGTGGTCTTCGCGCTGCGCCCGCACCCCACCACAGGGCGCCTGACGTTATGGCTGCCGCTCGTGCGCCGCATCCGCGAGCCGTACGAGGGCCAGTGGGCGCTGCCCGGTGGTCCGCTGCAACCGCACGAAGACCTGGTCGCCTCAGCCCAGCACACGTTGGCCGACACCACCGATCTGCAGCCGCGCTATCTGGAGCAGTTGTACTCGTTCGGCGCGGTCGACCGGTCGCCGGCAGCCGAGGCTGACGGCCGGGTCGTGTCGATCGTCTACTGGGCGCTGGTGCGTCCCGACGAAGTCGCGCGCTCGGTGTCGGGCGAGAACGTCGAGTGGTTCGTGGCCGATGAGATTCCGGACTTGGCGTTCGACCACAACACCATCGTCCAGTACGCGCTGGACCGTCTCCGAGCCAAGATCACCTACAGCCCCATCGCCCACGCATTCCTCGACGACGAGTTCACGCTCGCCGAACTGCGCGAGGTGCATGAGGCCGTCCTGCGCAAGACATTCGATCCCGCCAACTTCCGGCGCCAGGTGCTGGCCACCCAGGCGTTCGAGCCGACCGGTCGCTGTGTCCAGGGCACCAGCCACCGACCCCCGGCTCTGTACCGCTTCACATCCCGCGAGGAGTCCGCATGAGCATTTCAGTCAACGAGCAGATCGTCGCCGAGCCGACGCAGACCTGCGACGTGGAACTGGCCAAAGGGCCGTGGGAGTTCGACACGGTCCCCGGCTACGGTCCGGGCGCGTCCGAGCTCGACGTGATCCCGAATCCGGTGACGCGTCCGGGCCAGCTCCCTGCCGAGTACCAGCGGATGAGCGATGACGAGCTGCACGCGCGCATCCGTGCCGCCAAGGAGAATCTCGGCGACCGCCTGGTGATCCTGGGCCACTTCTACCAGCGCGACGAAGTCGTGCAGTACGCCGACTTCGTGGGCGACTCGTTCCAGCTGGCCAATGCTGCGCTCACCAAGCCCGATGCCGAGACCATCGTGTTCTGCGGAGTGCACTTCATGGCCGAGACCGCCGACATCCTGGCTCGCCCGGGTCAGCAGGTGATCCTGCCGAATCTGGCGGCGGGCTGCTCGATGGCCGATATGGCCGACGAGGACTCGGTCGAAGACTGCTGGGAGCAACTGACCGAGATCTACGGGACCGAATCCGATGCGGACGGACGGGCTCCGGTCATCCCGGTCACGTACATGAACTCGTCGGCGGCGCTGAAGGCGTTCTGCGGTCGCAACGGCGGCATCGTGTGTACGTCGTCGAACGCGTCGACGGTGCTGGAGTGGGCCTTCGAGCGCGGCCAACGAGTGCTGTTCTTCCCCGATCAGCACCTGGGTCGCAATACGGCCAAGGCCATGGGCATCAGCCTCGACGACATGCCGACCTGGAATCCGCGCAAGCCGCTCGGCGGCAACACTGAGGACGATCTGCGCAGCGCCAAGGTGCTGCTGTGGAACGGCTTCTGCTCGGTGCACAAGCGGTTCACGGTCGAGCAGATCGAGAAGGCTCGCGCCGAACATCCCGGCTGCAAGGTCATCGTGCACCCCGAGTCGCCGATGCCGGTCGTCGATGCTGCCGATGCCTCCGGCTCCACCGACGCGATCCGCAAATTCGTGATCGCCTCCGAACCCGGCGACACCATCGCGATCGGCACCGAGATCAACATGGTCAACCGGCTGGCTGCAGAGTTCCCTGACCGGACGATCTTCTGCCTCGACCCGGTCGTGTGCCCGTGCTCGACGATGTACCGCATCCATCCGGGCTATCTGGCCTGGACGCTCGACTCGCTGGCCGCCGGCGAGATCCACAATCAGATCGTGGTCGACGACGACATCGCCCGCGACGCCAAGATCGCGCTCGAGCGCATGCTCTCGGCGCTGCCGAAGTGAGAGGCGAAGATCCGTGCGAACCGTAGTGGTGGGTAGTGGCGTCGCCGGCATGACCGCGGCCCTGGATGCCGTCGCAGCGGGCCATCAGGTCACGTTGTTCACGAAGGCCGACCTCGCGTCGAGCAACACCCGGTACGCCCAGGGTGGCGTCGCGGTCGTGATCGACGAGATGAAGACACCGGGTGCTCCGAAACTGGGTGATTCGGTCGAATCGCACGTGCAGGACACCCTGGTGGCCGGCGCGGGACTCAGCGACGAGGAGACCGTGCGGATCCTGTGTGCGGAGGGCCCGGCCGCGATCGACGAGCTGGTCGAGCGCGGGGTCCAGTTCGACCGGCACGACGGCGAGCTGTCGCACGGCCTGGAGGCGGCGCACAGCTACGAACGCATCCTGCACGCCGGTGGCGACGCCACGGGCGCAGGCATCGCGTACGCGCTGATCGACCGGGTGCACGAGTCGGCTGTCACGGTCCGCGAGCGCACCACCGTGGTCGACCTGATCACCGAGGACGGGCGGGCCGTCGGCGTGCGGCTGCTGGACGGCGACGAGGTCCGCGCCGATGCGGTCATCCTGGCCACCGGGGGAGCGGGCCAGCTGTTCCCGTACACCACCAACCCCGAGGTCGCGACCGCCGACGGGGTGGCGATGGCATTGCGCGCAGGCGCGGTCGTGGCCGACCTGGAGTTCTATCAGTTCCATCCCACGTCGCTGAATGCTCCCGGCAACTTCCTGGTGTCCGAGGCGGTGCGGGGTGAAGGTGCAGTGCTGCTGGACGCCGACGGCAATCGGTTCATGCTCGACGTCCATCCGGACGGCGAGTTGGCGCCGCGCGATGTCGTGGCCCGTGGCATCGCGGACCAGATGGCCAAGCAGCCTGGTGTGCCGGTCCGGTTGGATGCCACCGCACTGGGCGGTGAGTTCTTGGCCAAGCGATTCCCCAATATCGACGCCGCCTGCCGTGCGCAGGGCTTCGACTGGGGCCAGGACCCGATCCCGGTCACGCCGGCCGCGCACTACTACATGGGTGGCGTGCGGGCCGACGAGTGGGGTCGCACCTCGATCCCGGGCCTCTATGCGGTCGGCGAGGTCGCGTGCAACGGCCTGCAGGGTGCCAACCGGCTGGCGTCCAACTCGCTGCTCGAAGGCGCTGTCTACGGGCGTCGTGTCATCGAGGCGCTTTCGATGCACGCCGAGCAGGACCCATTCGATGACGAGTGGTCAGAGCCGGTCACGCTCGACCTGGCCGACCCCGTCGATGGGACCGAGGTCAACCGGGCCGACCTGCAGCAGGTGATGTGGGACGCCGCCGGGCTGTCGCGCAATGCCACCGATCTGCAGGCCGCGCAGGCCGAACTCGCCACGTGGGTGGCTCCCGAGGTCACCGATGCCAAGTCCGCCGAGGACGCGAATCTACTGATCGTGGCCCGTGCCGTCGTCGCCAGCGCACTGGCACGCACCGAGTCGCGCGGCGGGCACTTCCGCTCGGACTTCCCGGACACCGACCCGGCACAGGCCCGCCACAGTGCTGTTGTGAAGGGGGCGTGACCAGTGCTTGAGAGGCGGCACGTCGAGCGGATCGTCGACGCCGCTCTGGAGGAGGACGCTCCCTGGGGCGATCTGACCTCACAGATCCTCGTCCCCGCCGAGGCGGTCGCGAGAGCGCAGCTCAACGCACGCGAACCCGGCGTGTTCGCCGGAACGTTGGTCTACGAGACAGCGATGACGCGGCTCGACCCGTCGGTACGGGTCACCTGGCACACCGCCGACGGCGATCGTTTCGAGTCCGGTGCGGTGCTGGCCGATGTCGAGGGACCCGCCCGCGCGGTCCTGCAAGCCGAGCGCATCGGCCTCAACCTGGTGCAGCGCATGTGCGGCATCGCGACGCTCACGGCCCAGTACGTCGAGGCGGTGAAGCCGCACCCGGTGCGGGTCGTCGACACCCGCAAGACCACGCCCGGCCTGCGTGCGCTGGAGCGCCACGCGGTGCGCTGCGGCGGTGGCCACAACCACCGCTATTCGCTGTCCGATGCGGTGATGGCCAAGGACAACCACCTGGCCGTCACCGGGGACATCACCGAAGCGCTGCGCCGAGCCAAAGCCGATCTGCCGCACACGACCCACATCGAGGTCGAGGTCGACCGGCTGGATCAGCTCGACGCGGTCCTGGCCGCCGAGGCGGCCGGCACCATCATGCTGGACAACTTCAGCAACGACGACCTGCGTGCCGGGGTCGCCACGATCGCCGGTCGTGCCATCGTCGAGGCCTCCGGCGGCATCACGCTGGACACCATCGCGGACGTCGCCGCCACCGGTGTCGACGTCATCAGCGTCGGTGCCCTCACCCACAGCGTCCGCGCCCTCGACCTCGGGCTCGACATTACGGTCCAGTGATCTATCTCGACGAGGCGGCGACGACGCCGGTGAAGCGCGAGGTCATGGAGGCCATGTGGCCGTATCTGGGGCCGCAGTTCGGCAATCCGTCGAGTCATCACGAGGTGGGCGAGGCAGCCGCGCAGGCGCTCGACCAGGCACGTTCGGACGTCGCGGACCTCCTGAGTGCGCGGCCATCGGAGATCACCTTCACCTCGGGCGGCACCGAATCGGACAACGCGGCCGTCAAGGGCATCGCGCTCGCTCAGCCGAGGGGCCGGCACGTCGTGATGTCGGCGGTCGAGCACCCCGCCGTGCTGGAATCGGCTGCCTGGCTGGGGCGCATCGGCTACGACGTCGACGAACTGCCGGTCGATCACGAGGGCCGGGTACGACCCGAGACATTGCGCGAGGTGATCCGCGACGACACGACGCTGGTGTCGGTGCAGTTGGCGAACAACGAGGTCGGCACGATTCAGCCGGTCGCCGAACTCGCGGCGATCGCAGCAGAACACGGCGTGCCGTTCCACACCGACGCGGTCCAGGCGGCCGGCTGGCTGGACCTGAACGTCGACGCTTTGGGTGTGCAGGCGCTGGGCATCTCCGGGCACAAGATCGGCGCGCCCAAGGGCATCGGCGTCCTGTACCTGAAGCGCCGCACCCCGTTCGAGCCGCTGATCCACGGCGGTGGACAGCAGGACAACCGGCGGTCGGGCACCGAGCCGGTCGCGCTGGCCGTCGGCATGGCAGCCGCGTTACGCCTCGCCGCTGCGGACAGCGCTGATGTGGTCGCACGGCGTGACGCGTTCATCGCCCGCGTCCTGTCCGAGATTCCCGATGCCGAACTGACCGGGCACCGGACGGAGCGCCTTCCCGGCAGCGCCTCGTTCGTGTTCCCCGGCCGCAGCGGTGAGTCGATCCTGCTCGACCTGGAGCGCCGCGGCGTCGTCTGCTCCAGCGGGTCGGCCTGTGCCGCAGGCAGCGACGAGCCCAGCCATGTGCTGACCGCGATGGGCTACGACCGCGAGGTCGCCCAGACCGCCGTCCGCTTCACCTTCGGCCGCGCCACGACCTCCGAACATCTGGACGCCGCCGCCGCTGCTCTCGCGGAGACGCTGGTCACAGACGTCAATGGGGTTCCGCTACGATCGACGTGAACTCTCCCGGCAGGGGGTCGGGGGACATGAGCCAGAGGGGGAATCGCGCATGGTTTCTGCGAACCCAGAAGATCTTGCCGAGCTGTACCGCGCTTTCGAGCGGAGCATGCACGATGCCGACGCCGTGATCACCGCGCTGGAGAGCGCGAAGGCCAAGGCGGAGGAGGAGTGGGACTCCAAGTACAAGGAGCAGTTCGTCGGCGAATGGGAGTCGACGCTGCGTCCGAGCCTCATCACGCTGTGCCAGTCGCTGGCCACGCACGGTTCGAACGTCGCGACCAACTACAACGACTTCAAGGTCGCCGGCCGCGACGCGACACTGGTCGACCTTCCGCCGCTGGTCTCACCGCGCTGAGTCGCTGACCGTGCGAACGGGCGCTCCACCTTCGGGTGGGGCGCCCGTTGCCCTGTCAGTCCGGTTTCGGGACCTGGACCCACGTCCAGCCCGACGTCGTGACGAGCACGCCCCGTCCGACCGGCACGGGCACGCCGATCGATCTCGGGAGCCGAGCTGTCAGCAGGTCTCCGTCGGTGGAGGCGCGAGGCGCGAGGATCAGACCGGTGCGCCCCTTCTTGATCTCGGCCGGCAGGCCGCGATACATCCCGTTGAGCTCGTCGACGCCGCCGGCGACCACCATGATGTTCTGGGTGTCCCGCATCGCGGAGTAGGCCTCGACCAGCGCGGTCGCGGCCGGAGAGTCTGCCCCCAGCACGTCGAAGTCATCGACCAGCACCGTGTGCGGCCGGCGCACCGCAAGCAGCTTCTTGAGCTCCTCGGGCGGCTCCTTGCCCGTCACGATCCGCGCACCTGAGACGTCACGCAGCGGGGACTGTCGGGGTGCGATGATCAGGACCTCGCGGCCGGCAGCGATCTGGTCCAGGGCCATCGTCAGGAGCACAGTGCTGCGTCCCGTGCGCGGAGGTCCGGCCACCAGGAGCCCAGGTCCGGACAGCAGCGTGTCGACGCCCATCAGGGTGAGGGTGTCGCCGCCCACGCCGACCGGCAGGAACGTCGGCGCAGACACCGCACGGTCGAGCTCGAGTGCGTCGGTCCAGGAGATCGAGGTCGGAAGATCGTCGACGCGCCGGGGTCGCCGGGAACGGTCCAGATCGGTCCACTGAGCAGTGGTCTCGGCGGCGATCTCGTGCAGCACTCGGACCTGCTCGACGCCCTCACCGGTCTCGTCGAGCATCGCCAGCTGCAGCTCACGGGGGCGTTCGCCGCCGCGGAAGGCCCTCCCGGGCTCCATCGTCTTGGGCACGCTACGTGGCGAGAGGCCGATCGTGGTGTAGTCCGACGCGTCGGCCATCGCGAGCAGGATGCGGTCCTCGACCAGCATCGAGATGCGTCCCAGGACGCCGGACCGGTCGGCGCCGATCACGAACCGCAGGCCGACGCCGGCGCCCTCCTGGAGCAGCGTGTGCAGGCGCTCGATCAGCACACCGCCATCGACGGACTCGAAGGTCTGGACGAAGCCCTCGAGACGGTCCAGTAGCACCACCAGATACGGCAGCCGGTCCTCGACGGCCGCAGCCCGGCGCTGCTCGCCGATGTCGGCGTAGCCGTGTTCAGCGAGGTTCTGCTGGCGACGGGCGACCTCACGCTGCAGCATCGTCAACAATCGGGTCATCCGGTCCGGCTGCAGGCGGGTGACAACGGCTCCGACATGCGGCAGTCCGACGAGCGGTAGCAGCGCATTGTTCCCGGCGTCGATGCCGTACAGATGGACATCGGCCGGCGAGCACTGGCGGGCGAGGCCACCGGCGATCGTGCGCAGAATGCTTGAGCGGCCGGTACGCGGCTGGCCCGAGATCATCAGATGGCCGGATCGCTCGATATCCCAGGTTTCGACGACCTGCTGTTGCAGGGCCGGCAGATCGGCCAGGCCCAGCGGGATCGGGGGGATGACTCCCTCGGATGCCGGCACCAGTTCACACCGGTCGAGTCCGACGATCTCGGGGAGCGGGGGCAGCCATGGCTTGCGCATCTCACCGAGCCCCAACTGTCCGTGAGCATCACGGATCGCCCCGACCAGGGTGGCGAGGTCGGTGGGGACCTCGACGCCGTCCTCGGACCCCGCGGCTGCCGCGTTGACATTGCGGCCGGTGCCGAGCCGGTCCCACTCGAACGGCTGGAATCCGACACTCGATCCACTGCCCGCGGCTGCTGGGCGCCCTCCGACCCGGCTGCTCTGGAACGGCAGGAGCGAGGAAGCGCCCAGGCGGGCATACGCACGGCCGGGCGTCGTCTTGGCGATATCGGCGGCGGCGGAGGACTCGATGACATCCTGGGAGTCGCCGGCATCGGTGACGCGCAGCGCGATGCGCAGGTTGGTGTTCGACTTGATCTCGGCGCTCACGACACCCGCGGGACGCTGCGTGGCCAGGATCAGATGCACGCCGAGCGAACGGCCCCGGCGGGCAACGTCGACCAGGCCGGTGACGAAGTCGGGCAGTTCTGCCACCAGAGCCGCGAACTCATCGATGACGATCAGCAGACGCGGCATCGGCTCGTCGTCGGGGCCCCGCCCGGCCAGGTAGTCCTCGATGTCCTTGGCGCGAGCACCCGCGAGCTGGTGTTCGCGATAGTGCAACTCAGCCCGCAATGATTCCAGCGCTCGGGTGGTCAAATGTCCGTCGAGGTCGGTGACCATGCCGACGGTGTGCGGCAGATCGGCGCAGTCCATGAACGCTGCGCCGCCCTTGTAGTCGATCAGGACGAAGGTGAACTCGTCGGCGCGGTTACCGACCGCCAGCGAGGCGATGATGGTCTGCAGCAACTCGGACTTGCCCGACCCGGTGGTGCCGGCGATCAGGCCGTGGGGTCCGTCGGCACGCACGTCGATCGAGAACGGGCCCTCGAGCCCCTCTCCGATCACTGCCCGGGTCGTCCGGCCGCCCAGAGACCACCGTTCCACCAGCGAGTTGGCGTCAGGACGGGGCAGTTCGAGGACGTCGAGCAGCCTGCTCGCCGATGGCAGCGTGGCCGACAGATCCTCGGTGCTGACATCTCGGATCGGTGCCAGGGCGCGGGCCAGGCGCTCCAACCAGGCGTCCGAGACGACATCGGGCTGGACGCCGTCGAGATGTTGTTGCTCGGTCGACTGCACCGAGACCAGTTCGGGGCCGACCGCGACGACCGAGCGACACTCCTCGGGCAGCTCGTGTTCCGTGCGGTCGAGGCACAGGAAGGTGATGCCGAGCGCAGGTCCGTCCTTGAGCGCCGAGATCATGCCGGGCAGCATGCGCAGCTCGCGGGCGCCGTCGAGTACCACGACGAGGCGGCTGAGCCCACCGATGACCTTGGGATCCAACTCGCGGCGGTGGCCCACGATCGAGCTCAGCTCGCCGACCATGGAGGCGGTCGAGTCGTCGTCGACCGACAGCCGGACGGCTCGTCCACCCTCGGGACCGCGCACGTGCGGGAGCCACTTGGCCCAGTCCCAGTCCTCGCGCCCTTCGGCGTCACCGAAGACCATGATCTCGACGTCGGTGGGGCTGTGCAGCGCCGCAGTCTGGGCGAGTAACCAGGACGTCAGCCTGCGCGTGTGTTGGGTCTCGCCCGCCAGGCCCACAACGCCGAGTGCGGCGAGAGGCAGCGGAACCGGAACATCGCTTGCGGTCCACTGCAGGGGTCCCTCGTGGGCGGCGCGGGTCGGGTCCTTGACGACGATCTCCGAGGCGAGATCGGACGTGCCGACCCGCAGCACCAGGAAGTCGGCGTCCCAGCGTCGGCGTTCCCACAGGCGTGCGCGAGGGCCGGTCGCGAGCAGCAGCAGCGTGGCAGGATCCGGTAGCGTGCGTCGGCGTCGCTGTCGCTCGTCGACCAGCGCGGTGAGGGCGGCGTTCTCCACCGACACCCGTTTCTCGTGGTAGTCGTCGAGCTGGTTGAGCCAGCGACGCTTCTGCTGGCGTCGCGACCCGCTCGCGTTGAGCAGCATCATCATCGGCGACATGCCGGCCATCATCAGCGTGTAGGGCGACCTCGTCATGAAGTACATGCCGCCGCTCATCAGCAGCGGAGCGATCATCATGGCAACCGGGATCGGCATCTTGTCGGGTCGCTGCGGCTCCTGGGGAAGCGCGAACTCTCGCGGGCCGACCGCAGGATGCAATCGCGGGGGACGGTTGTACTCCAATTCGGGCGTCGTCGCCGACGGCGACAGTGAGGCATCCGGCGCCTCGACGGGTGTCAGGGCCAACAGGACCGGGCCGACGCCCAACTCATGACCCGGCTCCCACGTGGTCTCCCCGGTGACGGCGACCCGGTCGAGACGCACCAAGGGGCGAGGGGCCAGGGGGTCGACCCGCTCACCCAACTCGAGCGCGGTGTGGTCGGTTCTGCGACGCCACCAGCGCTTGCGCCGCGCCTCGATCACGGTACTGGCGGCCAGGATGATCGGCTCGGTGGCTGGATCGCGCCGGTGCGGCTGCGGCACCTCGACTCCGTGGACGGAAGGGTCCGGTGTGATCGTGACGCTGCCGTCCATCGCGACGTCGACCGAAACCGCGACGTCCGGCACCTGGGGGTCGTCGATCCGGACCGTGCAGTGGCTACCCGCGCCGATCGTGGCCGAGCCGACGCCGAGCCGGGTGATCGAGCCGGCACCTCGGCCCGAGACCACCCGAACCTCGACCGATCCGGCTGGTTCGGCGTCACGGTGCGTGGACGGTCCGGACAGTCCCAGCGTCGCGCCGTGCCGCACTCCGCAGCTGGCCAGCTGCGCTTCAGGGTCGAGGCGCTCGCCTCCCAGGTAGAGATCGGGTGCCGACGGCGTCTGTGGGAGGCCCGTGCGCAGATCGAGGACGTTCGTGTCGTCCTGGGCGGTCAGCGGGGTACCGGAGACCACATGAGCCAGGTGCCGCGCGAGATCGGCGACGGTCGTGCTGATGTCGTACTCACAGATCAGATCCCGTCGCAACCCGCGGTCGGGCAACTCGACCGTCAGAAGCAGGCGCACGTCAGCACGCTACCGTCACGAGGTGTGCTCGGCGTCCCACGCCTCGAGGTTGCGGTCGATCTCCTGAGCGACCTTGAGCACGATCGGGACGTACGTCGCTGCCTGATCGGCGGTGGCCGGCGCCGTGACCGAGATCTTGCGCGTGTCGGTGAGCAGATTCGCCGCGGCCGTGTCGCCGGTGAACCAGGCGTACCCGAGGTCGTCACCGTCGGCGTCCAGCGCGACGTAGTGGTCGGTGTCCTCCTGGGTGTGCTTGGCCATGGCCGCGCTGACCTCGTCACGCTCCTTCGGTAGCGCCTGCGACGACACCTCGTACTCGTACACCGCCATGCGGTCCTCGCGCTTGTCGGCGTCGTACAGATTGCACTTGATGGTGCGGGTGTCCGTCTTGGCGACCGGACCACCGAAGTCCTTGATCTCGTTGCTGCCGACGATCGGCTCGACGGTCTGGGGGTCGATCAGTTCGCAGTACATCGCGTCCTCCTCGGTGGACGGGTCGGAATCGTCGGTCGAGTCGCCACCGCACGCGGTGAGCACCAGCATGCTCGCGAGCACCAGAGCAGCGGCCTTCAGCGCGCGTGAGATCATCTCGCTCAGCCCTCCGGATCCGGCTTGACGCGGTCGTAGCCGTTGAGGGCGTCGGTCAGCAGGCCCTGCAGTGATGCGCCCGGCCCGTTGACGTCTGGGTTGTTGGTCAGCAGATAGTTGATGGCCTCTTGTGCATCGTCGCGGTCTTCCTGACGCTGCTGTGCCTCGCTGGCCGAGATGCCCTCCTCATCGGGATCAGGCATACCGTCGACGCCGTCCATGCGGATGTCCTCGCGGAACCGCCGGTTCTCGCCCTCGCCCACGATCAGGATGTCCGGGATGTTCTGGTCCTCGAGGTAGCCGGCTCCGAGCAACTGGTCGTACGTGTTGTAGCGGATGATGTCCTCGAACTGGGAGTTCTGGACCTCGGCGTACTGGCCGGAGGTGGCATCGGGCGAGTTCTTGATCATGTCGCTCAAGGCGCTGATGCCCTCGTCCTTGGCCGTGTCGATCGCGGTCTCCCACAGGGTGTCCTTGACGCCGGACAGCACGTCTCCGGCGCCGGGGACGAAGCTCGTCGCGATGTCGAACGCCTTGGAGGCGAACTCCGCCCGCTTCTGGTCCAGCTCCTCGCCGTACTCCTTGGACTCCAAGCCCAGATCGAGGACCTTGCCGAGCACCTCTCCGTTGCTGTCGAGGATGCCTTGCGGATCCAGGCCGTCCAGCGAGTCCAGCGTATGGGGAGGAGGTGCGTTGTCGAGCAAGGCGCGGAAGCGGTCATTGCCCTCGACAACCAGGCTCGCCGACAACGATTCGAGCCCACTCATGTCGTCGTGGTGGCCGATCTGGCCGATGACCTTGTCGAGCGTGTCGAAGTCAATGGCCAGGGCGGTCGGTCCCGACGGACGGTAGTCCTCGTTGTCCAGGAGTTCGTAGACGTCGTCGGCATAGGCCGCCCCGATGTTGCCGTAGGCGACCGAGGTGCCGGGCAAGCCGTGGTACTTGTTGTCGACGATGTTGTCCTCGCCGGCCTCGTCGTGCTCGGCGACGTGGTTGAACAGGTCGGTCGCGAATCCGGCGCTCCACTCGTCGCTGTAGCCGATGCCGGGAATCCACTCGTGGGTCGTATTGCCCGCCGCTGCCGCCTGAAGCGCGACGCCCAGGCCATAACCGTCGTCGCTGCCGTCGGCGCCGTCGAATGTACGCTCCTGCAGCAGATAATTGATGCGCGAGTTGTCGCCCTCGGTGCCATCGCCTTCGTAGCCGTTGGCGAAGAACCGCTGTGCAGCCTCAGAGGTGTGCTCCATCGACCCCAGCAGATTCGCCAGACCGTCGGAGCGCAGCGACTGGCGGATCTGACCGTCGCTGTCGAAGCTGAAGGTATCGGGATCCCACAACGGGGTTCCCTCGTCCCGCGGTCCCCAGACCCGGCCGTCCTGGTCGAGCTCCCACTGGTAGACGTCCTCGGTGAGCGTGTAGAGGAAGTCGGGATCGAAGGCGGCGTTCTCGCCGCCCTTGCGGATCAAGAAGGTCAGGGCCGAGGCATTGCCCGGCTTGTCGTCATCGGTGATGGCCTCGAACCAGGTCTGAGCGAGTGCTTCGGGATCGGAGACCGTCGTGGTGTACGTCGCGAATGACGTGCCGGCGCCGTTGATGAACTGGCTGTACAGCTTCTGGGCGTCCTCGTCGATCCCGTCATGGAAATTGGCGTTGCCGAAGGTCGCGTCGTTGAGGTACTGGATCGCGTCGGTCATCTGGTCCGGTGTGATCTCGGAGTACAGGCTCTCGCTGAACTCCGGTGACCGTCCGAATCCGGCCAGCAGCGTGACCGTCTCGGTGTCGATGTTCTCCGGATTGGCGATGTCGTTCTCGACCCAGCCGGCGATGGTGGCCTCGGACTCGGCACTGAAGGCGTTGGTGACGGTCTCCATCGGGACACCGGCCTCCCCGGCCCGTGTCAGCAGACTGGTGATGCCCGCGGAGCCGAGCGTCGAGACGACAGCCTCCTGGATATCGGCATTGTCCGCGTGGTTCTGCAGGATCGTGAGGTACTTCTCCAGATCGCCCTTGCTCTCCGAGTCCTGCAGTGCGGTGCTCAGCAGGTCGGCGAGCTGGTCCTCGACCTTGTCGATGCTGTACGGGCCGGTGTAGGTGATGGTGACCGGTCCGGTCTCTCCCTCGGTCTGGAGCAACTTCGCGGTGTCGAGCACGATCTGCATCGGCGACTCGATCTGCTCGGTTGCCCAGGTCTCGAACGTGCCCGCGGGTCCCGTGGCGCTCAGAGCCGTGAGTCCGACTCGCGACGGCACCGAGTTCCGTGCTCCAGTGCGGTTGGTCGTGACGTCCGAGGCAAGGGTCTCCAGATCGGTGATGGCACCTTGGAGCGCCTCGATCTCGACGACGATCGTGCCCACGTCAGTTCATCCCGGGGTGGTAGGGGCCGGCGTACTGCTGGTAGGTGGCACGCCAGTCGTCATCGTCGACGTCGTCGGGCTCCTCCCCATGGGCCAGGTTGACCTCGTCCCAGGCGTTGTCGAAGTCCGTCGTGACCGGCGTGCACTTGGCGGTGAATTCGGTGACCCAGGTGTCGGCCTCGTCGCAGACCCAGCCGTCGTTGGTGGCGATCTTGGTCTTGATCGAATGACCCATGCCGTTTTCGCCTGCGAGGGCGGTCCGCTTCTCATTGATCGAAGACATCGCCGCCGCCAGGGCGGCCTTGTATTTGTTCTCTGCCATGCGCCCCCCTGCGCTCGGTCATCTCGTGTCTGCGCGCACCCGAGGTGCGGTCGAAACCATGCTAGTCGGTGTTCGGCCCCAGCCCGATGAGCGGGGCCCGGTCCTGCACGGTGCCGAATGGTTATGTCTAGTCCTAAAGAACTAGTATCGTCTGCGCGGCTGCACAGTGGTGCGGCACCAATGTCGGACCAGGAGAAACATGGCTGAGACGCGCACGACGGAGCCCACCGTCGCGGACCGTCAACGGGACAGGGTTGCCCGTGGAATCGGCAAGCGGACGGCCGCCCGATTCGGCAGCGATCGACCGTCCCCACCCCGGCGCCGGCGCCCGGCCCTGGCCGCTCTGGCGGTTCTGCTGATCGTCGGCGGTGCCGCATTGGCCGGCCTGCTGGCGCTGCGCCTGGACTCGCGCACCCCGGTCCTGGTCATGGCGCAGGACGTTCCCGCGGGCGCCCAGATCACCGAGGACGTGCTCACCACGGCCAACGTCGCCGGCGACGATCTGCACGTCGTGCCGAAGTCCCAGATCAACGAGGTCCTCGGCACGTACACCACGACGCCACTGACACAGGGTCAGTTGCTGGAGACGTCCGGCCTCACCCAGGCCGAACCCATCAGCGACGATCGCGCGCAGGTGGGCATCTCGCTGGAGGCCGGTCACGCGCCGGGGTCCTTGAGGTCCGGTGATCTGGTGCGTCTGGTTCGGATCGGCGACGGCAACAGCGCGCCCACCGCCATCGCCACCGGTCTGATCCTGAGGACCGACGTCGACACGTCGGGCGGTTCTCTGGGCCGGTCCTCCCAGGAGAGCAGCACGGCCACCGTCCTGGTGCCCACCATCGCCGCGGACGCCACGGTCGACGCGTCGGCCAATGAGCGTCTCGGCATCGCGTTGGTGCAGCGTGACGTCTCCTTGGACGATGCCCGGCTGGTGGTGCTCGGGAGTACGCGATGAGCCTGTACGCCTTCGCCTCCGCCAAGGGATCGCCGGGCGTCAGCCACGCCGTGGCCGAACTGGCGCGGCTGTGGGCCGGTGGCTCGGTCGTCGCCGATCTCGATCCGGTCGGCGGTGACGTCATGCTGGTGCAGCGCGATCAGGATGGTGATCCGCTCAACGCCGACACCGGCCTGGTGTCCTTGGGCGCGGCACTGCGTGGCGGTAAGTCAGCCGATCTGAACGAGCATCTGCAGACCACCGCCGACGGCACCCAGGTATTGGTGGGCGTCTCCACGCCGGTGCAGGTCCACGCGATCGGACCGGTCTGGTCCCATCTGGCGGAGGCGTTGCGGTCCTGGTCCGGTGACGTCCTGGCCGATGTCGGCCGTTTCGAAGTGGGTTCGCCGACGCAGCCGGTCCTGGAGACCGCTGATGCTGTCGTATTCGTCGCCCGCGACGACCTGCCGTCCCTGGCCCATCTGCGCGACCGCTTGCAGGGCCTGCGTGAGCCGTTGAACATCGGACGGATGGGCGGCACACCGGTCGGCGTCGCGCTTGTGGGCGATCCTCGCGATCAGCGAGCACTGGCCGACACCGTGCGCCTGCTGGCATCGGCCGGTATCACGGTCACCGGTCTGGGCACCATCGCCGACGACCCGCGTGCCGTTGCCGACTGGTGGGCACTGTCACCTCGTGCCCGGCGCCGGTCGCTTTACCAGCGGTCGCTGGTCGACATCGCGGCCCGGGTCCGCGAGTTGACCGGTGTGCCGGTCGCCGCTCCTGAGGAGGCCTGATGGATCAGCTACTGCTCCGTCGCCTTCGCGAAGAGGTCGCCGACGCGCTGGCCGACCAGCGCCGTCAGGACGCCACCGCGGGCCTTCCCGCCATGACCAGCGAGGACGAGCGCCAGTTCGCGCGCGCCGTCATCTCGCGGGTGCTGGAAACGCACGCCCGGCGCGAGATCGCGGCGGGCCGGACACCGCCCAATCCGTCGGAGGAAGCCGAGCTCGCCGACGGCATCCACGCCGCGTTGTACGGCGTGGGCCGACTGCAGCCGTTGCTGGACGATCCCGAGGTCGAGAACATCGACATCAACGGCTTCGACAACGTCTTCGTCGGTTATGCCAACGGCGAGGAGCGCCGGCACCCGCCCGTGGCGGAGAACGACGACGAACTGATCGAACTGGTCCAGATCCTGGGCGCCTACTCGGGTCTGGCCAGCCGCCCCTTCGACACCGCCAATCCGCAGTTGGACCTACGCCTGCCGGACGGTTCGCGCCTGTCGGCCGTCATGGGTGTCACGCAGCGGCCTGCATTGTCCATCCGTCGTGCCCGCCTCAGCCGTGTGTCGCTGGACATGCTGGTCGAGAACGGCTCCCTGGGTCCGGAGTTGGCATCCTTCCTGTCCGCGGCCGTCGCGGCGCGCAAGAACATCATGATCGCCGGAGCGACCAACGCCGGAAAGACCACGCTGCTGCGGGCTCTGGCCAACGAGATCGGCCCGGACGAGCGACTCATCACGGTCGAACGTGCCCTCGAGCTCGGCCTGGGGGAGTTCGCCGATCTGCACCCCAACGTCGTGGCGCTGGAGGAACGACTGCCCAACTCCGAGGGACAAGGCGCGATCCAGATGGCCGAGCTGGTGCGACGGTCGCTGCGCATGAACCCCAGTCGGGTCATCGTCGGCGAGGTGCTGGGTGACGAGATAGTCACGATGCTCAATGCGATGAGCCAGGGCAACGACGGCTCGCTGTCGACGATCCACGCCAACTCCTCGATCGAGGTGTTCAACCGCATCTGCACCTATGCGGTGCAGTCGGTCGAACGGTTGCCCGCCGACGCCACGATGATGTTGATCGCCGGTGCCATCGACTTCGTCGTGTTCGTCGAACGGCGCAACGACTTCGCCGAGGGAGGCGGACTGCGGCGCATGGTCACCTCGGTGCGCGAGGTCAACGGTGTGGACGGGCATGTGCTGTCCAGTGAGGTCTTCGCAGCCGGCCCCGACGGCATGGCCCAGCCCGCGGCTGCCATCAGCTGTGCCGACGAGCTGGCCCGTCACGGCTACCGGCCAGGCAGTTACGTGCCGGGCGGGCCCGTGACCGGTGGGGGGTTCTGACATGCCCACGCAGTTGCTCCTGATCGTGTTGCTCGGCGCCATCGCGGGCGGCGGCATCGTGCTGCTCATCGAGGCGTTCCAGGCTCCCCGGCCCAAGGTCGTGCGGCCGCCTTCGTCGTTGCTCGTGACGCTGAAGGGATTCGGCGCCCGGCTGCCGTTCGCTGTCGGTGCGGGAGCGCTGATCCTGCTGCTGACCCGCTGGCCGGTGCTGGCCGGTGCGACCGCTCTCCTGGTCTTCTTCGGACCGATGCTGTTCGGCGGTATCGCGGCCGAACGCCGTTCCATCGCGCGGCTCGAAGGCCTGGCCGCCTGGACCGAGTCGCTGCGCGACACGATCGCCGGCGCCGTGGGGTTGGAGCAGGCCATCCCCGCCACGGCCTACGCCGCGAGCCCGGCCATCAAACCGCATCTGCTCGAGCTGTCCGATCGGCTGCGGGTGCGTACGCCGCTTCCCACGGCGCTGCAACTGTTCGCCGATGAGCTGGACGACTCCAGTGCCGATCTGATCATCGCCGCCCTGATGCTGAATGCGCGTCTGCGCGGACCCGGCCTGCGTGAAGTGCTCGGTTCCCTGGCCAAGTCGTCACGCGAGGAGTTGGAGATGCGTCGCCGCATCAGCGCGCAGCGCGCCAGCACCCGGCGCAGCGTGCAGATCGTCGTGGGCGTCACGGTCGCGTTCGTGCTCGGCCTGGCGCTCTTCAACGGCGGTTATGTCGAGCCCTACTCCAGCCCGTCGGGGCAGTTGGTGCTCCTGGTCGTTCTGAGCTTCTTCGCCGCCGGATTCGCCTGGATGCGCCGGTTGGCCGTCTTCGAGGTGCCCGAGCGGTTCATGTTCGGTCACCGTGAGGCAGGCGCTCCACGATGACCTGGGTTCTGCTCGCCGGGGCCGGCATGGGTCTGGGCCTGTATCTGCTCGTTCTGCGTTTCGACACCGGAACGGGTACAGCGGCAGCCGAGTTGGCTCGCCTCGACGCGGGGCGTGCACGGGCCGTTCGTCACGATCTGGCGGAGGCCGACACCTCATCGGATGTCTCACCACGGCTGCGTCGTGTCGGTGCCGGGTTGTGGTCCGCGCTGGAAAGCCGCGGTTATCGGGTGCCGCCCGGTATGCGGTCGGACCTGTCCATCATGGGACGGTCCATCGAGGCCCACCTCGGACTCAGCGTTCTCGGTGCGCTGGCCGGCATGATCGCGCCCTGGGGTGCCATGGCGCCATTCGTGCTGGCCTTCGGGGTCAGCCCGGTCGTCCCGTTGTGGCTGGCGATCTTCGGCGCCGTCGGCGGGTTCGTGCTCACCACGGTGACCTTGTCCGGTGCGGCCAAGGAACGCCGGCGGGCGTTCCGGCACGTCGTCAGTGCCTTCCTCGACCTGGTGTCGATGAACCTGGCCGGCGGCCGCGGCGTCCCCGAAGCGCTGGCCTCGGCGGCACAGCTCAGCCAGGGCTGGGCGATGGTGCGCATCCGCGACGCCATGGAGACCGCGCGCCTTCAGGGCGTCACGCCCTGGGCTGCTCTCGGTACGCTCGGCGAGGAGATGGCCGTCGAGGAGTTGCGCGATCTGGCCGCCGCTTTGGCCCTGGTCGCCGAGGACGGCGCGAAGGTGCGCGAATCGCTCGCTGCTCGCGCCGTGTCGATGCGCCAACGCGAACTGGCCGACGCCGAGAGCCAGGCCGCGAAACGCTCACAGTCGATGCTCATCGCGCAGTTGCTGCTGTGCGTCGGCTTCCTGTTGTTCCTGATCTATCCCGCGATCGCCAAGGTCGTCGGGGTCTGACACTTCCCCCACCATGAACGGAGTCACCATGAACAAGGATCGGTCGCCAGCGACCCCGCTGGGTTATCTGCTGCTCGTCCTCGCCACGAGCCGGCGCGACGAGCGCGGCGCATCAGCGGTCGAGTGGATCATCATCGCCGCGATCGTGGTCGGTATCTGCGGTCTGATCGCCGCCATCCTGGTCCCCGCCCTGCAGGGTGAGGCCAACGAGATCGCCGACGAGATCCGCAGGCAGTAACAGTGAGACGCCGTTCACGTGATGAGAGGGGATACAGCTCGATCGAGCTGGTCCTCTACATGCCGCTGCTCCTGGCGGCCATCATCGTGACGGTGCAGTTCGCGCTGGTCTACCTGGCCAACGAATACGCATCGGCTGCAGCCCGTGAGGCCAACCGCGCGGCACGTGTCACCGGCGATGTCGCCGAAGGGACCGCCAAGGGATACCAGGTCGTCGACGGGATGGGCGACGGGTTGCTGGGGTCCGCGACGGTCAACGTGCACACGTTCCAGGACGACACGATGGTCGAGACCACGGTGCGTGGACGCGCGCCGCGGCTGGTGCCGTTCATCGACGTCGTCGACGTCACCGAGACGGTGCGCGGCCCGATCGAACGCTTCGACCCGGACGATCAACCGTGACCCGGCGCGCGATGCACGACGAGCGGGGCTCGGTCGCGATCGAGGTGGTCCTGATGATCCCGATACTCGTGATGTTCCTGCTTCTGGTCGTCGCGGGAGGACGCTTCGTGTCGATCCGTGCCGATGTGGAGGCCGCGGCCCGTGATGCCGCCCGCGCTGCGTCGTTCGAGCGGTCCGGCGAGTCCGCGCGATCGGTCGCCCGCCAGACGGTCGCCGATCAGCTCGACCCGTACTGGAACTGCCAGACGGCGCGGCTGGACGGCGACTTCGAGGCCGGTGGCGTCATCGAGGTCACGGTCGACTGTGATGTGCCCGTCGATGATCTGGGATTGGTCGGTCTCGGCGGATCGGTGCCGGTCAAGGTCACCGGCAGCGCGCCGCTGGACACGTTCCGGAGGACCGGATGAGGCGGGATGAACCCAGACGTGACGAACGGGGCATGGCCACCTTGTTCGTGGTCGGCATGTCGTTGCTGCTGCTGGTCTGCGCGGGCCTGGTGGTCGACGGCGGCCTGGCCATCAACGCCCGCATGCGCGCGGCCGACGATGCCGAGCAGGCCGCTCGCGTGGGCGCCGACTCCATCGACATCGAGGTATTGCGCGAGGGCGGTGGGATCGTCGTCGATCGCGGTATGGCCCGCCAGCGCGCCGCCGACTATCTGCGCGGACGCGGCTATGCGCCGGCGCAGTTCCGGGTCGAGGTACTGCCCGACGGCAGCGTCGACGTCGAGGTCGAGAACACCACCACCACGCTGCTGCTCGGCCTGGTCGGTGTGCATGAGTACGAGGTCGGTGCGGGGGCGGTCGCCGAACCCGACACCGGACAACCGCAAGGAGGGGCATGATGATGGTCGATGAGACACCGAACCCGACGGGCGCCGACCGGTTCGAACGGCTGGTCGATCACGACGAGGTCCAGAAGACCCGACGCGAGGCGCTCGGAGCCGGCCTGGCGCTGTTTGCCCTGCTGATCGGTCTTCCGGCGCTGCTGCTGGTGCTGGACGGCCCACCGTCGTTGCCGACCGAGTTGCCGGGACCACGCGCCCTCGCCCAGCAGTTGAGCTTCGAGGACGTCCTGGCCGTTCTTGTCGGTGTGGTCTGGCTGGCCTGGTTGTTCTTCGTGATCTGCGTTGCCCTTGAGGTGATCGCCGCGCGGCGGGGCGGTCTGGCCACCGCGGTGCCATTGGGCGGTCCGTTCCAGCGCCTGGCCCGCATGCTCGTCGGCGCGCTGTTGTTGACCGGCATCGTGGCCGCGCCGGCCCAAGCGGCCGAGGCGCACAGTACGCACCAGCCCGCGGTGGTCGGGATGTCCGTCGCGACGATGGACGACACGATCGACGAGGTCCAGGACATCGTCGAGGACGCCGCCGCGACCTCGGCGTCCGATGAGGCTGGACACAAGGTCTACACCGTCAAAGCGCCCGTCAACGGCTATCACGACAATCTGTGGGACATCGCCGAACGGCATCTGGGTGACGGCCGTCGCTATCACGAGATCTTCGAGCTCAACAAGGAACGGCCTCAGCCGGACGGACGTCGTCTCGAACTGGCCCGACTCATCCAGCCGGGCTGGGACCTGATCATGCCCGACGACGCGGTGGGTCTGGCGGTCACGCCACCCGTCACCCAGGAAGCGCCCGCTGCGCCCGCACCCAGCGGTGACGCCACTGCCGACGATACAGCGGCCGAGCAGCACAGTCTGGTCGACTCGGTGGGTGGCTGGCAGGGCGGCTCCGGCTTGCTGGCTGCGACGGTCCTGGGCGCCCTGCTGCTGGTGCGTCGTGCCCGCATGGGACGCCGGCCCGATGACGACGCGCGGGCGCTCGAGGCGGATCTGCGGGTCGCCGCGACCACCGAGCGGGCCGCGTGGCTCGACGTCGCACTGCGGCGGCTGGCGGCCGCCTGCCGCACAGCCGGCGTGACCCCGCCACCGGTCTATCAGGTGCTGTTGTCCGATGATGCGGTGGAACTGCTGATCAGCCCGGAAGCGCCCGACGGCGTCGAGGGCTGGACGGTGCACGACGAGGGTCGTCGCTGGCGGCACGAGCGTGGCGACGAGGATGTGATCGGACCCGAGACCGAGACCGTGCCGTATCCGGCTCTGGTCAGTCTGGGTGTGGACCATCAGGAGCGCGATGTACTCGTGGACCTCGAGGCCGCCGGTGGCATCGTGTCGATCGGTGGCTCGCCCGCGGTCGCCGAGCAGGTCGCGTCGTCGATGGCGATCCAGTCGGCCACGGCGCCTTGGGCCGAGACCGTGCGTGTCACGGCCAGCGCTCTGCCCGCCGGGATCGCTGACATCGGTGTCGACCGTCTGAGCGTGGTCGATGACCTGGCTGAGGCGCTGGACCGATTGTCCGACCACGTGGCCGGTCTGCCGGATGACGTGCTCAGGGGGCGTGTCGGACGACGTGCGCCTGCGGCGTCGCAGCTCGTGGTCGCCGGCTCGACGCCGAACACCGAGGTCGCCGACCGGCTGGGAACGCTCGCCGGTGGCGGCTCTCGCGCACTGTCCGTCGTGGTGGCGGGGGAGCACCCCTCAGCACGGTGGCGCATCCGCGTCGATGACCGCGGCAATCTCGAGCTGCCACAACTGGGTATCGCCACCAAGGCGAATCGACTCGGGGCCGAGCAGGTGGAGGCGGTTGCCGACCTGTTCGCGTCCGGACGCGAACCCGATCCGGACCATGACCGGGTGCAGCTGCCGTCGGTGGCCCGACCGGTCGACGACGCCGCCTGGGCCACGGCGAGCCGGCGGATCGGTGTCATCGGCTCTGTCGTGGTGCAGGGTATCGACACCGAGATCCCGCGCATCGACCAGACCACCGAGATCATCACCTATCTGGGGCTCCACACCGAGGGTGTGCACCCGAACCTGGTCGGCGCCGCGGTGTGGCCACGTGGTGTGAGCGCCGATGTTCTCGAAGCCGCCGTCGATCGTGCCCGCGAGGTGCTGGGCACCGATGTGGACGGGACGCATCTGCTCCGCGCCGACGAGGAGGGACGGCTGTCTCTGGCTCATGCGGTCGTGTGCGACTGGCATGTCGTCACGTCGTTGTTGGCCCAAGCGCGGCGGACCACTCAGATCTCGACCGAGACCGACCTGTTGCGGCGCGCGCTGTCGTTCGTTCGCGGCGAGCCGTTCGATCGTGCACCCCGCGGCCGGTACGCCTGGGTTGCGCGCGATGATCTGCCGCGCAGCATGACGGCCGTGCTGGTCGACGCCGCTGAACGACTCGTGCAGCTGCTCGGCGGCGACCCAGGAGGCGCGGCGCAAGCCGCAGAGAGCGGTCTGCGAATCGCACCCGGCCGCCAGCCGCTGTGGCGGTCGCTGCTGCGGGCGCGATTCGCCATGGACGGTGTCGCCGGGGTCCACCGGACGCTGGAAGAGATGGGTGATGCCCTGCAGAGCATCCCGCTCGAGCCCGAGACCGAGGCCCTGATCGAAGAACTGCTGCCGCCCACGCCCGAGGCCGCCGAGGCGTGATCGCGGCGGTCCGCGGGGGAGCGCATCAGGTCCGCGTTCTACCCTTGAACAGATGACCGACCAGCCCATCGCCTATCTGGATCACGCGGCGACCACGCCGATGTGGCCCGAGGCGATCGATGTGATGATCACCGAGCTCGCCCGCTCGGGTAATGCGTCGTCCCTGCACGCCTCCGGTCGAGCCGCGCGACGGGTGGTCGAGGAGTCGCGTGAGCTGATCGCCGAACGGCTCGGTGCACGCCCCAGCGAGGTCGTGTTCTGCTCGGGCGGTACCGAGGCCAACAACCTGGCGATCAAGGGCTTGTACTGGGCGCGGCACGCGCAGGACCCGTCCCGCCGCCGTGTCGTGTTCAGTGCCATTGAGCACCATGCGCTGCTCGATCCGGTCACCTGGCTGGCCAAGCACGAGAGTGCTGACGTGTCGATGACCCCGGTGGACCGCGCGGGCCGTATCGACGTCGAGGCGCTTCGGGCGGCGGTCGAGTCCGATCCGGCGTCGGTCGCGGCCATCACCACGATGTGGGCCAATAACGAGATGGGCACGATCCAGCCCATCGACCGGGTCGTCCAGATCGCCCGCGAACACGACATCCCGGTCCACAGCGATGCCGTACAGGCTGCTGGCTATGTGCCGCTCGACTTCGGCGCCAGCGGACTGGACGCGATGACGGTGACGGCTCACAAGCTGGGCGGCCCGGTGGGTGTGGGGGCCCTGGTGATCCGTCGTGAGCTCGACCCCGTGGCGCTTCTGCACGGCGGTGGCCAGGAGCGGGACATTCGCTCGGGCACCATCGGTGTTGCGCTGATCGCGTCGTTCGCCAAGGCGCTGGACCTGACGATCGAACGCCAGGCAGAGACCTCGGCGCGTATCGAGCGGTTGCGCGCGCGTCTGGTCGACGGCATCTGTCACCTGGTCCCGAACGCCGTCATCAATGGGGACCCCGAGGCTGGTCCGACCCACCGACTGCCGAACATCGCGCATGTCACGTTCCCGGGCTGCGAGGGCGACGCGATGCTGATGCTGCTCGACGCCCACGGTGTCGAGTGTTCCACCGGCTCGGCATGCGCCGCGGGCGTTCCGCAGCCCAGCCACGTCTTGCTGGCGATGGGATATGACGAGGTGGCCGCGCGTGGTTCGCTGCGGTTCAGTCTGGGTCATACGTCCACCGAGGCCGAGGTGGACCGCCTGCTCGAGGTGCTGCCCGCCGTCCACGAACGCGCGCAGCGAGCCGCGGGGTTGCGCTCATGAAGGTCGTAGCGGCCATGTCCGGCGGTGTGGACTCGGCGGTCGCCGCGGCCCGTGCCGTGGACGCCGGGCACGATGTCACGGGCGTCCACCTGGCGCTGAGTCGCAATCCGCGTTCGTACCGTTCTGGCGCCCGCGGCTGTTGCTCCATCGAGGACAGCAATGACGCCCGCCGGGCTGCCGACGCGCTCGGCATCCCGTTCTACGTGTGGGACATGAGCGATGAGTTCGCCGACACGGTCGTGGACGACTTCGTCGCCGAGTACACCGCGGGCCGCACGCCTAATCCCTGCCTGCGTTGCAATGAGAAGATCAAGTTCGCCGCCGTGCTGGACCGCGCCTTGGCGCTCGGCTTCGATGCCGTCGCGACCGGCCATTACGCACGGCTGTCCGACGGGGCGGACGGGTTGGTCGAGATGCATCGCGCCGAGGACCACGGCAAGGACCAGTCGTACGTGCTGGGCGTGTTGACACAGGAGCAGTTGCGACACTCATTGTTCCCACTGGGTGACACCACGAAGGATGTCGTGCGGGCCGAGGCCGAACGTCGTGGTCTGCAGGTGGCCAAGAAGCCCGACAGTCACGACATCTGCTTCATCGCCGACGGGGACAATGCCGGCTGGCTGACCGAGAAGTTGGGTCCCAAGCCGGGAAGTATCGTCGACGAGTCCGGGGAGGTGGTGGGTGAGCACGACGGCGCGTACGCGTTCACGATCGGCCAACGTCGTGGCCTGAAACTGGGTGTTCCGGCTGCCGACGGCAAGCCGCGATTCGTGCTCGACATCGAGCCGGTGTCGGGGACGGTCACGGTCGGATCACGCGAGGCGCTGAACGTCGATGTGCTCGAGTGCATCAAGCCGCTGTGGTGTGCGGCCCCACCGGAGACGGGCGAGTACACGGTGCAGTTGCGCGCTCACGGCGATGAACACCGAGCGCGCGTCAGCGTGATCGATCAGTCGGTCCGGGTCGAGTTGCTCGACCCGGCGCGCGGTATCGCACCGGGCCAGGCGTGCGTCATCTACGACGGCACCCGGGTGATCGGTTCGGCCACGATCGACCGCACGTCCCGACTTCCCCTTTGATGTGGCGAGTTTGATGGCCCGATCGAGTGGCATCGGATCGATGCCCGGGACGGACTTCGCCGAGTCGGCCCGGATCGCGCTGGGCGAGGTGGACATCGCATTCCTGCCCGAACTACCAGGTCGCGGCCCCCATGCGTCGATGATCGGTCGCGCACTCGGCCTCATCACTGATCTGGGAGCCGACCTGCAGCCCGACGGTTGGCGCATCGGCGTGGGTCAGGGGATTGACCAGCGTCGCGCCCGGTCGTTGTTGGCGCAGGACCTGGACACGTTCGAAGAGCTCGCGCACGAGCACGATGGGCCGCTCAAGGTACAGGTCACCGGTCCGCTGACGTTGGCGGCATCGGTCGAGCATCCGCGTGGCGACAAGGTGTTGGCCGACCATGGCGCGCGTCGTGAGCTGACCGAAGCACTGGCGATCGGGCTGACCGAGCACATCAGGGATGCGAAGCGTCGGTTCTCCCGTGCAGATCTGATCGTGCAGGTCGACGAACCGTCGATCCGCGCCGTGTTGGACGGGCAGGTCCGCACCGCCAGCGGCTACCGCACACATCGCAGCCTGGACGACCCGGAGGCCGACGCGCTGTTGCGGCCGATGGTCGAGGCGGCCAGGGCAGCGGGCGCGACCCCCGTGGTGCACTCGTGCGCCTCCGGTGTCCCGATCGACCTGCTGCGTGGCGCCGGATTCAGCGGCATCTCCTTCGATCTCTCGCTGGCCCGGCCCGATGACGCCTGGGCCGAGGCGTTCGAGGTCGGTGTCGATCTGTGGGTCGGCGCGACTGGCCGGGCCGACGAACGGATCGCTCGGTTCTTCGGGGCGCTGGGCTATGAGCCGGAGTCGTTCGCCGACCGCCTGGTCGTGACGCCGCCCTGCGGCCTGGCCGGCGCGACACCTGAGTCCTCTCGCGCCGCGCTGGCACTCGCCCGATCCGTCGCCTCAGCGTTCTAGGCAGGGTGTTCTAGGCAGCGGGGACGTACTCGATCACGAGGTCGTGGAGTTCGACTTCGAGTGGTGACCTGCGTGGGCGCGGGGGACTGAACTCGTGGCCCTTCAGCGCATGGTGTGTCTTGGATCTGGGAACCAGATTGGATCCGGTCGTGGGTCCGTGAGGCCAGGGTCTGACATGGTCGATCTCGCACTTCCAGGCTGGGACGGTGCAGCCGGGATGCACGCAGGTTCTGTACTTGAACTCGAGAGCCTTGCGCAGCAGTTTGGAAGCGAATCGGCCCTGATATTCGATCGCGAGGATGTCTTGGGTGACTGGTTCGCGGAGCATGCGCCACCAGAACGGGTTGTCCTTGCGGGCGATCTCGGTGATCCAGGAGACCGGAGCGACCCAGGAGCCGTCGGCGGCCGAGGCGAACCCGGTGCGGGCACCGGCGAGGACGTCGGCATCGACCACGACTGCAATATCGGCATGGACTGCGGCCTCGCCGTTCTCGTTGGTGGTCAGCCAGGAGACGAAGAGGTCGGCCTCGCGCTGATGCAGAGGTCGGTCGTCGTTGGTGATGGCTCGGGCCTCCTTGTGCAGGCGGCGTTCGATCGCTGCGGCCTGCGGAGACGGCAGGTAGGCGGTCAACCAACTCATGCCGTCGTCGCCGTGGTCGACCTTGACGTAGCGCTGCTCGCGCTCGGCCTCGGCACGTTCCATGGCGCGTTCGGCCTCGACACGGAGCACGAAGTCGCGCAGCCAGCGGCGCAGCTCGGCCGTGGTGTGGGTCGAGGCGTAGTCGACCACTGTCGTGTCCAACTGGGTGACCGACTCGGGCTCGTGCAACTTGATGATCGTCGCTGCGATCTCGTTGATGCGCGCCCCGTCGACCAGACCGCCTTGGAACGCGATCCAGGTCCGAGGAGCCCGCGCCCGCACTGTGCGGGCCGTGTGCAGGCGATGCTTGACCTGGCCCTCGGACAACCCCATCGCCTGACCGATGTCGCCGGGAATGCCCGCCCGAGCGACGGTGGTACCCATCGGGGTGGGCTCGGATCGGGCAGCCGCAGCCTGTTCGTCGGAGAACCGCAGCATCGCCGACCACGCCTCGGCCTCGGCGACCGCGCGCATCCGCTCGAGACGTTCCAGCACCGTGATGCTGGTCGGAGCGGCCTGATCGATCATGTGTTCGACACTACCTCCCGCCACTGACAACCGGTTTCTGTTATGTCTCAAGACATCGGTGACAGTTCTGTATCAGGACATCGGTGACACTTTCGGCGGTCTTGGTGGTGACACTTCTGGCTGGGTTCGATGTGCCGGGTGTCGAAAAATGAACCTATTG
>Ga0164243_10002244_pt1 | contig 32147 bp, 31 predicted proteins | sample OricompcompostOP_FD_108781 | JGI IMG/M metagenome (GOLD analysis project Ga0164243, IMG submission 108781) | Organic Plus compost microbial communities from Emeryville, California, USA - Original compost - Organic plus compost (OP) | ecosystem: Engineered > Solid waste > Mixed feedstock >... | reverse complement strand
GAACGAGACGAGCGACAGCTGAATCGCCGAGAACAGGAAACCCATCACGGCCAGCGCGCGAAGGCCGGGGCGCTGCGCGACGAGCCGCAATCCCTCGAGCATGTTGGCGCGCAGCGGCAGCCCAGGGTCCCTTTCGGCGTCCCACGCCGGCCTTACCGCCTCGAGCGCAGCCATCAGGACGAAGACCAACGCTGCAGCGAGCAGCAAGGCCGGTTTCCAGCCCAACGCGACGGCAACGCCCGGCAGGACGAGCCCGGCCAGCATGCCGCCGAGCGGCACACCGGTCTGTTTCAGCGAAAAGATCACATTGCGTCGCTCGGGCGGCGCCAGCCGGTTGAGGAGGTCTGATGCGGCGGGGTTGGTCAACGCATACCCCGACCCGACGAGGATGGACGCCACCAGCACTGCGCCGACGCTGCCCGACGTGAATCCGGCCAGCCCGAGCCCGCCGGCGAGCAGCGCGAGCTGGCTGACGCGCGCCGGGCCAAATTTGCGCACGAACCCGCCGGCGAATACCGAAACCAGCGTCGCAAAGAGATAGACGATGCTCACCTGGTAGCCGATTACGTGCGGCGGCACATTCATCGCTTCCGCGACGATCGGCGCGATCGCGGTCAAGGCGAGAACCGCAGCGCTGGCGAGGACCTGAATCGCGATCGCGGTGGAAATCGCGAGCGGCAGGCCGGTGCTTGGCGTGTCGCTCACGCCCTCGACTCCTGCAGGCGTGCGCGTGCAAGCAGCCGGCGGCTCCGCTCGATCGTCGGGCGCTCGACCAGCCGCCCGTCGAGCAGGCACGCGCGCCCGCCCGCCGCCTCGTAAGCGGCGAGCACACGTCGCGCCTCGGCGAGGGCGGCCGGATCCGGGGTCAGCATGGTGTGAATGCGCGGCACCTGCCGCGGATGGATCGCGGCCCGCGCGCTGAAGCCCAGCGCGAAGCTGCGTTTCATCTCGGCAAGCTCCCCAGCTTCGTCGTCGAGTGCGATCCAGGGCATATCGACCACGGCCCGTCTCGCCGCGGCCGCCGCCTGCACGAGCCTCGCCCGGGACGCCAGGAGCGGCTCCCACGCAATCTCCACGCCGAGCTCGGCCGCGATGTCGGCGCCCCCGAACATCAGGAAGGCGAGCGACGGCGAGGCCTTGGCGATCGCGAAGGCCTCCTCAATCCCGGCGCACGTCTCGACCAGCGCGCCAAGCTCCATGCGCGCGCGCGCATCGGCCAAGAGGTCGCCGACGAAGGCAATATCCGCCGCGCTGGATTTCGGCACAAGAATGCCGGCGGGCGCCGCCCCACGCACGACTTCGACCATGATCGCGGCAAGATCGGCCAGTCCCGCAATCGTCCGCGGTGCGTTGATGCGCACGAGGGTCGGTACCGTCGGCCGTGTCGCAGCGCGAAGGTGCGCGAGCACATGGCTGCGCGCGCCGTCCTTCTCGTGAAGCGGAACCGCATCTTCCAGATCGATGATCACGGCATCGGCGCCCGACGCCATGGCCTTCGTGAATCGCTCCGGCCGGTTGCCAGGCACGAACAAATAGGAGCGCCGACTCGTCGCGTCTGCTGTCGTCGGTTCGTCCATGGCTTCTCCTTCGGCCCGCTCCGCTGCTGTCAGTGAAAGATGCCTTGACCAGAACAAGTACGTACTTTTAGATGACGCACATGTCCAGATCTTCGGTGCCCCGACGGGAGAGACCATGCGTGCGGAACGGCAGATGAGCGACCGGCGAGCCATCGTCGCCAGCTACGGGCGGTATCTTGAGGATTTCGCCGTCGGCGATGTCTATGAGCATCGCCCCGGACGAACGATCACGGAGTCAGACAACATCCAATTCAGCCTTTTGACGATGAACGCTCATCCGATGCATTGCGATGCTGCATTCGCCGCCCGGTCGGAATTCGGCAAGCCGCTCGTCAATTCGGGACTCACGCTCGCCATCGTGCTCGGCATGACCGTCAACGACGTGAGCTTCAAGGCGATCGCCAATCTGGGCTGGAAAGAGATCAAGCTCACGGCGCCGGTCTTCCCGGGCGACACCGTCTATGCGCGCTCGGAGGTCGTGGAGGTCCGCGAAAGCAAGTCGCGCCCCGGCCAGGGGATCGTGACGACGCGCACCGAAGGCTACAAGGCCGACGGCACCGTCTTCATGGAGTTCACGCGCATGAGTCTCATCCCCAAGCGAGGCCATGGAGTCGCGGACTGAGCGTCCATCCCGACGGCAACGCCCGTCCGGCGCAGAGTTTCGTTTCGAGAGCGCGCAGCTCTCGACCAGAATCAGAATCGAAGGAGGAGACCATGAGCACTGCCGCTTCTGTCAAAGCCGTCCCCCAGAGCGATACGCCAAGGCCGTCTCTGGACGAGACGCTCGGTGCCATGGAGGAGCCGTCACACGCCCTCGCGCGTTTCGCTGCCAACCTGCGACACGAGGATATTCCGGCAAACATCCGGTCGCGGGCGCGGCACCACCTGCTTGACGCGATCGGCATCGCGCTCGCCTCCACCAAGTACGACTTCGCCCAGCGTACGTTGAACGCCATCGCCGGTCTGGGCGGTGCCGGCCCCGTCCCCGTGATCGGCATGCCCGCCCGCCTCTCCGCGCGCGATGCCGCCGTGGTGAACGGGCTCCTCTGCCACGGCCTTGATTTCGACGATACCCATCTGGGCGGCGTCGTCCATCCGACGGCGAGCGCCCTTCCCGCCGCTCTCTCCGCGGCCATGCATGTGGGCGCCGGTGGCCGCGATCTTCTGACCGCCTACATCATCGGCGTCGAGGCGTCCGCGCGCTTGGGCGCAGTGGTGAAGGGCGCCTTCCACCAGATCGGCTTCCATCCGACCGGCGTCGTCGGCGCGTTCGGCTGCGCGCTGACCGCCGGCGTCCTGTTCGGCCTTTCCGAGCGCGAGCTCGTGCACGCACAGGGCATCGCCCTGTCCCTGGCATCCGGCAGTCTCGAGTTCCTCGAGGACGGCGCCTGGAACAAGCGGGTGCATCCTGGCTGGGCCGCCGCCGCGGGCATCACCGCCGCCGCTCTCGCCAAGCAGGGCTTCAAGGGCGCAAGCCGGCCCTATATTGGCCGCTTCGGACTTTATCGTTCGCATCTGGGCCCACTGGCCGAAGGCTGCGACTACAAGCTCGCCACGGCCGGCCTCGGCGAGAGCTGGGAGATCCTTCGCACAGCGATCAAGCCCTTCCCCGCCTGTCATTTCACCCATGGCTGCATCGATGCGGCCCTGCGGCTGAGGAACGACGGGGTCGAGGCCGGCGCCATCGATGCCATTGAGGCGCTCGTTCCCGGCGAGGTCGTCAAGACGGTGTGCGAGCCGGAAGCCAACAAGAAGCGTCCCGCCAACAGCTACGACGCACAGTTTTCGATTCCCTTCCTCGTCGCCGCCGCTCTGGTGCGGGGCCGGCTGACCCTGGCTGAGCTCGAAGAGTCGGCGCTTTCCGACCCGCAGATCCTCGCCCTCGCCGACAGGGTCGGCTATCGGGTCGACCCCGACTCGCCATTCCCGAGAGCCTATTCGGGCGAAGTCCGGATCGCCTTGAAGAGCGGCAAGCGGATCGGCGCGCGCGAAGAGATCAACCGCGGCGCACCCGATCGGCCGCTGACCGAGGCCGACATCGTCGCCAAGTATCGTGCCAACGCGGCGGTCGCGGTGAGCCCGGCGACGGCCGCCCGCATCGAGGAGGCGGTGCTGCGCCTGGACGAGACTCAAGACCTCGATGGCTTTGCGGCCCGCATCGCCGGTTGAGCCGGCCGAGCACGCGACATCGATACCTGAAGGAACCTGCTATGAACGTTTCCCTGCGGAAGACCACCGACGACGACGCCGGCGATAGCGATCGGATGGTCCTGGAGAGCGTCGACCGTTTCCTCGAGCGCCACGTGCGCCCGCATGTCATGCGGCTTGAGCACGACGACGTCTATCCCGACGAGATCGTGGAGCGGATGAAGGAGCTCGGGCTCTTCGGGGCGGTCATCCCGAGCGAGTACGGCGGCCTCGGGCTCAGAGCCTCCACATACGCCAAGATCATCGAGCGTATCTCCACTGTGTGGATGTCGCTCAGCGGCATCATCAATTCGCACCTGATCATGGCCCACATCGTCGCCAAGAAAGGGACGGACGAGCAGCGCGCGGAGTTCCTGCCGCGCTTCGCGACCGGCGAGTTGCGCGGCGGTCTCGCCCTCACCGAGCCGGACTGCGGCACCGACCTCCAGGCGATCCGGACGGCGGCCGTGCGCGACGGCGACCACTACGTGGTCAACGGCACCAAGACGTGGATCTCGAACGGCATCAAGGGCTCATGCTTCGCGCTCCTGGTGAAGACCGATCCCTCGGCGCAGCCCCGTCACAAGGGCATGAGCATGCTCCTCGCCGTGAAGGGCGAGGGCTTCACGGTCAGCCGCAAGCTGGAGAAGCTCGGCTACAAGGGCATCGACTCCGCCGAGCTGGTGTTCAATGACTACCGCATTCCCGCGAACCGCCTGATCGGCGGCGCCGAGGGACAGGGAATGGCGTGCGCGATCGCGGGCCTCGAGCTCGGGCGAGTCAATGTGGCCGCGCGCGGGGTCGGCGTTGCGCAGGCAGCCCTCGACGAGGCGGTCCGCTATTCGCAGCAGCGCCACACGTTCGGCAAGCCGATTCACGAGCACCAGGCGATCGCAATGAAGCTTGCGGACATGGCGACGCGCACCGAGGCCTCGCGCCTTCTGGTTCGCCAGGCCGCCGAGGCCCTCGACCGCGGCGAGCGATGCGACTACGAGGCCGGCATGGCCAAACTCTTCGCCACCGAAACGGCCGTGGAGAACGCGCTCGAGGCGATGCGCATCCACGGCGGCTACGGGTACAGCAAGGAGTTTCCTGTCGAACGCCTCTATCGCGACGCGCCGCTCCTCGTCATCGGCGAGGGCACCAATGAGATCCAGCGTCTCGTGATCGCGAAGCGGCTGATCGAGCGCAACCGAATCTGAGCCCGGCATGTCCAAGCCATCTCATCGCCTCCCGCTCGCGGGGGTCACCGTCATCGCCGTCGAGCAGTACGGTGCGGGACCCTTCGGGACCATGCTTCTCGCCGATCTCGGCGCAGAGGTCATAAAGATCGAAAACCCGCACACCGGCGGCGACGTCGGCCGGCATGTCGGCCCCTACTACTTCTCGAAGCTGGACAGCCATTTCTATCAGTCCTTCAACCGCAACAAGCGCAGCCTCACCCTCGACCTGAAGCATCCGGACGGTATCAAGATCTTCCACGAACTCGTCCGCCATTCGGACGCCGTCCTCGACAATCTGCGTGGAGACCAGCCCGAAAAGCTCGGCCTCACCTATCGGTATCTGTGTGAGGTGAACCCGAAAGTCATTTGCGCGCATCTTTCCGCCTATGGGCGGGACGGCGAGCGCCGCGCCTGGCCAGGCTACGACTATCTCATGCAGGCGGAGGCGGGTTATCTGAGCGTCACCGGCGAGCCGGACGGACCGCCGACCCGCATGGGCCTGTCCATCGTGGACATGATGAGCGGATTGATGGCGGCCTTCGCCCTCACCGCCGGCATCATCGGGGCGCGGGCGAGCGGCAAGGGCATGGATCTCGACGTTAGTCTGTTCGACACAGCGCTCCACAACCTGAGCTATCTTGCGACGTGGTACCTGAACGAAGGCCACCTCCAGAGCCGCGAGCCGCGCTCCTCCCACCCCTCGCTCACGCCCTCCCAGCTCTATCGCACGAAGGATGGCTGGCTGTTCGTGATGTGCAACAAAGAGAAATTCTGGCCGATTTTTGCCGAGAAGATCGGGCGTCGCGATCTCGCCACCGATGAGCGGTACGTGAACTTCGCAGCCCGCCTGAAGAACCGCGGCGAGCTCACCAAGCTGCTCGACGAGACTCTCTCCAGCAGGACGAGCGCCGAATGGTGCGAGATTCTTGGGGGCCATGTGCCGATCTCGCCCGTCTACGATGTCGGCCAGGCGCTGGACAACCCGTTCGTGGCGCGCGGCGGCCGGCTTGCCGATTTCGAGCGCCCGGAAGGCGGCGATCCCGTCCGTATGCTGGCGGGCCCCATCCGTGTCGATAGCCAACGCACGCCGACGAAAGCCGCGCCGCCGATGGGCTTCGATACGCACTCCATCCTGGAGCGGCTGGGCCTCGGCAAGGAGGCCATCGCAGCGCTGCGCCAGAAAGGAGCCATCTGATGCCCACATCCAGCAACGCCTTCGCGCGGGACTGGCTTCGCCTTGCGCAGGGAATCGACCCGGATAATGCCATGGCCGCGCGCACGGACGCCCTCATCAGGTCGAGCCATGCCGCGGTCGATCGCGCCACCGACAAGGCATGCGCCCGGCAAGGCAGCGAGGCCCTCTTCGACGTCCGGATGGAGCGATTCGCCAGCATCCTGGCCGGGCGAACCCCATGACCGACGCGCGCCATCTCACGCTCTGCGAGGCCGCCGACGCGATCGCGCGCGGCACGCTGACGTCGGAAAGCCTCGTGGCGCAGTGCATCGAGGCGGCGAAAGCGCTGAATCCCCGGCTCAACGCCTTCATCGCCGTCGAGGCCGACGAGGCGCTCGCCCGGGCCCGCGACATCGACCGCGAACGCGCCGCCGGCCGGCCCCGCGGGCCGCTTCACGGCGTGCCGCTCGCCCACAAGGACATGTACTACCGGGCCGGCAAGGTTTCGAGCTGCGGCTCGAAGATCCGCCGGGACTTCGTTCCCAAGATCACGTCGAGCCTGGTGGCGCGCCTGGAATCGGCGGGCGCCGTGACGATCGGGCGCCTGCACATGGCCGAGTTCGCGATGGGGCCGACCGGGCACAATGCGCATTTTGGCCGCTGCCGCAATCCGTGGGACGAGAGCCGGATCACGGGCGGCTCGTCCTCAGGCTCGGGCGCCGCGGTCGCCGCGCGCCTCGTCTTCGCGTCGCTGGGTTCCGATACCGGCGGATCCGTCCGCTTGCCGGCGGCCATGTGCGGCGTTGTCGGCCTGAAGCCGACACAGGGCCTTCTAGCCACCGATGGCATGATGGGCCTGTCCGAGAGTCTCGACTGCCCTGGCCCGCTCGCCCGGTCGAGCCGCGACATCGCTCGCCTGATGGAGGTGATGACTGGCCGCCCGCACGAGGCGGCGCTGGACGGATCGGTCGCAGGTCTTGTCCTCGGCGTGCCCACCTCCTTCTATTGGAACGATCTCGCCGAGCCCATCGCCCATTGCCTCGATCGGGCCCGCCGCGTCTTGGAAGGCCTTGGTGTCCGCTTTGTCGACGTCGCCATACCCGAGCATGGCGAATTGGCCGACCTCGCCGACGCGGTCTGGACGCCGGAGGCGGCTGCAATTCATCTGCCCTGGCTGCGTACCCGTCCCGGCGATTACGGCGAGCAGGTCCGCGCGCGCCTGACGCAAGGCCTCGCGATTTCGGCGACCGCCTATTTGCGCGCGCGCCAGCTCCGCACCTTGGCCCTCGAGGCCATGCTCGCCGGGCCGCTTTCCGCCTGCGATGCGCTCTTCGTGCCCGTCATGCGCAGCACCGTACCGACCGATGCCGCGACCGACATCGCCGCCGGCACCGGCATGCGCAAGGTGCTTGCCGAAATCGCGGCGCTCACGCGCCCGCTTTCCTATCTCGGTCTGCCCGGCCTGGTAACGCCGGCCGGCTTCGATCCGGCAGGCCTTCCAATCGCGCTCCAACTCATCGGCCGCCCCTTGGGCGAGCCGACGCTCCTTCGAATCGCCAACGCCTTCGAACAAGAAACCCGGATTGTCGTGCAAGCACCGCCGATCTAGCCGGTGATCGAAAACCATAGGAAACGCCCATGAGCGAGCCCGCCGATGCCACATCCACCCCGCTTGCAGCCCAACCCGACGGGACCACGCCGCCGGCTGCGCCACCAGGCTCGCTCGCCTGGTGGCTGCGCATGATCGAGGAGCGCGTGATCTTGAACGTTGCGACCTTGCTGATGATGGTCGCCATGATCTTGATGTTCTATGAGGCGTCGTCCCGCACCCTTGTCTCTGAGAGTCACTGGTGGGCGGAGGAGAGCGTGCGTTTCCTCGTCGTCTGGAGCGTCATGCTTTCCCTGGGTGTGGCGACCCGCAAGGGCAACTACGTCCGGATGGACCTGTTCGTCGCTGCCATGCCCCGCCCTGTTCGACGCGCCGCCGGCTGGGTCAGCTGCATTGCCGGCCTCGCCTTCTCGGTCCTGGTCGTCGTCGCCGGCACACTGGGGGTCGTCCATCTACACCGTGTCGGGATGTATACCGAGTCCAATCTCGATCTCCCGCTCTGGATCGTGCGCCTCGCCCTGCCGATCGGGGCGGCGCTGTATGCGACCTACTTCGCCACCGTCGCCGTCCAGCTGCTTCGCGGGCGCGACGAAGTCCAGCCCATTGCGCACTAAGAAGGCTGCCCATGATCAGCTTTGGCGCCGTTATCGTCCTCCTGATCCTCATCGCTCTGGGCGTTCACATAGCGGTGGCCCTCGGTCTCGTGGCCGGCGGGCTTATCCTCTTCGCCGGCGTCAACATCCCGATCAGCCTTGCGGCGCAAGCCGCGTGGGACGGCATCGACAAGTATTCCCTCGTCGCGATTCCGTTCTTCATCTTCGCCGGCAACATCATGTCGCGCGGCAATCTCGCGCTGGTGATCCTCGACCTGATCGGCTGTGTCGTCCGCTGGTTCCGGGGCGGCGTGGCCCTTGCGGTCGCCGCATCCAGCGTCTTCTTCGCGGCCGTCAACGGCTCCAGCGTCGCCTGTGCGGTGGCGCTCGGGCCCGCGGCGACGCGTCTCCTGCCGAAGGAAGGCTATCCGCAGCAGTTCGCCGCCGCGCTGGTCGCCGTCTGCGGCACGCTCGGCCTGATGATTCCACCCTCCCTGACATTCATCCTGATCGGATCGATCGTCGGACTCCCGGTTTCCGACCTGTTCATCGCCGGCACCATACCTGGCCTCATGGAGGCAGCGCTCCTGGGCCTCACGACCGTTCTGATCTCCCGCTGGAAAGGGTACGGGGGCGCGACGCAGCCGATCGACGTGCCGGGCTTCTTCTCGCGCCTGCCGCGCGCCACCGGCGCGATCGCCATGCCGATCCTGATCATCGGTTCGATCTATGCCGGTCTCTTCACGCCGACCGAGGTCTCGGCGCTCGCGGCGATCTATGCGATCGTGCTCGTCCTTTTCGTCTATCGCACGGCGAATCTGGCTGCCATCTGGGAGACGGCGCGCGAATCCGTGATGCAGACGGGGCTGATCTACGGCATTCTTCTGGCATCAGGTCTCTTGACCGTCGTCCTGACACGGCTCGGTCTTGCCGCCGAACTCACCCAGTTCATGGTTGAGTACAACGTCTCGGCGTTTCAGTTCCTCCTGGCGGTGAATCTCGCGCTCATCGTCATCGGCATGTTCATTGATGGCGTCTCGATGATCGTTCTGCTTGCGCCGCTTCTCTTTCCCATGGCACAGACTGCCGGCGTCAACCCGATCCACTTCGCGGTGATCATGACAGCGCTCGTCGAGGTCGCCACCTTGACGCCGCCGGTGGGGCTCAACCTCTTCGTGATGAGCCGCATTACCAACCTGCCCCTCCATAGCGTGATCGCGGGCGTATTTCCCTTCTATGCCATGCGTGTCGTAGCCTTGATCCTCATCAACGCCTTCCCGTTCCTTTCCCTGGCCTTGCTCCGTTCCACGCCATGATGGAGAGCGCCCCCCGCCCCCTGCGGCGACACGTTTCGGCGTCCGCCGGCGCTCGAAAGAGCGGGCGAGCGATTGCCGCCGCCCCCCGTCGACCGCGGGACAAGGCCGCCCTGGAGCGCGACGACGCGACCGTGCCGCTCTATCTCAAAGTGGCCCGCGCACTTCAGCATCAGATCTCCGTCGGGGAATACCCGATCGGCAGTTTGCTTCCGACGGAGGTCGAGCTGGCCATCCGCTACGGCGTCAGCCGGCAAACAATCCGCCAGGCCGTCCAGCAGCTGCGCCAGCAGAAGCTGCTCTCAGCCAAGAAGGGCGTCGGCACCCGCGTCGAAGCGCGCCAGCCGCAGCAGGCCTACTACTTTGCATTGCAATCGCTGACCCAAATCTTCCAATTCGCCAGCGAAGCGACGCTCCACGTCGATCACGAGGAGGATCTCCAGGTGCGCGGTGCGCTTGCGAACAAGCTCGCCTCCCGGTCGGGCCGCCCTTGGCTGCATCTTGTCGGCACGCGCCAGGTCGCCGGCAGCGCGCTGCCCATCTGCTGGACCGAAGTCTATATCGATGGCCGGTACGCCAAGCTGTTCCGAGGCAAGAGGATCCATCAGTCCGCCATCTTCTCGGCGATCGAGCGGCATTCGGGCGAGGCCGTCACAGAGGTCCAACAGGAGATCAACGCGACCATCCTGGATCGTGAGCTCGCCGCCCGTCTCGGCGCAACCGCGGGCTCGCCGGCGCTGGTCATTACCCGTCGCTATTTCGGCGCCGGGCACCGCCTTTTCGAGATGTCCATCAACGTCCACCCGTCCGACCGCTTCTCTTATGCAATCTCGCTGACGCGTGAGCTGCCTGGGGAAGCGGACTCGTAGAGAGGGCGGGCGATAGCGTCGTGAATCATGATGGCGCGGTTGCCCGCCCTTGTTCGGGCGCGAGCCTAGCACAGCGCAGGCGCGGCCCTCCGCCTGCTGCGGAGCCGGTCAGGACTGCAGCCGGCCAGCCCATTCACCCGATTCACGCCCGGCCGCCCCGCTCCGGACTGCCTACGGTGGCGCCAGCGGCGCGTCGTCAGCATGATATCCAGGCTCGACAGGAGCGCGGCCCCGGTCACCGGTCCGCGAAGGCGCCGCGAATGGCCGGCGCGACCGTCTCGATCAGATAGGTCGAGCGTGGGCTCCGGCCCCACCAGCCGTAGCGCCCGGAAGCGGACGGATGTGCGAAGGACAGCAGGAGCGTCCGGCGGCCACCCACCACGACCTGCTCGACCGGCTTGCGGGTCCAAGGCGACCAGCCATAGGCGCGTCCGATCCAGCGCCGCACGTTGAATCCCTGTGCGACGATGACGGTGGGCTCCAGCACGTCAATTGCGGCCCGGAAGTGCGCCGCGCAGTTCCGCTGCATGATCGCAGTTGACTGCCCCTTACCACCTTCCCGCCGGCCCGTCCGATCCGCCGTGCCGTCGACCGCCGAGCACAGCAGAAAGTTGACCAGCGCGAACGCCGCGAACAGGTGGACCCGCTCGCCCTGCAGATCCAGGAATTCGCCGTCGTGATCGGTGCCGGGGTCCCGGCCGAACAGCAGGCGCAGGAGGGAGGTCGTTCCAGCCATGTGCGCGTTCCGCTCGCTGAACGTGTCATCGATGCGCGCCCGGATCAGAGCCCGTCGCTGCGCGAGGTCGACGACGCCGCCATGGCCCGCCTCCTGCCCCACCATGACCACGCGGAATGGCCGGCCATCCCGGAGCAAGTCATAGTGACTGCCGACATGATGGAGCTGGACCGGATAGAAGATGATGCCGGCTCGGCAGGACGACGCGCACGCAGCGCCGTGACAGCAGATGAAGCCGTGGCCGTTCAAGACGAACGCGTCGAAATACGCCCGCAACCGTGCCTGCCTCGTCCGCGTCGCGTCGATGTTCGCATGCAGCGTCCCCACGATTCGGCCCCGCTATACCGACATGCCCGGGACATCATGTGCGATCGATCTTAGAGCACCGTAAAGGGCGAGCCGCGCCAGCTGCTTCGTTCAACGGTACGTAACACGGAGTCACGGCGCCACATACATCCGGACGGTGGCCGCCTCCCACAATGCCGACGCATGACAGCGCCCCCCAACGAGCGCTCAGCGAGCAGCTTGGTTTGGATTGTGTTCAGGGCCGAAACGTCGGCGGCCGCCCCCGCGTGTCAGCGCCGGGCCCGCCGCAGGGCCGGACGCGGCCCCGCCCTGCGGAAGGGGCGCGACGCAAGAATTTCGCCGAGCGCGGCGTGGGGATCGCAGTCCAACGCCTGCAAGATAGCGAGGAACTCGGCCACATCCAGGCGGCGCTCGCCGTTCTCGTACTTGGAGACGAAGGATTGTGGCTTGTCGAGAAGGTCAGCCAGCTGCTGCTGCGTGACACCGGCCCGCGCCCGCGCGGCGATCACGACCTCGAGAACGGCTTGATAGGCGTCGGTGCGAACCGACTTCATCCAGGACCCCCGGCGTTGGCCGGGGGGTTCACTATTCCTTAAATCGGATTATCCCAAAATCGGATAATATCCGGATCCAAATCGCCCGAACTTCGCAATTCGATGCCCTCGACTTCGCCGCCCGCGCAAGCGATCACAGCGCCACCATACCGCAAGGAGCTCGCGCCATGACCACGATCGCGCCAAAGCACATCCGCTATATCCAACTCGGCCCTGGCGGCAGCTGGGCCAAGACCGCGCTCGACCAGAGTGAGATCCCCTTCGGCGACGATGCGGTGCCGCATGAACTCTGCCTGGCCAGCGACTGGGCCGGGGTGGTCCGCGCGCTCATGGCGGCGGGCCAAACTACCGCCCAGGCCCAGGCGGCCCTGCGCGGACTCCGAGACTTCTATACGCTCGGCACCGACTGCCTCTGGATCACCGTGGCGGACGGGCATCTCTGGTGGGCCTTCGCCGACCCCGCCGTGATCTGGCTCGGCCCCAGCACCGCAGCGCGCGGGGCGCGCCTGCGCCGCACGATCGGCTCTTGGCGCAACACGGATCTGCAGGGCCGGCCCTTGAAGAGTGACGAACTCAGCCCCCGCCTCACCCGGGTCGCGGCCGACGGCCGAACGATCCGTGCCGTCGCGGCGGCTGACGATCTCGTCCGGCAGATCAACGTCCGCGAGGCGCCCGCCCTCGCCCGGGCGCGCGCCGCCCGCGCGGCGATGATCGCGGCGACCGAGGCGATGATCGCGGACCTCCGGTGGGCAGACTTCGAGGCCCTGGTCGACCTCATCTTCTCGGCGGGCGGCTGGCGGCGGCTCGCGCGCCGGGGCGGCGCGCAGCCGGACGCCGACCGCGTGCTCGAGGATCTCACCTCAGGCGAGACCGCGGCCGTGCAGGTGACACCCCGCGCCGATCGCGCCGGGCTCGCCGCGTGCGTCGAGCGCTTCGAAGCGGCCGGGCTCTATGACCGGCTGTTCTTCATCTGCCACGCGCCCACGGGGGATCTCGGCACGCCGGAAAACGGCAGGATTCATATCTGGACCCACGCTCGACTGGCCGAGGGCGCGCTCCGCGCGGGCTTCTATGACTGGCTGATGGAGCGGACAGTATGACACCCGCGATGCCGTCGGATGACGCGCGCAAAGCGACCGACATCCGCGCGTCGCCGGGCTTGCGTGTGTTACGTGCCCTGCCCGTCACCGCGCCCCGGATACGTCAACCAGCGCGCCACTCGCATAGGCCGCCTGGTCCGAGGCAAGCCGCAAGATCGTCTCCGCAACCTCCTCGGCCGAGCCCGCGCGCCGCATCGGAATTCCCCCGACAAGACGGGCCACACGGTCGGGCGCGCCGGCCGCCGCACCAATACCGCGGCTGCCCTTCGGTTATGATCATTACGCGGGTCATTCGGATCTCGCCGAGGCTTGCGCCAACGGGCGTGCGGCGCGCCGGCGAGGGGGGCTGCGCGCCCAGCGGTCACTCACCGGATGAAAGGGCCTGCCCGCGTAGATCACCGGCGCGGCGATCAAAGATCCCGGCATTGTCTTTCCCAACCGTAGCCCGCCGGAAAGATGGCTTGCATCCCGATGGCCACGTCGGCGGCGTTGTCGATCGTGACCAAAACCGCTGTTTCCAGCCGCAGAATGCTGCCTCGGCCACGCCCATCTTACCGCACGGCGCCTCGACAGGCGTGCCGGGTTCGGCTTGGCGTTGGGCGAACGCGATCGACCCTTCGGTATGGCGCAACCTTCTTATCGCCAGAGCTCCGTCAAACTCCATGCTCTCGCCGGACCTCCCCACCCCGGCCATTGGCCGCGGCTAGGCTCCGGAGAATTTCGGTGCGTCTCCGGGCACCACGACCCGGCCAATGCGTAGGCGGTAGGTGGAGACGACGGCGCGTGCCATGAAATCCGGCATTTCCCCAATCGTCCGCCCCTCCTAAATTTGCAAGGCCAGAAGGCCATCCGATCGAACGTGCGCGCTTGATGGACCGGTCACGAACCGGCCTCATAGACCAGACTATGACCGGCATCGACGACGATTGTGCTTCCGGTCATCGCGCTCGATGCATCGGACGCCAGGAGGAGCAAGATTCCGTCGAGATCGGCCGGCTCGATAAACCGCCCGAGAGGAATGTGGGCGCGCAGCTTCTCAGCTTTTCCTTCGAAAAATTCCTTGCTCAGCTCTGTGCGGACATAGCCAGGCGCGATCGCATTGACGCGAATGCCCTGCGGGCCAAGTTCCAAAGCCAGCGACTTGGTGAGACTCAGCAACCCGGCCTTGGACGCCGCATAGGCTGACACCCCGACAGCACCGTGAAGCCCCAAAATCGAGGCGACATTGATGACGCTGCCGCGGACGCCGCGCTCCACCATTTTGCGCGCGACCGCCCGCGTGACATTTGCCGCGCCCAGCAGATTTGTGTCGATCACCGAGCGCCACTCATGTTCCTCCTGGTCGAGCACGCGCCGGGTGGCGGCCAGGCCGGCGTTATTGACGACGATCGAAATTGGGCTGGCCTCCGAGAGGCGCTCAAGACCTTCAGCGACACTGGCCGATGAGGTCACATCCATTGGCACCACCACGGCGTGCCCACCCCGGCCTCCCAGTTCCTCCGCAAGCGCCTCAAGCCGCTCCACACGCCGAGCCGCCAGAACCACGTGGGCCCCTGCTCGGCATAGTACGGTTGCAAAATGGCGCCCCAACCCAGACGACGCTCCGGTCACAAGAGCCGTCTGTCCCGTCAGGTCATACGATCCCATCGCTTCCTCGTCCGCTGGTCGGCAAAGCTCGACGTACTCTCCTTTACCACGCCGCTGGCGAGATATCATCACCGCGAAGCTGACGCGCGGCGGCATTCCGGGCCGCTGCCACCGCCCGCGTTTGACAGCACCGCCCCGCCATGAGAATCTCCAGCCTTCTCCAAATATGAATCATCGTTCATCTCGTGCGACACGTTAAGGCAAAGGGTTCAACGCGGTTACGCACTGCGACTCCTCGTCCGAAGAAACAGCGGCCGACCCGGGCCGAAAAGGCGGAACTCGTACGCAACGCCCTCTTCAATGCGGCCGCCCAAGTGGTGGGAAAGTACGGCTATGCCGGGGCATCGATTTCGCGCATCACCGCGCGGGCCAAGGTGGCCCAAGGCACGTTTTACAATTACTTCGAATCCCGTCAGGACCTTCTCGACCAGCTGCTGCCAGCTCTCGGTCGTCAAATGCTCGCATACATCGCGGCGGAAGTCGGCACGTGCACCAACGAGCGCGAGCGAGAAGAGCGGCGCTTTCGCGCCTTCTTTCAATACCTGACCGAAACGCCGGAATTTTACCGCATCCTGAACGAGGCGGAACTGTTCGCGCCGAAAGGGCATCGGGAGCATCTCAAGAACATTGCCTCCAACTACAAGCGGGCGCTGGAGCGCGCGTTGGCCAAGGGAGAACTGCCCGGCTACGCGCCGGACGAACTCGAGGCCGTGGTCTTTATTCTCATGGCCGCGCGAAGCTACTTGAGTTTGCGCTACGCGTATTGGGACGGAAAGGTGAAGCAGGCTCCAGACGTGATGCTTCGCGCCTACGCAAAATTCGTGAACCACGGCCTGTTTAGCGGCCCGCACGAAGCGCATCCCACCTCAACGCGTGCCAAGGCGAGCAAGGGCCGATCGAACGGCACCACGTCCGTGAGTCCTGCCGCGGAATAAACCAGGCTCGATCCCGGATCGGGCTCGCGCGTTCATAAAATGAATCACGAGTCATAGTTCATTTTGCTTGACCGACAAACGGCGCACGAATAGCGTAGGCGCAAGATAAGCAATCGATACGTCGGTGGTCCGCGGATGCGCGGAAAGAATGGCGCCAAACGGCGGCATTCAGCCGCCGGGCGGATCGTCAAAAGAATCAATTGGGGAGAACGCCTATGCCGCGATCACAGCGCTTTTTTGTTGGACGACGTGACGTGCTCAAAAGCGTCGGCGCGGCTGGCGCCCTCGCCGTCGCTGGGTTTCCGGCCATCGCGCGCGGCCAGAGCTCTGGACCGATCCGCATCGGTATGCCGACGATTCTGTCCGGCCGCGTGGCGCAACTCGGCATTTCGTCGCGCAATGCGGTCCTGATGGAGGTTGATGCCTTCAATGCCGCGGGCGGCTTGGATGGCCGCAAAATCGAAATGGTGATCCGCGACTCGAAGGGACAACCGGCCGAAGCTGCGCGCGTCACCCGCGAGCTGATCAACACCGACCAGTGCGAGATCATCCTCGACGCGGAGGCATCGAGTGGCGGGTTCGCCGTCCATGAGGTCATTCGCGAAAGCGGCCACCTGTGCCTGCACACCAACTCTGAAACGTCGGCCCTCACCGCCGACCCCAAGCTGCACGTCCCGAACGCCTTCCGCGTGGCGCGCCAAGGCATCCACGATTCCATCGCCGGCGGTCTCTACGCGGCCGAGATCGTCAAGGCCAAGGGCCTGAAGCGGTGGATGACCGCATCGCCGGACTACGCTTATGGCCGTGATACGACCGCCGAGTTCGTCGAGTACCTGAAGTACTTCACACCCGGCGTCGAAGTGGTCGGCGACACGTGGCCGAAGCTCTTTCAGGCCGACTACACCGAGAACATCACCAAGATCCTCCAAGGCCGGCCGCAGGCGTTCTATTCGTGCCTCTGGGGTGGCGATCTCGTCACCTTCATCGAGCAAGGCGCTCTCTACGGCCTGTTCGACCAAGTCACGACCTTCGCCGTCAACATGGCCGACTACACCACGCTGCAACAGATCAAGCAGCTGCCCAAGGGCATCCACTCCGGCAACCGGTACCTCAAATCCTTCCCTGCCCTGCCGTCCAACGCCATGTGGGGCGAGGCATACCGCACCAAGCATGGCGCCTACCCGACCAACTGGGCGTGGCAAAGCGCGACTGGCATGCAGTTCCTGATCGCAGCCATGCGCAAGACCGGTTCCGCCGACGGCAAGAAGCTCGCCGCGGCGCTGCGCGGTATGACGATCGAGTCGCCATTCGGCGCCCAAGGAAAAATCACGATGCGGCCGGAGGATCAGACGATCGTGGACTACGCGATCGGCTGGGGCACGACCGCTCCGAAAGAGCCCTACGTCGAGCAGATGCACGTTGCCGACTGGAAGCGCATCTACGAGCTCGAAGTCGCCTGGAAGAAGAGCAAGGGCTACGCGTGATGCCGGATCCGGCCGTCGAGGACGGCCGGATCCCTCCTTTTCGATAGGCAGAACATGGACTTCGACGCGCTCGGCGGGTGTTTGACGACGGCCTCCTGTGTTGTGACGCAGCTGTCGGCCGGATTGATTATTGGAATGCTCCTGTTCCTGGTGGCCTCCGGCGTGACCCTCATTTTCGGCGTGCTCGGCGTCATCAACTTCGCGCATGGCTCGTTCTACATGCTCGGCGCGTACTTCGCGTACACGGTCTATCAGCTTTCCGAGAGCTTCATCCTGGCCGCGCTCGGGGGTGCGCTGGGCGTGATGATGTTCGGCGTGCTGTTCGAGCGTCTCTTGTTGAGCCGTATCTACGGCGCGAACGTGCTGATGCAGCTTCTGGTCTGCTATGCTATCGTTCTCATCCTCGACGATCTCGCGAAAATTCTTTGGGGGGCGGAGTTCGTCAAGATGCCGATGCCGGCGGAGTTCCGCGTGCCCCCGGTGCGCTTCGGCGGCGGCATCGTGCCCGTCTACTATGTCGTTCTAACCGTGGTGACCGTCGCCATTGCGGTCGGGGTCAGCTGGCTGATGTCCGGCACCCGGTTCGGGAAGACCGTCCGCGCGGCAGCACAGAACAAGAGCATGGTCGCGGCGCTCGGCATCAATACGACTGCACTTTACGTCGGCGTGTTCGCGCTCGGCTCACTGCTCGCCGGCATCGCCGGCGGGCTGGCCGCCCCGATCCGCTCGCTGGTGCCCGGCATGGGCGTTTCGATTTTGATCGAGTCCTTCATCGTCACCGTGATCGGGGGAATGGGGTCGATCGCGGGCGCGTTCGTCGCCGCGCTACTGATCGGCCTGACGCGTGCATTCGGGTCGATCGGCTTCCCCCTGTTTACCGAGGGCGTGATGTTTCTGCTGATGGCCTTCATCCTGCTGGTCAAGCCGAGCGGGCTGTTCGGTCAGCGCGAGGCCTGACCATGAGTCTTAGGGCCCTGAAAGAACTCGCGCTCGGTGCCGTTGTATTCGCGGCACTTGCCGTGGTCCCTCTCCTCGCCGACAACAAGCCCTTTCTCGATTTCATCATCCGGCTAGCGATCTTCGGCCTGTTCGCGCTCTCGCTCAACCTGTTGATCGGCTACACCGGGCTGGTCTCGTTCGGCCACGGCTTGTTCTTCGGTCTCGGATCGTACGCCTTCGGCCTTGCCATGCAGTCGGGAAAATTCTCGATTCCCGTGGCGTTCGCGCTCACACTTGTCGTGGCGGCGGCAGTCGGGCTCGTGGTCGGCACCCTCTGTGTGCGGCTCACGGAGATCTACTTCGCCTTCCTGACGCTCGCCTTCCAGATGTTCCTCTATTCGCTGATCCTGAGCTGGGTTTCGATCACAGGCGGCGACCAGGGCCTTCTCGGTGGCATTCCGAAGCCTGAATTCCTCGGCGTCGATCTCGGCCGCATCCAGCATCTCTATCTTTTCAGCGCGTTCATGCTCGTCGTGGGCGTTCTGCTCATGCGTCAGATCGTGCAATCACCGTTCGGCCACGCGCTTCGCATGCTGCGGGACAATCCCGACCGCGCGAGCTTCCTTGGCCTTTCTGTGTTCCACTACCGCTTGGCCGCCTTCGTCGTATCGGGCGTGTTCGCCGCCATCGGCGGCATCCTGATGAGCCTCTATGTCTCGGGCGCCTACCCAGCCTTCACCTACTGGACGATTTCGGGAGAGGGAATCTTCATGATCATGCTCGGGGGGACCAGCGCCTTTCTCGGGCCGCTGGCCGGCGCGGCGATTTTTCTGCTGCTCAACGACATCGTCACCGCCGTGACGGAGTATCACGGGCTGGTGCTCGGCACGGTCATCCTGCTGTTCGTGCTCGGCCTTAAGCGCGGTCTGCTCGATTATATTACGGAGTTCCTCGCGGCGCGGCGCGACGGCGCGCGCGCGGGGCGGGCGGGCACGCGATGACCGGGCCCCTCACCGGCCGGATCGCGGTCGTCACAGGCGGTGCCAGCGGCATCGGCGAAGCCTGCTGCCGGGTGCTCGCGGCGCGTGGCGCCCGCGTCGTCGTTGCGGATGTCGACGAGAAGGGTGCACGGAATGTTGCAGCAGCCATCGACGGCGTGCCGCTCGCGCTCGACGTCGGGTCGGCGGAGAGCTGCGAGGACGCCGCCGCGCGCTGCGAAGCCGAGGTCGGCGCCGTCGACGTGCTTGTCACGAGCGCCGGCGTTATCCAGCGGCCGCTCCGCCCCGAGGCACTGTCGCTCGAGGATGTCGACCGCGTCGTCGCCATCGATCAACGCGGCACGTATTTGAGCTGTGTCGCCTTTGGTCGCCGCATGGCCAACCGCGGTCGTGGCGCGATCGTAACGATCGCCTCGATCGCGGGTATGCGGTCGATGCCGCTCCATGCCTATGCGCCGGCCAAGGCCGCGGTGATCAGCATGACCGAGTGCCTGGCGGCCGAGTGGGGCGGGTCGGGGGTGCGGGTTAATTGCGTATCGCCTGGCTACACGCTGACGCCTGCGCTGCAGGCGGCGATCGAAAAGGGCGAACGTGACGTCAGCACGCTTGCGGCGAACAGCGCCCTCGGGCGCCTGGTAAAGCCGGATGAGATCGCGCGCGCCGTCGCATTTCTCGCCTCCGACGAGGCCTCGGCGATCAGCGGCGTCAATTTGCCCGTCGACGCCGGCTGGCTGGTCGCGCCGAGCTGGCACACCTATGGCGGCCTGCCGCCGCGACACTCATGAGCGGCCGGCTCGAACTCCGCAACCTCCATCGGAGGTTCGGTGGCCTCGTCGCCACCGACAACGTGTCGCTGACCTTCGAGCCTGGCTCGCTGTCCGCCATCATCGGTCCGAACGGCGCCGGCAAGACGACACTGTTCCATTTGATTTCGGGGCGCCTGAAGCCAACCAGCGGACACGTTCTTCTGGATGGCGAGGACATTACCGGCCGTGGGTGCCCGGAGATCGTCCGCCACGGCATCGGCCGCGCCTTCCAGGTTGCCAATCTCTTCGGCAGTTTGACGGTCGAAGAGTCCCTGGTCGCAGGACTCCTTGCGCTTGATGGCCGCACGCGCCGCCCCTTCGGACTCTTCCCGCCGGCTGACGCGCGCGAGAAGGCGGGGGCGATCATGGACCTGGTTGGACTCACACGCCATGCACGGACGCTCTCGCGCAACCTCTCTCATGGCGACCAGAAGCTGCTCGACATCGCCCTGGCGCTCGCGCTCGAGCCCAAGGTCCTGCTGCTCGACGAGCCAACGGCGGGAATGGGGCCGGAGGAGCGCTGGAAGATGATCGAGCGAGTCCATCGGCTGTGGGAGAGCCGGCGGATGACGCTCATCTTCATCGAGCATGATATGGACATCGTTTTCAAGATCGCGGAAACGGTCCGCGTGCTGCGCTACGGTGCCGTGCTGGCCGAAGGCACGCCGGAACAGATTCGCCACAATCCCGCGGTCATCGAGGCCTATCTTGGTGCACCGGAGCAGGAAGAGGGAGAGCCATGACGGCAGGCTCCGATGTCGAGCTCGCCGTCGACGGTGTCGACGCGTTCTACGGGGCGAGCCAGATCCTGTTTGGCGTTGAATTCTCCGTCGCGCGCGGCCAAACGCTCGCCCTGCTCGGCCGCAACGGCGCCGGCAAGAGCACCACGTTCAAGGCGATTGCGGGGCTGATCCCGCCGCGCGCCGGCGCAGTGCGGGTGCGCGGCGCCGACCTGCGGGGTCGCCAGCCGCACGCGATCGCGCGGGCAGGCATCGGCTACGTACCCGAGGATCGGCAAGTCTTTTCCGAGCACACGGTCGCGGACAATCTCGAGATCGCCACGAAGAAAGGGCCGGCAGGCGAAGATTACTGGACCATACAGCGCATCTTCGACGCCTTTCCCATCCTGGCCACCCTGCGCGCGCGCCGCGCCGGACGGCTCTCGGGCGGCGAGCAACAGATGCTGACCATCGCCCGGGCCCTGATGGGCAATCCGGCGATCCTGCTGCTCGACGAGCCGAGCGAGGGACTGGCGCCGATCATTGTTGCCCAGATCGGCGCACTGCTTCGGCGTCTGAAACAGATGGGTGTGACGATCGTGATCGCAGAGCAGAACACGCGTTTCTGCCTGGGGATCGCCACGCATGTCGCGGTCATCGACAAGGGCCGGATCGTCTATCACGAACCCGTCGCCGCCTTTCGCGCCGATGAAGACGTCCAGAAACGCTATCTCGCGGTATGAGTTTTGCATGCACGACTCAAGCCTCCCCCATTCCAAGCTCCGCGGCCTCTACGAGATGATGCTGCTCATCCGCCAGACGGAGCTTCGTCTCTCCCGCCTCTTTGCCGATGGCGAGGTGCCTGGCTTCATCCACCTCAGCATCGGTCAAGAAGCGGTTCCGGCCGGCGTGGGCGCCGCGCTTGACCCCACCGATACCGTCGCCTCGACCCATCGCGGCCACGGCCATGCGCTGGCCAAGGGCATGCCGCTGGACCGGTTCTTCCTCGAAATCATGGGGCGCGAGGAAGGGATCTGCGGCGGCCGCGGCGGGTCGATGCATGTCGCGGATCTTTCCATCGGGATGCTGGGCGCCAACGGCATCGTGGGCGCCGGCATTCCCATCGCGCTGGGCAGCGCGCTCGCGCATCAGGTTCGCGGCGGTCGCGAGATCGCGGTCGTGTTCTTCGGCGACGGCGCGATCGCAGAGGGCGTGCTCCACGAGAGCCTGAACATGGCAGCGCTCTGGAAACTGCCGCTCTTCATCGTCTGTGAGAACAACGGCTGGGCCGAGTTCTCGCCGACGAGCCGCCAGGTGGTGGCGCGGCTTGCCGATCTCGCCGGCGCCTTCGGCATTCCATACACAGAGGTGGATGGCAACGATGTCGAGGCGGTGGCGACCGCTGCGGCGACGATCGTGACCCGGGTACGCGGCGGTGGCCCGCATGTGCTGGAATGCCGGACCACGCGGGTGCGCGGCCATTTCGAGGGCGATCCCCAGAAATACAGAGACCCGATCGAGCTGGCGGGGCCCGATGACGCGCTTGCGCGTGCGCGCAAGCGACTGACGGAACTCGGCACCCGCGAGGACGATATTGCCGCCCTAGAGGCTGCCGTGGAAGACCGCATTGAGCGGGCGGTTTCCGCCGCGCGCGCCGGCACGGCGCCGGACTTCGCCCGTGCCGCCCAGGACGTCTATGCGCCGGCGGGAGAGCGACCGTGAGCGAGGTGCGGTTTGCCCGCGCGATCGGCGCGGCCCTCGCCGATGGCATGGCCGCCGACGAATCCGTCATTCTGCTGGGCGAGGACGTGGCCGCCGCTGGCGGCCCCTTCGGGGTCACCAAGGGCCTGCTTGACCGGTTCGGCGAGTTGCGGGTCCGCGATACGCCGATTTCGGAGGCGGCGATCGTCGGCGCCGCGGTCGGCGCGGCCCTCTCCGGGCTGCGGCCGGTCGTCGAGATCATGTTCATGGATTTCATGACCCTCGCCATGGACGCCCTCGTGAACCAAGCGGCCAAGGCGCATTTCATGTTTGGCGGACAGCGGTCGGTCCCGCTGGTGGTCCGCACGCCACACGGCGGGGGCGTGAATGCGGGGCCGCAGCACTCCCAATGTCTCGAGGCCTGGTTCGCCCATGTGCCGGGCCTGAAGGTCGTGTGTCCGGCGACCCCTGCCGATGCCTATGGCCTGATGCGCAGTGCCCTTGCCGACCCCAACCCCGTCATCGTGGTCGAGAACAAGGCGCTTTACGGTCTGAAGGGGGATCTTCCCGCCCCTCCTCCCGAGGTCGCCATTGGCAAGGGTCGGATCGCCCGGCCGGGCCGCGACCTCACCATCGTGGCATATGGGGCGGCCGTCCATATCGCGCTGGACGCCGCGACAAGGCTCGTGTCGGACGGGATCGAGGCGGAGATCATCGATCTGCGCTCGATCCAGCCATGGGACGAGGCGCTTGTGCTTGAGTCCCTGTCGCGCACGCATCGGCTTGTGATTGCACATGAAGCGGTCGAAGTGTTCGGCGTCGGTGCAGAGATCGCCGCGCGCATGGCCGATGTGGGGTTCGACGACTTGGATGCGCCGATCGTGCGCGTCGGCGCGCCGTTCATGCCCGTGCCTTTCGCGCGCGGTCTCGAGGCGGCATACCGGCCCGATGGGGCGCGCCTCGTGGCGGCCGCTCGGCGCGTGTTGGCCTGAACCAAGGAGGAATGGCGTGACGAAGGAAGTGGTTCTGACCGAGCGGCGGGACGCGATCGCGATCTTGACGATCAATCGGCCGGAGACCCTCAACGCGCTCGACGGCCCCACCTTGCTGCAGCTCGAAGCAAAATTCGCGGCCGTGGAATCGGACCCGGCGGTGCGCGTGATCGTGATCACCGGTGCCGGCGAGCGCTCGTTCGTCGCGGGCGGCGACATTGCCGACCTCAATAGTCGACAGGGCCTCGCGCATTATCTCGAGCTGGCCGAAATCCTGCACCGCGTGTTCGGCCGCATCGAAAGCTGCGACAAACCCACCCTGGCCGCCGTCAACGGGTGGGCGCTGGGTGGCGGAACGGAGCTCATCCTCGCGACCGATATCCGCATTGCCGCCGAGAACGCGCGCCTGGGCCTACCCGAGATCAATCTCGGCCTGTTTCCCGGCGCAGGTGGCACCCAGCGCTTGATCCGCCAGGTGCCGCTGTGTCGCGCCAAGGAGATGATGTTTACCGGCGACCAGATCAGTGCCGCCGACGCTGTGGCAATCGGTTTGATCAACCGCGCGGTGCCGCGCGACACGCTCATGGACGAGACGCTCGCGCTCGCCGAGCGGATCAGTCAGAAGTCGCCGCTGATCCTCAGGCTGCTCAAACGCACGCTACGTCACGGCGGCGACATGCCGCTGGCTGCGGCCTTGCCCTATGAGCAAGCCATGATCGGCCTCGTCCTTGATAGCAAGGACGCGCACGAGGGCTGCACGGCGTTCCTTGAGAAGCGCAAGGCCCGCTTCACGGGCGTTTGATCGATGGCGGCGCTGCAGGACATCGTAATGCCGAAGCTCGGTCTCACAATGACCGAGGGCACGCTTGCTGAGTGGCGGGTGAAGCGTGGTGATCGCGTATCCGCCGGCGATGTGCTTTTCGTCGTCGAAACCGAAAAGATCGCGAACGAGGTCGAAGCGCCGGCCGATGGCGAGATCCGCGAAATCCTTGTCGATGCCGGAAACACGGTGCCAGTCGGAACCGCCATTGCGCGCTGGACCGGCCCGGGTCCCCAGGTCGAACCCGCTTCTCCCGCCGCAGTCGCGTCCGCCGCGGCTCCGGCGCCGCCATCCCCAAACGCCTCGTCTTCCGCGGCTCCCTCTCGCATCGTGGCAACACCGCTCGCACGCCGGCTGAGCCGGCAGTTCGGCGTCGACCTGAGGGCGGTCGTGGGCCGCGGCCCCCGCGGCCGCATCAAAGCCGCGGACGTCATCGCGGCGAAAGACCGCATGCCCCGAGCGGCCGACGGTGCGTCCGTCCCGCGCCCGCCCCCTCCGGCCCCAGGCGTGTTCGAGCGGGCGGACACTGTGCAGGCGGCGATCGCAAGGCGGCTGACCGCCGCAAAGCAGGAGATCCCACATTTCTATGTGGCGACAGAAGCCGATGTCTCCGCTGTCGTTGCTATGCGCGCGCAGCTGAACGCCGGACCGGGCCCAAAGATCAGCGTCACGCACATCATCTTGGCTGCCGCGGGTCGTGCGCTCATGGACTCACCGGACGCCAACCGGGTCTGGCACGACGGCGGCTTCATGCAGATTGCAAGTCCCGATATCGGGGTTGCCGTCCAAACGCCTCGAGGCTTGCTGGCGCCAGTGCTTCGCGCCGTGGGCCGCATGCCCCTGGACGACGTCGCCAGAAACGCTACCGTCCTCATTGAACGCAGCCGTGAAGGTCGCCTGCAGCCGGACGATTTGAGCGGTGGTGCGCTCACGGTGTCGAACGTCGGCATGCACAACGTGACCTATCTGACGCCGATCGTGAATCCGGGGCAAGTGGCCATTCTCGGCGTCGGAAGCGTGCGCGAGGTGTTTCGCCCCGACGCGAACGGTGCGCCCGCCTTAAAGCGTGAAATCGGTCTTGTTCTGGCCGCCGACCACAGGGTGTTGGACGGCGTCAGTGCGGCGGCGTTCCTCAACCGGATCGTCCACTATCTCGAACATCCAGTTCTACTAATGCGCGCGCCGCAGTAATCGGAGGACGTCGATGGAGTTCTGCCTGAGCGATGAGCAAAAGTTGATGGCCGACACGGCGCGCAAGATCGGCGAGCGCTACGGCCTCGAGTACTGGTGCGAGCTCGACGCGAAGAAGGAGTTCCCATCCGTGATCTGGCGCGAGATCTGCGCAGCCGGCCTATGCGGCGTCGCGCTACCCGAAGAGCATGGCGGCGCCGGGCTCGGCATGCTCGAAATGGCCGTGATCATCGAGACTCTTGCCGCGTCGGGCGCCGGATCGACCGTCGCCCAGCTGTTCATGGTCAATCCGATCTTCGGCGGCGTGTCGATCTCGCGCTTCGGCACGCCCGCGATGAAGGCGAAACTCCTGCCGCGGATCATTTCCGGCGACATGAACTTCTGCATGGCGCTGACCGAGCCCGACGCCGGCAGCAACAGTCTGGAGATCAAGACGGTGGCCCGGCCGGACGGCAATGGCTGGCGTCTCTCCGGCCGCAAAATCTGGATCACGGCGGTGCCGCAGGCCGAGAAGATGCTGGTCGTCGCGCGAACAAAGCCTCTCGACCAGGTCAAGAAGCGCACCGAGGGCATCTCGATGTTCATCATCGATGTCGACCGGGACGGGGTCCAGCACAGTGCGATCGACAAGCTCGGCACGAACACGCTGCCGTCGAGCAGTGTCTTCTTCGATGACGTCCGCGTCTATCCTGAAGAGCAGATCGGAACGCTTCATGGCGGCTGGTACGAGCTGCTCGACGTGCTCAACACCGAGCGTATTGTCACGACCGCCGGCCTGGTCGGCACCAGCGATCTCGCGATCCGTCTCGCCGTGCGGTACGCCAAAGATCGCAAGGTCTTCGGCGGCACGCCCATCGCCGCCTACCAGGGCTTGCAGTTTCCGCTGGCGCAGGCCTATGCCGAGACCCAATGCGCGCAGCTGATGAACTACAAGGCCGCGTCTCTGTTCGATGCCGGCAAGCCCTTCGGCAGCGAAGCCAACATCGCGAAGCTGATCGCCGCACAGGCCGCGGCGAGCGCTACCGAGCGAGCCATGCAGACGATGGGGGGCATGGGCTATGCCAAGGAATATCACGCCGAACGCCTCTGGCGCGACGCGCGTTTGTTCCGCTTCGCGCCGATCTCGGAAGAGATGATCCTCAACTTCATCGCCATTCATGATTTGACGATGCCGCGTTCCTATTGAGGAGAGCCGGCCGATGCTGAACTTGAGCGCCTTCGTCGAGTTTCACGCCCGCACCCAACCGGACCGGCTGGCCATTGTTTATAAGGCCCAGCGGGTCTGCTATCGAGAACTCGACGCCCGAGTCCGCATGCTGTCGGCGTTTCTCGCCTCGCGCGGGATTGGCCCGGACAACGTCGTTGCTGCCTTCATGCGCAACTCGGCAGCATTCGTCGAACTCGCCATCGCAACAAGCCGTTTGGGTGGCGTGTTCCTGCCGATTAACTTCCGCCTCGCGGCCGATGAAGTCGCCTATATTGCCGCGAATGCAGAGGCCCGCTTGATTTTTGCGGATGCGGAGTTCGCCCCCGTCGTTTCACAGCTGCCGAACAAAGTCCTTGTCAACGAAGCGGCGCAGGAAGATTCGCGGCGTCTTGCTCCCGCCGGGCTGCCGATTCCGCCGATGGTGCCGCGCGGACCCGATGATTTGTTCCGGCTCATGTACACCTCAGGCACGACCGACCGCCCGAAAGGTGTCATGCACACCTACGACAACTTCTATTGGAAGTGCATGGATCATGTCGTGGCCCTCGGCCTCACGCGCGACGACCGGCTCCTGGTTGTTGGCCCACTCTATCATGTTGGCGCCTTCGATCTGCCAGGTATGGCAGTGCTCTGGGTGGGCGGAATGCTCTGCATCCATCGCGATTTTGACCCGGAAGCAGTGCTTTCCTCGATCGATCGAGAGCGGTTGACCTGCGCTTGGATGGCGCCCGTGATGACAAGCCGTGTGCTCGAGGTCAAGGAGCCAGGGCGCTTCGATCTATCATCGTTCCGCTGGTGCATCGGCGGTGGCGAGAAGACGCCCGAGGCCCGGATTCGTGCCTTCACCAACGTGTTCCCGAACGGCCGGTATATCGATGCCTACGGCCTCACCGAGTCTTGCAGCGGCGATACGCTGATGGAGGCAGGCCGAGAAATCGAGAAAATCGGCTCGACCGGCCGGGCGACGCCGCATGTGCAGATCGAAATCCGGGACAACAGCGGAACGCCCCTGCCGCTGCGCAGCGAGGGTGAAATCTGCCTCCGCGGCCCGAAGATCACGAAGGGCTATTGGAAGGATCCGAAGAAGACGCAGGCCAGCTTCTACGGCGACTGGTTCCGCACCGGCGATGTTGGCTACCTCGACGAGGAGGGCTTTCTCTATCTCACCGATCGTAAGAAAGACATAATTATCAGCGGCGGCGAGAACATCGCTTCCTCCGAGGTCGAGCGCGTGATCTACCAGATGCCCGAAGTGAGCGAGGTTGCCGTGGTCGGCGTCACGGACGAGCGATGGGGTGAGCGTCCCGTCGCGGTCGTCGTGCCCACTGAAGGGAAGCGGGTCGACCTCGAAACGCTCGTGCGGCACTGCCGCGAGCACCTCGCGGGCTTCAAGGTGCCCAAAGAGCTCCACATCCGCGACTCTCTCCCGCGTAACCCGTCGGGCAAGGTCCTGAAACGGGTGCTGCGCGACCAGCTTGCCTCGTCAATGAATATGAAGGGAGGAATGCCATGACTGCCGCGTCCCCGCCCCTGGCCGCCGGCCTTGCCGCCTTCGTGAGCCGCCTCGAGCTTGCCAGTCTCCCAACCGATGTCGCCGAGAAGGCCCGCGTCTGCCTGTTGAACGGCTACGGCATCGGCCTCGGCTGCCATGACACGCCTTACGCGCCGGTCGCGCGGCAGACGGCCCTGGCTCTCGAGGGTGAACGGCTCGATGGCGCCACGCTGCTCGGCGACGGGCGGCGCACCGGCATCACGGGCGCGGCCCTCGCCAACGCCGCGCTCTTCCACGGCCGTGCCCAGGAGGATACCTGCGGCGCGGCCCATCTTGGCGCAATCATCATCCCGCTTCTCACCGCGCTCACCGAAGGACGGCAGCTCGCGGTCGAGCGGCTGCTGCCGGCGTTGGTCGCCGGCTACGAAGCCGGCGGGTTGCTGGAGCAGGCCTATGCCGGCAAGACCACCCCCGCGGGCCTGCGTTCGTCGCCTCTCTACGGCACGATTTCGGCGGCCGCGGCGTCTGCGAACCTTCTGCAGCTCGACGAGCGACAAACCGCTGCGGCGCTCGCCAACGCGGCCGCTTTCGCCGGCGGGACGCTTCAGTCCTTTGCGGACGGCACGGACGAGTGGCGCTACCAAGTTGGGGTTGCCGCGCGGCTGGGACTGCTCGCGACCGAGCTGGCGCGCGCCGGATCGGTTTCGGCCCCCTACGCCTTCGAGGGATCGGCCGGCTATGTCCGTGCCTACGCACGCACCGAATGCGACGTGTCGGCTCTGCTCGGCCGCCTGGGCCAGGATTGGGCAACGAGACGAGTCACGTTCAAGCCGTTCCCCGTGTGCGCGTTCAACCAAACGCCGGTCACGGCGGCGCTCGCGCTGCGCGACGAAATCAGTGGCCGCCCGATCGAGCGCGTGCGGGTTCGGATGAACCCCTACGAGGTCGGCTACGCCGGAATGGATTCGAAGGGCCCCTTCACCACAGTGTCGGGCACCCTGATGAGCATCCCGTTCTGCATCGCCGTGACGCTGGCCCGAGGCACGCCGACCATGGCGACCATGACCGACTATCAGGACGTCGCCACGAACACTCTGATGGACAAGATCGACGTCGTGGCGGACGCAGGCGTTCCGAAGCTGTCGGCGATCATTGAGGTTGACCTCCGGGGCGGCGAACGGACCGTGCGCGAGCAGCGCATGACCTTCGCGGATTTCAGCTACGATCGCGCCGCAGTCGCGCAGCTCATCCGGCGCATCGGGCGCGAAACAGGCGTTCCCGATGCCGCGTACGACCGGCTCGAGGCGTTCGTCGACCAGTTACCGCGTGGCCAAATCTCCAATGTGATCGACTGCTTCGCGATGCTGCCGCGCAGAACCCAGGCCGCCGCCTGATTCGGCCTCCCATGCCACGATCGACGGTTGCAGTCGCCGCTCGTTGTCCTCGGGATATTGTCGAGGCGCATGGGGCGACGCTGCGGCTTGAGGTCGCCTTTGGACGACATCGCGCCGGTCGAATACCAGACGCCGACCGGGCGCATGCCCGCCAGATGACGTCGAACGATACAGGAATGACTCGTCGATGAAGACCCCGCTGCTCTTCACCCCTTTTTCGCTCAGGCACGTAAAAGCGCGCAATCGCATCGTGATCTCGCCGATGTGCCAGTACTCGGCAGAAAACGGAATCGCAAACGATTGGCATCTCGTGCACATTGGAAAGTTCGCGCAAGGTGGGGCCGGCATCGTGTTCGTCGAAGCGACGGCCGTCGAGGAGCGTGGAAGGATTACCCATGGCGATCTTGGGATCTGGTCCGACGCACACATTGCACCGCTGCGCCGCATTGCGCGCTTCGTCAAGGAACAGGGCGCCGTTCCGGCCATCCAGCTCGCGCATGCTGGCAGAAAGGCCAGCATGCAGCGGCCATGGCACGGAAACGGCCCGATCGCCGACGCTGATCGGGCGCGAGGCGAGGACGCTTGGCCGATCGTCGCGGCCAGCGCCATCCCCGTGGACCAGGGCTGGCTTGTCCCGGCCGCGCTTTCGATTGGAGACCTTGGCGCAATCAGGGAAGCCTGGAGATATGCAGCAGAGCGCGCGCTCTCCGCGGGCTTCGAGATCGTAGAGATCCATGGCGCGCATGGTTACCTCCTGCACCAGTTTCTCTCGCCATTGGCCAATCGCCGAACGGATGCGTATGGAGGCGATCTCAAGGGGCGCATGCGGTTTCCGCTCGAAGTCGCAGAATCAGTTCGCACAGTCTGGCCAAAGGACAAGCCGATCTTCGTCCGCGTCTCGGCCATCGACGGCGTCGACGGCGGCTGGACGCTGGAGGATACAGTCGCATTCGCCAAGGAACTTAGGGCCCGTGGCATTGATGTCGTCGACTGCTCGTCGGGCGGCATGACGGGCTCGGCGACGGCCGGACGCTCGGCCCCCCCGTCGCTCGGCTTTCAGGTCCCCTTTGCCGAATGCGTGAGACGCGAGGCGGAAATCCCGACGATAGCCGTCGGCCTCATTCTGGACGCGGACCAGGCGGAGGCGATTCTCCAGACCGGCAAGGCGGACCTCATTGCCGTCGCGCGCGAAGCTCTCTTCGATCCGAATTGGCCCTTGCACGCGGCCCATGCGCTGGGCCGGGACAAGGACGGATTCGACCAGTGGCCAGTTCAGTATGGCTGGTGGCTCAAACGCCGCGAGAAATTGCTGCAACGTCTGCAAGCAAGCCCCACCGGTCCGGCCCGCCGCAGCCTTCCTGCGCGCTGACCGGGGCCACCGCGCGCAGCCCTTGCCGGGCCAATTGAGCGGACCGGGCCGCGCTGCGATCGCGCTTAGGTCCGCATGCGCATGGCGTACTTGGCCAAGACAAACGGATGGCTCGAACGGCGGGTGGGCCCGTTCAAGCTTCGATAACGGGAGTGCTACAGCCCCATGCTGAAGGTCATCACCTTGATGAAGCGACGGCCTGGTCTTTCGGTGGAGGACTTCCAGTCCTATTGGGCGGAACGCCATGCCGCCCTGCTTCGGCAGGCGTCAGGCGTCCGTCGCTACGTGCAATCCCATGCGCTGCGCCAGGGCTACCGCAAGGGTGAACTCTTGTTCGACGGCATCAGCGAGCTTTGGTTTGACGATGAGGACGCTTATGCGACGTACAAGCGATCGGACGCTGTCGAAACCGCGACCCGTGATCTCGACACCTTTGCCGACCGCTCGCGGCTCGTCGAAATGCCGGTCGACGCGCATGTCATCAAGGACGGCATGATCCCGCCCAACGCGGTGAAGAACATCGAGTTCGTCAATCGGCGTCCGGGCATGGCGCTCGACTCCTTTCGCGCGTATTGGCGGAACGTACATGGCCCCATCGCGGCGAAGATCCCGGTCCTTCATCGCTACGAGCAGAACCATCTGAAGCGAAGCGCCTATGCCGCCGGTGACCCGCCTTATGATGGACTTGCGATCACGTGGTTTGCCTCGACGGCCGACATGAAGCGTGGGACCACGACTCCGGAGTATCAGGTTACGCGCGCTGATGAGCCGCACTTCCTGCCGGATGGGCACCTCCCCATCCTCATTACGCGCGAGCACATCGTCCTTGGTTGATGCGCTGGTCGTTCATGCCCGCGCACCCGCCCGTCCGACCATGCCGGCTCAGCGGGTGCGATACTGGCGCTGCTGCTCTTCAAGTTCCTTCAGATATTCCGCCATCTCCTCGTCCGTCTGCCCGATGCCGTCCCCGGCGGATCACTGTTGGCCGTCGTTGTTGGCGCCGCGATCGGGATTACGATGATGGTCACGGTAGCCTAAACGTCCTTGGAATCTGCAGCCGAGGTATCTTTCGCCGCCTCGGCCTGCGCAAAGGTCTGCCCGCTCACCGCATCCACCGCCTCTTGGCCGGTCAGGTCCTGCCAGCGCCGCACGATCGTGTCGGCATAGCGCGGATCGATCTCGATCAGCCGGGCCTTGCGCCCCGTCCGCTCG
>Ga0164243_10002243_pt1 | contig 32152 bp, 35 predicted proteins | sample OricompcompostOP_FD_108781 | JGI IMG/M metagenome (GOLD analysis project Ga0164243, IMG submission 108781) | Organic Plus compost microbial communities from Emeryville, California, USA - Original compost - Organic plus compost (OP) | ecosystem: Engineered > Solid waste > Mixed feedstock >... | reverse complement strand
CCGCCTTCTGTCGGCGAACGCGCAGGATCCTACGGGTCTCCGGCTGCACCAGGCCACGGGTCTGCTGGCCCCGTACTACTCGGGCCGCACGGAGGCGAAGCGACGCGAGATCCTCGACCCGCCGAAGTCGAAGGTGGGCGAACTGCTCGACGTCGCCGACTGGTGGTGCCCGTCGCGTGAGCCGAAGCGGTGGACCGATGTGCTGCGCAACCATGAGGCGGTGGTGGTCAACCTCGGCACCTCGTCGCCGACGGCGCAGTACCCGTCGGGCCGCTCGGTGATGGAGCAGACCAAGGCGAGGGTGGGCGCGATGCTGATGGCCCAGTTGCAGGAGGCCATCGAGTCGACCTGCGCCGGATGGCACGACCAGCGGCGGGTGGTCGGGGTGTACGCCGACGAGTTGAAGATGCTCGCCGAGCACACCGCTGGCCGGGTGGAGTGGATGCGCAACCAGGGCCGGTCCTACGGCGTCCGGCTGCATCTGGCGACGCAATACCCCGACCAGTTGCCGCAGACTCTGCGCACTGCGTTCTTCTCCTTCGGCACCCTGGTCTCCTACGTGCAGGCGGACGTGGCAACGGCGGAGCAGACAGCGAAGCAGGTCTCGGGCGGGACGGACGAGTGGAAGGCGAGCGATGTGCTCCACCTGGAGCCGTGGCACGCGATCATCCGCACCACCTACCAGGGTCGGCTCCAGCCTGCGTTCGTGGCGAAGGTGCTCAACTTCGAGGCGCTGCGCGATGAGTTCGCGCGCCTCCAGGGCTACGACGTCGAGCCGCTCCCGGTGACCCAGGCTCCACCCGCTCGACCTGACGGCGCGGTGTCGCTGGAGAAGCCGTCGGCGGGGACGGAGGCAGGGGAGCGGGAGCAGGCTCCGGCCGAGCCGGGGTACCCGCCCGTGGAGTACGTCGGTCCGACGGCCGAGGACCTCGACCTGGCGCGGCAGTTGGCCGCCTCGACCGACCAGCCGACCCCGGCCACTGGTTCGCTCGATGACTGGGGGAGCGACGACCCGTGGGCGAGCCCGGCGGCGCCGACCGGTCAGCCCGAGGCGGCGACCCCTCCGCCGTACGAGCAGAAGGTGGACCCGGCCCCGCGCAGACCTGTCGATGATGACGAGTGGGAGTGGTGAGCACTTTGACGGCCGAGAGCGCTGACGGTCTGATCTCCCCAGTCAGGCTGCCGTCACCGATCGGTCGCAAGGGGTCGGCGGAGCCCGTCAAGTACGAGCGCAAGGAGTGGAAGAAGCGGGAGCAGTTCCACCTCGGGGACTACCTGAACTCGGTGCCCGACGACAGGACCTACGGCCCGATCGCACCCGAGCGGCTCGACCCGTTCCACGACGGGCTCTGGATGGGTGGCGCCTCGGCGTACTGGGTGTCGGCGAAGACGCTTCACGCCCGCCACTCGCGGTGGCTCACCGTGGACAAGAAGTGGACCCAGTTCGACCACGACGAGGCCGTTGGGATCATCTCCTCCCGGCGGCATCTGCTGACGGTGATTCGCATGGTCGCGGTCTTGCTGGCGTGGCGGACGTGCTCGGCCCAGCAACTCTCCGCCCTGGTCGGTGACCCTCGGGTTCTGCCGCTCCACCCCAACTACCGCCGACGCAGCGACGACCTGCTGTGGGCAGCGTTCAGCGCCGGGCTGATCGACCTCGGTTGCTTCCCGTCACCGGCCGGGGAGGACACCGACCTGAACGGTTTGGTCGTGCGGCTCAACAAGACCTCGGCGACCTGGAAGCGCGTGATCGAACCACTGCTCACGTGGCCCGAGTGGGTGGCGGTGACGGGCGGGATGGAGTGGGACACGTCCGGCCAGTACGACCGGCACAACCTGCTCACCACCGAACTGGGTCTCCGTGTGGCCGAGTACCTCATCGACTCCGAGGCGAAGACGCCCCTTGCGAATGTGCTGGGGGAGAGGTTCAGCAACCACACGCTGTTGACGAAGGGCCTCCCCGAGACCGGTCTGCATCCTGCCGACCGACGAGGCGACCTGATGGTCCTGCGCCGCGACGGGCTACGGATCGTCTTCGAGACGACGGCGACGTCGAAGACCGCCGGGCACAAGGCACGCAACTGGGCGGAGTTGATGCGGGTCGCACCCCTGGATGTCTCCGGGTTCGTCGTGGTGTTCGTGTGTGCCGTCGACCCCGAGAACACCTCGCTGAGCCCGCAGGCCACCGTCGCCGAGACGGCGGCGGCGATCCGCAGCGCATGCTTGGAGATCCCAGGCACGGTGAGCAACAGGACCGCCGAGAGGTTCGGCCTCATCGACTGGACCGAGTGGTTCCCCGAGCGGCACGCCGTCTCGAAGTGGTTCGAGACCTTGAACGTAGCCCGCCCGACCGGCCCGATGGACGCGCCGTGGGAGCGGACGGACCTCACCGACCCGGAGCAGATGCGGTTCGCCCCCGCCCCGCACTTCGACGCCAAGGCCCTCGTGGACAACACCTCCCTGCTCGCGTCCGTGCCGTGGTGGCACTGCTACGAGAGGAAGGGCCTCAACCTCTGGCGGCTCCTCATGACGGAGGACTGGGACCGCTACCGCGCAACGCGGGAGACCAAGCCCGGTGCTGCACGCTGGCGCCCTCAGGCCCCGGCCAGGTTGCGTCCGGCGAACGCCGTGTTCACTGCGCGCGAGACGCCTCGCACCTCCGGGCGGAGGCGGTGACATCCCACGACCCCGAATGCCGGACCTGCATGGGTTCACAGCCAGGGCAACCGTGCTGCGGCCGGGGTGGCTGGGCCCGGTAGGCACTGCATAGGTACATCCATGACCCGTTCCGCGAGCGCCACCTCGAAGGCCGCTGCACGTGACCGCCGGAAGACCGGACCGACTCCGAAGCGTGACGCGGCCCGCGCCGGGAAGGACGGCCTCCGGCTGGTCGCCCCCGAGCCCACCGACGAGGCAGAGCCGGACGCTGACGAGGGGGTACGGCCGAAGGGCAGAGGCGTCCTCGGATGGCTGGGCTGCCTGGTCGTCGCGGCAGTGCACATCGGGTTCGTGATCCAGGTGGCCCAGCGCGGTGACGAGTTCACGACGTTGCTCACCCTGCTGGTCCCGGCCATCGTGACCGCCGTGTGCATCCGCCCGGCCCGGCGCCACGGGTGGCACCGCTGGCTCGCGCTGGTGATGCTCGCCTACATGACCATCCCGGCCTACGCCGCCATCGTGATGCTCGTCGGCGAGACCTGGGCGATCCACCGGTTCTGGTGCGTGGACTACCCCGACAACCCGGCATCTCGCGCCCGCCGCCGCCTCGGTGGTGCGCTCGGCTCACGGTTCGGGCGGCGTCGGTGACCCTTGGGCAGGTGCTGTTCGTCGTCTGCATGACGGCGGGCTTGGTCGGCGCCCTCGCAGTGCTTCGGATCCGCATGCTGAACGGGCAGAGCGTCCTAGGGGTCGGGCTGTTCCTGCTGTTGGGGGTCGGGGTGTGTGTCGCTGTCGGCTCCGGCTGGCTGCCGCGATGACCGACCGCGAAGGGGCCGATCCGGTTCATTGGCGGCACTCGATCGACGGCTACCCGCTGTGTTGGCCGATGGACCGAGACGGGTCGTTCGAAGCCACCTCGCACGAGGACCGGGTGACCTGCACGGAGTGCGTCGCGATCCTGGCCGACGACTCATGAGCACCGCCGCCTGTGCCGTGGCGTGGCTAGCCCCTCGCCCGGGTGCATAGGAGAGGGCATGGACGCAGACAAGAGCGTGAACAAGGTCAAGGACAAGAAGAAGGCCGAGCGCGACGAGACGATCGAGCAGATCAACGCGCTGCTCTCGTCTCCGGGCGTGCAGATCGGGATGGCGGTGGTCGCCATCGTGGTGTTCATCGGGTTCCTCTACTACGGCATCTTCGCGCGCTGACTCGGCTGAAGATGTCGTCGATGTGGTCCGGCGTGGAACGCCCGGACGATCGCGATCAGTTCGTCCTTGGTCCCTATCTCGACGGACGCTACTTCGGAAACGCGGTCTGGGAACCAGAGCACGACCCAGCCCTGATGGTGACCGGCTGGGCGGGCAGTGGAAAGTCTTGGTTCGTCCGGCGCCTCGCCGACCAGGCCGAGGATGCCGGATGGGGCGTGACCGTCATCGCGACATCCCACCCCGTCGAGGTGGCGGACTGGCAAGACGCGATTCGCGGACGGCGTGCAGTGCTCGCGACGACACCTAATGATGCGCACTGGGCGCTCGATGCCCTCGTCATCGAGATGGAGTTGCGCCTCGCCGCGATGGCTGAAGCCGGTGTCACGAGAATCTGCGAACTCCCGGGCGAGAGACCCAGGCCCTACCTCCTCGTAGTCGACAGCGAGGGCTGGCTCGGTGATGTGCCCGGCGCTCCGCACGACGTGGAAGGCCAGCGCCGTGTCGCTGAGTTCGCCCGAGAGGGCGGTGCCGCCGGGATCTACGTCGTGGTCGCGGCACAGAGAAGTCTCGGCAGCGGTCTTGGTTCAGCGGCCGGGGCGAACCTTCGGTTCGGCCCGGGGAGCCAGCATGACGTGCAGGTGTCCTTCCGCGATCCCAGCCGAGCGCCGGACTATCCCGCAGGAGCAGGCAGGAGCGGAGCAGCGGTCTTCGAGTGTGCTGCTCACGGGCCCCGACTGGTGCTGAACAACCCCGCAGGGTGGCGCAACTAGCGCGTGGGAGGGCTGGCCCGATCACGGAGTGCATAGGGACAACCATGACTTCGAGTGGTGGTGTCTACGGGCGTGCGGGCGGCGGCCTGAACGCCGGGCACGTCAAGGGGAACAAGGGGCAGATCTCCGCCGGGATCCGGGGCGAGTACGCCACCGCCCGAGTCCTCGACGCCCTCGCCTCACAGCCTGACGGGCCGTCGGTCTTCCACGACCTCCACATCCCGGGCGCTGGCGGCAACATCGACCACGCGGTCGTCTCGGGCACCACGGTCTGGCTGATCGACTCCAAGTGCTGGAAGCCCGGCCTGTACTGGCGCATCGGGTCGAAGGTGTACCGGGGGATGAGCCGCTTCAAGGTGACCACCCGGCGCAACGGCCGCAAGGTCGTCGAGCACCCGGCGGAGAAGCAGACCCTGGCGAAGTCGTTCATCGGCTACCGCAACTACCTCGTCAAGATCTACGGCCCCGGCTACGTCGACCTCCGCACTCCGCTGCTGGTGGTGTGGTCCTCCTCGGAGGTGAAGAAGGCCCGGGTGGGGCTGCTGTCCGGCGGCGTCGACCACGAGCGCATCCAGGCCGTGTCCGGCCACCGGCTGAAGAAGGTCCTCCGCGAGGCGAACCGGCCCGCCGACCCCGCCATCGTCGAGGCCATCCAGCGACTGCTCATCCACACCTAGGAGCCAGGCCATGACTGACGAGACCCCCATCGTGGTGGTCGACCCGAAGGGCGGCACGGGCCAGTTCGTCGAGGCGGTGCGCGAGACCGGAGGCGAAGTCCTCCATCTCAGTGCGCTCACGGACAACGACGGATGGTTCGACCCGCTGAGTGTCGCCACCGAGCCACGTTCCTAGGAGAGACCGATGACCAGCCCGACGAACCGCGAGCGGAGCCTCGCGTTCTCGGTGACCCTGAAGGACTGCGACGTGCAGACCTTCCGCTCCGGCGGCAAGGGCGGCCAGCACCAGAACAAGACCGAGAGCGGCGTACGGGTCATCCACCGCGCCTCCGGGGCGCGCGGCGAGGCCCGCGACGAGCGCAGCCAGTACCAGAACAAGCGGCTCGCCTTCGCCCGGATGGCGGCTAGCAGCACGTTCCGCGCGTGGGTTCGGCGCCAGGCCGGTGCCGACGCCCGCATGGTCGCCGAGGTCGAGCGTGAACTGTGGCCCGACCGGACCTTGGTCGAGGTCAAGGACGAGCACGGCAACTGGATCCCAGCGAAGCCGAAGGGGGCCTGATGGCACCTCGCAAGCAGCCCGCACCCCGGCGCCCCATGACTTTCCCGATCACGGTGATCGGGGTCCTGGCTTGCATCGGCATGTGCATCTTCGGACTGCCCGGCATGGCGGCGCTGTGGGTGGCTGCCCTGTTCATCTCCATCACCCACCCTCCGGCGGTCCTGACCGGTCCTCGTGTCGGCGGCGTGGTCACGGCCGCCCACGAAGGGGAGGAGGCTCGGGTGCGCAAGCATCGCGAGGTCGCCGCCCGCAAGGGTGGGCTGCTCACGCTCTCCGACCTGTGGCGGCCGTGCGCGCCGTTCGGCCGGGGGGATTCGGCGGGCCGCTTCCCGCAGTGGTCGTGGGTGACAGCCGTCCTGGCTGGCGCTGCCGCCGCCATGACCCTCCCGGCTACCAACCTCGACGGCACCAGCAACCCGCTGTTCGCGCTCGTCAACGGCGTCGCGCTCGCCTCGGTGATCGCCACCTACGCCGCTGGCCGCCGCAACTTCACGACCGTCACCCCTGACGGCGGCACCGACCCCTGCCCGGGTGTCCGCGTCGACGCGCTGGTCCGGTACGCCGTGCCGCGCCCTGGCCCCGCGAAGGGGCACCCGTTCGCTGTCATGGTCGCCGTCGTGATCGCTGCGGGTGTCGGCTGGCTCGGCGGTGGGGTCGTCCTCGGGCTCCTGGGTGACGTGTTCACCCGCGCGGCAGCCAGTGACCTGCCGGTGCTGTCCCGGCTGTCGGCCCCTTCGGTAGAGCCCGCGAACCGGGTCCCGTTTGCGGTGCTGGCGGGGTGGGGCGTCCTGACGTTCCTGCTGTGGACCCGCCCTCTGCTGGTGCTTCCCGGGGAGGGGCTGCGGGACTTCGCCATCGGCCCGTGGCTGCGCAAGGTGGCCGCCCGAGCCGAGTGGGCGCCCCGGTTCGAGACGCTGAAGTTGACCGGCACTCCCGTAGTCAGCCGCCGGAAGGTCGGCCCCGCGACGGTCGACACGTTCCGGCCCGCGACCGGCAAGACCATCGCCGACTACCTGAAGGTCGCCGGACAGTTGCCGACGATGCTCGGCGACGGCGTGACCGTGACCGTCCTCCAGATCGCCTCGGACCAGATGCCGGGCCAGTTCCACCCCTCCGAGTTCGAGATCGTCACCTGGCCCGCCGACGAGCCGTTCGACTTCGCCACTGCCCCCGCCTCCACTGGTGACCCGGGTGAGGACCAGGCGCTGCTCACCTTGGCGACGCGGATCGCGCTCGCCCGGTACGCCGACAGCGCACAGGTCCCCAGGGTGATCCTCGACGAGATCGTCCTGGTCTCAACCACGGAGCAGCCCGCCCCTGACGGCGAGCCCGACATGGACCCGGAGCCCGAGGGGCCGACACCGGCCCAGGAGCGCCCGGCGGCCAGGAGCGAGATGCCCCGACCTCCGGCACCCAGGGCACCTGTCGGCGGACCACCGACGGCTCCGCCGCCGGGCGTACGTCCGGTGGCGCCTATCGCCCCTCCGACGCCAGCGCGGATGGACCCGGACGACCCGAACTCGGTGGCCGCTGCCGTCTTCGGCGGTCCCGCCGCGAGCGTCCCGGTGCACGACGCCGGGCCCGTGACCGGTGGTCCTCGACCGGTGAGGACCCTGCCTATGGAGGACCCGTACATCTACGGCGAGGAGACGGCTGCGCCGACTGCCCGCCCTCGTCGATCGGTCGGCTCGGCACTGCGCACGGGCGGTGCGCGGTTCGGTCGCGGTGTCGCTGCGGGTGCCCGCAGCGCCCGGCCGGTTCTCGCGACCGTCGGCCGATCGGTGGTGGCCGTCCCCACCGCGCTGGCTCGCAGGGTCAGGCGTCACGGTGCATCCCGAGGTGGCGCCGGTTCCGTCCCGGCCGCCGAGGGCAGCCCCGTGGTGTACCGCGTCCTGCTCATCGGTGGCGACTACCCGATGATGAAGATCGCCCACATCGGGGCGCTCTCCGAAGGGTTCGACGCCGAGGTGCTCGTCGACGACGGGCGTCTGTCCCAGCAGGCTCCTGCGATCTACGTCGGTGCGCTGTCGGACGAGTCGGTGGAGTTCATCCCCGAGTCGGGGGTCTCGCAGACGATGCTGCACAACATCCGCCAGGAGTCGTGGTGGATGCCGAAGTGGAAGGCGTCGATCAAGGTCACCCTGAGGCCGCCGGACTGGCACTATGCCGGGCACCTGGAGGCGCGGCTCGCGGACGGCACCGTCATCAAGCGCGACGGCTTCCAGGTGAAGCAGGGCGCCCACCCGGAGCAGTTCTTCGACGCGGAGTCGGGTCTGCGCACGGCGCTCTCGTCGGCGGCGTTCTGCTCGATCACCGCCTGGCCCGGAGCCCGGGGGAGCCGACCCGGTGAGCGTGACCCGGGCACCCTGGCGGTCTGGTACGCCGATCAGGGTGCACCGATCCCGATGTCGCCGGACACCGTGGTGCCGCCACCACAGCCGTCTGCTGGACGCACCGCGCTCGGCCAGCGTCGGCGCCGCCCCGACTACACCGCCGAGCAGGCCGTGCTCGGCTGGCTGACCAACCGTGCCTTCGAGGAGCAGCGACTGAAGCGGCCCGAGGTCGTCTCGGTCGAGCCGGTCACCTCGCCGCGCTCTCCCCGGCACATCTGGAAGATCCGGGTCCGCTTCTACGGCGGCGTCACCCTCGCCGACGTCCGCTCGAAGGCACTCAACCTCGCCTCGGCGTACGGCGTCCCGTGGCTGCGGGTCATGCCAGCGAGTGACGGATGTGTGCTCTTCGTCGGCTGCGAGCCCGCAAGCGCGATCCTCGCCGACGGCGAGGCGACCGCCGCGACGCTGGAGACCCTCGACCTGGAGCAGGCGTTCGTCGATGCCTCACTGACGGGTCGTGGCGGCCTTACCCCGACGCTGTTGGAGCAGTCGGTGATGCCGCGCAACCAGCAGGTTCGGGTGCTCGACTACGAGTTGCCCCCGGGCCTGGACATGAAGAGGGTCCGGGCGAGCGTCGAGACCCTGCGCACCAACACCAACATGGAGTTCTTCTCCCCGGAGAAGGGCGTGCACGGCGCCGCGTCGATGCGAGTCCTGATGTCGCGCGAGGACCCGATGCCCACCCGGGTCGGCTTCGACTGGCGCTTCCCGTTCGCCGCGCAGCGCGTGGCCGCGTTCGCGACCCGCATCGACGGCGAGTACGAGGTGTGGGACCCGAAGAAGGACCCGCACCTGATGCTCGTCGGTGGCTCGGGTGCCGGTAAGAGCGCCTCGGTCCAGAACATCCTGACCGGCCTGCTCCTCGCTGGTGGCCGCTGCGCCTGGGTCGACGCCCAGAAGAAGGGCGCTGACTTCAAGTTCGCGGCCCCGTGGATGATGGCGACCGGCGACTCGGTTCTCGACGCGCTCGCCGTATTCGAGGCGTTCTACGCCGAGGTCCAGCGCCGCGTCGACCTGAACGCCGCCCACGGTGTCGGCTCGTCGCGTGACCTGCCGGAGCCGCCGGAGCCGTGGTTCCTGTTCGCCGACGAGTGGGTCGGTCTCGTGAAGTACGGGAGCCGCCCCTCGCGCACGGCGGAGACCGACCCCGACCTGGAGAACGCTCGGCAGGAGGCCATCGCGGTCTACGAGGCGAAGAAGCGGATCGCCTACCTGTCCGACCGCATCGCCGCCGAGGCGCGGTCGGCCGACGTCCATCTCGTGATGATTACGCAGCGCTTGGTCGTCAAGGAGTTGCCGGACGAGTGCTCGACGATCAAGACGAACATGGCGCGGATCATCCTCGGCAAGACGACGTACGGCGAGCGGATGTCGGCGCTGCGCGACGTGGACCACGCCCCGGACCTGGGGGAGAGGGTCCCGAAGGGGCGCGGCATCTGGGAGTCCACCGAGGATCCCGGGGTGGCGGTGCAGTTCTGGTACCAGGACCAGGACGAGTACGAGCGCGGCCTCAGGGCCGCCGACGTTCCGACTCCTGGTCGGATCAACCTCGACGACTACCGCCCGAAGTCGCGCGAGGGTGGGTCGAAGTTCGCCGTCATCGACGAAGGGCCGGACCGCGCGCCGCTGTCTTCGCCTGAGCCCCCGGCCGACGACTGGATGGCGGTGCCCCTGGTCTCCGGCGACCCGATGGCCGACTCTGCCCCCGACGGCGAGTGGGGCGAGGCGCTGGACCTCGGCTTCGACGTGGACCTCTCCGCTGAGGAAGACAGCGAGACGACGGCCGGTGCAAACGGGGTCGGTGGCAACGACCTGGCCGGTCTGAGCATGGACGACCTGCCGGACGAGTCCGAGTCGCCGGACTTCGGCGACTGGTCACTGACCGAGGCCGACCTCGGCGAACCGGCCACGCCTCGCGACGACGACCCGCGTCCGGAGCCGGAGGCTGCGCCCGTCGGGGTCGGGTGGCTGCGGTCGCTGGCGGCTGCCGCCACCGCTCTGCCCGAGGATGTCGAAGACGAAGACGAAGATGAGGAGGTCGAAGCCGACCCGACTCCGGCTGAGACGCCGGAGCGCTCGACGGCCAAGCCCGAGCCTGCCCGCCCCTCGCGGCCCCGCCGACGTCGCCCGCGCGGACCTCGCATCGTGGCGGCCCCAGTCTTCGACGAGGACGACGATGCGTACGAGGACGTGTCGCTCGACGGGCCACCACCGGCATCCCCCGCGCCCGAGCGGCAGCGGACCGAGTGGCCGGAGGACGAGCCGTTCGGCTCGATCTCCTCCCCGGCCTACCCGGACGGGCCGTTCTGAGCCGGACACGTTTCCGCCTCCCTGCCGGGGAGGTGCCGAGCATGACCACGCTGACCCCGAGTGCCGACACCTTCTCCGAGCACGCATCGACTGCTGACGTCACCACCCGGCTGGGCCACGCCCCGGTGGTGTCCATCCGGTCCACGAAGACCGAGCGGCTGGCGAAGCAGGGTCGCGAGGCGGCGATCCGGATGATGGCTGCCACCGACACCGACGAGGTGCCCGCCGCCGAGCCGGGCCAACCCACGGCGGACGAGCGCATCAGGTTCGCGGTCGAGAGGATCGAGCGCGTCGAGTCCGGCCCCGCGCCCGACGAGTTCAAGGCCGCGTACAGCGAGACCGCCCGCGCGATCCTCGCGATGGTCTACGGCGACGGCTGGGAGACGATGCTTCGGGCCCACGGTGTCGGGGCGTCAGCGTGACGGCCGAGCCCCTCGACCTCTTCGCGCCCCGACCCACCTCCGCCGGACGCCGCCGAGCCACACCCAGTCATCCTGACCGTCCACCCACGCGAATGGGTGATCCCCTTCGCGCACGAGTTCGAGGCTGAGTACGAGATCGAGGTGGAGCACCCCACCACATGCTCCGGCTACATGGAGGAGTGCCCGGTCGCCGACTACCTGGAGACCGTCGGCATCGACGAGTCGCTCTACGCCGGATTCGCCGAGCCCGAAGACCTGCCCGACGGCGACCGAGCCCGCGCTCGACCGGACGGTCCGGTACGTGACGGTCACCCGGCACCTCAGCCGCTCTGATGGCCCGTGGGGAACCGAGTACGACGTCGAGTACGACTTCACCTGGAGCGACTGAAAACCACCACAAGTGTCGGCGGCGGCCCCTATCCTCCCGGCAGGAAGGACGGCTACGTGGAGGAACTGCGTCATGGACTCTGAACGCCCCACTCCGTCGGAGCGCGGGTATGCGGCCAAGGTGAATCGCGCCCGGGCGCTCCGCGAGCAGATCGCCTGCCCTGAGTGCGGGCGAGCGACGACCGTGAGCCACCTGACCGGCGAGATCGCCGCCCACACCCGCGAGTTCACCTTCACGCCCTGCCCGGCAAGTAGGCGGGTGGTGCTTGCTGAGTCCGAGCGAGCGAGCACGCCGAAGGAGGCACACGAACGGGAGGTCGGCTCGCGGGTGACCGTGACGAAGATCGAGTGCGACGGCTGCGGGCAGACGGTGAAGTTGAACCTGCGCACCGGCCGCCTCTACTCCCACAACCTGCCCAACTCGGCCGAGATCTGCCCGGTCGGGAACACGGTCGTGCGTGCCCCCGACCCCAGCCTGGGCGGCCTACCGGAAGGTGTCCTCACCCCGAAGAGCCCGCCGCCGGAGCCGCCGACGAAGCAGGCGCGTGTTCCGCGTGAAGAGCGGTCCGAGAGCATCCGCGCTCTCGGGGGCGGACTACCGACGCTGGGCCGACGTCGGCGGTAGCGCCCCACTACCCTGGAAGACGCGGGGTCGAGCCAGCACACGAGGAGCCGACCCTGCCGATGCCACAGCCGCAGCCCTGGCGCCGCGAACGCCGCTACCCGCCGTCGCCGTACCCACCCCGCTCAGAGGCGACCGCCGCCTACCGCAGGGCGTACGACCTGGGCTGGAAGCATCTCGCCACGCTCACCGGCAGCCAGGTGCTCGACTACGAGCAGGGGCTCCCGTCGGGGCCGGAGAAGCGCGGCTATCGCGATGGCGCCACCGCACGGTGGGCCTACGAGGAGCGGGCGGCTCGCGTGGAGCCGGACATCCGCCGGGCTGAACGCGAAGAGGTGCTGCGTCAGCGGCGCGAATGGGGACAGGCCGATAGACCGTACTAGCCAGCCCCCGCCGCGTCCCCTACGTTCAGGGTCACCACAATGTCTACCTCCGGGGGTACGCAATGGCAGGCAAGTTCGAGATCTACACCGACGCCAAGGGCGAGTACCGGTTCCGCCTGAAGGCCGGGAACGGCGAGGTCGTCGCGACGGGCGAGTCGTACGCAACACTGGCGGGCGTCAAGAAGGGCATCGCGGCGGTCCAGCGGGCCGCCGAGGGCGCCACGATCGTCGAGCCTGAGTAGTCGCCACTTCCGCAGGCTCGACTGCCCCCGCTGACCCAGCGTCGGCGGGGGCTTCTGTGTCGGCAGGGCGGTTGTCAGAGCGCCGCACGTAGTAGGTGAGACCCGCCTGCTACGAGGAGCCACCCGATGAGCGACCAGCCCAGCGCGACCGACGACCGGTTCACCGAGGACGAACTGCGGCAACTACTGCACACCATCGTGCGTCTGATCCACGGAGGCCAGCCCGGTTCAGACATCGAGGCGCGCGCGGCCGAGCGCATCGAGGAGGCGATCCGTCGTCGCCCCGGCACGGAGTGAGCGGCTCAGTCGCCGCCGTGGGAGCGGGCGATGGCCGCCTTCAGCGCCGACTTCATGGTCGGGTGCCGCTGGTTCCATTCCTCACGCCACCGCAGCGCCTCGTCGACGGTGACCCCGTTCGGCCACTTCCCGTCCGGCCCCCAGCGGTAGGCCGCCTCGTTCTCGACCATCCGCGAGAAGTGCGGGGAGAGGGTGAAGGGCCTGATGTGCCGAACGATCTTCGTTCCCCGATCGACCAGGACCGCCTTCAGCAGCATCCGCTGCGGCCCCGAGCCCGGCGCGAGCGACTCGGGGAAGCCCTCGCCTGGTCCGCGCCAGGCCATCGTCTCCGACCACTCCCAGCCCCCGGAGAAGTGACACAGCAGGCCGATCAGGGGCCCGTGCACGATCAGCGAGACATCGACCGGCCCCGCAAGGTCGTCGCACATCTCCTGCGTCACGTTGTCGTGCACCATCAGCAGCATCCCGGCGTCGGGATGCCAGCCAAACGACGGCTCGGCGATGAGGCTGTCGCGCCACGGCCAAGGGAGCCCGACTACGAACAGCGTCGAGTCGTCGTCGGAGGTCGGCTCGGTCACGGTGGTCCTCTCGCGGTGGCGGCTCCGGGTGGCTGGCCCGGCTCATCGGCTACCCCAGGCTATCGAGCACCACCGACTCTTCGACGCGAGATCCGGCGGGGCGGCACCTGCACACGCCATGAGCAACCCGTGCCCGATGAACGTCTGGAACCACACCCACGGGTGTGACTGCGCGAAGAACATGACCAGCGGGTCCGTCACCACCGCCGTGTTCCCCGGCACCCCTGACCCAGCGACACCGACCGGGAGCCTGAGCCCCCGGCAGATGTGCGCCCTGCCCGACGTCGGCACCTGGCCGCAGGAGGTCGACCGCCAGGGGTTCGAGGCCGCGCTCCCTGTCGGGGAGGAGTACACGCTGAAGCAGAACGGGGTCGACGTCGGCCCCGTCACCATCGGCGCCCATCGCAGCGCCTACGTGCACGTGAAGTTCCCGGGCTCCAACTCCGACTCGACTGGGCCGGTGATCTCCGCGACCGACCGCTTCGTCGTCGACGAGAAGGGCAGCGTCTACGTCGTGGGTGAGCGGGGCACCGCCGACTTCGAGTTCCACCCCCGACGGTCGCGCGCCGCCGTCCGCACACCCTGGGGCGCGACGGACCTGAGCCGTCTCCCGCACGTCGGCCACAACCCTCGGCCTTTGGCACGGGAGCGGCTGAGCGAGGCGCTCCCGCCCGGCGTCCAGTTCAAGCAGCGCAACATCATCAACGGGGTGCCGGACCCGTCCGGCACCTCCCACACCGTCACCATCCGGGGTGTGCGCCAGTCCCTGGTGTCGGTGGAGTATCCCGGCGGCGGATCGGGCGGGCCGATGCTTGGGAGCGACGACTCGTTCGCGACCGACGACTCGGGACGCGTGTACCTGATGGACGAGCGCGGCGAGCCGTACCTCATGTACGAGCCGTACTGACACCGCTAGGCTCCAGCGGCCACCGCGCAGCCCGACTCAGCCAGCCACCCGGGCGCGAATCAGCGCCTCCGAGTGTGTGCTGGCTTTTGCTGTGCATGCCACGACTTTTGCCAGGGCTAGGTGGCTTCTGCGGTGCATAGGTACAGGCAGAGGGTCGGCCAGTTCGGGAGGCGACCCGCGACCTGAAAGCCACGAACCATGTCTGACGGCACCGTGCAGGACCCCGAGCGGGACTCGTGGGTCCCGGTCGCCCCGCCGCCACCGGGGCTACCGATGGACCTCGCCCGCTACCGCCTGTTGACCTCGGATGAGGCGGCGTACGCGATTGGCTTCCCCGTCTCCACACTGCGCACCTGGCGCTCCCGCCGACCCGGATTCGGCCCTCCCGCCGTCGTCGTCGGCGGATCGGTGCGCTACCGCTGGCACGACCTCGACGCCTGGATCCGCAAGCACGCCGAGGCCACCGTGAACCGTCACAGCGACGGCGACGAGCCCGACGATGACGATGCCCCCACGCCGCAGCCGTCGGCCGCTCAGTCGGCGCTGCCGCCCGAACTGCACACCTACCGGCCGCTGTCCTCGAAGGAAGCCGCGCTGCTGATCGGGTTCCCGCTCGCCACACTGCGCACCTGGCGCTCCCGCCGCCCGGGCTTCGGACCCCGCGCCCTGGAGATCGGCCCCAACGTGAAGTACCGGCTCGCAGACCTCGACGCCTGGATCACCCGCCACACCGAAGGCCCCAACGGCGAAGACCCGGAGGCACTCGCGGCGGGCGGGCCGGAGGAGATCTCCCAGCGCGGGAAGGCCAAGAAGGGCCGCGATGAGGACCGAGACTCGCCGGAGGCGTCCAGATGAGCAGGCGGACCACGCGGAAGACGTCTGGGCTCCGGCTCTCCGACGACCTGACGCTGCCCATCGAGTCGGTCACCGAGACCTTCGCCATCCTCGGACGGCGGGGGAGCGGCAAGACCAGCACCGCCGTCGTCCTCGCCGAGGAAGCCATCGGCGCAGGCATCCCCGTCGTCGTCATCGACCCGACCGGCGCATGGTGGGGGCTGCGGTCATCGGCCGACGGCAAGGGCGACGGTCTTCCGGTCGTCATCTTCGGCGGCGACCACGCGGACGTGCCGCTGGACGAGAAGGCGGGCGAGGTCATCGCCGACGCGATCGTGGACGGCCGCTTCCCCGCCATCATCGACCTGTCGCACCTGTCCAAGAGCGCCATGAGGCGATTCATGGCCGACTTCGCCGAGCGGCTCTACCGGCGCAACCGGGACCCACTCCACCTCGTCATCGACGAGGCGGACGTCCTCGTCCCGCAGAGGCTCGCCAGCGAGGGGCTGCGGGTGTTCGGCGCCATCGACGACATCGTGCGGCGCGGACGAATCCGTGGCCTGGGAGTCTGCCTGATCTCACAGCGCCCGGCAGTCATCAACAAGGACGTGCTGAGCCAGGTCGAGGTCCTCGTCGCGCTCCAGTTGACCTCCAAGATCGACGTCGGGGCCATCGACGAATGGGTCCGCCTCAACGCCACCGACGACGATGCGAAGATCGTCAAGGCGTCCCTGGCCTCGCTGCCCACCGGCACCGGATGGGTCTGGTCCCCGGCCCTGCTCGGCATCCTGGAGAAGGTCTCCATCCGGCCCAGGTGGACCTTCGACTCCTCGGCCACACCGAGGCCCGGCCAGCCCCGCCCCGTCGCCGAGGCGTTCGCCCACGTCGACACCGCAGCGCTCGGCGCCCAGATCGAAGCCCTCGCCGAGCAGGCAGCGGCCTCCGACCCGAAGGCTCTGCGGGCCCGCATCGCCCGGCTGGAGAAGGACCTGGCCGCTGCCAGGACCCGGGCGGGAGCGCCGGTCCCCGAGGCGAAGGTCGTCGAGAAGATCGTCGAGGTCCCGGTTCTCACCGATGAGGACCGGGCGCTGGTCGAGCAACTGCTCGGCGACTTCGGTCCCCGGCTCGACCGGCTGTCGGAGTCGCTGGCCTTCATCGGCGGCCGAGTCCGCATGGCCGCGACACGAGCCAGCGCCCCAACCCCGACCCCGCGACGACAGGCCACACCGAACACCGCCAAGCCGAACCCCGGCGTCCAGAAGCCGCCAGCCCGCCGAGAGCCCGCCGCCGAACCCGACCACGGCGGCGAGGTGACCCCGGCCCGCCAGCGGATTCTCGATGCGCTCGCAGACATGGAAGGGATCGGAGTCGACCAGGCGCGCAAGGGACAGGTGGCGCTGTGGGCGGGCGTCTCTCCGAAGTCCTCCGGCTTCGCCAACAACCTCGGTGCCCTCCGCTCGGCCGGGCTCATCGACTATCCGGCCTCGGGCTACGTCGCGCTCACCGACCGTGGCCGTGTGCTGACTTCGCCCGCGCCGGAGGCGGTCAGCAACGCCGACCTGCACGAGCGCATCCGGCCGCTCGTCTCTCCTGCGCGCTGGCGCATCCTGGAGGCACTCATCGAGGTCTATCCGGAACCGCTCACCAGGGATGCGCTCGCGCAAGCCGTCGGCGTCACGTCGACCAGCAGCGGCTTCGCGAACAACCTCGGGAACCTGCGGTCCCTGGGCCTGCTCGACTACCCGTCTCCCGGGCTGGTGATCGCCTCCGACCTCATGTTCGTGGAGTGAGGTCGGCGTAGGCCCTGGCGTGCGGCGGCTGCACGGATCGCCTGGATGCCGCAGAGGTGCCGGTCATGACCGCACCCAGAGAGCACGACGAGACCACCAGCCCGGACCTGGGCCACACCGTCGACGGCGTGAAGATCGTCGACGGCCTGGTCGTGTGGACCAACGAGATGCGCCCCGGCACCGTTCGCCTCGACCAGTGGAGCCAGTGGAACCCCGACTGGTTCGACGTCGAGTACCCGGGCGTCGACGGCCAGCCGGGCCGCCGCGTCATGCAGAACGCCGAGCGCGTCGCCACCCGCTTCGAGGGCCGCGCCGCACAGGCGGCGCTGCGAAACGAACTCGCCACCGTCGAGCCGGAGTCGGGAGACTCGGTGTCCTGATGACCACCTTCTTCACCTCCGACACGCACTGGGGCCATGCGCGCATCAACGCGCTCAGCGGCCGTCCCTTCACCTCGGTCGAGCAGATGGACGAGGCGCTGGTCGAGAACTGGAACTCGGTCGTCGGCCCTGAGGATGAGGTCTGGCACCTGGGCGACTACGCCCTGGGCGACCGGGCTCGCGGCCTGGGCTACCTCTCCCGGCTCAACGGCACCAAGTACCTCGTCGCCGGGAACCACGACAAGTGCTCGATGACTGAGCCGAACGGCTGGAAGTACGTCGCCGAGTACGTCGAGGCGGGCTTCGAGTTCGTCACCCAGTGGGCCCAGATCAAGTTGCCGCCGCTGAAGCGCGACGCGCCGATGCGCAAGGTCCTGCTCTCCCACTACCCCTACGACGGCGACCACGTGTCTGGGGGTGGCGGTGAGGACCGGCACATCCAGGCCCGGCTGCGCGACTACGGCCAGGTGCTCGTCCACGGGCACGTGCACGAGTTGTACACGGTGCGCCGCTCCCAGCCGTCAGGCACGAACCCGACCGGCGGCACGATCCAGGTCAACGTCGGCGTCGACCGGTGGGGGTTCAAGCCTGTCTCCGCGCTGGAGATCGCCCGGCTCATCGACGCCGTGGAGCGTCGCGAACGGGACGAGTTCTGAGGGTTCGACGAGGTGATCCGAGCCGTCCTGGAACCGACCGTAGAACCGACCAAACCGACCAGAAAACCGACCAGTCGCTGGGTCTTTACGGGCTCGTGTGGGACGCTGTGCAAAAGCCAGCAACATCCGTATCTGCTGGTCAGGGGCCTAGAGGCCGCATCTGCCGCGTGAACCGGGGCAAGCGAACCGAAAGGAATAGGTCGTCGGTTCGATTCCGACAGGCGGCTCCACCAGCACGGCCCCTGACCCAGGCGGGTCAGGGGCCGTGGTCGTGCTCGGGGCCGGTCCACCTAGGGCCGTGCCGAGCGGCTCACGGCACGGTGTGACCGGCCGCCTGGATCAGCGCGTACCACTCACCACGGGTCAGCGGGATGTCGGAGCCCTGCGCGGCGTCGGTGACCCGCTGCGGCGTGGTGGTGCCGAGCACGACCTGGATCCCTGCCGGGTGGCGGGTGATCCAGGCGACCGCGATCGCGGTCGGCGTCACGTCGTACGCCGCGGCGAGGCGGCTCAGCTCGGCGTTGAGCTCGGGGTAGTCGGGGGAGTCGAGGAAGACGCCGCTGTCGAAGCCGCTCTGGAACGGCGACCATGCCTGCAAGGTGATGCCGTTGATGCGCGCGTGGTCGACGAGGCCGCCGCCGTCACGGGTAAGGGAGTCGTCGTGCCCCGCCATGTTCGCGGCCAACCCCTGCGCGACGAGGGTGGAGTGGGGGATCGAGAGCTGCACCTGGTTCGCGACGATCGGCTGCGTGACCGCGGTCCTGAGCAGGTCGATCTGCCGCGGCGTGTGGTTGGAGACGCCGAACGCCCGGACCTTGCCGCTGGACTCCAGGTGGTCGAACGCGCGCGCGACCTCCTCGGGCTCGACCAGGGCATCGGGCCGGTGCAGCAGCAGGATGTCGAGGTAGTCGGTGTCGAGCGCCCGCAGGGACCCCTCGACGGATCCGACGATGTGCTCGTAGGAGTGGTCGTAGCCCCAGGGCTGGTCGACGATGCCGGTCTTGGTCTGCAGCGTGATCTGCTCGCGCTCCGACGAGCTGAGCTTCAGGGCGCCGGCGAACCGCGACTCGCACAGGTGGTAGCCGCCGCCGGGGTGGTTGAAGCCGTACAGGTCGGCGTGGTCGAAGAAGTCGATCCCGGCCTCCCGCGCGGCGGTGTAGAGCGCACGGATCTCGTCGTCGGTCTTGCCCGCGATCCGCATCATCCCCACGATGACGTTCGGCACCTGACGGTCGGTCGTTCCCAGGGCGACGGTGCGCATGTGACTCCTCGGTCTCGTCGGGCGGCGTACGCCCGGCGGTGACCGCGAGGCGCCTCGTGCGACGCCCACGCTACCCACCGCCGGGCGCCGGCTCAGGGGCGTACGGTCTGCGCACTCTCGAGCGCGGCCTGCTGCTGGAGCCTGGCCCGACGCGTGGCCGGCCCGAAGACCGCGAGCACGAGCGCGCCGAACGCCCAGGTGCCGGCGATGAAGCAGAAGACGGTCCGGTAGCCGTACCCGCTGTAGAGGCCGGCGATGATGAGCGGCCCGACCGCGTTCGACAGCCGCCCGATGCCGTACGAGAGCGAGGTGCCCAGCGAGCGACCGCGGGTGTCGTACAGCTCGGGGGAGTACGCGTACGCCAGCGCGGTGTAGCCGCGCTCGAACAGGTTGACCGTGAAGCCGAAGACCACGATGAGCACGGGCACGAACGTCAGCCCGTACAGCAGGCCGGAGCCGGCGATGACCAGGCCGAACACGACCAGGCACCACTTGCGCTCGAAACGGTCGGTCACCTGGGCGGCCAGGAACGACCCGAGGGGTGCGCCGATCGTCGTCAGGGCGATGAAGAAGATCGAGTCCTCGACGCTGATGCCCTCGGAGGCGAGCAGGGTCGGGGCCCACGAGGAGAAGCCGAAGAAGCCGATCGTCTGGGTGACCCACAGCACCGAGAGCAGGATCGTCGGCAGCAGGAAGCGCTTGTCCCTGAGCATGGCCAGCCCGACCCGCGTGGCCGGTGCGTCCGGCACCGGGAGGGCCGCGGCCGGCAGCTCGCCGTGCTCGGCGCGGGCCCGTGCCTCGAGGTCGTGGAGGACCTTCTCGGCCTCGTCGTACCGCCCGCGTGCCTCCAGCCACTGCGGGGACTCGACCAGCTTGCGGATGAAGAGCAGGAAGAAGACGCCGAGGGCACCCCAGAGGTAGACCAGCCGCCAGGTCTGCTCGCCCAGCGGCACCACGAACGAGGCGATCAGGTTGGTGACGGGCGTGCCGCAGATGCCGATGACGATGACGTACGCCTGGAACTTGCCGCGCTTGGCGCGCGGGAAGAGCTCGTTGAGGTAGACGACCGCGATGACCGTCATCGCCGACAGGCCGGCACTGGTGAGGATCCGGAAGACGCCCATCGAGGTCATGTCCCACGCGAAGACGGTGGCCAGCGACCAGACCGAGAACCACAGCGTGGTCAGGGTCAGCGTCCGCTTGCGGCCGAGCCGGTCGGCCAGGCTGCCGGCGACGACCGACCCGATGAACATGCCCACGAACGACAGCGACGTCACGTACGCGACGTGGCTGACGTCGGAGCCCCACTGCTCGCGCACCTTCGGCGCCGTGATCGCGAACGTGTTGATGTCGGCGAACTCGAAGAAGTAGGCGAACGCCAGGGCGACCGTGATCGTCTTGTGGAAGCGTGAGATCGGCAGCCGGTCGATCCGGTTGGCCGCGTTGGTGGGGTGGTGCACGAGTGCTCCTCAGGGGGCGGGGTCCGGGGGCAGACCCGGGCGGGGGTGCGGGGGCGGGTCAGACCGGCTCGTCGGGCCAGTACAGCCGGCGCGGGTTGGTCACCAGGAGCGCGCGCTGCAGCTCCGGCGTGACGGCGATCTGGGGGACGTAGTCCAGGAGGAGGCCGTCGTCGGGCATGTGGTCGACCAGGTTGGGGTGGGGCCAGTCGGTGCCCCACAGCACGCGGTCGGGGAACCGCTCGACCACGGTGCGCGCGAACGGCACGACGTCGGCGTACGCGTGCTGCTCGCCGTCGAGGGCCGGCGGCCCGGTGCGGGTGAGGCGCTCGGGGCAGGAGACCTTCACCCAGACGTCACCGCCCTCGACGAAGTCGAGGAACTCCGCGAACGCCGGCCCCGCCGGGTCCTGGCTGACGTCGGGGCGGCCCATGTGGTCGACGACCACGGGCACGGGCAGGGACAGGAAGAACGACCGGAGGTCGGCGAGGTCGGGCGCCTCGAAGTAGACCACGACGTGCCAGCCGAGCGGGGCGATGCGCGCCGCGATCGACGCGAGCTCGGCCGTCGGCGCGGCGTCGACGAGCCGCTTGACGAAGTTGAACCGGACACCGCGTACGCCGGCTGCGTGGAGCCGCTGCAGCTCGTCGTCGGTCACGTCGGCGCGGACCGTCGCGACGCCGCGTGCCCGGCCCTGCGACGCGAGCAGCGCGTCGACGAGGGCGCTGTTGTCGGCGCCGTGGCAGGTGGCCTGCACGATGACGTTCCGGTCGAGGCCGAGGTGGTCGCGCAGCGCGAAGAGCTGGTCCTTCGAGGCGTCGACGGGCGTGTACTTGCGCTCGGGCGCGAACGGGAACTCCGAGGCCGGGCCGAAGACGTGGCAGTGCGCGTCGACGGACCCCGGCGGCGGGACGAAGGTGGGCTTGCTCGGCCCCTCGTACCAGTGCAGCCAGCCCGGGGTGACCTCGGGCGTCGGGTGGGCGGTCATCGGCGGCTCCTCGTGGGCGTTCGTGGACATCAGTCGAGGTAGGTCAGGCCGAGCGCGGCGAGCCGGGGGCGCATGTCGTAGAGGTCGAGGCCGAGCTCGCCGTCCTGGAACCGCTTGCGCTTGCCCTCCTCGTTGGCTTCGCGGGCCGCGGCGGCCTCGGCCACCTCGGCGGCCTTCGCAGCGGGTACGACGACCACCCCGTCGCTGTCGGCGACGACGACGTCGCCGGGGTTGACCAGGGCGTTGGCCGCCACGACCGGGACGTTCACCGAGCCGAGGGTGGCCTTGACGGTGCCCTTGGCGTTGATGGCGCGGGAGAACACCGGGAAGTCCATCTCGCGCAGCTCGTCGACGTCGCGGCACCCGCCGTCGATGACGAGGCCGACCGCGCCACGCGCGCGCAGCGAGGTCGCGAGCAGCTCGCCGAAGAAGCCGTCCTCGCTCTCGGTCGTGCACGCCGCCACGACGACGTCGCCCTCGCGTACCTGCTCGGCGGCGACGTGCAGCATCCAGTTGTCGCCGGGCTGCAGGAGGACGGTGACGGCGGTGCCGCACAGCCGGGCGCCCTCGTAGACGGGTCGGATGTAGGGGCGCATCAGGCCGACGCGGCCCATCGCCTCGTGGACCGTGGCGACACCGAAGTGCGACAGGGCCTCGACCGCTGCGCGGTCGGCGCGCTCGATGGTCTGGTGGACGACTCCGAGCTCGTGCATGGTGTGGGTCTCCTTCGTGCGGGCGGGCTCAGCGGCCCTGGGCGGTGAGGCGGGCGTCGAGCCGCGGGTAGACGCGGCGGGCGTTCCCCTCCTCGATCGCGGCGAGCGCCTCGGGGGTGAGAGCGGCCTTCTCGACGTACCTGCGGGTGTCGTCGAAGTGGTGGCCGGTGCGGGGGTCGATGCCACGGACGGCGCCGATCATCTCCGAGGCGAAGAGCACGGAGGTGTGCGGGATGACGTCGAGGAGCAGGTCGATGCCCGCCTGGTGGTAGACGCAGGTGTCGAAGTAGACGTTGCCCAGCAGCGCCTCCTCCGGCTCGGGCCTGCCGAGCGCCTGCGCGAGCCCGCGGAAGCGTCCCCAGTGGTACGGCGCCGCGCCGCCACCGTGCGGGATCACGAGCCGCAGCTCGGGGAAGTCGGTGAACAGGTCGCCCTGCAGCAGCTGCATGAACGCCGTCGTGTCGGCGTTGAGGTAGTGCGCGCCGGTGGTGTGGAACGCCGGGTTGCAGCTGGTGGAGACGTGCACCATCGCGGGCACGTCGAGCTCGACGAGCTTCTCCCACACCGGGTACCACGTGCGGTCGGTGAGCGGAGGCGCGGTCCAGTGGCCGCCCGAGGGGTCGGGGTTGATGTTGACGGCGACCGCACCGAGGTCGTTGACGACGCGCTCGAGCTCGGGGATCACGGTTGCCGGGTCGACCCCCGGCGACTGGGGGAGCATGGCGCCCATCGCGAACCGCTCGGGGAAGAGCTCGGCGACCCGGTGGCACAGGTCGTTGCAGATCCGTGCCCACGCCGACGACGTCTCCAGGTCACCGATGTGGTGCGCCATGTAGGACGCCCGCGGCGAGAACACGGTGAGGTCGATGCCGCGCTCGTCCATCTGGCGCAGCTGCTGGGTCTCGATGGTCTCGCGGATCTGGTCGTCGCTGATCCGCGGACCGGCGGGGTCGGGCGCCTGCGAGGGATCGGTCAGCGCAGCCACCTGCGCGTCGCGCCACCGGCCGAGGGGCTCGGGCGCGGTGGTGTAGTGGCCGTGGACGTCGATGATCACGAGAGGCTCTCCAAGGTGTCGGGGTTCCACAGGGAGGCCGGGACGAGCACGTCACCGGCCATGAGCAGACGGGCGGTACGCAGCAGCGCCGACCGGATGACCCGGCGCGGGTCGGCGGGGTCGAGGCCGAGGGTGACGCTGAACTCGCCCGACGGGTGCTCGACGGACACGGTCGGCTCGGTGCCGACGACGTCGACCGCGACCTCGGCCGCGACACTGCCGTCGAGCACGCAGGCGGTGGCCACCGTGACCGCCGCCAGGACGCCGATCGACTGGTGCGCCACCCGCGGGATCAGGCTGCGCGTCGAGATGCTGCCGCCCTCCCGGGGACGAGCCACCAACGTCATCTTCGGGTAGTTCTTGTCGGTGACGTCGCCGAGCCCCATCGCCTCCCCGCAGACGAGGCGGAGTGCCTCGACCCGGGCCTTGAGCTCCTCGTCGCCGTCGATCTCGGCGGGCGACTCGTAGCCGGTGGCGCCCAGGCGGTCGGCGGCCACGATCGCGAGCGGCTGGCCGTTGTCGACCAGCGTCACCTCGACCTCTCCGAGCCCGGGCACCTTCACCGTGTCGCGGACGCGGCCGGTCGGCAGCAGTGATCCGGCGACCGAGCCGGCCGTGTCGAGGAAGCTGATCTCGATGGGCGCGGCCGTCCCGGGTACGCCGTCGATGGCGGCCGTGCCGGCGTACTCGACGTGGCGGCGCCCGTCGGGGCCCTGCGGTGTGCGGACGGTGATCTCGGCGACCATCCCGGTGTTCCGGGTCAGGACGCGCGCCGTCGTACGGTCGGCGCTCGGCGCCACGATGCCGGTCTCGATGGCGAAGGGCAGGACGGCGGCGAGCATGTTCCCGCAGTTGGCCGTGGTGTCGACGGACGTGCCCGCTGGCTGCACCTGCCCGAAGGTCCACTCGACGTCGACGCCGGGCTGCGAGCCGGGGCGGACGAGGCCGATCTTGCTCGTGAGCGGGTGCGCGCCGCCGATGCCGTCGATCTGCCGCGGGTCGGGCGAGCCCACGGCCGCGAGCAGCACAGCGTCCCGCGTCGCGACGTCGTCGGGGAGGGTGCGCTCGTCGAAGAACGGGCCGTGCGAGGTGCCGCCGCGCATGAGCAGGCACGGCACCGCGATCTGCGAGCCCTGCCGGCGTGCGCGGGCCGGCTCGGGGGTGCTGGTCAACGTGGTCATCTCCGTCCATGCGTGACGCCTTTCACAGGCGCCTCCCGGACCATAGATGATGACGAGATTGTTGACAATCCCTTGAACAAACTCGCCGTCACAGGGGTACGCCGCTGCTCGGGGCCACGCCGCGACGTACTACGCTCTGCTGGGCATGACGGTCGACCGACGGAAGGAAGCGTCTCGGTGGGGGACAAGCTGACGGGCGCGGCCGGGCGCCAGCACGTCGCCGAGGCGGTCCGCAGTGCGCTCCGCGAGGGCGACCTCGTGCCGGGGCAGCGGCTGGTCGAGTACGACCTGGCCGAGTCGTTCGGCACCACACGCAGTGCGGTGCGCGAGGCGCTCCAGGACCTGTCCGCGGCGGGCCTGGTCGAGATCGTCCCGCGGCGCGGGGCCCGGATCCGCTCGGTGTCGGTCGAGGAGGCCATCCAGATCACCGAGTGCCGCTCCGCGCTCGAGCAGCTCTGCGCGGCGAAGGCCGCCGAGCGGGTCGACGACGAGCAGCGTGCTGCCCTGCGCAGCATCGGCGAGCGGATGCAGGAGGCGGTCGCCCAGAACGCCGTGCACGACTACTCCGCGCTCAACCGCCAGCTGCACGAGCTGCTGGTGGAGGTGAGCGGGCAGGTGGTCGCGCGGCAGCAGCTCGAGATGCTCAACGGCCCGATGGTCCGCTACCAGTTCCGGCTGGCGCTGCGCCCCGGACGCCCCGCGGAGTCGCTCCGCCAGCACCTCGACATCATCGAGGCCGTCGTCTCGGGCGACCCCCGCGCGGCCGAGCGGGCCGTCGCCGCCCACCTCGACAACGTGATCGAGCAGCTGCGCGCCGCACCCTGACGCCGACACACGACGGCCCCTGACCTGGTGGGGTCAGGGGCCGGCGTACGCCGTCGCTCAGTGCGTGTGCGGGGGCACCTCGCCGCCCTCGGAGGGCTGGACGATGACGAAGCCGCGCCCCGAGAACGTCACCTGGAACGCCTCGCCCGAGCCGCGGCCGATGAGGGACCCGGCGGTGAAGGAGGAGTTCACGCCGGTCTGCAGGTCGACCGACCAGGCGACGATGGCCTGCCCGTCGGCGTACGTCGGCGCCTCCCCGGCGTCGAGCACGACCGGCTCGCCGTCGGTGGTGATCGCGACCCAGCCGGTGCCGCGCAGGGTGGTGTTGAACAGCCCGCCCGCGAGCATGCTGCCGCCCTTGACGCGCTCGACGTTCCAGTCGAGGCCGGCGGAGAAGGCGAGCACGTTGTTGCCGTTGGCCGAGATGCCGCTGTTGGTGAGCTGCAGGATGTGGACGTCCTTGGCCGCGTCGGCGATGAAGACGTCGCCCTGTCCCTCGACCCGCATCAGCGAGAGGCCCTCGCCGGTGACGGCCTTCTTGAGGAACCGCCCGGCCCCGCCGCCCTGGTAGGCGAACTGCACGTTGCCCTGGTACGCCACCATCGAGCCCTGCTTCGCCATGAACGGCTCGGTCATCCGCACCCGCAGCAGCTTCTTGTTCTGCAGCACCGGGCCGTGACCCTGGACCTCGCTGTAACGGCCGTCGATCAGCTCGCCGCTGATGCCACCGCCCATCGGGGGCTGGGCCTGCTGCGGTGCCGGCTGCCCCGGAGGCGGGCCGCCGGCCGGCATCGGCGAGACGGACTGCACCCCGCCGCTCACCACGTGCTCGGTCCAGGTGTTGCCGTCGTGGTAGCGCAGCTCCGCCACCCCGGTCGGGTCGGGCTGCCAGCCGGCCGCTGTCATGTCGTTCTCCGTTCGAGTGCGCATCGGTGTCCGCCCCATCGTGGCACGCACGGTGGCCGCGCGGGGCGTGCTGCGGCGTACGCCTCTAGAGTGCTGCCGTGACCGCCCAGCCGCCCCACCACCCGCGCGCGCTGCGGGCCTCCGACGCCGACCGCGAGCGGGTGCTGACGATCGTCCAGGAGGCCCACGCCGACGGTCGGCTCGACCTCTCGGAGCTCGACGAGCGGATCGGTGCGGTGTACGCCAGCAAGACCCTGGCCGACCTCGACGCGGTCACCGCCGACCTCGTGCCGCGCGGGCCGGCGGCTCCCCAGGGGCGTACGGTCCTCAAGGCCAAGGGCAGCAACCTCACCCGGTCGGGCGCCTGGACGGTGCCTGCGCACCTGGTCGTCGAGGCGGCCCACTCGCGCGTCGACCTGGACTTCACCGAGGTGGTGGTGCCGCCGGTCGAGCTCGTCGTGGAGCTCAACGTCAAGCACTCCGGCGTGCACCTGGTCGTGCCCCGCGGTTGGGGAGCCAACGCCGACGAGCTGGCCAACGTCTGGGGGAAGGTGCACGCCCGCCTCGACCAGCCGGTCGCCGGCCACCCGCACCTCACCGTCGTCGGGCGGTCGAAGCACTCCAGCATCACGATCGCCCACCCGGCCCGCCGCTGGTGGCAGCGCTGAGCCGGGGAGGGGCCGTCAGGTGGCCTCTCCCCGGCGTACGCGCTCAGTGCTTGCTGTTGAGCTCCCGCTCGGTCTCGGCGGACTCGCCGCGCGAGGCGATCAGGCTGGTCGTGACCGTGATGGCGAGGATGCCGACGATGACGCCGAGGGAGAGCTCGGTGGAGACGGTCGGCAGCTCGTGCCAGCGGTCGTGCGCCCAGTGCAGGCCGAGCTTGACGCCGATGAAGACGAGGATCGCGGCCAGGCCGTAGCTGAGGTGGACCAGCTTGGAGAGGGCGCCCTCGAGGACGAAGTACAGCGCGCGCAGGCCGAGCAGGGCGAAGGCGTTGGTCGCGAAGACGAGGTACGGGTCGCCGGTGATGCCGTAGACGGCGGGCACGGAGTCGATCGCGAAGACGATGTCGGTCATGAAGACGGCGACGACCACGATGGCGAACGGGGTGAGCCCGATCTTGCGGCCGAGCTTGACCGCCCACATCGACTCGGGGTCGACCGACTCCTCCTCGCCGCGGATGGCGTCACGGAGCAGCTTGAGACCGGTGACGACCAGGATCGCGCCGAAGACGAGGAAGACGATGTCCCACTGCGAGAGGGCCGCCGCACCGAGGGCGATGAAGACGCCGCGCAGCACGATCGCGCCGACGATGCCGAAGAGCAGCACCTTCTGCTGCTGTGCTCGTGGCACCGCGAACGCCGCCAGCAGGAGCATGAAGACGAACAGGTTGTCGACGCTGAGGGACTTCTCGACGATGTAGCCGGTGTAGTACTGGAACCCGATCTCACTGCCGTGCGCGTTCCAGACCCACACGCCGAACGCCACCGGGATGGCGATGTAGAAGAGCGACCAGCCGATCGCCTCCTTCATCGAGACCTCGTGCTCCTTGCGGGTGAGCACGAAGTCGAGGGCGATCAGGACGACGACGGCGCCGATCGTGAGAGCCCAGAGGCCAGGCGTGGCAATGGTGTTGAGCATGAGTGACTCCAGACAAGAGGCATTGTCTGAACTCTCCCTCGCCCCGACGGGGCGTCTGCCCGGGGCGACCGTGGGGACGCCGTACTGACCGGGTCAGAGCTTGAGAGGTACTCCGCTCATTGGGCCGAACTCTAGCGGACCTGTTCAAGCAGATGCCAGTCGACCTAGGGTCCGAACGACCGTTCAGGGCGAGACGACGAGGTGGGACATGGCTGACAGGCCTGCGGACGAGCTGGTGCACATCGAGCGCGAGGGCGGGGTGATGCTCATCGAGATGCGCCGCGAGCGGCAGCGCAACGCGGTCGACCGGGCCCTCGCCGACGCGCTGAGCGCGGCCTTCGACGAGCTCGACGACGACTCCTCGCTCCGGGTGGGGATCCTCGCGGGTGCCGGGCCGGTCTTCTCGGCGGGCACCGACCTGCGTGAGGGGCGGAGCCCGGCCACCGACCGCGGTGGCGAGTACGGCCTGGTCCGGCGCGCCCGGCGTACGCCCGTGGTGGCGGCCGTCGAGGGGCCGGCCCTCGGCGGCGGCTTCGAGCTGGTGCTCTCGTGCGACCTGGTGGTGGCCGGCCGCGGCGCGAGCTTCGGCCTGCCGGAGGTCAAGCGCGGGCTGGTCGCCGCCTGCGGCGGGCTGTTCCGCGCGCCGCACGCGCTGCCGCCCACGCTCGCCGCCGAGATGGTGCTGACGGGCGAGCCGGTCACGGCCGAGCGTGCGTACGCCGCCGGCCTGGTCAACGTGCTCGCCGAGCCCGGTGAGGCGGTCGCCCGGGCCCGCGAGCTGGCCGCGCGGATCGTGCAGAACTCACCCGACGCCGTCTCCGCCTCGCTGCGCGCGCTGCACGACGCGCAGGCGGCGTACACCGCCACCGGGTGGACCGCGACCGACCTCGCCATCGGCCGGATCGCCCTCTCGCCCGACCGTGCCGAGGGCGTCGCGGCCTTCCTCGAGAAGCGCCCACCCTCCTGGACCCAGTGACGCGAAATCTCACCTATGGGGTCGCGAAATCTCAGAAGTGGGGTTCCGAGAGCTCACTTCCATCGGCCGGCACCCCACACACGTGAGCTCTCGACACCCCAGAGGTGAGATTTCGGCACCGCGGAAGTGAGATTTCGGCACCGCGGAAGTGAGATTTCGCGGTCAGGAGAGGGCGACCACGAGGGCGAGGAGGGTGTCGGGGTCGTCGAGGCGGTCGCCGTACAGGTCGCGGAGCTGGCCCATCCGGTAGCGCACCGTCTGCGGGTGCACGAAGAGCTCCGCGGCCACCTCCTCGCGGCGGCCCTGGTGGAGGAGCCAGGAGCGGAGGGTGTCGGCGAGCTTCTCGGCCGTGGCGGGGCGTACGTCGGCGAGCGGGGCGAGCACCTGGGCCCGCAGGTCGGCACGGGCGTCGGGATCGGCATCGAGGACGAGCGTGACCAGGTGCTGCTCGGTGTCGCCGGTGAGACCGGCGCGGTGGGCGCGGAGCGCGCGCTCGTAGGAGACACGGGCATCGCGCCACGGCTTGGCCGGGCCGACGATGGTGCCGCGCCCGGCGACGCTGCGCATCAGCGCTCCGCGACGAGCGCCGTGCATGTCGGGCACGAGCAGCAGCGTGGTCTCCGGCAGGTCGGCGACCTCGGGCAGGTCGAGCGTGTCGGGGGAGACGTGCGGGAGCACCTGCCCGACCTGCGCGTCCGGCACGATCACCGCAGTGAGGGTGGTCGGCAGCGTCCAGTCCGCACGAGCGGCGGTGTCGTCGAGCGTGTCGGCGTCGGCCGCCCGCAGCAGCTGGCGGGCGAGCAGCTCGCGGTAGCGCTGCCGCACCCGGCTCGCGGTCGCCAGCTCGTCGGCGTGACCCGCGGCCGAGGCGTCGGAGAGCTCGTCGATGTACGCGAAGACCAGCCCGGCGAACTCTGCCAGCTCCTCCGACGACATCCCCGTGCGCAGCGCCGAGCTGGAGAGCAGCCGCCACGCGACCCGCGCCCCGATCCGGTACGCCGCCAGCAGCGCCTCGGGCGTGCGGCCCTCGCGTGCCTCGCCCCGCCCCAGCTGGTACGCCCCGTCGAGCGCGGGCGCACGCGGCGTACGTGGGTCCTCGGCGCGGGTCGCGATGGTGAGGAAGCCGTCGAGCGCGACCCGCACCGCCATCCTGATGGTCTCACCCATCGACCCCGACAGGGCGTCCTGGTAGCTCGGGACCCCGGTGATGATCGCTGCCACGACCTCGTCGGCGACGGTCGGGAGGTCGGCGCGCATCGCCTCGACGACCGACACCGACAGGTGGCCACGGCTGATGTGGCGCCGGGAGCGAAACCGGGGCACTTTGTCTCCTGAGAACAAAAGGCACGGGCAGATTCACGTGTGCTGGTCAGGAGTTTACGTCTCACGTCTAGCAGGCTGAGGGGCATCATGACGACTGCTGCAACTCCCCTCCCGGGCCGGTCCCGCCTCGGTGCCGCCGCCTCGTGGCGCGAGCGCGCCCGTGACGGCCTCCGCCGGCAGGTCACCCGGGTCGCCGAGGCCGCGGTGACCCCGCTGGCGCTCGACGACGTGCTCGACCACTTCGCCCCGCTGCGCAAGGACGCCGGCGACATGCGGGCCCGCATCGTGAGCGTCCACCCCGAGACCGCCGACGCCGCCACCATCGAGCTCCAGCCCGGCAAGGACTGGGCGGGCCACGTGCCGGGCCAGTTCGTGCGCATCGGCATCGAGGTCGACGGCGTACGCCACTGGCGGGCGTACTCCCTCACCCACGGTCCGCGGCCCGACGGCCGCATCACGATCACCGTCAAGGCGGTGCCCGGCGGGGTCGTGAGCACCCATCTCGTCCACCACGCCACGCCGGGCACGCTGGTGCTGCTCGAGCAGGCGGCCGGCGACTTCGTGCTGCCCGACGACCTGCTGACCGGTGACGCCAAGCTGCTCTTCGTCACCGCCGGCTCCGGGATCACGCCGGTGATCGGGATGCTGCGCAACCTGTTCCCGGTCACCGACTCCGGCGTGGTGACCCGTGGCCGCGACCTCGACATCACCGTCGTCCACGTCGCGCCGAGCGAGCCGGTCTCGATCTTCATCCGCGACCTGCGCGCGCTCGACGCGGCGGGCGCGATCCGCCTGCTCGCCCACCACACCGACAAGGCGGGCCGCTTCGAGGTCGCCTCCCTGGGCGAGCTGGTGCCCGACCTGGCCGAGCGGACGACGTACGCCTGCGGCCCGGCGGGTCTGCTCGACGAGCTGCGTGACCACCACGGCGAGCGGGGCCTCCCGCTGCACGTCGAGCAGTTCCGGGTGGCCACCGTGGTGGCCGGCGAGGGCGGCACCATCGCCTTCACCGGGCCCGCCGGCGCCGGCACCACCCTGGAGATGCCCGGTGACCGGCCGATCCTCGACGTCGCCGAGGAGGCCGGCGTGCTGATGCCGAGCGGGTGCCGGATGGGCATCTGCATGGGCTGCGTCGTGCCCCTGAAGGAGGGCGCCGTCCGCAACCTGCGCACCGGCGACCTCACCGTCGCCACGCCGGGCGAGACCCCGACCGGCGGCCTGCCCGTCCAGACCTGCATCAGCGCCGCGGCCGGCGCCTGCACCATCGACCACTGACCCACCCGGCCCGCCCGACGGGCCCGGAGAGTGAAGGAACACCCCATGACCGTCATCACCAAGAAGCCCGAGAGCCCCATCGCCCACCTCACCCCCGAGGACATCGAGCAGATCGGCATCGAGCTCGACGCGATCCGGCAGGAGGTCGTCGACAGCCGCGGCGAGCGCGACGCCCGCTACATCCGCAAGGTCGTCGACGCGCAGCGCAAGCTCGAGCTCGGCAGCCGCGCGGTGCTGCTGGCCAGCATGTTCCCGCCCGCGTGGGTCGTCGGCACCGCCGGCCTCACCATCGCCAAGATCATCGAGAACATGGAGATCGGGCACAACGTCATGCACGGCCAGTGGGACTGGATGCGTGACCCGAAGATCCACTCGACCACCTGGGAGTGGGACAACGCCTCGACCGCCGAGGGCTGGAAGCACTCGCACAACGAGGTGCACCACACCTACACGAACATCGTCGGCAAGGACAACGACCT
>Ga0164243_10002241_pt1 | contig 32168 bp, 35 predicted proteins | sample OricompcompostOP_FD_108781 | JGI IMG/M metagenome (GOLD analysis project Ga0164243, IMG submission 108781) | Organic Plus compost microbial communities from Emeryville, California, USA - Original compost - Organic plus compost (OP) | ecosystem: Engineered > Solid waste > Mixed feedstock >... | reverse complement strand
CCAGCTGGATGCTGCTCCAGCCGAGCAGCACGAGGGCGTCGTAGTCGTCGTGCAGGTCCTGCTGGCGCAGCACCATGCCGGCGCCGAAGGAGTGACCGACGCCGACGAGGGGGAGCTGCGCGAGGGCTGGGTCCTGTCGTGCCTCGCGGACGGCCTCGGACATGTGGTCGGCTAGGGCGGCGGACGTGGTGTGGTGCTCCCCGGGCGGACGCGAGCTCTCGCCCGATCCGAGGTGGTCGGCGGTGACGACGACCACTCCGCGCCGGGCGAGGTGACGGGCGAAGCTATAGCTCTCGCGTGGCTCCCCCTCCACCTCGAAGTCCCAGAAGTCGCGGGTGCAGCCTCCTCCGGCGAGGCACCACAGCAAGGCCGAGGGCTCGACCCCGACGGGGGTGTAGCGGGTCGTCGCGATCCGCATCCCGTCCGGTGTCCGGTAGACGTGCTGGGAGACCACGATCTCGTCGACGAGGGGCGCGAGCTCGGCGAGGCCGTCCTGTCCGAAGGTCATGTCAGGGGGCACGGTCAGCCGAGTCGCCGGGCGGCGGCCTCGGCGGCGGCGATGGCCTCGGCCCGTTCGGCCTGCCCGCGCTCCGCCTGTGGCGCCAGGGCCGGCACGGTCGCGGCGAGCGTCAGGTCGGCCGTGATGACCTCGACGGCCATGCCGAGCGCGTCGCCGAGGACGAGCTGGAGCACGGGAGTGCCGTGGTCGCGACCGGCGAACGGCGAGGCCTCGTCGTAGGCGAGCCCCCTGCTCGTCACCACGACCGCCGGGCGTCCTGCGAGCGGGGGCGTCGACCCCGGACCAGCCGAGGTCAAGCCGGGCACGTGCACGTGGTCGACCCACGCCTTGAGGCTCGAGGGCAGCGAGTAGTTGTACAGGGGGGCGGCGACCAACAGGACGTCGGCGGCGAGCAGCTCGTCCAGGAGCACCTGCTGCAGCGCCGCGGCCTCGGCGAGCGCAGGGTCGGGCCGGCGGGTGGCAGGGTGCCAGTGCAAGGTGGCGTCGGCCAGGTGTGGCAGAGGGTCGCGGTGGAGATCGCGGACGGTCACGACGTGGTCGTCGCCGAGCGCGCGCCAGGCGGTGGCGAAGGCATCGGTGACGGCGCGTGACGTCGAGGTCACAAGATCGGCGGACGAGTCGAGCTGCAGCAGCCGGGGCATGGCGCCACGCTATCCCTCCGCGGCGTCGGGCGGTGGTGTGCGCGCGTCCTGACCTTCGGTGGCACCGATAGCATGAGGGCACCACCCGTCCCCGCCTAGGAGCAGCCCGTGGCCCGCGTGATCGTTGATGTGATGCCCAAGCCCGAGATCCTCGACCCGCAGGGCAAGGCCGTCCACGGCGCCCTGCCGCGACTCGGGTTCACCGGTGTCTCCGACGTCCGACAGGGCAAGCGTTTCGAGCTCGAGATCGCGGTGCTCGACGGCGACGCCATCGCCGAGGTGCACCGCATCGCCGAGACGCTGCTCTCGAACCCCGTCATCGAGGACTACACCGTGCGGGTCGACGCGTGAAGATCGGCGTCGTCACCTTTCCGGGCTCCCTCGACGACGTCGACGCCCGCCGTGCCGTCGAGCTCGCCGGGGGTGAGGCCGTCGCCCTGTGGCACGGCGACGCCGACCTCAAGGGGGTCGACGCGGTCATCCTGCCCGGTGGCTTCTCCTACGGCGACTACCTGCGTTGCGGCGCGATCGCCCGCTTCGCCCCGGTGATGGGCGAGGTCGTCGCGGCCGCCGACGGTGGCATGCCGGTCCTCGGCATCTGCAACGGCTTCCAGATCCTGTGCGAGTCGCACCTGCTGCCCGGTGCGCTCATCCGCAACGACCACCGCACCTTCGTGTGTCGCGACCAGGTGCTGCAGGTCGAGAACAGCTCCACCGCCTGGACCAACGGGTACGAGACGGGCCAGCAGATCACCGTCCCGCTCAAGAACGGCGAGGGCGGCTTCGTCGCCGACGCCGCCACGATCGCGATGCTCGAGGCCGAGGGACGTGTCGTGGTGCGCTACGTCGACGTCAACCCGAACGGCTCGCTCAACGGCATCGCGGGCATCACGAACGAGCGCGGCAACGTCGTCGGCCTGATGCCGCACCCCGAGCACGCGGTCGAGGACCTCTGCGGTCCGGGCACCGACGGCCTGGCTTTCTTCAGCTCGGCGATCACGGCACTGGGCGCCTCGGCCTGACGTGTCTCGCAGGTCTGGCTTCCTCCAAGGGAGTTGATAGCGTGGGATGAAAGCCATCCCTCAGCGATCGAGGTCACCATGCCCCTGCGTTCGGACTGGTCCGGCGACCACTGCCCGATCAGCCGCTCCCTTGACGTCCTCGGCGACCCGTGGGTCCTGGTGGTGCTGCGCGAGACGCTGCTGGGCTCGCGCAGGTACGACCAGCTGCGCGACCGTCTCGCGGTCGCCGACAACGTGCTCAGCCGTCGTCTCCGCGAGATGGTCGAGGCCGGGCTGCTCGAACGCCGGCCCTACCGCGATGGCGGACGCACCCGGCACGAGTACGTGCCGACGGCCGCCGCCGAGGACGCCCTGCCGGTGCTCCACGCGCTGGTGCTCTGGGGCGAGAGGCACACCAGCCCGCCGGCCGACGGCGGTCATCTCGCGCTGGTCTGCGAGGCATGCGACGCCGAGAGCGAGACCTCGGACTCGTGCAGCGAGTGCGGGGCGCTGCTGCGTCCCGACACCGTGAGCTGGCAGCGTCCGTGGCTCACGCCGGTGCGCACCCTTGTCGTCGGCGCCGGCACCGCGGCCGGTTAGCCTGCCGCCATGGATCTTCCCGTCGTCTGGTCGCTCGTCCTCCTCGTCACGGCCGTCTGGAACCTCGTCGTCTGGCCGCCCTTCCTGCGCCGTGTCCTGAAGGACTCGCGCTCACGCGACGCGGCGGGCCGCGCCACGACATTCCTGCGTGTGCACGCCGTCCTCGTCGGCGTCTCGCTCGCGCTCGCGATCGCTGTCGGCGTGCTCGGAATCCTCACCCTCGTCTGAGTGTTGACGAGAGCATGACCACGACTGTTCGCGACAACCCTGCCGAGGGCCGCTACGAGATCGTCGTCGACGACGTCCTCGCCGGCTTCACCCAGTACCACGACCGCGACGGCGTGCTCGTGTTCCCGCACACCGAGGTGTTCGACGGACACGAGGGCCAGGGCCTCGCCAGCACGCTTGTGCAGGGCGCGCTCGACGACGTCCGGGCGAAGGGGCTCACGATCGTCCCGGAGTGCGCCTACGTGGCACGGTGGCTCGGCAAGCACCCCGACTACGCCGATCTCGTCGCCTGAGGGTAGTGGTGCAGGTCTCGTCGCGAAGATCGTTGACGAGGGTCGCCGGCTGATAGCATGGGGTCACGTGAACGCCCCGTTCTGAGGGCTGTTCCTGCCCGGCTCGTCGCGCTGCAATCGCGTGAACAGGATTTCGGGCATCCTTCCCGAAACGTCTGTGAGACCCGTGAACCAGCCTTCTGGTAGCCCTGTGCTGCCCGCCTTCTCTTCCTTCAACCTCCCGGCCTCCGTGGTGTCGGCGCTCACGCGCCAGGGCATCACGACGCCGACCCCCGTCCAGGTCGCCGTCATCCCCGACGCGCTCGCCGGCCACAACGTGCTGGGCCGAGCCCGCACCGGCTCGGGCAAGACCCTCTCGTTCGGCATCCCGGTGCTCGCCCGCATCGCCGGCGGACGTCGTCGTCCGAAGGCGCCGCGCGCCATCATCTTGCTGCCGACCCGTGAGCTCGCCACCCAGGTGCGCACGGCGCTCGACCCGATCGCCTCGGCGCTCGGCCTCAAGATGGCCACGGTCTACGGCGGCATGCCGATCAACCGTCAGATGAGCCAGCTGCGCGAGGGCGTCGACCTCGTGGTCGCCACGCCCGGGCGCCTGACCGACCTCATCGAGCGTCGCGCCTGCACGCTCGAGGCCGTCGAGATCATCGCGCTCGACGAGGCCGACCACCTGTGCGACCTCGGCTTCTACAAGCCGATCGACCGGCTGCTCGGCATGACGCCGGCCTCTGGCCAGCGCCTGCTGCTGTCGGCCACGCTCGACGGCGACGTCAACCGCCTCGTCTCGCGCCACCTGCCCAAGCATGTCCTGCACGAGATCGCCACGGACGACGCCGACGAGGGCGTCATGGAGCACCACGTGCTCGTCGCGCCCGCCACCGGCAAGTTCGAGGCGGCCCGCGGCCTGCTCGAGGCCAACCCGCGCACGATCGTCTTCACCCGTACACGTCGCGGCGCCACCCGGCTGGCCCGTCAGCTGACGACCACCGGCATCGACGCCGTCGACCTGCACGGCGACCTCGCGCAGAACAAGCGTGAGGCCAACCTGCGCCGCTTCAGCAAGGGCGACGCGTCGGTCATCGTCGCCACCGACATCGCCGCCCGTGGCATCCACGTCGACGACGTCAAGCTCGTGGTGCATTACGACGCCCCGGCCGAGCACAAGGCCTACACCCACCGTTCGGGCCGCACGGCGCGTGCGGGGGAGTCGGGCACCGTCGTCACGATGACGACTCCCGACGCCGTTCGCGACGTCGTGCAGCTGCAGCGCAAGGCCGGTGTCACGGCGCGTCACCACGACGCCGCCACGGCGCCCAAGCCCTTGACCGCGGCCTCGCTCTCGACGAGCGGTGTCGACGGACCCTCGCTCACCGACTCCTCGCGTGGCGGCAGCCGCCCGTCCCGCTCCGGCGGCGGCCGTCCGAGCGGCAACGGTGGCGGAGGTCGCCCGTTCGGCAACGGCGGCAACCGTCCCGCCGGCAACGGTGGCGGCGGCCCTCGTGGCCGTCGTCGCCAGCCCTCGCGCTGACCGACTGACGCAGGCCCACCCGCGAGTGGCGCAGCTCAGGGACCCGACACGGCGTGTCGCCCTGGTCTGCGCCGCTCGCGGTGCTGTCTGCGCGACAGAATCCGTCTGAGACGGATGTCGCCGGGACCGCCGGGTGCGCCATGCTGGTCCGGTGCTCGTCCGTGAACGCCTGCGTCGCGTCTCGCTGCTCGGCCCGGCGTTCGTCGCCGCGGTCGCGTACGTCGATCCCGGCAACGTCGCCACCAACGTCACCGCCGGCTCGCAGCTCGGCTACACACTCGTCTGGGTCGTGGTGCTCGCCAACGTCATGGCCGTCTTGGTGCAGTACCTCTCGGCCAAGCTCGGGATGGTGACCGGACGCTCTCTCGCGACCCACATGGGCGACCGCCTCGGCACCGCGCCACGACTCGGCTACTGGCTGCAGGCCGAGGCCATCGCGATCGCCACCGACGTGGCCGAGGTCGTGGGCGGGGCCATCGCCCTGCATCTGCTGTTCGACCTGCCCCTCCTCGTGGGCGCCCTCGTGACGGCCGCGGTGTCGGTCGTCGTCCTCAAGGTGGGGGATGCGCGCGGGCAGGGCGCGTTCGAGCGGGTCATCATCTGCTTCCTGGCGCTCATCGCTGTCGGCTTCACGGCGGGGCTGTTCGTCAACCCGCCCGCCGCGGACGCACTCGCCGGGGGGCTGGTGCCGTCGTTCGGCGGTTCCGAGGGGGTCCTACTGGCCTCCGGCATCATCGGGGCGACGGTCATGCCGCATGTGATCTACCTGCACTCGAGCCTCACGGTCGGACGTCTCGGCGATCGGGGCGAGGGGGTGAGCCTCGTCCGGCTGCTCTCCGTCACCCGGGTCGACGTCGTGCTCGCGCTGGTGCTCGCCGGGGTGCTGAACCTGTCGTTGCTCGTGGTCGCGGCCGCCAGTTTGGACGGCCTTCCGGGCACCGACACGTTGCAGGGTGTGCACGATGCGGTCACGACAGAGCTCGGCGCGGGTGTCGCGCTGCTCTTCGCGGTGGCGTTGCTCTGCTCGGGCCTGGCCTCGACCTCGGTGGGCAGCGCGGCCGGTGCGGAGGTGATGAACGGCTTGCTGCGTCGGCAGGTGCCGCTGCTGGTGCGTCGGGTCGTCACGGTGATCCCGGCCCTCGTCGTCCTGGCGCTGGGGGCTGAGCCGAGCGCGACCCTCGTCGTGTCACAGGTCGTGCTCTCCGTGGGCATCCCCTTCGCGCTGGTTCCGCTCGTGCGGCTCACGGCGAGCCGATCGGTCATGGGCGACCAGGCCAACCATCCGGCCACCACGGTGGCGGCCTGCCTCGTGGCGGTCTTCGTCATCGTCCTCAACCTGGCCCTGTTGTGGCTGACGCTCTTCCGTTGACGGATCGCCGGGCCGCTGTCGGTCGGGCGTCCTAGGCTGGGGTCGTGCCCGAGCTTCCTGAGGTCGAAGGTCTTGTCACCTTCCTGCGCGCCGAGACGGTCGGCGCCGTCGTCGCCGGTCTCGAGTTCGCCTCGATCTCGCTGCTCAAGACCTTCGACCCGCCCCCGTCCGCGGTGGCCGGTCTCACGGTCACGGGCGTCGAGCGTCACGGCAAGTGGATCGACCTCGACATCGACGGGCTGCACCTCGTGTTCCACCTCTCCAAGGGAGGCTGGGTGCGATGGTCGGAGAAGCTGGCCACCACACGCCTGAAGCTCGGCAACGGCCCGCTCGCGATGAGGTTCCGCCTCGATCGCGGCGACGGCCCGCACGTCGGCTTCGACCTCACCGAGGCCGGCACCCGCAAGGCCATGGCGGTGTACCTCGTGGGCGACCCGCTCGAGGTGCCGGCGATCGCCGCCCTCGGCCCCGACCCGTTGGTGCCGGGCTTCGACATCAGGCCCCTCGTCGAGGGTCGCCGCAAGCAGATCAAGGGCCTGCTGCGCGACCAGAAGGTCGTGGCGGGCATCGGCAACGCCTACAGCGACGAGATCCTGCACGTCGCGCGGCTCTCGCCCTTCGCCATCTCCGGACAGCTCGACGACGCCGAGCTCGAGCGCCTGCAGCAGTCGGTCGTCGAGGTGCTTGCCGACGCGGTCGAGGGGGCCTCGGGTCGTCCGGCGGCCGAGCTCAAGGACGCCAAGCGGCGCGGCATGCGGGTGCACGGGCGCACCGGCGAGGCCTGCCCGGTCTGCGGCGACACGGTGCGCGAGGTGGCGTTCGCCGACTCCTCGCTCCAGTACTGCCCGACGTGCCAGACGGATGGCAAGCTGCTCGCCAACCGCAGCACCTCGAAGTTCCTGAAGTAGCCCCCGCTCACACGTGGGCCGCGGTGCCTCCGGTGACCGAGAGCGACTGGCCCGTGATGCGGCTGGCCTGCTCGGAGCTGAGGAAGGCGACGAGGGCCGCCATCTCGCTCGGCTGGCCCATGCGCCCCAGCGGGATGTGGGCGGTCGCCTCGGCGGTGACCTGCTCGACCGTCTGCCCACGGCTGCCTGCGAGCCACTGCCAGTACGACGCGTTGCGCTCGGTCAGGATGCTGCCGGTCAGGATGTTGTTGACGGTGATGCCGTCGGCGGCAAGACGTGCCGCGAGCAGGCGGTGCATGCCGGCGACGGCCGGGCGCACGACGTTCGGGAGAACGTGCGGCAAGTGGGTCGCGGGCTCCCTGGCGACGTGCGAGCCGATGTTGAAGATGCGTCCCCAGCCCTGCGCCTGCATGTCGGGGATGCAGGCCCGGGCCAGTGCCCAGGACGAGACGAACAGCTGGCGGAACTCGTCGCGATAGTCCTGCGAGCCGAGGCTCGCGAAGGAGCCGGCGCCGGGGCCCTCGCCCTCGCGTGACACGTCGATGACGTGGCCGATGACGTTGCTGACGGCGATCTCGACCGGTCCGAAGTGCGCGCGGGTCTGCGCGACGACGTCCTCGACCCCGGCGGGGTCGGTCATGTCGGCGGCGACGGCGTGCACACGGCCCGGCGCGAAGGTCTCGATGTGCGCGGCCGTCTCCTCCAGGTTCGAGAGCGTGCGCGAGGCGATGACGACACGGGCGCCCTCGGTGGCGAGCAGCTCGGCGATGGCTCGTCCGATGCCGCGGCTTCCGCCGGAGACGATGGCAACACGTCCAGCAAGCTTGTAGTCCATGTCAGAACACTCCCGATCCGGCGCCGCCGTCGACGACCATGGTGATGCCGCTGAGGAATCCGGCACCGGCTGAGCACAGGAACACCGCGGCTGCGGCGACGTCCTCGTCGGTGGCGTCGCCACCACGCAGGACGGCGTTCGCGGTGACCCCGCCGGGGCCGAGCTCGCTCGTGACGACCTTGTGCAGACCGAGCATCCCGAGCGACACGACGGCGCCGAGCTCGTCCTGCTCGGCGTCAACGGACTTGGCCTGAGCGGAGCCGATCCAGACCAGGCGACCCCAGCCGCCGGTCGTCATCCGCTCGGCTGTGGCGCGGTACTCGGTGATCGTGTCGACCGCCTCGTCCCACGCGGAGTAGAGGTCGTCCACCCCGGTGCCCTCCAGCAGCGTGCTGCGCGGACGCCGTGAGCCGGCGACGATCACGATGGTCGCCTCGCGGTCGTCCGCGGCGACGACCTCGGCGCCCTCGGCGCTGAGCAGCCGTTCGCAGGCAGCGACGACCGGGTCGTCGTCCGCCCCGATCACGATCGCTCGGCGTCCTGCGATCTCGAGGTCCACGGCGTCTCCTGGGGTGTCGATCGGCTCTAGTCCACCACAGCAGGCCGCGTGAGCGTCCGGGGATGGGTGCCCCTTGTCTAGCAGCAAGCGCCGCTCGTGGACAAGCGCGGTCCGGCGTACCGTTCAGCGTCCGCGCAGGCGGTCGGTGATGCGTCGGTCGCGCTTGGTGGGGCGGCCCGCGCCGCGGTCGCGCAGCGGCATGAGCGCCACCTCCTCCTTCGGCGGAGGCGGAGGAGTGTGGTCGTCGAGGCACTCGGCCGCCACCGCTGCGGAGACCCGCTTCGAGATCAGCCTGGTGGCGACGACGATGCGGGTGCCGGCGTCGGTGAAGGCCTCGACCCGGTCGCCGACCTTGACCGACTGGGCGGGCTTGGCGCGCACGCCGTTGACGCGCACGTGGCCGGCCCGGCAGGCCGCCGAGGCGAGCGAGCGGGTGCGATAGAGCCGCACCGACCACGTCCAGACGTCGGTGCGCACGGTGGTCGGCTCCATGGGGTGACTCTAGGCTTCATCCATGACCCCCGACGACGTCCCCACCATCCCTGTCGCCGAGGGCGGCATCCGACTCGGGCAGTTCCTGAAGTTCGCCGACTTCGCCGAGTCCGGCTCGCAGGCGCGCGAGCTCATCGTGGGCGGTGACGTCAAGGTCGATGGTGAGGTCGAGACGCGTCGTGGGCGACAGCTGGCCACCGGGATGCTCATCGAGGTGCAGGTGCCGGGCGGCACGATGGCCGCCCGGGTCGGCTGACTCAGCCGAGCGCCACCAGGGTGACGGCGGTGGCGGCGAGGGCGAGACCCAGACCCTGCCACGGCTGCACCCGCTCCCGCAGCACGAGCGCCGCCAACAGCACCGTGCTCGCCGGGTAGAGCGACGAGATCACCGACACCACCGAGAGCAGGCCGTGGTGTGTGGCGTAGAGGAACGTGCTGGTGGCGGCTGCGCTGAGCGGGCCCATCGTGAGAGCCCACCAGGAGGCGCGCATCCGGGGCACCCATGTCTGGTGCATGACCGTGGCGGTGATGATGACGCCGAGCACCGACGTGGCCTGCGTCAGGGCGAGCGGGTAAAGGCCCGCGTCGTGGGTCATCTGGCCGAGGCAGACGAACAGCAGGCCGAAGCCGAGGCCTGCGAGACTGCCGTCGAGCACCCCGCCGCGGTGGGCCGCGTCGGCATCGTCGACCCGCGAGATCAGGGCGATGGCGGGGAACGCGCACACGATGCCGATGGCGGCGATGACGGCAGGCCGGTCGCCGAGCCCCAGTCCGACCGCGACCGGGAGCAGGGCCGTGCCGATCGCCGAGAGCGGCGCGACGACACCCATCCGCGCGGAGGAGAGGCCGCGGTAGAGGAAGGCCGTGCCGAACCCGGCGCCCAGGCCGGCGAGAACGCCCCAGGCGAAGTCGCTGCCCTTGGGGTCGCCGCCGACGAAGATGGCCAGCGCCAGAGTGCACGCCCCCGACGATGCCTGGCCGACGACGGCGACCTGCCAGGCCGAGGCGCGCTTGGCGAAGATGCCCCCGAGGAAGTCGGAGATCCCGTACGAGAGCGCGGAGATCAACGACAGGACGAGGGCCACGCGAGCATCGTAGGGCGATCGGCTGTTGTCCCGCTGGCTACGCTGGGCACATGAAGCTGGGAGGCGCTGCGGGCGCCGGACGACGCGCCAACGAGGCGTTCGACCGCATGGCCTCGCAGGTCGACGACAACACCGGCGAGGTGGCCGCACGGGCCGCGCGGGTCATCGAGGTGGCGGTGCGGGTGCTGCGCATCCCCACCCTCGTACTGCTCGTCGTGCCGGTCCCGTTCGTGCTCGCCACGCTGGCGCTCGCCGCCAGCTGGGAGGGTGCCGCGCGCGTCCTCGGGCTCGTCGTGGGCGTCGCGATGGCGCTCGTCTCGCTCGCCTTCGGGGCCCGTCGTCACCGTGTCCTGCGGGCGGTCGACGAGCCGACCGCGCTTGCCACCGAGCTCGGCATCATGGTCAGCCTCAGCGGCAAGGTCGTCGAGACGCGGGGAGCGCTCGAGCAGATCGCCGGCGGCGGGGGCTGGCGGGTCTTCTCGCGCCTGGGCGGCCTCTGGAAGGGCGCGGGCATGACCGGCCGCTGGATCGAGGGCATCGGCGACCTCCCCCGTGCGAAGTACTTCGCACCACCCAAGATCGGCACGACCGTCTTCGTCACGGTCGCGGCCCTGTGGCTCGTCCCGATCTCGATCGTCGTCACGCTCTTCGCCGCCATCGGCTCCCTCGCCTCCGCCTTCTAAACCCCTCCCCGAGATTTGGTGGGTCAACCACCACCTCGGGGCGGTGCGGTGGTGGTTTACCCAGCAAATCTCGGGGAGGAGAGGAGGGGCTGGATGGCTGGTGCGTACCAGCGCGCCAGGTCGTCCACGGATGCTGTCGCCACCGGGTCGAGACGCACGACGTAGCGCATCGTGGCCATCCCGATGAGCTGCGCCGCCACCAGGGTGGCACGCAGCTCGACGTCCTCGCCCTCGATCGTGTCGGCCAGGGCGCTCACCAGGACGTTGCGCGCCAGCTGCAGCATCGGCGCCTGGGGGTCGTCCCCGGCGATCGTCGTGCGGACGAGCGCGCTGAACACCTCGTGGTGAGGGTCCCAGGCGTCGCAGAACGTCCGCACCAGGCGCTCGGCCATCCCTTCGACGCCGCCGGCGACAACCGACTCGATCTTCGCGACCGGATCGACCGGAAGCTCCATCGTGGCGACGAGCAGGGGGGCCTTGCCGCCGAAGTAGTGGCTGATCAGGCTTGGGTCGACGCCGGCCTCACGGGCGATCGCACGCAGGGAGGCCCCCGCGAAGCCCTTGGCGGCGAACTGGGTCCGGGCGGCCGCCAGGATCGCTGATCGTCGGTCGTCGGTCTCGCCGGCTGGCGGACGTCCGCGTCCGCGTCGTGCCGTGTTCATGCGGTGCGACGGCGCAGCGTGAGCGATGCCACGCACAGGGCGAGGATGCTGCAGCCCAGGAGCACCGCGAGATCGATCCACATCGCGGAGGTGAAGCCGTTCGCGTTCGCCAGCTCAGTGAAGGCGTCGGTGGCATAGCTGAGCGGCAGGACGTCGGAGAGTGCGTGCAGGACGTCGGGCATCCTCTCGCGGGGAGTGAGCAGCCCGCACAGCAGGATCTGGGGCACCACGACCAGTGGCATGAACTGCACGGCCTGGAACTCGGTTGCCGCGAACGCGGACATCAGCAGGCCCAGCGCCGTCCCGAGCACGGCGTCGACGACGGCGAACAGCAGGATCGCCCATGGGCTGTCGACCTCGAGGCCGAGGCCCCACAGGGCCACGGCGGTGCTGACGAGCGCCTGCACGAGCGCCGCGACCCCCAGGGCGAGGGCGTAGCCGCCGATCAGCTCGCCTCGGCGCAGGGGAGTGGTCAGCAGCCGCTCGAGCGTGCCGGACGTCCGCTCGCGCACCATCGTCACGGAGGTCACGAGGAACATCACGATGAAGGGGAACAGCCCGAGCATCTGTGGGCCGATGCGCTCGAACACCTGCGGGCTCGCGTCGAAGACGTACCGGAAGAACAGCATGAGCACCGCCGGCACGAGCACGATCAGGGCGACGCTGCGTCGGTCGTGGGTCAGCTGCTGGAGCACGCGCGCGGCGGTCGCGAGCAGGCCTCTCATGCCGCGTTCCGCTCCGCGAGCACCAGGAAGGCCTCCTCGAGGTCGTCCGTGCCCGCCTGGCTGCGCAAACCGTCGGGTGAGTCGTCGGCGATGAGGCGTCCCTCGCGCATCAGCAGCACCCGGTCGCAGCGCCCGGCCTCGTCCATCACGTGGCTCGAGACGAGCAGGGTGCGGCCGTCGGCGGCCAGCTCGTCGAACAGCTTCCAGAGGTCACGACGCAGGACAGGGTCGAGTCCGACCGTGGGCTCGTCGAGCAGCAGCACTTGAGGATCGGCCAGCAGTGCGGCAGCGAGTGAGACGCGGGTGCGTTGGCCGCCGGAGAGCCGTCCTGTGAGCTCATCGGCCTTCGGCGTGAGGGCGACGTGGTCGAGGGCCTCGCGGACTGCAGCCTTGTCGGCTCCTGCGAGGGCTGCGAAGTAGGCGAGGTTCTGGCGGACCGTCAGGTCGGGGTACACCGAGCTGGCCTGTGTCACATAGGCCACGAGGCTTCGGGTGGCGGGTGATCCGGCTGGATGGCCGAGCACCGTGACGCCGCCGCTGCGGACCTTCTGGATGCCGGCGAGGCAGCGGATGAGTGTCGTCTTGCCGCAGCCGCTGGGCCCGACCAGGCCCGTCACCGACCCGCCCGGAATGGTGAGCGAGAGGCGGGGGATCACCATCGTGCCTCCCCGGACCACGGTGAGGTCGGAGACCTCGATCGGCTGATTATTCATCATCTGTTGAATATATGTCGGAGGCCGCGAGACGTCAACGGGCGCCTCGTCCGTCCAGGCGGCTGTGGCAGGATCGAGTGACCCCGATCACACCAGGAGCTCTCATGGTCGACCTCATCCTTCTGCACGGCGGATCGCACGGATCGTGGTGCTGGAGACCACTCCTGGACGAACTCGAGGCAGACAAGGGCGGTCTCGACCGGGTGATCACCCTCGACATGCCGGGCTGTGGAACCAAGCGAGGGCGCGACACGTCCGGCCTCACGCTCGCCGACGTCGCCCGTGAGCTCAACAACGACGTCCGCGCTGCCGGCATCGAGGGCGGCATCCTGCTGGGCCACTCCATCGCCGGTATCGTCGTGCCGCTGATGCCGATCCAGGAGCCCTCGCTCTACTCGCGGGTCGTCTACCTCACGGCCTCGCTGCCCGAGGAAGGCCAGACCATCATGCAGATGATGGGCTCCACGTTGCATGGCGAGGACCCGGCCGAGGTCGGCTGGCCTATCAGCCCCGCGACGTCGACCCCCGACGAGCTCAACGAGGCGATGTTCTGCCGCGATCTCGACGAGGCGACGAAGACCTGGCTCCTGGGGGAGGTGGCGCTCGACGCCACGCCGCTGGCGGTGATGAGCGAGCCCGCCACTCGTGCCGGCTACGACGGCCTCGTGCCCGCGAGCTTCATCCTGACCCAGCGCGACGACATCCTGCCGCCAGAGTGGCAGCGCCGTTTCGCCGAGCGCGGCGGCTGCGAGGAGATCATCGAGATCGACACACCCCACGAGCCTTTCGTGTCGCACCCCGCCGTCCTGGCGGGTGTGCTGCGCAGCCTGCGCTGACTGTGGGCCCGTCTTCGCCGTGTCCTCCGGCCGTCCGCGGAGCATGATGGTGTCGTCGGACACCAAGGAGTCGGTACACCATGAATGACAGCCCTTCCATCGTTGTCGTCGGCGCGGGGCTCACTGCCGCCAAGGCCGTCGAGACCCTGCGCCAGGACGGCTTCGCCGGCGCCATCACCCTGATCGGCGACGAGCAGGAGCGGCCCTACGAGCGTCCGGGGCTCTCGAAGAGCTACCTGCAGGGCAAGTCGGCGTCCGACGACCTCTTCGTCCACCCTGACGCATGGTACGCCGAGCACGACGTCGACACCCACTTCGGCGACGCGGCCACGGCGATCGACCGTGAGCACCGCACGGTCACACTCGCCTCGGGTGCGAGCATCGGCTACGACCAACTGCTCCTTGCCACCGGCTCGCGGCCGAACACGCTGCAGGTCCCGGGCGCCGACCTCGCGGGCGTCTTCTCGCTGCGACGCATCGCCGACAGCGACCAGATCCGGGCCGCCTTCGCCGACGCGACGAGGCTCGTCGTGATCGGCGCGGGCTGGATCGGTCTCGAGACGGCGGCCGCCGCACGCGAGGCGGGCCTCGAGGTCACCGTCCTCGCGCAGGGCCCGCTGCCCCTGGGACGCGTGCTGGGCGCGGAGCTCGGCGAGTACTTCGCCGCGTTGCACCGCAAGAACGGTGTCGACCTGCGGACGTCCGTGTCAGTCACCGAGCTCGTGGGCACACAGGGACGCGTGAGCGCCGTCCGCGTAGGGCCTGACGAGCTTCCCGCCGACATGGTGATCGTCGGTGTCGGCATCTCGCCCAACGTCGAGCTCGCCGTCGAGGCCGGTCTCGACGTCGTGAACGGCATCGTCGCCGACGAGAGGCTGCGCACGTCGGACCCGCTGATCTTCGCCGCGGGCGACGTCGCCAACGCCCGCAACACGGCGTTCGGCGCCAACCTGCGGGTCGAGCACTGGGACAACGCCATGCGCCAGGGCGTGATGGTGGGTCGGTCGATGCTCGAGCAGCCGGTCGCCTACGACTGGCAGCCGTACTTCTACACCGACCAGTACGACCTCGGCATGGAGTACGTGGGCCGGAGCGAGGCCGACGACGACGTCGTCATCCGCGGCGACAAGGACAGCGGCGAGTTCATCGTGTTCTGGCTGCGTGACGGCAGGCTGACCGCCGGGATGAACGTCAACGTGTGGGACGTCAACGACGACATCCGGGCACTGATCGGCCAGCGGGTCGACCCCGCGGCGCTCGCCGATCCGGACGTCGCTCTGGGCGACCTGGCCTGACCGCCCGACCGGCGGCGGAATGAACGCTCGCCGTCGCCGGTTGGCACCCTCGTGAGCCTTCTCTTCGAGCCCCTGACCCTGCGTGGCGTCACCGCGCGCAATCGCATCTGGGTCGCGCCGATGTGCCAGTACAGCTGCACCGACCACGACGGCATGCCGAACGACTGGCACCTGGTGCACCTGGGCGGGTACGCGACCGGTGGCTTCGGGCTGGTGCTCACCGAGGCGACCGCGGTCGTCCCCGAGGGGCGCATCAGCCTCGAGGACGCCGGCATCTGGTCCGACGAGCACGTCGCTCCCTGGCGCCGCATCGTCGACTTCTTGCACGCGCAGGGCGCCGTCGCCGGCATGCAGCTGGCCCACGCCGGCCGCAAGGCGTCGACCTACGGCCCCGGTCTCGGCGGTCCCGGCAGCCTGGCCGAGGGCGACGGGGCCTGGCCGACGTTGTCGTCGACCGATCAGGCGTTCACGGGTCTCGACGCGCCGCGCTCGATGACGCTCGACGACATCGCCGCCGTGCCGCTGGCCTTCGCCGAGGCGGCACGTCGCGCTGACGAGGCCGGGTTCGACGTCGTCGAGCTGCACGCCGCGCACGGCTACCTGCTGCACCAGTTCGCATCCCCGCTCGTCAACGACCGCACCGATGAGTACGGCGGCTCGTTCGAGAACCGCACGCGGCTCGTGGTCGAGGTCGTCGACGCCGTGCGGGCCGTGTGGCCCGACGACAAGGCGCTGTTCGTCCGCTTCTCCGCGAGTGACTGGGCACCCGGTGGCTGGGACGTCGCACAGACCGCGCGGCTGTCAGCGCTCGTCAAGCAGCATGGCGTCGACCTCATCGACGTCTCGTCGGGTGGGGCGGTGCCCGAGCAGCAGATCGAGATCGGCCCGGGGTACCAGGTGCCGTTCGCGCACGCTGTGCGTGACGAGGCCGTGGTGCCGGTCGCCGCGGTCGGCCTGATCACCGATCCGGCGCATGCCGAGGCGGTGCTCGCCGACGGGTCGGCCGACGCCGTCCTGCTTGGCCGAGCGGCCCTGCGCGAGTCGGCCTGGCCGCTGCGTGCGGCCCATGAGCTCGGCCTGCGTCCCCGTCAGGCGCCCTACCCGCGTCAGTACCGAGGAGCCCCCTGGAGCTGACCCGCCGCTGCCTCGTCGTCGGCGCGGCAGCGGCCGATAGGCTGGTGCCGTGACCGATGCCCCGACGTTCGACACCACGACGAAGCAGCTCGACACGGTCGATGTCGCTGCCCAGACACCGCAGCGTGAGCTCCCCTGGTCCGAGCTGGGCCTGAAGGCCGACGAGTACGAGAGCATCGTCGAGATCCTCGGCCGGCGGCCCACGGGCGCCGAGCTGGCGATGTACTCGGTGATGTGGAGCGAGCACTGCTCGTACAAGTCCAGCAAGGTGCACCTGAAGAAGTTCGGCGACCTTCCGCAGGTGACCCCGCTGGGCAAGACGCTGGCGGGCATCGGCGAGAACGCGGGTGTCATCGACATCGGGCAGGGCTACGCCGTGACGTTCAAGGTCGAGTCGCACAACCACCCCAGCTACGTCGAGCCCTACCAGGGCGCGGCCACCGGTGTCGGCGGCATCGTCCGCGACATCCTCGCGATGGGCGCCCGGCCGGTCGCGATCATGGACCCCCTGCGCTTCGGCCCACTCGACGCCCCTGACACCCGGCGCGTGCTGCCGGGCATCGTGGCCGGCGTCGGCGGGTACGGCAACTGCCTCGGCCTGCCCAACATCGGCGGTGAGGTCGTCTTCGACGAGACCTACGTCGGCAACCCCCTGGTGAACGCCCTCTGCGTGGGGGTGCTCAGGCACGAGGACCTCCACCTGGCGCACGCGTCCGGCGTCGGCAATCAGGTCGTCCTCTACGGAGCGCGCACGGGCGGCGACGGCATCGGCGGTGTCTCGGTGCTCGCGTCCGAGACCTTCGACGCCGACGGGCCCGCCAAGCGTCCGAGCGTCCAGGTGGGCGACCCCTTCATGGAGAAGCTGCTCATCGAGTGCACCCTCGAGCTGTTCAAGGCCGGGGTCGTCGCGGGCATCCAGGACCTCGGCGGCGCGGGCCTGTCGTGCGCCACGAGCGAGCTCGCCTCGGCCGGCGACGGCGGCATGCACGTCGAGCTCGACACCGTCCCGCTGCGCGACTCGACGCTCTCGCCTGAGGAGATCCTCATGAGCGAGTCGCAGGAGCGCATGATGGCCGTCGTCGAGCCGCAGCATCTCGAGTCGTTCATGGCGATCTGCGCCAAGTGGGACGTCGAGGCGGTCGTGGTCGGCGAGGTCACCGATGGCGACCACCTCGTCATCGACTGGCACGGGCAGACCATCGTCGACGTGCCGCCGCGCTCGGTCGCGCACGACGGCCCCACCTACGACCGGCCGGTCGCCCGTCCGGCCTGGCAGGACGCCTTGCAGGCCGACGGGGCCGAGTCGCTCCCGCGGCCCACGTCAGGTGACGAGCTGCGTGCCGCGCTGATCCAGATCGCGGCCTCGCCCAACCAGGCCGACAAGTCGTGGGTCACCGACCAGTACGACCGCTACGTCCAGGGCAACACGGTGCTGGCCCAGCCCGAGGACGCCGGCATCGTGCGGGTCGACGCCGAGACCGGCCTGGGTGTCGCCGTCTCGACCGACTGCAACGGCCGTTTCGCGAAGCTCGACCCGTACGTGGGCGCGCAGCTCGCGCTCGTCGAGGCCTACCGCAACGTCGCCGTCACCGGCGCGCTGCCGCTGGCGGTCACCGACTGCCTCAACTTCGGCTCGCCCGAGGACCCGGGTGTCATGTGGCAGTTCGAGCGGGCCACCCACGGGCTCAAGGACGCCTGCGAGGTGCTGGGCATCCCGGTCACCGGCGGCAACGTGTCGTTCTACAACCAGACCGGCGACACACCGATCCTGCCGACCCCTGTCGTGGGTGTGCTCGGCGTCATCGACGACGTCACGCAGCGTGTTCGTCAGGGCTTCGTCGGCGAGGGGCACCACGTGCTCGTCCTGGGCGAGACGCGCGACGAGCTCTCGGGCTCGACGTGGGCCGACGTCGTCCACAGCCACCTCGGCGGCATGCCGCCGGTCGTCGACCTCGAGGCCGAGCAGGCCCTGGCAGCGCTGATGGTCGCCGCCACCAAGGCGGGTCTGCTCGAGGCCGCGCACGACCTCTCCGACGGCGGCCTGGGCATGGCTCTCGTCGAGGCCGCACTGCGTCACGACGTGGGTGTCTCGGTGTCGCTCGACGACCCGTTCATCGAGCTGTTCAGCGAGTCGTCCGCGCGGGCGATGGTCGTCGTCGCCGAAGCGCGTCACGACGAGTTCGTCGCGCTGGCCGAGACGCATGGTGTCGAGCTCGCGTCGATCGGTCGCACAGGTGGTGCCGCCGTCGTCGTCGAGGGTCAGTTCACGCTGCCCGTCGCCGAGGTGCGCGCCGCCTGGAAGGCCACTCTCCCGGCCATCCTCGGCCCCACCCTCTAACCGCGCCCCCCTCGCGAGAGACTTCTGCCCCGCTCGCGAGAGAGAAATGCCGCATAAGTCTCTCCTCGGCGGTGCACAACTCTCTCGCGAGCGGGGGGCTAGAGGAGGGTGCGGAGGGCGGCGTCGGAGGCCAGCAAGGCTTCGCGGTCATGGGTGGACGACGAGGCGAGCAGCTCATCGGCGCCGGTGCGCTCTGCGAGCTGCTCGAGACGCCGCCGCACCGTGGCCTCGCTGCCGAGCAGCCCGGACGCGAGGGTCCGCTCGACCCGTGAGCGCACCTGGGACGTCCAGGCCTGCGCGCGGATGGACGCCACCGACTCGAGGGGCCCGAACTCGCCCGTCTGGCGCGAGCGCGCCAGGGCCCATGCCTCGGGCAGCATGAGCTCCCGCGCGGTCGCGTCGTCGTCGGCGACGAGCACGTCGAGCGAGACGATGACCGAGGGGCGTTCGGCGCGCTCGGACGGCCGGAAGTCGCTCCGGTAGCGCTCGAGCTCCTCGATCGGTCCGTCGCCGAAGAGCATGGGGCCGCCCACGACGGCGGGCAGTCCCAGTCGCGCGGCCGTCTCGAGCCCGCTGCCCGTGGCGAGCACGAACAGCGGCACCCGCGAGGACGTCTTGGGCCGCGCCGTCACCTCGGCGGTGCCGTCGAGGTACGACCGCAGCTCGACGAGGTCGTCCGCGAAGCGCTCGCCCGCCCCGTCGTCCTGACGCAGCGCCGCCCGGACGGGCGCGGTGAAGCCGAGCGACCGCCCGAGCCCGGCGTCGATGCGCCCCGGGTGGAGCGCCTCGAGCATCAGCAGCTGCTCGGCCACGACGAACGGCTGGTGGTTGGGGAGCATGATGCCTCCCGACCCGAGCCGGATGCGCTGGGTGTGGGCTCCGATGGCTGCCAACAGCACCGCCGGCGACCCGCTCGCGATGCCGGGGACGGCATGGTGCTCGGCGACCCAGAAGCGGTGGTAGCCGAGCGCCTCGGCATGGACGGCACGCTCGATCGAGCCCGTGAGGCCGACGGCGTCGGGCTGGCCGGCGCGGGTACGTGAGCGGTCGAGCAGGGAGAGCAGCACGTCCAGGTCAACGACGCGGGGACCCTGCCTCTTCCGCAGTAGGCTGACGGCATGGCTCGCCGGCTCCTTCCGCTTCCCGCGGACGAGGTGGACGAGCGCCTCGGGCGTCTGGACGACGGCACCGCCGGGCGCGACGACGTCAAGGCTCTCACCAAGCACTTCCTCGCGGTGCTCGTCGAGCTGGCGCCGGGTGCGAGCGTAGAGGTGCGCGTGCCGCCCTTCGCCGCCGTGCAGTGCATCGCCGGCGGCCGTCACACCAGGGGCACGCCGCCTGCCGTGGTCGAGATGGATGCCCCGACCTGGATCGCGCTCGCCCGTGGTCGTCTCGCCTGGCCCGACGCCACCGTGCGGGCGTCCGGTGAGCGCTCCGACCTGTCGCCGCTGCTACCCCTCGTGTGACGTCCGTCGAGGCCCGAATCCGATGCCTCGCCTCCGTGTGGCCCTCGCGGTCGGGGTGGCACGTGCATTACGCTCGTGGCAGCGTGGCCCCGGCTCCAATCCCCTGGAGAGCCGGGGCCACGCGCTGATGTGGCGGGTGTCGCAAGGTTCGTCCTGAGCCCCTCATAAACCCCCGGAAATTGGGACGTGCGCCTCTCGCCCCCTACACTGGGAGCGTGCCACGCGGAGACGGACGTCTGACCCACGAGCTCGACCCGAACGACCGCGGACCCCAGGACGCCTGCGGCGTCTTCGGTGTCTGGGCCCCCGGTGAGGAAGTCGCCAAGCTCGCCTATTACGGCATCTATGCCTTGCAGCACCGCGGCCAGGAATCAGCCGGCATCGCGGTCAGCAACGGCCGGCAGATCCTCGTCTACAAGGACATGGGCCTCGTGTCCCAGGTCTTCAACGAGGCGACCCTCGAGTCGCTCACCGGCTCGATCGCCATCGGCCACGCGCGCTACTCCACCACCGGCGCGAGCGTCTGGCAGAACGCCCAGCCGACCTTCCGCCCCACCGCCACCGGCGCCGTGGCGCTGGCGCACAACGGCAACCTCACCAACACCCACGACCTCGTGCAGCTCGTCGAGGAGCGCACCGAGCCGATCACCAGCCGCAACAAGGGCGAGTCCTCCACGACCGACACCGCCGTGATGGCCACCCTGCTCTCGTCCTATCCCGACCGCTCGGTCGAGGAGGCGGCGCTCGAGGTGCTGCCGAAGCTGCGGGGCGCCTTCTCCCTGGTCTTCATGGACGAGAACACGCTGTACGCGGCGCGCGACCCGCAGGGCATCCGCCCGCTCGTGCTCGGCCGCCTCGAGCGGGGCTGGGTCGTGGCCAGCGAGACCGCCGCCCTCGACATCGTCGGCGCCTCCTACATCCGCGAGATCGAGCCGGGCGAGTTCGTGGCGATCGACGAGAAGGGCCTGCGCTCCGAGCGCTTCGCGCCGGCCGCGCCCAAGGGCTGCCTCTTCGAGTTCGTCTACCTCGCGCGTCCCGACACCGTCATCTCCGACAAGCGGGTGCACACCGTCCGCGCCGAGATCGGACGTCGACTGGCCCGTCAGTTCCCGGTCGAGGCCGACCTCGTCATCCCCGTCCCGGAGTCGGGCACCCCGTCGGCCATCGGCTACGCCGAGGAGAGCGGCATCCCGTTCGGTCACGGCCTGGTCAAGAACTCCTATGTCGGTCGCACGTTCATCCAGCCCTCGCAGACCATCCGCCAGCTCGGCATTCGGCTCAAGCTCAACCCCCTGCGCGACGTCATCGCCGGCAAGCGCCTGGTGGTCGTCGACGACTCCATCGTGCGTGGCAACACGCAGCGCGCCCTCGTGCGAATGCTGCGCGAGGCCGGTGCCGCCGAGGTCCACGTGCGCATCTCGAGCCCGCCGGTCAAGTGGCCCTGCTTCTACGGCATCGACTTCGCCTCTCGCGCCGAGCTCATCGCCAATGGCATCTCGGTCGATGAGATCTGCCGCTCGATCGATGCCGACTCCCTCGCCTACGTCGACCTCGACGAGCTCGTCGAGGCCACCGAGGTGCCCAAGGACAACCTCTGCCGTGCGTGCTTCGACGGCATCTACCCCGTGGCGCTGCCCGAGGACGACCTCATCGGCAAGCACCTCCTCGAGGCCCCCGCCCACTCCTCCCTGAAGGTGATCCAGTGACGTCCTACGCCGCGGCCGGTGTCTCCATCGAAGAGGGCGACCGCGCGGTCGAGCTCATGAAGGAGTGGGTCGAGAAGGCTCGCCGTCCCGAGGTCGTGGGTGGCATCGGTGGCTTCGCCGGACTGTTCGACGCCTCGGCTCTGAAGTCCTACACCCGTCCGTTGCTCGCGACGTCGGCCGATGGCGTGGGCACCAAGGTCGCGATCGCCCAGCGCATGGACGTCCACGACACCATCGGCTACGACCTCGTCGGGATGCTCGTCGACGACCTCGTCGTCTGCGGCGCCGAGCCGCTCTTCCTCACCGACTACATCGCCTGCGGCAAGGTCGTGCCCGAGCGCATCGCCGACATCGTCAAGGGCATCGCCCAGGCGTGCGCTGAGTCGGGCACCGCGCTGCTCGGCGGCGAGACGGCCGAGCACCCCGGGCTCCTCGAGCCCGACGAGTACGACATCGCCGGGTCCACCACCGGTGTCGTCGAGGCCGGTCGGCTGCTGGGCGCCGAGCTCGTGCGTCCCGGTGACGTCGTCATCGCGATGGCCTCCTCGGGACTGCACTCCAACGGCTACTCGCTCGTGCGCCATGTCTTCTTCTCCCAGGCCGGCTGGCAGCTCGACCGCGAGGTGCCCGAGCTCGGTGGCACGCTGGGCCACACGCTGCTCACGCCGACGCGGCTCTACACGCTGCCCTGCCTGGCCCTCGCCGACGGCGTCGAGGTCCATGCGATGTCACACATCACCGGGGGAGGGCTCGCCGCGAACCTCGCACGCGTCGTCCCCGAGACCGTCTCGGTGCGTGTCGACCGCTCCACCTGGGCGCTCCCGCCGATCTTCTCGCTGGTGGGTGAGCTGGGCGGTGTGGCGCAGTCCGATCTCGAACAGGCCCTCAACATCGGAGTCGGCATGATGGCCGTCGTGGCGCCTGATGCCGCTGACGCCGCCGTGCGTCTGCTGGCCGAGCACGGCGTCGACGCCTGGATTGCCGGCGAGGTCGCCGAGGCCGGCGTTCACGGCCCCGGAGGCACTGTCACGCTTGCCGGTTCGCACGCCTGAACACGCTGGCGGGGGTCGCTTCGGCATTCCTCAGGGTCTTTCGGTACGCTGGACCCACGAGATACTGACGAACTATTCCTGTGCGAGGGGGTCGAACCTGATGGGTCGCGGCCGTGCAAAAGCGAAGCAGACGAAGGTCGCACGCGACCTGAAGTACCGTACGTTCGATACGGACTTCACCGATCTTCAACGAGAGCTCCACGGAGAGTCGGGTGAACCGATCCCCGATCAGTACGCCGATCTTGCCGATCAGCGAGAGGATCCGGCCGCCAGCTGAGCGGCCGACCTCCTTCCACCCTCAGGTCGCCGGCATCCACATCGACCGCAGACGACCGATGTCGCGCATGCGCTTCTCGGCCATGCGGTCAGCCGCGATGGAGGGCGCGAGGCCCTCGCTCGCGGCGTGCTCGAGCACACCGAGCGTCGTGTCGAAGATGGTCGTGGCGCGAGCCTTCGCCCGCTCGAAGTCGAAGCCGTCGAGCTCGTCGGCCACCTGGATCAGGCCGCCGGCGTTGACGCAGTAGTCGGGGGCGTAGGTGATGCCCCGCTCCTCGAGGCGCTTCTCGATGCCGTCGTGCGCCAGCTGGTTGTTGGCCGCGCCGCACACGATGCGAGCGCTCAGTGCCTCGACGACGTCCTCGTTCAGCGCACCGCCGAGCGCGCAAGGGGCGTAGACGTCGAGCTGCTCGTGCACGAGGGCCGCGGTGTCGGGCACGGCCCGGATGCCGGGGTAGAGCTCCCGCAGGGTCGAGACAGCCGCGCCGTCGACATCGGTCACGACCACCTGGGCGTCCTCGGCCACGAGGTGCTCGACGAGATGACGTCCGACCTTGCCCACCCCGGAGATGCCCACGGCGCGCCCGGCCAGCGAGGTGTCGCCCCACACGTGGGCGGCCGCGGCACGCATGCCCTGGTGGACGCCGAAGGCGGTCAGCACCGAGGAGTCGCCGGCGCCGCCGTGCTCGACGGTGCGGCCCGTGACGAAACGGCTCTCGCGGGCGATGACGTCCATGTCGGGGCTGAACGTGCCGACGTCGCAGGCGGTGTAGTAGCGGCCGGCGAGGGACTCCACGAAGCGTCCGTAGGCGCGCAACAGGGCCTCGGTCTTCTGGGTGCGCGGGTCGCCGATGATGACGGCCTTGCCGCCACCGAGGTCGAGCCCGGCGAGTGAGGCCTTGTAGGCCATGCCCTGGCTGAGGTTGAGGACGTCGGCGAGGGCGTCCTGCTCGGAGGCATAGGGGTAGAAGCGGGTGCCGCCCAGCGCCGGTCCGAGGGCCGTCGAGTAGACGGCGATGATCGCCCGGAGGCCGGAGTCCTCGTCGTGGCAGAACACGACGTGCTCGTGGTGGGTGCCGAAGGCGGAGACAGTGGTTCGGTCGGTCACGGTGGTGCTCCCCTCGGCGGACCACGGGGCGGGGTCGTCGCCTTTCGACTCTACTCGCGCGCCGACGACGCCACGTGGTGGCCGCAACAGCCGGTCGCCACTGTTGGCTTCAGCACATTTGTCTAAATGAATTGACTCATGGGTCGGGTTCCGGCCATAGTGAGGTCAGACGCGAAAAGCATTCGCTTACCGAGAGGCGTTCGACGTGGCTCCAGCCAGCAACGACACCGTCGGCGCCACCCCGAGTGCGACGGCTTGGCCTCGCGCTTGACCCCGAACGCGTAGCGCCGCACGAATTCCTCCATTCGTGCGGCGTTACGTCATGTCCGGGCCCGAGCGATGCGTCGAGCGGTGAGGCTCAGCCGACGCCGCCGCGCGCGGCGACGTCAGTGGCCGGCACCTCGTCGTCAGGGCCGAGCTCGTCCTCGTCGAAGTCGCCCTCGGCGGTGAGGCGCCGCAATGGCAGCGCGAGCACGGCGGCGATGAGGCAGGTGGCCGCCGAGCCCCAGAAGATCAGCTGGAAGGAGCTCATGGCCGGGTGGGACTCGCCGGCGATCGAGATGGTGCCGACGCTGACCGCGACCCCGACGGCGGCGCTCGACATCGAGGTGCCGACGGAGCGCAGGAGCGTGTTGAGGCCGTTCGCCGAGGCCGTCTCGGTGACCGGTACCGCGCGCATGATGAGGGTCGGCATCGCGGAGTAGGTCAGCGAGGTGCCGATGCTGACGAGCATCGCGCCGATGACGATCTGGGCCAGGTCGTGGCTGAGGAAGACGCGTGCCACGTAGAAGACCGACATGATGAGAGCGCCGGCCAGGAGCGTCGTGTGGGCGCCGAAGCGGCGGGTCACGGCGGCGGAGACGGGGGCGAGCGCACCGAAGATCAATGCCGTCGGAGCCAGCCAGAGGCCGCTCTCGACCATCCCGAGCCCGAGTCCGTAGCCCGTCGAGGTGGGCAGCTGCAGCAGCTGTGTGGTGATCAGCATGTTGCCGAACATCGCGAAGCCGACGAGCACCGAGGCGGTGTTGACGAGCAGCACGGCCGGACGTCGCGCGACCCGGATGTCGACGAGCGGGCGGGGCACCCGGAGCTCGAGGGGCACCCAGGCGAGCAGCAGGAGCAGTCCTCCGAGGCCGAGCCCGATCGTCCACGGATCGCCCCAGCCCCAGACGCCGCCCTTGGAGATGGCCAGCAGCAGCGAGGTGAGCGCGACCGTGAGCCCGACGGCGCCGCGGTAGTCGAAATGGCCGGGGGAGAGCACGGGCGACTCGGGAAGCACCAGCAGGACGAACACGAGCATCACCATGCCCGCGCCGGCCGTCACCCAGAAGATCGCGTGCCAGTCGGTGCTGTTGGCGATGATGCCGGCCAGCGGCAGGCCGGCGCCGGCCCCGACGGCGAGCGTCGCGCTCATCAGGGCGACGCCGAGCGGGACGGTGTCCTTGGGCAGCTCGTCGCGCATGATCGCGATGCCCACCGGGATGAGCGCCATGCCCACGCCCTGGAGGGTGCGGCCGGTGACCACGGTGAGGAGCGAGTCGCTGAAGGCGCCGACGAAGGAGCCGGTGATGGAGAACATCAGGCAGAGGATGATCATCCGGCGCTTGCCGAACATGTCGGCGAGGCGGGACACGACCGGGGTGGAGACGGCGCCAGCCAGCAGGGTGGAGGTCACGAGCCAGGAGGCGTTGTCGGTGCTGGTGTCGAGCAGCCGCGGCAGCTCGGGGAGGACCGGGACGACGAGCGTCTGTTGCAGGGCGACGACGGTGCCGCACAGGCACAGGGCAGCGACGATGAGCCCGGTGGACAGGCGTGAGCGGACTTCTTCGGTGGGGATGGACATTACTGCGTTTGCCATACGGATCCTCGCCGAAGCCGTCCACAGTGCCGCATCATGACTCGAACCGGCAGAGCGTCGGTCGACCGAGCGGCGGGCGTGGCTTCATCCCGTCTCAAATGTGTCAATGAGGTTACTGTTATGTCTATCACACCGCGGCCTGTGATGCCTTCTGCAAGCGTGGCATCCAGTCGTCCGCCTGACTAGGAGAACCAGTGAACGATTCCCAGACATCTGCAGCGGGTCTCGGCAACGAGGACGTCCTCGTCGAGATGCGCGGCAACGTCATGCTCGTGACGATCAACCGCCCCGATGCGCGCAACGCGGTCAACGAGGCGGTCTGCCTCGGGGTCGGCGACGCCCTCACCGCGGCCGATGAGGACCCCGAGGTCCGGGTCGTCGTGCTGACGGGCGCCGGTGACAAGGCGTTCTGCGCCGGCGCCGACCTCAAGGCGATCATGCGTGGCGAGCGCATCATCCCCGAGGGCGAGGAGCGCAAGAAGTGGGGTCTCGCGGGCTTCGTGGGGCACTACATCAGCAAGCCGACCATCGCCGCCGTCAATGGCGCGGCGATGGGTGGCGGCACCGAGATCGCGCTCGCGAGCGACTTCATCGTCGCCGCCGACACGTCCTCGTTCGGCCTGCCCGAGGTCAAGCGTGGCCTGGTCGCGGGAGCCGGCGGTGCGTTCCGCATCGTCCAGCAGCTGCCCCAGCGGGTGGGCCTCGAGGTGCTGCTCACCGGTGACGCGCTCCCGGCCACCAAGGCGCTGGAGTACGGCCTCGTCAACCGCGTCGTGCCGGCCGACCAGGTGCTCGACACCGCGCTCGAGCTGGCCCAGAAGATCGCCGCCAACGCACCGCTCTCGGTCAGGGCCAGCAAGCGCATCGCGCTCGGCTACCAGGGCGCTGGCCGCCCATCCGAGGACGCGCTGTGGGAGGCCACGACACGCGAGAGCGCCGTGACCCACGGCACCGAGGACGCCAAGGAGGGCCCGCTGGCCTTCGCCGAGAAGCGTGAGCCGGTCTGGAAGGGCCGCTGAGTCGCTGAGCACGACGAAGGGCCCGGGGCAGGTGTCCCCTGCCGGGCCCTTCGGGTGTTCTCGACGAGCTCAGAGGTTGAAGCGCTGTGCTCCGTCGATGCGGATGACCTCGCCGTTGAGGTAGTCGTTCTGCGCGATCTGCAGGGCGAGCTGAGCGTACTCGTCGGCGTGGCCCATGCGCTTGGGGTTCGGAACGCCCGAGCCCCACTTGGCCTGAGCCTCGTCTTCTTCCATGGCGCCGTAGGCAAGGGTGAAGAACGTGCCCGGCGCGATGCACATGACGCGGATGCCGGCGGGCGACAGGTCGCGTGCGGCGGTCAGGTTGAGGCCGATGACGCCGCCCTTGGCCGCGGAGTAGTCGCTCTGTCCGACCTGACCCTCGTATCCGGCGATGCTGGCGGTCGTGATGACGACGCCACGCTGACCGTCGGCGAGCGGCTCGTTCTTCGACATCACGCCGGCCGCCTTGCTCAGCACGCGGAACGTGCCGGTCAGGAAGATGTCGACGGTGCGGGCGAAGAGGTCGGCCGAGTAGGGCTCGCCCTCGCGATTGATGATGCGCTTGCCGGCGGCCGGGCCGCCATGGACGACCACCGCGACGCGCAGCGGGGCGAGCTCCTGGGCCGCGGCGATCGCGGCGTCGACGGAGTCGTCCTTGGTCACATCGGTGAACACGAACTGGGCGCTGTCGCCGAGCTCCGCAGCCAGGGCGTTGCCCCGCTCCTCGTGCATGTCGGCGATGATGACCTTGGCCCCGGCGGCAGCGAGCCGTCTGACGGTTGCTGCTCCGAAGCCGCCGGCGCCGCCGGTGACGACGGCGGATGCGCCTGAAAGTTCCATGAAGTCTGCTCCTTGAATCGTCCGCTCCGTGGGCACGGGCGGGGGTTGCGACCCCTCAATATGTCGAGGGGTCTCCAATATGTCTACCTTGTTTACAGAGTTGTACTGATTCATCTATCCTGACCCATGGATGACCCCGTCGACAAAGCATGCTGAACTGGGATCCAAGACCTACCAAGAACTGAGAGGTGCATCATGACGGAAGCAGTCATCGTCAGTGCCGTTCGTACCCCCATCGGCACCGCTCGCAAGGGCTCCCTGAGCGAGACCAAGGCAGAGACGCTCGCGACCCACATCATCGAGGAAGCGGTTCGCCGTTCGGGCCTTCCCGCGACCGCGTTCGAAGACGTCATGATGGCCGAGAGCGGCTACGGCGGAGGCGACCTCGCTCGCCACGCAGCCGTGGCAGCAGGCATGACCCAGGTTCCCGGCCAGGCGGTCAACCGCCACTGCGCCGGCAGCCTCACCACGGTCGGCAACGCCGCGGCCTCGATCATCGCCGGCATGGACAAAGCGGTCATCGCCGGAGGCGTCCAGGCCTCCTCGATGTCGCCCACCAACACGTGGCGCATCCCCGGCAGCGACGAGACCTGGCAGGGCGGCGCGCCGACCTTCCCGTTCACCGACGACGCCAACGACGACGTCACCATGACCGTGGGCTGGAACGTCGCCAACAAGTACAACGTCAGCCGTGAGCAGATGGACGAGTGGGCGTTGCGCTCGCACCAGCGTGCCATCGCCGCCATCGACGCCGGCGTCTTCGACGACGAGATCGCCCCGCTCAAGGTCACCCTCAAGGACGGCTCGGTCACCGAGTTCGCCGTCGATGAGCACCCGCGCCGCGGTTCCACCATCGAGAAGCTCGCCTCGCTCAAGGGCCTCCACCCCGAGATCGAGGGCTTCTCGATCACGGCCGGCAACGCGAGCGGCATCAACGACGCCGCGGCCGCCCTGGCACTGACCAGCGGCGAGCTCGCCGCCGAGCACGGCCTCACCCGGCTCGGCACCGTCAAGGCGTGGGCCGCGATGGGCGTCGAGCCCCGCTACACCGGCGAAGGCGCCATCATGGCTGCCCTCAAGGTTCTCGAGCGTGCTGGCCTGAGCGCCAAGGACATCAACCTCTGGGAGATCAACGAGGCCTTCGCCTCGGTGCCCGTGGCTGCCTGCAAGGAGCTCGGCCTCGACGAGGAGCTCGTCAACATCTACGGCAGCGGCTGCAGCCTCGGCCACCCCGTCGCGGCATCCGGCGCGCGCATGCTGGCCACGCTCACGCACGAGCTGCGTCGTCGTGGCGGTGGCATCGGTGTCGCCACGATGTGTGCAGGCGGCGGCCAGGGTGGCGCCGTCCTGATCGAGGTCTCCTGACCATGTGAGCCCCGTTGGCTCCGGCCCCTCGGGGCCGGAGCCAACACCCTGTTATGACACCGCCGCGACCAGCGGCACGGACGAGGAGTCAACTCAGTGCAGATCAAGCGGATCGCGGTCGTCGGCTGCGGCACCATGGGCACCGGAATCATCCAGGTCGCGAGTCAGACGGGCATCGATGTCGTCGGCGTCGAGACCACCGAAGAGGGCGCGGCACGCGCCCGCGAGCGCATCGAAGAGGGTCTCCAGGGCACGGTCGCCCGCGGCAAGATCACGGCCGAGCAGGCCGCGGAGGCCTCCAAGCGCTACAGCATCACGACCGACATGAACACGATCCGCGACGCCGACCTCGTCGTCGAGGCCGTCTTCGAGGACGTCGAGCTGAAGAACACGATCCTGAAGGAGATCGACGGTCTCGTCGGTCCCGACACCTTCATCGCCTCCAACACCTCGACGATCCCGCTGGTCATCCTCGCGGCGGCCACCAGCCGCCCCGAGCGTGTCGTCGGCCTGCACTTCTTCAACCCGGTGCCCGCGATGAAGCTCGTCGAGGTCATCAAGACGCCGGTTACCGAGCCCGAGCACGTCGCCTCGATGGTCGAGCTGGCCGAGGCCATGGGCAAGAGCCCAGTCGTCGTCAACGACGTTCCCGGCTTCGTCGGCAACCTGCTGATCGTCCCTTATCTCCTCGACGCCATCCGGGCCTTCGAGCGCGGTGTCGCCGACATGGAGTCCATCGACAGCGTCATCACGCTCGGCTTCAACCACAAGATGGGGCCGTTCCGTCTGAGCGATCTCATCGGCCTCGACATCGTGCACGACATGGCTGCCTCAATGTACGAGGAGTACAAGGACCCCCGGTACTTCCCGCCGCCGCTGCTCAAGCAGTACGTCCGCCTCGGCTGGATGGGTCGCAAGACCGGACGCGGGTTCTACACGTATGACGACTGAGGCCCTCGCCGGTCCACTCACCGAGCCACTCCTGGTGGTGGGTGAGTCCCTCGACGTCGCCCAGCGCTCGACCGATCCGCTTGAGTTCGACAGCTACACGCCGCCGGCCTCCGAGGATGAGTCGGTGCGTACGTCGTTCGTCACGCTGGCAGGCACCGAGGCCATCTGGATCGACTGCGACTTCTCGCGCCAGGGCGGCACGATGGGTGCCGTCGCCGGCTCGCGCATCGTGCGGGCCTTCGACACCGCGACCCAGCTCGGGCTGCCGGTCGTCGAGACCGTCTCCAGCGGCGGTGCCCGTCTGCAAGAGGGCATGATCTCGCTCGTGCAGATGGCGCGTGCCGCCTCGGCGGTCCAGCGTCACCGCCGGGCGGGCCTGGCCAGCGCGGCGTACCTGCAGTCGCCGAGCACCGGTGGTGTCTACGCCTCCTGGGCCTCGCTCGCCGACCTGCGTGCGGCCGAGCCCGAGGCCACCATCGGCTTCGGCGGCCCCCGCGTGGTCGCGCAGGTCACCGGATCCTTCCCGCCGGCCGACTCGCACACCGCGGAGTCGGCCTACGCCCACGGCATCGTCGATGCCGTCGTCCCGCTCGACGACCGGTGGTCCTGGCTCGCCGACGCGATCGGCGCCACGACCTCGGGCACTCTCGGGCTCCCTGCGGGCCGGGCCGAGGCCCCGCTGGCAACCCCGGTGCCAGCCGATGCGTACGAGCTGCTCGTCCGGTGCCGCGACCCGCGGCGACCCGGTGGGCTCGAGTGGGCCGCCTGGATCACCGATTCCTGGACGGAGCTGCGTGGCTCCGACCTCGGCATGCGTGCTGGGCTCGCCACGATCGGCGGACGTCCTGTGGTCGTCGTGGCCTTCGACCGTCACATCGGTCACCTGCCCGGGCCGGGCGCGTTCCGGCTCGCGCAGCGCGCCGTCGACCTCGCCGGTCGACGCGGGTTGCCCCTGGTCACCTTCGTCGACACCCCGGGTGCCGACCCCTCGCCGCCGTCCGAGGCCGATGGCATCGCGGCCGAGATCGCGCGCACGTTGCTGGCCATGGCCGGCCTGCCGACGTCCAGCGTCTGCGTCTGCGTCGGTGAGGGGGGCAGCGGCGGCGCTGTCGCGCTCGCCCACACCGACCGTCTCGTGATGCTCGAGGGCTCGGTCTTCTCGGTCATCGGGCCTGAGGCGGGTGCCGCAGTCATCTACCGCGATGCCGCTCGCGCGCCCGAGCTCACCCGCTCGTTCGGCATGGTGCCCGAGGCGCTCATGCGCCTGGGTGTCGCCGATCGAGTCGCCGCCGAAGACGTCGCCGAGGTCCGGCGCGCGATCGTCGCCTCACTCGCCGGCGCCGAACCTGGCGACCGCGACATCCGGGTCGACGACCTGACCACCCGTTCCCTCACCACCTCTTGAACCGGAGACAATCATGGCCCTTCTGCTCGCATGGTCAAGCCCCGCGACCGCGGACGTCCTGACTGAGTTCAACACCTGGTACGACGAGACGCACATCCCGCAGGTCCGCGAGGCCGTCCCAGGCATCACGCGCGTCACGCGTCACCGTCTGACCGACCCCATGACCGGCGACGGTCCGGCCCTTCCCCGCTACCTGGCGATCTACGAGATCGAGGGCAACGACGTGCAGACCGCCGCCGTGCAGCTCGGCAGCGCCGCCGCTGAGGGCCGGCTCGACCAGACCACCACGATGAACGTGACCGACGCACCATCGGTCCTCGAGTGGTACACCTCCGAAACATCCTGAGCACTGCCGGCTGAGCCCCTGCGGCCAGACGTATCCGTGAAGCACCCAGAGAGGAACCTGCATGAAGAAGGTCGTGAAGACAACCGGTGACTACGGCATCGGACAGATGATCCACGTGGTCCACATGACGGATGACGTGCCGAAGCTGAACCGCTTCTACGAGGATGTTTTCGGCGGTCTTTGCTACCTGGGCATCGACGAGCCCAACTGGCTGCCGATCGAGGATCGTTGGGCCGGGCTGTGGATGATCAGCGATCTCTGCATCGAGACGATGGCGCCGAACATGCCGCCGGATGTGAACAAGCCGGTGGGCAAGTTCTACTCCAAGTTCGGT